>Ga0268298_10005336_pt1 | contig 12101 bp, 7 predicted proteins | sample WWTPWeurt_MetaG_FD_194462 | JGI IMG/M metagenome (GOLD analysis project Ga0268298, IMG submission 194462) | Activated sludge microbial communities from WWTP in Nijmegen, Gelderland, Netherland - WWTP Weurt | ecosystem: Engineered > WWTP > Aerobic digester > Activated sludge | place: Netherlands...
CTCGCTTTTAAACCCGACGGGGTGATGCTGTCGAACGGCCCGGGGGACCCGGCCGCGGTGACCTACGCCATCGACACGCTCAAGGGGTTGATCCGCCACAACGAAGGCGCGGCCGCGCCGATTCCGGTTTTCGGGATCTGCCTGGGCCACCAGTTGCTCGGCCTGGCCCTGGGCGGGAAGACCTACAAACTCAAATTCGGCCACCGGGGCGCCAACCATCCCGTGAAGGATTTGACCACGGGCAAGGTGGAAGTCACGACCCAAAACCACGGGTTCGTGGTGGACATCGATTCCCTGGCCAAAGGCGACGTGGAGCTCACCCACATCAATTTGAACGACAACACCCTGGAAGGCCTCCGGCACAAACACCTGCCGCTCTTCTCCGTCCAATACCACCCCGAGGCCGCCCCGGGGCCCCACGACGCCCATTACTTGTTCGACCGGTTTCTGGGCCTGATGAAGGAGCCGGCGCGGGCATGAACAAAGCGGCTCTTCTCCTGGGACTGGCCCTGGCCGCCGCGCCGGCCGCGGCGGCGGTGTCCACCGACACGGTGTCCACCTCCGTGATCGTGTCGTCCTCGGTGTTCATGCAGACCGGCGTGGCCATCGACACCCGGAACAACGTGCACCTCGTTTTCGTGGACACCGCCACCCTGACCTTGAAATACGCCCAACTGGCCAACGGCACGACCACCTGGGCCCTCTCCAGCGTGTCGGCGGCCCAGGTCGGTCCCCAATGCGCTTTGGCCCTGGAGAACGGATTGCTCCCCCACGTCGTGTATTACCAGACGAGCGGCACCCCCGGGGTGATGCACGGCCGCTTGAGCGGCGGGTCCTGGTCCACCGATACGGTCGAGGCGTTTACGGGAACGAACACCTTCGTTTCCATCGCCGTGGGAGCCGATCGAAATCCCCGGGTGGCTTACTACAACAGCGTTTCCTCGGCCACGGTCTTCGGCGCGCGAAGCGCCGGCGTTTGGAGCACCTTCACCGTGCTCACCAGCACCTTCGGCGGGCCGGTGGACATCGCCCTCACCTCCACCGACAGCGCCCGAATCGCCCTGGTGAACGGTTCGACCGTAACGAGTTACCGGGAACTGTCCTACGCCCGCCAAACCGGCGCTTCCACTTTTGCGATCACCACCCCCTACGTCATCGGGACGGACACGACGACGCTGGGCGGGCTCGCCCTCGCCCTGGACAGCCTGGGGCGGGCGCACTTGGCCGTCTACGACACCTTCAGCGACGGGTTGGACTACATCGAATTCGACACCGCGGGAAGCACCGTCGCGGCCGTGGTCGTGGATTCCGGATCCGGTACGGGGTTTTTCTGCGACATCGCCGTGGATTCCGCGGACGATCCCCGGATCGTTTATTATTCCACCGCCGGATTAAAAACGGCGACGGCCGCCGGGTCCTGGGCGCCCAACGTTCTTGACGCGGGAGCGGTGGTTGGCGTGGGCGCCTCCGTGGTCTTCAACCGGTTCGATCACTATTTGGCGGGTTACCTGAACGCGGACCTTTCCGAAGCCAAATTTGTGACCGACGCCATCCGGGGTTTGTCCCTTTCCGGAACGGTGTTGGATTTTTCCTTTGCGCCCATTCCCGGGGTGACGCTGTCCCTGGCGGGCAACATCGCCTCCACGGGGGTTTCCATCTCCACCGCGACGGGGGCCTATTCGGCCGACCATCTTTTCGAGGGCACCTACTCGTTGACCCCGTCCTTGACCGGATACTCGTTCCAACCGAACGCCCGGTCCTACAGCGTTTTGCAGTCCAGCCAATCCCTCCAGAATTTCAAAGGCGGGCCCGTGGCCGTCAGCGCGGTGGGCAATCTCTTCGATCCGTCGGCGGGGGAATCGGCGACCCTCAATTTCTCCGTGTTGCCCGGGCACGTTTTCGCCGGGGTGTACACGCTTCAGGGGCGGCCGGTGAAAACGTTGTTGGACGAGGACAAGTCGGCCGGCAATTACAGCGTGGTTTGGGACGGCCGGGCCTCCGACGGAGACATCGTGGCCAGCGGAATTTATCTGGTGCGGTTCGAAACCGATAATCTGAAGCAAATCTTAAAAATGGCGGTGGTGAAATAACATGCGACGCGCCGCTCTTTCGACTCTTTTCCTCGCTTTCGGATTCACCGGGCTCTGGGGGGCTTCCGATCCCCGGACGGCCGGGAATTCCTTGTTGGAGACCGCCGACGCCCGGGTGACCGGCCTCTCGGGGGCCGCCACGGCCCTCACGGGGGACCTGGGCGTGGCCGCCGTGAACCCCGCCGCCCTGCCCACCCTGGTGGGCGCGGAGGCGTCGACCCAATTTGAATCCGCGCCGGGCGACGTTCGAACCGGAATGGCCAGCTTCGGCCGGGGGAACGGTCGGGCCGGTTGGGCCGCCACGGGTTTGTTTTTCGACGCCGGAAAGATCGACGTGGTGCCTCTGAGCGGCCCGGGATACACGCGCCGGGCTCAACAGGATTGGGTGGGGGCCCTCACGGGGGGAATCGCCCTGGGGGAAAGTCTGCGGTTGGGGGTCGCCGGGAAGGCGCTTTCCTCCACGTTGGTTCGCGACTACCACGCCGCGGTTTTCGCGGGGGACGCCGGATTTCAATGGGACGTTTCCAGAAATTTAACCCTGGGCGGGGCCGTGACGAACGCCGGTCCGAAATTGACCTATCGGAACCAGGGCGACCCCCTGCCCACGGAATACCGGGCGGGGGCCGCCGTGAAGTTCGCCCTGGGCAGCGGGGGCGATGAGTCGGAGGATCCGGACTCGCCCTGGTACACGAAGATTCGATCGGACAAAAACTATATTACGGTCACCGGGGACGCCGTCGCCGACCGCTTCGGCGCGGTGGCGGGAGCCGTCGGGTTGGAATGGGATTACGCCCGCCGGGCCGTTCTGCGCGGCGGGATGCGCCTGGGGCAAACGGGCGACAGTTTTTCGGCGGGGCTCGGTTTTTGGATGAAGGGGGGGCGGTTCGATTACTCCTTTCAAGCGGTGGGGGATCTTCCGGACCGCCACCGGGTGACCGTGTCCTGGTTTTGGAAAAAGAAGTCGGAAGAATAAATTTGAACCGGCCCGGGGTGTTCCCCCGGGGCCCGGACTCTTGAAAGCGAAGGCCCGTTTCCCATGCCCAAACGAACGGACATCAATACCATCCTCATTCTCGGCTCCGGCCCCATCGTCATCGGCCAAGCCTGCGAGTTCGACTATTCCGGCGCCCAGGCCGTCAAGGCTCTGAAGAAGGAAGGCTACCGGGTGGTTCTCATCAATTCCAATCCCGCCACCATCATGACGGATCCGGAGTTCGCCCACGCGACCTACGTGGAGCCGCTGATTCCCTCCATGGTGGAACGCATCATTGAAAAGGAAAAACCCGAAGTGATTTTGCCCACCCTGGGCGGCCAGACGGCGTTGAACCTCGCCGTGGAGCTCCACGAACGGGGCAGCCTCAAAAAATACGGCGTGGAATTGATCGGCGCCAAGATCGACGCCATCAAGCGGGCCGAAGATCGGGAGCTTTTCAAGAAAACCATGATGGGCATCGGCCTGGAAGTGCCCCAAAGCGGTGTGGCCCGTTCCCTGGACGAAGCCCAGAAAATCGCCGAAGGCATCGGATTTCCGCTCATCATCCGCGCGTCCTTCACCCTGGGGGGCGTGGGGTCGGCCATCGTCTACACCCGGGAGGAATTCGTCGCCGCCGCCCGGCGGGGGCTGGACGCCAGCCCCATCCACGAAATCCTGTTGGAGCAGAGCGTCATCGGCTGGAAGGAATACGAATTGGAGGTCATGCGGGACAAGGCCGACCAGTGCGTGATCATCTGTTCCATCGAAAACCTGGACCCCATGGGCGTTCACACCGGGGATTCCATCACCGTCGCTCCGGCGCAGACCCTGTCGGATCCGGAATACCAAGTGTTGCGGAACCAGGCTTTCGCCTGCATCCGCGCCATCGGCGTCGAAACCGGCGGTTCCAACGTCCAATTTGCCGTCGATCCCAAAACCGGTCGGACGGTCATCATCGAAATGAATCCCCGGGTGTCCCGGTCCTCCGCGTTGGCCTCCAAGGCGACGGGATTCCCCATCGCCAAAATCGCGGCGCTCCTGGCCGTGGGCTACCGACTGGACGAGATCCCCAACGACATCACGAAAAAGACGCCGGCCTGCTTCGAGCCCGTGATCGATTACGTGGTGACGAAGGTGCCCCGTTTTGCCTTTGAGAAATTCACCGAGGCCGACCAGACGCTCACGACCAGCATGAAATCCGTGGGCGAAGTCATGGCCATGGGCCGGACCTTCCGGGAATCCCTTCAAAAGGCCCTGCGGGGCCTGGAAATCGGCCGCGCGGGCCTCGGGGCCGACGGCAAATCCATTGTGCCCAAGGTCGACGCCGCCGAAAAACGATTGGCCGCGGGCGAAGCCGACCCGGAACGCGCCAAGCTGATCGAAGACATTCAACACAAATTACGGGTCCCCAACTGCGACCGGATTTTCTACATCAAATACGCCTTCCAATTGGGCATGTCCGTCGAGGAAATCCACCGCCTTTCGGCCATCGATCCCTGGTTTCTGGAGCAAATCCAGCGGATTTGGATCCTGGAAAAAGAGGTTCGGGCCGCGGGGAAAAAGCTTCCGATGGAATTGCTCTACCGGGCCAAGCGCGACGGTTTTTCCGACGCCCAGATCGCCTATCTCACGGGCTTGTCCGCCGATGCCGTGGCCAAAACGCGGAAAAAGAATTTCCCCGTGGCCTTTAAGCGCGTGGACACCTGCGCGGCCGAATTTCCGGCCGACACCCCCTATTTTTATTCGACCTACGAAACCGAGGACGAGTTCGTCCCGCTGTCCAAAAAGGACCGGGTGATCGTCCTGGGCGGCGGCCCCAACCGCATCGGCCAGGGCATCGAATTCGACTACTGCTGCGTGCACGCGGCCTGGGCCATCAAGGAGTGCGGCCACGAAGCCGTCATGGTCAACTGCAACCCGGAAACCGTCTCCACGGATTACGACACCTCGGACCAGTTGTTTTTTGAGCCCCTCACCCTGGAAGACGTGGTCAACGTGGTGGAGCGCATCAAGGCCAAAGGCGTCATTCCCCAATTCGGGGGCCAGACGCCTCTCAACTTGGCGAAGGCCCTGCTCAAGGCCGGCGTCAAAATTCTGGGAACTTCGGCCGATTCCATCGACATCGCCGAGGACCGGGAACGTTTCGGCGCCCTCCTCAAAAGATTGAACATTCCCCACCCCGCCCACGGCACCGCCCGGAACATCAAAGAAGCCGAGGCGGCCGCCGAGCGCGTGGGCTATCCCGTCATGGTCCGCCCCTCCTACGTGTTGGGCGGCCGCGCGATGGAAGTGGTTTACGACAAAACCCAACTGGCCGATTACATGCGCCGGGCGTTGGAGTCCGGCGCCGGGTTGCCGATCCTGCTGGACCGGTTCCTGGAAGACGCCAAGGAGGTGGACGTCGACGCCATTTGCGACGGAAAAAACGTCTACATCGCCGGCATCATGGAACACATTGAAGAAGCGGGCATCCATTCCGGCGACTCCGCCTGCGTGTTGCCACCCTACAGTTTGGAGCCCAAGGTCATCGCCGCCCTGGAGCGTCACACCAAGGACATGGCTCGGGCCCTGAACGTCAAAGGGCTCATCAACATCCAATACGCGGTCCAGGGAGGCACGGTGTATGTCCTGGAAGCCAACCCCCGGGCGAGCCGCACGGTGCCCTTTGTGTCCAAAGCCACCGGCGTGCCCCTCGCCAAAGTGGCCGCCAAAGTCATGGTGGGCCTTTCCCTGGACGAGGCGCTGGCGCCCTACCAGGCCATGATCAAGAAAAAGAAACCCTGGTACTCGGTCAAGGAAGTGGTGTTTCCTTGGATGCGGTTCCCCGAAGTGGACGTCGTCCTGGGCCCCGAGATGCGGTCCACCGGGGAAGTGATGGGGATCGACGAAAACTACGGCCTGGCTTTCGCCAAGTCCCAGGCCGCGGCCGGCGGGCCCTTGCCCAAAAGCGGCACGGTCCTCTTCAGTCTTCGGGAGCGGGACCGGGCCCAGGCCCTGTCCGTGGCCAAGGCCTTTCAAGCGATGGGCTACGGTCTCATGGCCACCGAAGGAACCTACCTCTATTTGAAGGAAAAGGGCCTCGATATTCAACCCGTCAAGAAAATCGCCGAAGGGCGGCCCAACGTTTTGGACGTGATCAAAAACCGGGAGGTGGTCCTGGTGGTCAATACGCCCCACGGACATCGCGCCCGTTCGGACGGTTTCCAAATCCGCCGCACGGCCCTCCTCTCCAACGTGCCGCTCATCACCACCTACGCCGCGGCCCGGGCCGTGGTGGAGGGCCTTCAGAAGTCCCGGGAGAAAAAGTGGCAGGTCCGTTCCCTACAGGAACTTTACGCGACGGCCCAGCCCCCGGCCCCCCGGCCGGAACCCCTCCCGACCTGACCACTCAAAATCGACGCTGTGCGTTAACCCGGAAAGTTCAGTTGGGCGCGAGGACCGAGACGTAAAAGACGACCCTTTTGACGAACCAAAAAGTGAAGGCCGTAGCAGGGACTACGGACAAACTTTTTTGTGAAGGGAAAAGGGCCGGATTTTACGTTGAATCCCGCGATCCAACCGAACTTTTCGGGTTAAGGGAATTCGCGCACCGAAGCGGATTTAATTAAACCCGTATCGGCGGACGTAGATTCTCTTGGCCCCCTGGACGGCGAATAAATAACCGATCACCAAGACGGCCACGGCCTCCACGAGACCGGCGGGGGGCCGAACGAAGCCGAGCGCCGACGCGAAGGGGGAGAAGGGAAGCGACAACGCCAAGGCCAGAAGGCCGAGGCTCGATCCGAGAAGCAGCCGACTGGACCGGCTGTCGATCCAGGGTCGGCCCTCCGTTCGGATGACGTGGATCACCAAGGTTTGGGTGGCGATGGATTCCATAAACCACCCCGTGTGAAACAAGGCCGCGTCGGCGTGGAAGATTTTCAGCAGGACCCCGAAAGTCAAAAAATCAAAGAGTGAACTGATGGGCCCGAAAAAGAACATGAAGGAGCGCAACCGGGCGATGTCCCAGGGGCGGGGCCCCGTGGTTTGGGATTCGTCCACCCGGTCGGTGGGGATGGCCAGCTGGGAGAGATCGTAGAGAAAGTTGTTCACCAGCACTTGAAGGGGCAGCATGGGCAGGAAAGGAAGAATCAGGCTGGCCCCGGTCATGCTCAGCATGTTGCCGAAATTGGAGCTCGCGCCCATCCGGATGTATTTGAGAATATTGGCGAAGGTCCGCCGGCCTTCCCGAACCCCGTCCGAAAGAATCATCAGGCTTTTTTGAAGCAGAATCAAATCGGCGGACTCCTTGGCGATGTCCACCGCGGTGTCCACGGAAATGCCGACGTCGGCGGCTTTGAGCGCCAGGGCGTCGTTGATCCCGTCCCCCAAAAACCCCACCACCCGCCCCCGGCTCTTGAGCAACCGAACGAGCCGCTCTTTTTGAAGGGGGGACAGTCGGGAAAGCACGTTGACGGTCGCCAGTTTCTCCGAAAGGACATCGTCCGTCAGATCGTCCAGGTCCGTGCCGGAGAGGGTGCCGCGGACTTCCAACCCCACCTGGCGGCACACCGTTTCGGTCACCAGCGAATTGTCCCCCGTGAGGATTTTGCATTCCACCCCCTGGGCCGCCAGCGCCCGCAGGGCTTCGCCCGCCGAGGGTTTGGGCGGGTCCAGAAAAGCCAAATACCCCTTCAGGGTGAGGTGGGATTCGTCTTCTTTCCCGTAGGCCGGGCGGGGGTCCAGGTCCCGAAAGGCCAGGGCCAACACCCGGAATCCGGCCCGGCTGAGTTCGTCCTGTTCCCGCCGAAGGTCCGCCAGAAGCAGGGCGTCCATGGGAAGGATCTCGCCGTCCAATTCAAAAAAATCACAACGTTTGTAAATTTCTTCCGGCGCCCCCTTGGTCAGAAGACGGTGCCGCGCGTCGTGGGTCACCACGACGGACATGAGCCGGCGGGAAAAATCGAAGGGAATTTCGTCCACCTTCTCGATCCCTTCGACGGAAATGTCGGTGTGGCTGAGGATGGCCCGGTCCAGGAGGTTTTTCAAGCCCGTTTGAAAATGGCTGTTGAGGTAAGCCATGCGAAGGACCGATTCGTCCTCCCGGCGCACCACGTCGCAATGGCTTTCCAAAACGACTTTGTCTTCGGTCAAGGTGCCCGTTTTGTCGGTGCACAATACGTCCATGGCCCCCAGGTTTTGAAGGGCGTTCAAGCGCTTGACGATCACCTTCTTTCGGGCCAGAGCCAGGGCGCCCCGGGAGAGGTTGAGCGTCACGAGCATGGGCAGCATTTCGGGGGTGAGGCCGACGGCCACGGCCAGGGCGAAGAAAAAGGCTTCGGGCAGGTTGCGGCGGGCGAAGAGGTTGATCAGGAAAATCACGCTCACCAGAACGAGCATGGCCCGCACCATGAACCAGACGAAGCGCTGAACGCCCCGGTCGAAGGCCGAATCCTCGCCCCGCTCCGCCAGTCGGCGCACCACCGCGCCGAATTGGGCCCGATTCCCCGTGGCCACCACCAGGCCCAAACCCGTGCCGCTGACGACCGAGGATCCCATGAAGGCAATGTTGATTAAATCCGACAGGGCGGGCCGGGGCGCCGTCGGCGCCCCGGGGGATTTTTCCACCGGCAAGGACTCCCCGGTCAATGCCGATTGGTTCAAAAATAAATCTTTGGATTGTAAAACGCGCAGGTCGGCCGGGATCATGTCCCCGGCGTAAAGGTCGACCACATCCCCTTCGACCAGATCCCGGAAAGGGACTTCCAGGGACCGACCGCCACGAAGGACCGTGGCCCGGGCTCTTACGACCTGGCTCAATTTTTCCGCCGCGCGCCCGGCCCGGGCCTCCTGGAAAAACGACAGCCCCACGCTGATCAAGGACATCCCGAGAACGATGGCGGCGCTGACGCGGTCGCCGAAGAACAGCGACGCCCCCGCGATCACAAGCAAAACGACGATCAGCGGGTCGACCAATTTCGACAGGAGTTGAAGCAGGAGGCCGCGTTTGCGTTTGCGAGACGGCTCGTTGGGGCCCGCGGCCGTTCGACGGACGACGACCTCGTCGTCCGTAAGCCCCGCCGGCGTCGATTTGAATTCGGCGAACAGATCGGGAAGCGGGCACGCGGCCCAGCGGGCGGGGGAGAGCGGGCCCCGGTCGGTTTTAAGGTCGGGCGGCATCGGTCGAATCCGCGGGGAAAACGACTTTGAAGCAACTGCCCGCGCCCGGCGTGCTTTCGACCGACACACGGCCGCCGCGGTTTTCAACGAGATGCTTGACGATGGAGAGCCCGAGGCCGGTTCCGCCGGTCTCCCGGGTTCGCGCCTTGTCCACCCGGTAAAACCGCTCAAAGAGCCGGTCTTGATCTTCCCGGGCGATGCCCACGCCGGTGTCTTTGACCTCGATCACCACTTCGCCGTCCCGCGCCGTCGCCGTCAGAATCGTCCGGCCGTTGTCGCGGTTGAATTTGATGGCGTTGTCCACGAGGTTCATCAGGATTTGCGTCAACTCGTCCTCCGTCAGGGGAGCCCGAAGATCCGGGGGCACGCCGTCGACCGAAAGGGAAACGCGGTTTTTTCGAGCCAGGGGTTCCAGGGCCTTGGCCACCCGGCGGCCGATCGCGGCCACCTCGGCCCGGGCTCCGGAGGGGGCCGCCGCCCCCGGTTTTTCCAACCGGGAGAGGGTCAGGAGGTCGTCGATCAGGCGCTGGAGCCGGTCGACTTGGTCTTGGGCGGTCGAGAGGAAATCCTTGGCCGCGTCCGGGTCGTCCACGGCTCCGTCGATCAGCGTTTCCAGGGCGGCCCGGAGCGCCGTGAGCGGGGTTTTGAGTTCGTGGGACACGTTGGCGACGAATTCCTTCCGAATGTTTTCCAGCCGCCGGGCGTGGGTGAGGTCGTCGAAGGTCAACCAAAGGCCGGGTCCCCTTTGGTGTTGAAAGGGATGGGAGCGGACCCGGTAGAGGCGTTCGGGAGAGGTTTGGAAAAGAATTTCGCGTTCTTCGGCGCGGCCGGCCAGTCCCCGGTCGGCCAGGTCGGCGACGTCCCTCTGCCGAAGGACTTCCCACAATCGCAGGCCGATGGTTTCGGATGGGGGGCGGTTGAGGACCGGAGAAAGGGCTTCGTTGGCCAGGAGCACGCGCCCGCCTTCCCCCAGGGCCATCACCCCCTGGGACAGGGCGTTAAGCAGGGAGGCCAAGAAGGGGTCCGGGGCGGGGGTCGTCGGCGTCGGTCTCTCGGCGGACCGGGGCGGTGTTTTCTCGGCGGATTTCCAGCGGCGCCAAAAGCTCACGGGTCGAGGAGAAACCGGTAGCCGATGTTTTTGACGGTGCGCACGCGCTTTTTCTCGGCGCCCAGTTTGGAGCGAAGCCGGGCCACGTGTTGATCCACGGTGCGGGTGTCGATGTCCATGGCCCGGTCCAGGCCCCAAACCCGTTCCAGCAGGTCTTCCCGGGAAAGGGCTTTGCCGCCCGCGGTCCAGAGGGTCCGGAGCAATTCGAACTCCTTGCCCGTCAGGGAAAGGGGTTTTTTGGAAAGGCGCAATTCGTAGCGTTCCGGGTCCAGTTCAAGGGCGCCGACCGCCAGGGGCGCCGCCGCGGCCGCGGGAGCGGCGGTTCGACGTAGGAGGGCCTTGATCCGGGTCAGGACTTCCCGGACGGAAAAGGGCTTCGTCACGTAATCGTCCGCGCCCATTTCCAAGCCGACGATTTTATCGATTTCAGCGCTTTTGGCCGTGAGCATGAGGACGGGAACGCCCGGGTCCGTCTGGCGGATCAGGCGGCAGACTTCCAGGCCGTCCACTTTGGGCAACATGAGGTCCAGGACGACCAAGCGGGGTTTCTCCCGGCGGAACAGGGCCACCCCGGCCTCGCCGTCCTCCGCGTGGAGGACCTGATGGCCCTCCTTTTCCAGGTTGTAACGGAGGATTTTGGCGATGGCCCGGTCGTCTTCCACGAGGAGGACCTTGGTTTTGGCCATGGGAAGGGACCGGGAGCGGGTCAGCGGTTCGGTCGGCGGAAGAGGGAGCGGACCCGGGCCATCAATTCTTTTTCCCCGAAAGGCTTGGTGAGGTAATCGTCGGCGCCGACGGAAAGTCCGGTCACCTTGTCCGATTCCTTCTTTTGCCCGGTCAGCATCAAAATGAGGACGCGGTCGTCGTCCCGGCGGATTTCGTCGCAGACGGTGACGCCGTCCTTGAGCGGCATGGAAACGTCCAGGATCACGAGCTGGGGTTTTTCCCGCCGATAGAGGTCCAGGGCGGCCTGGCCGTCGTTGGCGGCCCAGACGGTGTATCCCTCCAATTCCAGCATGCGCTTGACGATGCGGGTGATGTCTTCCTCGTCGTCGGCGATGACGATTTTTCCTTTGGATTCGGTCATGGGGTCCTCACGCGGGCACCGCCCGACGGCCGGAGAGCGCCTGGGCCAGGGTGTGTTCGTCGGCGTATTGGATGACGCTGCCCGAGGGCAGCCCCGAGGCCAGTCGTGTCACCCGGACGCCGCGGTTTTTAAGAAGGTCGGCCAAATAGGCGGCCGTCGTTTCGCCTTCCACCGATGGGTTGGTGGCCAAAATCACTTCCTCGGTCGTGCCGCCGGACACGCGGTCCAGCAGGGCTTCGATGCGGAGCTCCTCGGGGCCCACCCCGTCCAGGGCCGAGAGCACCCCGCCCAGCACGTGGTATTTCCCACCGAAGGCCCGGCTGCGTTCCAGGGCCGCCAGATCGCCCACGTCCTCCACCACGCAAAGCAGGCGGTCGTCCCGGTGGGGGTCCCGGCAGCGGTCGCAGGGACCGTCGGCTTCGGGCAGGACCGCGGCGTCGGCCGCTTCCAGCGGAGGGCCTTCCACAAAGTCGCCGCAAAGAGGGCACCGGCGCATGCGGGCCCGGGCGTCCGCCAGGGCCAGGAGCAGGGCGTCCCCCGCGTCCCGGCGGCGGATCAAATGAAGGGCCGCGCGTTCCGCCATTTTGGGTCCCACGCCGGGCATCCCCAGGAGGGCGGACACCAATCGGTCCCAGGCGCCGGTCCCGTTCATGCCCCGGGTTTTCCTTCCGCGCGGGGTTTGGA
>Ga0268298_10005337_pt1 | contig 12099 bp, 8 predicted proteins | sample WWTPWeurt_MetaG_FD_194462 | JGI IMG/M metagenome (GOLD analysis project Ga0268298, IMG submission 194462) | Activated sludge microbial communities from WWTP in Nijmegen, Gelderland, Netherland - WWTP Weurt | ecosystem: Engineered > WWTP > Aerobic digester > Activated sludge | place: Netherlands...
AGGCGCTGGCGAACGTGACGAAGCTGCTCGAGCTGGCCGCCGATCGCGAACGTCGAGGCGTGCCGCTCGCTGCCTTCGCCCGAGAGCTGCTCGAGCTCGCCGACACCGAGCCGAAGGAGGCGCAAGGCGACGTGCTGGACGACGGCGACGCCGAGGCGGTGACGCTCCTCACCGCGCACCAGGCGAAGGGCCTCGAGTGGCCAGTCGTCGTGCTCCCCGAGCTGTTCGCCGCGGCGCCGGCCATGGGCGAGCGCATTCGGTTCGATCGCGACGCAGGCCTCGCGGTGGCGCCCTTGGCGAACGAGCCGGTGGCGAGCGCACGCTTCCTCCAGTGCAGGGCGCTCAAGTCGAAGCGCGACGAGGCCCAACGTCGCCGCTTGCTCTACGTGGCGCTCACCCGCGCGCGCGATCGAGTGGTGCTGGGCTTCATGCCGAGCAAGCACAAGGGCACCTGGGCCGCCTGGCTCGCCGCCAACGACATCTGGTGGAATGGGTTTCACCAGCGCGGCGCGGCGATCGAGGTGAACGCGACCGAGCTCCCCGAAGGTCGCCCCTCGGCCCGCGTGCCCGAACGAGACGCGGTCGCCGAGGTCGAGCTCATCGCGCGCAAGGTGGCGAGGCCCCCTCGGCTCTCCGTTCGCGACGCGCTGCTGCCCGTCACCCAGCTGCAAGACTTCGTGACCTGCCCACGGCGGTACCAGCTCGCCCACCAGATCGGGCTCGCCGAGCGGCCGCTCTCCTTCGAGTGGCAGGACGACGCGCCGGGTGACGACGGCGCGCTCGGCGATCCGCGCCGGCTCGGCACTGCCGCCCACAAGCTCCTCGAGCTGACTCCGCTGGAGTGGGTCGGGCGGGACGAGCTCCGCGATCGGCTCGTCGAGCTGCAGCGCACCAGCGGCGTCACCACCGACTCGGACGAACAGGTGATCGACTGGGCGATGCGCTTCTGGAGCTCCTCGTACGGACGAGCGCTGCCCTCGGCGCGCCGGGTGCTCCGCGAGCTGCCCTTCGTGCTCCAGCTGAAAGACGGCGACTTCTCGCTCCACCTCCGCGGGCAGATCGACCTCCTGGTGGTCGGCGAGCAGGTCGAGGTGATCGACTACAAGACGTCGCTGCCCTCGGAGGCCGGGCTCGAGCCGTACCTCTTCCAGCTCGGGTGCTACGTGCTCGCCGCACGGCGCCTGCTTCAGTCTCCGGCCGTCGAGGTGAGAGCGGGCATCTCCTTCTTGCGTGACGACGACGCGAGCCCTCGCTTCGCGTCGCTCGATCTCGCGCCCCTCGAGGCGGCCCTCGTCGCCCAGGCCAGGCAGCTCGTCTCGGCCCAGTCGACGCGCCGGTGGGACGGGCGGCCGCTGGAGCGCTGCGTCGCGCTCGGCTGCGGCCATCGCGACCGATGTCACCCTCGCGTCTGAGTCGCCGCTGACTCGCGACCGCGATCAACCCACGCATCCGAATGGGCTCGGGTGAAAACGAGAATGGAGTAGAACCCCGCCCATGCCGAACGTCGTCGTGGTGGGAGCGCAGTGGGGTGACGAGGGGAAGGGGAAGGTCGTCGACCTGCTCACCGAGCACGCCCAAGTGGTGGTGCGCTTCCAAGGCGGGAACAACGCCGGCCACACGCTGGTGGTCGGCGGCCAGAAGACGGTGCTCCACCTCATCCCCTCCGGCATCCTCCATGCGGGCAAGACCTGCGTCATCGGCAACGGCTGTGTGATCGACCCCACCGTGCTGATGAAGGAAGTCGACGGGCTCACCCAGCGCGGCCTGTTGCAGGACCCCGCCCAGCTGCTCATCAGCGAGCACGCGCACGTCATCTTCCCTTGGCACAAGCACCTCGACTCGCTGCGGGAGAAGGCGCGCGGCGGCTCGGCCATCGGCACCACCGGTCGCGGCATCGGCCCCGCCTACGAAGACAAGGTGGCGCGGCGCGGCATTCGGATTCGTGATCTGCTCGACACCGATCGGCTCCGTCGGCGGGTGAAGGAGCGAATCCCCGCGGCGCTCGACGAGATCTCCCAGCTGGCGAAGAAGGCCAAGGCGGAAGAACCGCTCCTCGACGTCGAGGGCATCGTCTCGGAGTACGCGGTGCTCGGCTCGCGGCTCGGCAAGCACGTCAGAGACGCCTCGCTCTTCCTCTCGGAGCACGTCCGCAAGGGCTCGCGCATGCTCTTCGAGGGCGCGCAGGGCACGCTGCTCGACGTCGATCACGGCACCTACCCCTACGTCACCAGCTCGAACACGGTGGCGGGCAACGCGGCCGTCGGCGCAGGCTTGGGCCCCACCGCGATCGATCGGGTGATGGGCATCTCGAAGGCGTACACCACGCGCGTCGGCGGCGGGCCGTTTCCCACCGAGCTCACCGACGAGACCGGCGATCGGCTGCGGAAGATCGGCGACGAGTATGGCGCCACCACCGGGCGTCCACGGCGCTGCGGCTGGCTCGACACGGTGGTGCTCCGCTACGCCGCGCGGGTGAATGGGCTGTGGGGCCTCGCGCTCACCAAGCTCGACGTGCTCTCGGGCCTGCCCACGCTGAAGATCTGCACTGCCTACGAGCTCGACGGCCAACGGCTCGCGGAGCTCCCAGGCGAGCTGGAAGATCTGTCGCGGGTGACGCCCGTCTACGAGGAACTCCCTGGGTGGGAACAGTCGCTGGCGGGTGCGCGCGCGGTGGAAGACCTCCCGCCGACCGCCCAACGGTACGTGCGCCGCGTCGAAGAGATCGTCGGCGTGCCCGTCGTCTGCGTCTCGGTCGGCGCGGAGCGAGGCGAGACGATCTTGCTCCAGAACCCCTTCCGCGTCTGACCCGCGGCGGATGGGTCATGGCATCACCACCTGGTGTTTCGTGCTCGTCGCGGTGAAGCGCGGTGACGAGCTGCTGCTCGTGCACGAGGCGAAGCACAGGCAGCGCTGGTGGTTGCCGGCGGGCGCGGTCGATCCGGGAGAGAGCTTCGAAGACGCGGCGCTGCGGGAGACCCGAGAAGAGTCGGGCCTCCACGTTCGCCTCGACGGCGTGATCCGCGTTCAGCGCTCGGTCGTCGACGGCGGCGCGAGGCTGCGGGTGATCTTCGTGGCGAGCCCGCTCGACGCGATTCCTCCGAAGGAGACGGCCGACGAGCACTCGCTCGAGGCGCGTTGGTGCACCCTGGCGGAAGCGGAGAAGTTGCCGCTCCGCGGCTCCGAGCCGATCGAGCTGTTCCACTACTTCGCGCGTGGCGGGCCGATCTTCCCGATGTCGATCCTCACTCAGGAAGGCGCGCCGCTCCGCTGACGTCGGAAGCGCCGGCTCCCGAGGAGGGCGAGCGACCCGCTCGCTCAGTGACGGATCTGCTCGACGTGCTTGTCGCCGATCGCCTCGACCGCGCGCTCGACGTCACCCGATCGCCCGATGATGAACTGCACCAGTGGCTTGGCGTTCCCCTCGACCTGCGTCTCGGCCAGGCGCAGCACCGGGGTGAGCTCGATGAGCGTGTCGACCTCTCCTTCGCGAATGACGGCGCGCTTCCAGGTGTCTCCGGCGCGGGTCGAGGCGATCGTCAGGGTGCGCTTGCCCTCGCTCGTCGCCGCCTTGGTGGTGACGCCCTTCGCCTCGTCGCCCGAGAACTGACCTTCGTAGAACGCCCGCACCTTCTCGAAGCGCATCGGCAGGCGGAACTTCTTCTGCTCGGCGGTCACCGCCGGGGGCTTGCCGTCGATGGCCGGGAGCGGGAAGGGACCGGCCGTCAGCGAGAGGGAGAGGGCGAGCGAGAGCATGTCGAGGAGTGTTCGCGACTTCGTTCAGCGCCGCAAGTCACCGCCTGCCCAGTGCGGGAGCGATCGAGCGGTCGGCTCCAGGAGGGCGGCCGGGCGGGGTCGTCTCGACGTCGAGCCAGGGCGTCGGTGGGTGGGCCTTGGCGGAGTGGCGGTCGAGGGCGCCTCACCGTCAGGGCGTGACGAGCGGGAGGTAGAGCCAGCCATAGAGGACCAACAGGCCCGCCGCGAGGAGATCGAGCACGACGCCGACCTTCATCATGGTGGGCAGGTGGATTCGGCCAGAGCCGAAGACGATGGCGTTGGGTGGCGTGCCCGCGGGCAGGGCGAAGTCGCACGAGGAGGCGAGGGTGACGGCGGAGAGGAGCGGCACCTTCGCGGGCAGGAGGTTCAGCATGAGGTTGACGGTCGCGGTGTTCGACGCCACGGCCGACAGCGCGACGGTGGCGAAGCAGGCGATGGTGAGCTGTGCCCACTCGGGTTGACGGGCGAGCGGCTCGAGCTGGCGCCCGAGGTACGTCGACAGCCCGCTGCCTTCGATCGCCGCGGCCATCGCGAACGAGCCACCCAGCAGCATCAGCGCGTTGAGCGGAATGCGCTTGATCGCGACCCACGGCAGACACCGCAACGCGAGCAGCACGACGGCCGCGCTCACCGCCACCACTGCCTCGTAGTGCCGGTTGGCGAGCTCGAACGGCAGGCGCGGGGCGAGGAGCGCGCGCATCGGGTCGCCGAAGATCCACGCGAGGGCCGCGACGGAGAAGACCTTGGCGACCGTTCGCTCCTCGGGCGACATCGGGCCGAGCCCGCGGAGCTGGCCGTCGATGACCTCCTTGCCGGCGCTCGAGGCCGGCGCGTCGTGGCGACCGACCCACCAGAGCACGCCCCACACCACTGGCACGAAGAGGACGACGAAGGGAAACCCGATGGCGACGAAGCGGGGGAAGCTCACGTCGAGGTGCTGGGTCTTCGCCAGCCACCCCACGAAGATGGAGTTGGTCGCGGTGCCGATCTTCGTGCCGAGCCCGCCGACGTTCGACGCGTAGGCGACCGCGAGCATCAGCACCATGCCGTAGCGGGAGAGCCGCTGGCCGGTCTGCACCTCGAGCTCCCGGAGGATCGCCAGCGAGATCGGCAGCATCATCACCGCGGTGGCGGTGTTCGAGATCCACAGCGAGATGAACGCCGTCGCGACGAGCAGCCCCAACAAGAGCCGAGGTGGCGAGGCGCCGATGACGCGCATGAGGTGGAGCGCGATGCGGCGGTGCAGGTTCCAATGCTCGAGGGCTGCGCCGACGGCCATGCCGCCCGCGAAGAGGAACATGTAGGCGTTGAGGTACTCGCTGCCGGTGCGCACGGTGCCGGTGCCGAGGCCGCCTCCGAAGACGCCGAGCAGGGGGAAGGCGACGAGGGGGATCATCGCGGTCCACTCGATGGCGATGGCTTCGGTGAACCACCAGGTGGCCATCAGCAGCGAGACGCCGGCTGCGAGGGCGGGGCGGCGATCGAAGCCCTCGAGGTGGGCGAGCGGGGTGTCGGCGAAGGCGAAGAAGAGGAAGAGCGCGGGCCCGAGCACGAGCCCCACCACCCGCGTGCGAGTCAGCGGAGCGCTCACCTCACTTCTTCTTGGCCTTCGCGAGCTCGTCCTGGAGGCGGCGGTTCTGCATCTCGAGCTCGAGGATCTTCTTGTTGGCGTCGCCTTCGACGGCCTCGCCTGCGGTGCACTGCTCCTGCGTCTTCTCGATCTCCTTCTGCATCGCCTTGAGCTTCTGGTTGAGATCGTCGTTCGCCTTGAGCGACGTCCAGGTGCGCTCCTTCTCTTCCATCAGCCGGTTTCGGCCGACGACGAGCACGGTGATGGTGAGGGTGATCGAGACGGCGAGCAGGAGCCATGGCAGCGGAGAGCCCGGCCGGTGGTAACCCACCGTGGGGATCTCGAGCGACTCACGCCGGACTTCTTCCCAGGGAGAGGCCATGGCCGGCCGCGACCATAGCACGCGCTTCTCCAGACTCACGGCGCACGTCAGAGGAGCTCGAGCTGAACGGCGGCGGCGGGCTCGAGACAGCGGGCGTCGTCCACCCCTGCGCGGTTCACGTGGGCGGCGACCTCGAAGGCGGCGAAGCTGGGCGACGCCGAGTGGAGCAGCCCGTCGATCAGCGCCGGGGTCGCGTCCTTCGACAGCCAGGCGTCGCGGGCCTCGGGGGCGATGAAGACGGGCATGCGGGTGTGGATGCGCGACATGAACTCGTCGGCCGCGCGGGTGACGATGGTGAAGGTGACGACCTCGATGCCGTCGGGCGATCGCCAGCTCGTCCACAGGCCTGCCATCGTCTGAATCGGGTGCTGAGGCACGTGCACGTGGAGCGGCGTGGACTGCTTGCCGTGGTGCTTCCACTCGTAGAAGCCGTCGCAGGGAACGAGGCAGCGCGCGTGCACGAGGGAGTCCTTGAACAGGCGGCGCTCGGCGAGGCCCTCGGCCCGCGCGTTGACGTGCCTGGCCCCTTCGTGAACGTCCTTCGACCACTTGGGCGTGAAGCCCCAGCGCGCCAGCGTGAGCTCCCGTGGGGTCGTGTCCAGCACGATCGGCGCGGCCTGGGTGGGCGCGATGTTGAAGCGGGGCTCCAGCACCGGCTCGCGATCGAGGTTCAGCTCGCGCTGCACGTCGATGCCCTTGGCCTTGAGGGTGTAGCGCCCGCACATCGTGGGTGAAGTCTACGCGATGAGGAGTACCCTGCGACGCATGCCCTCGCCGTCGCTGCGAGTGACGATTCGTCTCACCCTCATCGCCTTCGGAGCGATCGCGACCTGGGCCACCGCGAGCCTCTGGGCGCAGCTGCCTGGCCTGTATGGTCCGAGCGGCATCGAGCCCATCGCCGAGACGATGGAGAGCCTGCGCGCCGCCCACGCCCCGGTGAGCGCCGTGCCCACGCTCTTCTGGTTGGGCGCCTCGCCGCTCGCGCTGCACCTCGTCCTCGCGCTCGCGGTGCTCTCGTCGATCGCCATCACCGCCGGGCTCGCGCCGCGCTGGGCCTGTCTCACCCTCTTCGCGTCGTGGCTGTCGCTGGTGCAGGTGGGCGCGCCGTTCCTCAACTTCCAGTGGGACATCCTCCTCCTCGAGACCTCGCTCGTCTTCGCCTTCCTCGCGCCCAACGGGGTGCGTCCCTTCCTCTCCGAGTCGCTTCCCGAGCCCGGCCTCGCAGTGCGCCTCGCGGTCGCCGTCCTCGCCTGCAAGGTGACGCTCGGCTCGGGCATCGTGAAGCTCGCGAGCGGTGACGAGAGCTGGAGAGCGCTCACCGCGCTCACCTTTCACTGGTGGACCCAGCCGCTGCCGACCTGGACGAGCGTGCTCGGCAACGAGTGGCCGCTCGGCGTGCAGAAGGTGCTCTGCGCGATCATGTTCGTCCTCGAGCTGCCGGTGCCCTTGCTCGTGTTCGGCCCTCGAAGGGCTCGGCTCGCCGGTGCGATCGGGCTCGCGACCATGCAGCTCGGGCTGATCGCCGCTGGCAACTACAGCTACTTCAACTGGCTCACCATCGTGCTCTCACTGCCGCTCCTCGACGATCGGGCGCTCGCCTCGGTGGTGAAGTCGTTCGTGTCGAGCCCCGCGCAGCCTCGCCCGCGTCCCTCGGCCTTCGTCTGGACTGGCTGGGCCGTCGCCGCGCTCTACGCCTTCTTCAGCGTCACCGCCTTCGCGCGCCGCTTCACCGTCGCACCACCCCTCGAGTCGGTGCGGTCGCTCCTCGCGCCGTTCCACGCGATCAACGCCTATGGCGCGTTCGCGGTGATGACGAAGGCCCGGCCGGAGATCATCGTCGAGGGCAGCCGAGACGGCGTCAGCTGGAGCGCCTACGAGTTCCCCTGGAAGCCGGGTCGGCTCGATCGTCGGCCTGACTTCGTCGCGCCCTGGCAGCCGCGGCTCGACTGGCAGATGTGGTTCGCCTCGCTCGGCACCTGCGATCAGAACCCCTGGTTCCTCTCCTTCCAACAGGAGCTCCTCAGGGGAACGCCCGAGGTGCGCGCCTTGCTCGCGACCGATCCTTTCGGCTCGGCGCCGCCCACCTTCCTTCGCTCGACGACCTACGAGTATCGCTTCGCGCCGCTGGGCCAGGCGGGCGCATGGTGGACGCGCACCGAGAGCGGGCCGTATTGCCCTCCGCTCGCGCTCGCTCCGAATGGGCAGCTCCGCCGCGCGAACGAACTCGAGTAGCGCGTTCAGTCGTCGTTGACGATCGTGCAGGTCGCCGACGCCGTTCCGATGGTGGCGCCGTTCGCGTTCGAGAGGTTGCCAGTGAAGGTCTCGTTCGCCTCCACCGCGGAGTCGCCGAGAATCACCACCGAGCGATTCACCTGGAGCGCCCCAGCGGGGACCGTCACCGTGGCGTTGAGGGTGTTGTAGTCGCTCCCCGCGGTCGCGGTGCCGTTGGCCGTCGCGAAGGTGACGGTGACGGGCGCGAGGGCGATCGCCGACAAGGTGACCCTGAAGGGGAACAGCTGAAGCACGCCCACTCCGCCCTCGGTCGTCGACCCGCCCAGAATCGTCAACACCGGTGGGCTGTCGTCGTTGGTGATCGTGACCGTCGCGCTGGTCGTGGTGAGGGCGGCGTTGACCACCCCCGACAGGTTGAAGGCGAACGTCTCGGTCGGCTCGAAGATGGTGTCGCCGTTGATCGTGACGGGCACCGTGCGGGCGGTCGTCCCCGGAGGGAAGGTGAGCACCCCGCTCGCGATCTCGTAGTCGTTCTGCCCGAGCGCCGTACCCGCCGAGGCCGTTCCGTCAGCGGTGGTGAAGTTCACGGTGACGGTCTGGCTGGTGATGCCCGTCATCGTGACCGTCAAGGTGGCGATCGCCGTGCCCATGTCACCTTCGGTGAGCGTCACGTTCGCGACCGAGAGGGTCGGCGAGGGATCGTCGTCGACGATGTTTCCCTGGCCCTGGGCGTCGAGCAGGTTGGAGTTCGGCGAGTTGCCGCTCAAGTTGACGAAGACGGTCTCGGTCGGCTCGTCGATCAGATCCGCGAGGACCGTGATGGTGATCGTCTTGCTCGTCTCTCCGGGCGCGAAGGTGAGCAGGCCGCTGGCCGCGGTGAAGTCGGCGCCGGCCGTGGCGGTGCCTGCAGCGACCGTGGCCCAGTTCACCGTCACCGCCGTGGCAGCGACCGAGCCGAGGGTCACCGTGAAGGTCATCGTCGTGTTGGTGGCGGCCTCGGTGACGTTCGGCGCGTTGTTGATCGAGATGTTCGGCAAGGGCGAGTCGTCGTTGACGATGGTGACGATGCCCTGGGCGTCGGCGACGGTGGCGTTCGAGGCGACGCCGAGGTTGACCGCGAAGGTCTCGAACGCCTCGTCGAGTGCATCGGGGGTGATGGTGACGTTGACGACCTGGCTGGTGATGCCCGGAGGGAAGCTGAGGGTGCCAGTCGTCGCGGTGTAGTCGACCCCTGCGCTCGCTTGCGGCGCGATGCCTGCGCCGGTCGAGGCGCTCACGGTGACCAGTCGGCCGCTCACCGCAGACAGGGTGACGGGAACCGCTGCGATCGAGCTGCCACCGGTGCCCTCGACCTTCGAGAGGTCGCCGATCGAGAGGGTGGGCGTCGCGTCGTCGTCGGTGATCGTGCCATTCACGCTCGCCACACCGAGCACGGCGTCGACGGGCGCGGAGAGGGTGAGGGTGAAGACCTCGTCGGCCTCGTCGACGGAGTCGGCGTTGATCGAGATGGCGACTGACTTGGTGGTCTCTCCTGGCGCGAAGGTGAGGGTGCCGGAGCGCGCGACGTAGTCCTGCCCGCCGATGCTCAAGGTGCCTCCCGCCGTCGCCGTCGAGTCGGCGGTCGCGAAGTTGACCGAGACGGGGCGGCCGCTCGGCGCCGACAAGCTCACGATGAAGGTCGCGGTCGCCGCGCTCTCGCTCACCGCCACCGGGGTCACCGACAGCGATGGGGTGACGTCGTCGTCGCTGATGCTGCCGACTCCGAACGGGTCGCCGATGATCGCGTTGGTGGCCATCGACAGGTTGACGCGGAAGGTCTCGTTGGCCTCGTCGTTGACGTCCCCGACGATCGCCACGGTGAAGGTGCGAGCGACGCTGCCCGGGGGGAACGTGAGGGTGCCGGAGGTGGGCACGTAGTCGGAGCCACCGACTCCCGGCACGTCGGTCGCGGTGACGTTGGCGGTGGCGTACCCGACGGTGACCGTGTTGGTGGAGGTCATGTTGAGCACGACGGTGAAGACGAGGTTGGTGAGCCCCGCGTTCCCCTCGAGGATGATCGCATCGCTGATCGAGAGCGACGGGAGGTTGCCGTCGTCGTTGAGGATCGTGCCGGTCGCGCTCGCGCTCGCGATGAGGGCGTTGGTCGGGCTCGAGAGGGTGACGGTGAAGGCCTCGTCGACCTCGGCCATCAGGTCTCCGGTGATCGTCACCGCGATGGAGCCAGTCGTCATCCCCGCGGGGATCGTGAGCGTGCCGGTGGCGGTGGCGTAGTCGGAGCCGGCAGTCGCGGTCGCGGCGGTGGTGGCGTAGTTGACCGAGACGCTCTGGCCCGAGGGCGCCGAGAGGGTGACGGTGAAGGTCAACGTCGAGGTGCCGACGTTCCCCTCACTCACCGACACGTCGTCGATGGTGATCGTCGGGCTCGGGTCGTCGTCGGTGATGGTGCCCGTCGTCGAGGCGGTCGCGATCGTCGCGTTGGTCGCCATCGAGAGCCCGAGCGTGAGGGTCTCGTCGGCCTCGTCGAGGGCGTCGTTGGTGAGGGCGATGGCCACCGTCTTCGTCGTCTCTTGGGCCGCGAAGGTGAGGGTGCCGGTCGCTGCGGTGTAGTCGGGGCCGGTCGCGGTGCCGTTGGCCGTCGCGTAGTCGACGGTGATCGGCTTCCCACTCGGCGCCGAGAGGGTGACGACGAACCCGAGCCCGAGCGGAGCGCTCTCGAGCGCGCTCGCGGCGGCGACCGAGATGGCTGGGGTCGCGTCGTCGTCGGTGATGGTGAGGGTCGCGGTGGCGGTCCCCAAGGAGGCTCCCTGAGGGGCCGAGAGGCCGAGGAAGAAGGTCTCGTCGTCTTCGTCGAGGGTGTCGGCGGTGAGGTCGACGGCGATCGACATCGTGGTGGTGCCCGGCGCGAAGGTGAGGGTGCCGCTGGTGTCGGTGTAGTCCGAGGCGGCGGTCGCGTTTCCGTCGGCCGTCGCATACGAGACGGTGACTGGCTGGCTCGCCGCCGCCGAGAGCGTCACCTGCACCATGCCCGTCGTCGTGCCGCCGTTGCCTTCGGTGATCGAGACGGTCGAGGAGATCGACACCGTCAGGGCTTGGCTTCCACCGGCGCTGCCTCCGCCTGCGGTGCCGCCTGCCTCGCCACCAGCCGACCCGCCCGCGCTGCCGCCGGCGAGGGCGCCTCCGGTTCCTCCGCCCGTCGCGCCGCCCGCGTCTCCACCGGCGACCGAGCCTCCCGCGTCCCCGCCACCCACCGAGCCGCCACCGGGCGAGCCGCCGGCGGTCGCTCCGCCGCCCACGTCCGACGTGCCTCCCGCAGCGCTGCCACCGTCGGGAGCGCCTCCGCCACCGCACGCAGCGACCACCAACGCGACTGCCACCAAGCCGATCGTATGTCTCATGTGAGGGAACCCTTCCCCGACGAATACCACGCCCGTCGATGGCCGCCGAGTTGGAGGGCTGGCAGCTTGCGTGTGCGCGCGTCAGGGGCTACCTCGGTCGGCGATGATCGACTCACGAATCGAAGGCTGGGGACGAACCTCCGTTCTCGGGCAGGAACTGGTCCCCGACGACCTCGAGCGCAGCCCCCGCGTGCTCTTCCGCGGCCTCGGCCGGAGCTACGGAGACTCGTCGCTGCCCTCGACGGGCCAGCCCATCGTCGTCAACACCACCCGCGCGAACCGCATCTTGGGCTTCGAGCCGTCGACTGGGCTGGTGCGCGCCGAGGCGGGCCTGTCGTTGCTCGATCTCCACCGCACCCTGTTGCCTCGCGGCTGGTTCGTTCCGGTGACGCCGGGCACCCAGTTCGTCACCTTGGGCGGCGCGGTGGCCGCTGACGTTCACGGCAAGAACCACCACGTCGACGGGTGCTTCGGTGCGCACGTGCGCCGGCTCAAGATGCGTGTCGCCGACGGCCGGGTGCTCGAGTGCGGCCCCGATCTCGAGCGCGAGCTCTTCCTGGCCACCGTCGGTGGCATGGGCCTCACCGGGCAGATCCTCGAGGTCGAGGTCCCGATGGTGCGCATCCCCACCCCGTGGATCTGGCAGGAGTCGGAGCGGGTCAACGACATCGACGAGTACGTCGAGGCGCTCAAGGCCGCGGCGTCGAAGTGGCCGATGACCGTCGGGTGGATCGACTGCCTCACCC
>Ga0268298_10005338_pt1 | contig 12096 bp, 12 predicted proteins | sample WWTPWeurt_MetaG_FD_194462 | JGI IMG/M metagenome (GOLD analysis project Ga0268298, IMG submission 194462) | Activated sludge microbial communities from WWTP in Nijmegen, Gelderland, Netherland - WWTP Weurt | ecosystem: Engineered > WWTP > Aerobic digester > Activated sludge | place...
GAAGAAAGCCGCGACTTCATATACGTCGGGGACCTGGCGATCGCGCTGGACAAGATACTTCAGCATACCCGCTTTGCCGGCGAGGTCATCAATGTTTCCAGCGGCGTCGAAACTACGATCCGCGATGCCGCGAATTCGTTTTGTCGACAACTGGGCAATGACTATGTCCTGGAATTCAACGGACAGCGAAAAGAAGGCGATCCGGTAAACTGGAGGGCCGACATCCGGTTATTGGAATCCTTCGGATTCGAATATTCAGTATCTTTGGAGGAAGGGCTATCCCGCTACGCTTTATGGTTAAGAGAAGAAGAATTGCGCTGAACTACCGCGTCAATTATGATTTTTCCGCCGGCATTGTCATCTACATCCAGAACCTGATCAAGGGTTTTAAATTACTGGAGGATTCCCTTCAACCGCATCTTACTATCATTTATACCGAGGACTCTCCTATCCAGGAAGTGAAGGAGATCGACTATCCGTATATCGATTATTTCAAGTACAAACCGATTCGAAAGAACTTCTTCACGAAAGCGATCAATAAGATCAGCCGGGAGACGATCGGGACCAATATCCTTCGCCGCTATTCCTTCCCTTCGCATGCCGACATTTTGTACCCCTACTTCGATTGCGACGAGAATTTTTTTCTGAAACGTCGCTACTACTGGAAGCCAGACTTCCAGGAAATGTACTATCCGCAGTACGTCTCCCAGGTAGAATATTCCTACGTGGTGGAGAACATGAAACGGATCGCCTCCAACCAGGAATACACCCTGATCCTGAGTAGCCAGGATTCCTTCAACGATTTCGAAAAGTTCTTCGGGCCTTTCCGCAACCGGGTCAAGATCCTCCGTTTCATTTCCCTGCTGCCGGATATTTCCCAACTGAACCCCAAGCAGGTCCTGATGAAATACGGAATCGACAAGAAGTTCTTTGTTGTCTCCAACCAATTCTGGCCGCACAAGAACCATCGGCTGGTTTTGGAAGCCATCAACAAGATCAAAGAAAAACACACGGACTTTGTCGTCGTGTTCACGGGCAAACAATCTACTTACCGGGATCGGGAGTACTTTTCCAAGTTGCAGGTCTACATCAACAACGAGAACATGAAGGATCATGTTCGCTTCATCGGCTTCATTCCCCGGGAGGACCAGTTGGTGATCATGAAACAATCGGTCGCGGTGATTCAACCGTCCTTGTTCGAAGGCTGGAGTACGGTGATTGAGGATTGCAAAGCCTTGAATCAGTACGTACTGGTCGGAGATCTGGCCGTCAATCAGGAGCAGGTCAACAAGAACGTCCGGTTCTTCAACCGACACTCAGCAGACGACCTTGCGGAACAAATGGACAACTTGTTGACGCATCCGGTAAAAGCAGAATCAGCTCCCTACGATGAGAGTATAGAACGCTTCAAGCAGAATCTGATCGACGTTTTCGAATTGGAACACGTGCATTCATGAACGGCGTAACCGTCGCCATCTGTTGTTATAACAGCAGTGCCCGCATTGCCGAGACCTTGCGCCATTTGAGTCTTCAGCGTCTCAGCGAAAACATTCCGTGGGAAGTGCTGATCATCGACAATGCCTGCACGGACGACACCGTGGAAGTCGCCCACCGTGCCTGGCAGGGAGTACAACCCGCACCCTTGCGCATCGTTCCGGAAAAAATACCGGGCCTCATGCAAGCCCGGCACTGTGCCATGCGGGAAAGCCGGTATGAGCTTGTGAGTTTTATTGACGACGATAACTGGGTCGCCGCGGATTGGGTGGAGCGGGTGTGGCAAAGGCTACAGACCGATCCGGATATGGCGGCTTGCGGAGGTCAAAATGCTGCGGCGACCGAAGTGGCTGCCCCCTTTTGGTTTGACCGAATGGCGTATGCCTACGCCGTAGGAAAGCAGGCAGAATCCAGCAGTTACGTCACGCCACAGCGGGGATTCCTGTGGGGCGCAGGATTGACGATTCGAAAAAGTGCCTGGTACGACCTTTTCGGATGCGGTTTCACGAGCAAACTTTCCGGAAGAAAAGGAGGACAATTGACCGCCGGAGAAGACAGCGAGTTGTGCCTGGCTTTCATGTCGCGAGGATGGAAGCTCTTCTACGATGAAAGGCTTCAACTAACCCATTTCATACCTAAAAATCGACTGACCGACCGCTATATCAATGGCCTGTTCCAGGGATTTGGACGCTCCGAAACAATCTTGATGATCTATCGAGCAAACTTGGATAAAACTTTTAAAATCAAGTCCGTATGGTGGAAAAACTGCATTTCCGCTTTCCGGCTCTTGCTTCGCTTTTTAATTCGGAGTATCTTTTCACCTCGTATCGATCGATTTGTGAACAGGGTCTATGCCAACTATGAATGGGCATTGGTTTCGCAATTGTTTCGAGAACGGAAAGCTTTTGATCGTTTGTTCCAATCGATTACCGATTTCAGCGGCTGGTGCGGTCGCGGGAAGTGATTGAAACGGTCAGCACCCTTAACTGAATGTTCATCTTAATGCGGCCATGATTTTTCGTCTCATTCCCTCCCTACCGGTTGAATTCAGCCGTTCTCGGCGCGGCGCTAAAGCAGCTTCGGCTTCCGAACCCGAAAACCCCCTTTCGCCTCAACTTCCTGCCCAATTTCCAAAGGATTACCGGCGTGGCACATTATCCTATTTCAATTCGGAACGGAAGCGACCCAAGGACACGGTAACCACAAAGTCTGAATAACTGCGACTCGTCAGTCCCGACGTCCTATGATTCTTTCCCACCAAAAGAAGTTCCTGTTCATTCATATCTACAAAGTAGCCGGCACCAGTATTCGTCGAGTATTGGACCGCTACGATGACCGGACCTGGAATGACTTCCCCTTCCTCACCAATGTCAAGTTCAAGATCGGCAGTCGTTCCAAACGCTTATCCACCTGGGCGATCGATCACATTACAGCCAGCCAATGCAAAGACTGGCTGAGCCCGGAGGTTTTTAACCAGTACTTCAAGTTTTCGTTTGTCCGTAACCCCTGGGACTGGCAGGTTTCCCTTTATCACTTCATGTTGCAGGACAAACATCACCGACAACACAAGTTGATCAGCAAGACCAAGAATTTCGAAGAATATCTTACTTGGCGCGTAAATAAGGACATTGAACTCCAGACGGATTTTCTTTACGATAAAAGTGGGACGCTTTTAGTCGATTATATAGGTCGATTCGAAACCCTCCAAAGCGATTTTAATGAAATCTGTAGGCGACTGAACATTCAATCAACTCAGCTCCCAATAACAAATCGCAGCCATCACCAATATTATAAGGAGTATTACAACGATCGAACGCGCGATATGGTAGCAAATGCCTTTAAGAAAGACATCGAACTTTTGGGGTACGAATTCTGATGCTATGAAGTTGTCCAGTATTGCGGACCAACGCCTCTCGAGGACATGTCCGGTATGTAAAGCAACGGCAAGTAAACTACCCTACCCTGATAGATTTCCCAGACTATTTGAATGCCCCAAGTGTCGGCATGCGTTCATGCATCCCATGCCGTTGGATAAAGAACTGGATGACTTTTATGCGGCATATCCTGATTACGGCTCTTTGTCTCCGCTCACGATCAAGCGCTACCGGGAATTGCTGCAAAATTTCGAACCTTTTAGAAAAAACAACCGATTACTAGAAGTGGGCTGCGGCCACGGGGCGTTTCTCGAATTAGCCCGTCAGGAAGGCTGGGAAGTGACCGGAACCGAATACAGCGATAAGTCGATTGGAGTTATTCGCTCCAAGGGTATCACAGTGTACCAAGGCGAACTGGACCCCTCCAACTTCTCTCAGTCATCATTCGATGTTGTACTATCTTTAGAGGTAATTGAACATGTACGGTGTATTGAGCAAGAAGCCACGGCAATGACTCAACTAGTTCGTCCTGGGGGGCTTATCTATCTAACTACACCTAATTACTTTTCCCTATCACGCCGAATCCTTCAAGCTAATTGGGGAGTACTTTGCTATCCTGAGCATCTTCATTACTTTAATCGAACTTCTCTAAGGAAATTGTTCGACTCTGCAGGTACCAGAAAGCTAGGTGTTGCGACAACTGGAATTTCAGTGGGACGGCTACGGGAAGGATGGCGAAAGCGTCATCGGCCTACCGATTATCGTCCATTTGTCAATACGACTTATAACGAAGATCAACAACTTCGATCTAGAATCTTCAGCAATGCGTTTTTAGAGGGTATTAGAATCGTTCTGAATACCATACTGACCATTACAGGATTGGGCGATACACTTAAGGGCCGCTTCATCAAACCAGAAAACTAAACCGATGGTGTTACCTCGAATTTCAGTCATTACACCCTCGTTCAATCAAGGAGACTTCCTTGAGGAAACGATTGTATCAGTTTTGCAACAAGGCTATCCCAATCTCGAATACATCATCATTGATGGTGGCAGCACCGACCGATCTGTGAGCATAATCGAGCAATACCAGAACCGACTTCATTATTGGGTGAGCGAGAAGGATTCCGGCCAAAGTGAGGCGCTGAACAAAGGTCTGCGAAAGGCGACAGGGGATATTATCGGTTGGCTTTGCAGTGACGATCTTTACTTACCCGGGACCTTCGAGAAGGTAATCCGGTTATTCGAGGAACATCCCAGCGCCGGAATGTTACACGGGAAATCGATTCTCTTCGGAAAAGGAAAAAAGGATCTGATAAAAGGCGCTGAGCCGCATGACCTGCATTTACGTTACTTTTCCGTAATACCATTCCCACAGCCTTCTTCTTTCTTCACGAAGACAGCGATTGCTCATACCGGACTGCTCGACGAATCTCTTCATTTCGGAATGGATTACGACCTACTCATTCGGATAGCCGGTCAATTCGACATCATTCGAACCGATGAAGTTCTGTCGAAATACAGGCTTCACAGTTCCAGCAAGACGGTTAGCCAGCTACCTAGATTCGCCGGCGAATGGGCAAGGGTGTTTTCCCGCTTCCTCAATTCTACAGATATCCCCGCTTCAACCCTCAGCCTACTCTCTGAAAACGGCTTCTATTTTCCAAATGAACCTTCCATCCGAATCAAACATCAACTTCTTAAAGAGGACATTGATCTCATCGTCACCTACTTTCTCTTCTACCAATTGATCATCTACTATGAGGTACTTGACATGCAAATGGTTAAACATATTCTCGAAATGATTCATACACTCTCCCCTTCATTTTACAGCAAAATGAATCTAAAGCGCATCGCTGTACGCAGTCGGTTATTACCACCAGTACTAATCCAACTGTTCCGAGCCATTGCACGATGACACCGTCGACGGAAGCACTTCCTTATTTCTCCATCGTCATACCATCCTATAACCGGATCAGATTTCTGCCGGAGACCATTGATTCGATCCTGAAACAAACTTGCCAGGATTTCGAAATACTGGTAGTCGATGACGGAAGTACCGATCATACTCCTGAAATAATCCGGAATCGGTACAACCAATTTCCGAACTTACGTCTTATTGAACAGGTGAATTCCGAACGGGGTACCGCCAGGAATAACGGATTCAGGCTCGCTAAAGGAAAATATGTGATCTTTATTGATTCGGACGACATGATGTTGCCTGAACATCTTGAGACTCTGAAAGCCTATATTGACCAACTGAAACAGCCCAGTTTCATCGCCACGAAATTTCTTTTCTTACGAAACGGGAAGACACGCTTTACCAAAATCAATTCTCTTCCAGAAGGCTGGTACGATTACAAATTGTTCCTGTCTGGCAACCCGATGGGCTGCAATGTCTGCGTACGCAGGGATAATCCGAAATTGCATCTATTTGAAGAAGATCGTCGGTATGCGATCAAAGAAGACTGGATGTTCTTCTTGCAGAATCTCCGACACCAGCAACTCTACTTAATCAACAAATCGACCATCCTTATGAATGATCATGATGACAGGTCGATGCGTTCGGACCACACCATCATCATTCAAAAAACCAATGCTGCAGTCGAGTGGCTCCTACAAAAAGTAAATCTATCTGCGGAGGAAATCCGACAGCTTCAAGCCCATGCCGCGTATTTTTCAGCTATACATTACTACATTGATCATCGTTTGGACGCGGCAAGAGAGCAGCTTCGTCAGGCTTCTCGCATCGGAGGCTGCAAAAGGAAGTATCTTGTGCTATACGTTAAATGCCTGATGGGACATCAGGTAGTCGAACAAATAAAGAAACTCCGGACGTGAAAAAAACGAAGAATATACTGGTTATCACCTACTGGAGCTACAAGGATGCCCTGATTCAGGCTTACACCCTGCCTTACCTACACCTGTTCAACGGCATCCTCCCGCCGAACCGGTACATTTATCTGGTGACACTCGAACAAAAGCACCTTCATCTGAATGCGAATGAACGTTCTCAAATCCGACACCGCTTGCGTTTGCAAGGGATTAAGTGGATCGACTTTCATTATTACCGTTTCGGAATCCTCAGTTTCCTCAATTGGATCCCAATTCTGCTGAGACTTTGCCAATTGGCCATCTTCCGCAACGTGAGCCATATCCATGCCTGGTGTACGACCGCAGGTGCCATCGGCTACGTGGTATCTGTACTCACCCGAAAGCCGCTTATCATGGATAGTTACGAACCACATGCCGATGTGATGCTAGAGACAAAGACTTGGACTGCCAATTCACCAGCCTATCGCATTCTAAAGCGATTCGAGAAGCTTGAAGGACAGCATTCCAGGACCCAGATCTGCTGCACAGAAGACATGACGGATTATGCCCGCAAATCACTGGGAATCACCCTCAGGAACCCGGTGGTCAAACCTGCTTGTGTAGACCTGGACAGGTTCAGTTTTACCAATCGAAAGAAGCCTTACCTCCTTCATAAGCTGGCGCTGGAAAATAAAATCGTCTGCGTTTATGCAGGCAAGTTTGGCGGACTCTACCTTGAACAGGAGGTCTTCGACTTTTTCAAGGTAGCTTCCGAGTACTGGGGGGACAGGTTTAGGGTCCTTTTGCTAACGAACGAAAAGGAAGAGAACCTCGATCGCTGGATGAAGGCATCCGGTCTCGATCCAGCCATCGTCAAAAAAACTTTCGTATTTCACAGCAGCATTCCCGATTACATCGGCTTGGGCGATTTCGCAATCAGTCCGTACAAGCCCGTTCCTTCCAGAAAGTATTCGGCTCCGATCAAGAATGTGGAGTACTGGTCACTTGGGCTCCCTGTAGTCATCACCAAGAATATTGCCGATGACAGCAAAATCATCGCGGACAACGAAATAGGTGCAGTACTGGAAAATTTGCATACCGAAGATTACCGCTCAGCCGTAATTACCATCGATCGCTTGCTGAACACCTTTACCATTCGTCAACTTTACGATAAGATCAGGCCGATCGTGGAAAGCAATCGCAATTTTGGCGTCGCCCGAAAAGTATATGAAGGCATTTATTCCTGATACAACAGGAACTGTAACCCCTTGCTCCGTCGAACTCCTTCCATTGGTATCCTACAACTACTCCAAGCATTCAACCGTCGAGAACAATTCCGTCCGGGAATCGTCGGAGTATTCATCGAAACCAATTACTTCATCAAAAGAGGCATCAATAAGGGCGTGAAACGAATTGCCCATCGCCTCAACGGCAGGTTGTTAGATTTTGGATGCGGCAACATACCATAACAGGACATGTTTGTCGTCGATGATTAACCACGCAGTCCTAACTTGTTCCAACCAACTTTAACAAAAGAAGAGAAATTAAATACTCAAAGCTAGAATTATCCTTAGTATACGTGGCATGGATTCGCTGCGTTCTGAAGAAGAAAAGTGCAACCTAAATCGGTGCTATGATTGGATCTACTATGGAAAAATAGTTAAACTGAAGCCTTTATCAATTACGAAGTTAAACTACTTTTACCAAAACATGCACATCTTACGCGGTCCTCATGACAAAAGGGAGTTTCTTTAGCCACAATCAAATTATTCCGATTTTTCAAAAATGAAGATCTTGTACTTGACGTATGATGGACTATCAGACCCGCTTGGGCAGTCTCAGGTCATCCCTTACATCGTCGGGTTGAGTAAGCGGGGTCATAAGATTGTGGTCCTAAGCTCGGAGAAGAAAGCTCCTGCCGAACTACTGGCAACTATCCGGAAGAACTTGGAAAAACATCAAATTGAATGGCATTCAATTACTTATACGAAGCGCCCTCCAGTGCTTTCAACTATCTACGACGTCTTGAGGATGACCCTTCGCAGCATCAGGCTAAATAAGGTTCACCGTTTTGGAATAGTCCATTGCCGTAGCTATATCACTTCACTTATTGGATATTACCTAAAGAAGTCGCGTGACATACGTTTCATTTTCGACATGCGGGGCTTTTTCGCTGACGAACGAATCGACGGTGAAATGTGGGATCAGAACAAGTTCATTTACAGGCTTATTTACAGCTTTTTCAAGCGGTTTGAAGCAAAATTCCTCAATGCAGCCAGCTACACCGTTTGCCTTACCGAATCTGCCCAAAAAGAAATTTGGAGTTGGAGGTCAATACCCCGCCAACCGATTCGAATTAAAGTAATTCCATGCTGTGTGGACACCACGATATTCGATCCCGAAAAAGTGGAACCGCAATCCCGTAGCCAACTGATGGACGAGTTAAATATAAAGCCAGATGACATTGTCCTATCCTACATCGGAGCAATCGGAACCTGGTACCTTCTGGATGAAATGTTAGAGTTCTTCCGAAAACTGAAGCAATCCTATCCGAATGCGAAGTTCCTCTTCGTAACACACAAGGAGCAACAAGATATCAAAGCACGCTGGGGAAAGAATGGATTGAATCCGGAAGATTTGATCATACGAAGCAGCAATCACCAACAGGTTCCCTGCCTCCTATCCTTATCGCACCTTTCTATCTTTTTCATCAAACCGGTCTACTCGAAAATTGCATCATCCCCCGCAAAGATGGCTGAAATCATGAGTATGGGTATACCTGTTCTTTGTAACGCCAACGTCGGTGATACCAGCGAAATCATCCAAAAGACGGGTACTGGGGTTGTAGTGCAGTCCTTTTCAGAGATGGATTACGATTTCATAATCGAACAAATCCCGCAACTGTTATCGATTCCATCACAAAAAATCCGGAATGCAGCCATTGAGCATTTTTCCCTTGATGTTGGCGTTTTATCATACGAACAAGTTTACAAATTAGCCCAATAGTTCAGATACTCCACGGAAAGGAAGTTGGATAACTGATCGTGGTTTAAATCCCCTCTTCCTGAAGCGTTTTTTTTCGGCGCTCAACTTTCATATCCTTATATGTATTGTTGATAATGAAAAGGCTTATGACAAAAAAAGGAATCGCCGGGATCTTGTAACGCACAAGGCTTCCGAAATTCGAAGTCGTCAGTCCTACCGCAAACGAAAAGAACAGGCTGAAGAAAATCGTAAAGAAGAGGATCCGGTGGCGGAACATCAGTCTGAACAAATTATACACCCGCAAGAGGAGCAGAATATAGATCGTCATCGAGAGCAGGATCAGATTCTCGATCCCGGAGAAGATCATGGCAAAGTTGTTGGCCTCCCAGAGATAGGGGCGGAACAAGGTTGCATTGATGGCAGCCGGAACTTTCGAAAGAATACCTCCGATCGTTGGGTCAAAATCGCCGATATCGAATGAGGATCCCTGGTAGCGTTCGTTCTTCAAGTCAAGGTTCGTCACCACCGCCTTTTCCAGTACGTTTTCCAAGGCATATTCTCCCAGGAATACACTCATTTGCCGCAGCATGAAGTAACCTGATAAGAGAGACAACATGATGATGATCGGAGTCGTCATCGATTTCACAAGTTGATTGTTTACCTTGGAGATGCCGACACCCGCGAACCAGAGGATCGATCCTGGCAACAAGGCAAAGAAGATATATGGCTTTATGTAGATCAGCAGCATGGAAGCCACCAGGATGAGGAATAGGTTCTTGGTTACCTCTTTTCCCCGCGTCAGAATCAGGGAGTAGGAACTTGTAAAGAGACAGACTGCAGAAAAAGTGATCGTATCCTTCAATAAGCCGGACCCCCAGAAGAAAACCGAGGGTACAAACAGGATAGCAAAAGCAAATTGCCTGGTGAGGTGCGGGAATTCGTGGATAAAAGTCTGATACATACGCCAGATCGACCAATACGAGACCCAGGCCAACAGCATGGTCTGAGCGATGAAACTCTTAAAGGTCAACAGACAAAATATCCAGGTGAGCTTTACGACGATGATCGCGTGCTTGTCAGAAAAGTAGATAGGGAAACCCGTATCGGAATCGAACCTCCACCAGGTCTCCGGGCTGGGGCCGATCATAAAATCCAGGATCGCCTGCGGGTCCTTCAGGAAGAGATTGGTGACGCAAGTATTGTCGTTGTAATAATTCAGGGTATCACCACCGCTGTAATAGACCACATAGATCAGACATACCAGGGTGCCACCGATCAGTTTGACGACCAAACCGGGAACATAATAGCGATAACTCGGATTGGTTTCGATATTTTTAACCCGCCTGCTGTTGGTGGCGAAAAAGATGACCATCAACAACAACGGCGGAACGACCAGGTCGATAACCGACAGGTACTGAATCATGGGCTACGAATTTAACAAAAATAACGAATCACCCCGGAAATCAGCTCCGCGCATCCTGTACCTGACATACGATGGTCTGACGGATCCACTGGGGCAGTCGCAGGTCTTGCCTTACATGATCGGACTGAGTGAACGCGGTTATGCGATCACCATCATCAGCTCTGAGAAACCGAACCGCTGGGAACAGATCGATCAATTGAAGGAGTTGACCACCGCATGCGGGATCCATTGGATACACATCCCCTATACCAAGTCCCCTCCTATCCTGAGCACGCTGTATGACCTGTGGAAGATCCGCAGGATCAGCAAACGACTTTGCCTCCAGGAAAAATTCGAGATCGTACACTGCAGGAGTTACATCACCTCCCTGGTGGGATTGTGGTTGAAGCGGCGATTCAAACTGCGCTTCATCTTCGACATGCGCGGATTCTATGCGGATGAACGAATCGACGGCGGCATGTGGAATCAGCGCAAACTTATTTACAAATGGATCTATCGCTTCTTCAAGAACAGGGAGTCGGCTTTTTTGGAAGAAGCCGATTCCACCATCTGCCTCACCCAGGACGCCTTTAAAGAGATCCGGACCTGGAGAAAGATCGATCACCAACCGATTCCCATCCAGGTGATCCCCTGCTGTGTCGACCCACAACTATTTCACCCGGAGCAGGATATCGTAGCCCAGGCTTCTGCACGCGAAATACTGGGGTTAGCCGGCAATGAACTGGTTCTCTCCTACGTCGGAGCAGTGGGCACCTGGTATCTGTTGGATGAGATGCTGGACTTTTTCAAGCGCATGCTGATCGTTTATCCGAACGCACGCTTTCTGTTCATCTCGCACGAGGATGCTGCCATGATCCGCAGCAAGGCCAAGGCCAGGGAAATCCCCGATTCCAGCATTCTGATCCACCAGGTGCCGCATCATCAGGTACCCGTTTACCTCTCGCTCAGTCATGTCTCCATTTTCTTTATCAAACCGGTCTATTCCAAAAAAGCATCTTCTCCGGTAAAGCTCGGCGAGATCATGAGCATGGGCATACCGATCATCTGCAACTCGAATGTCGGCGATACGGATCGGATCATACGGGAATCCGGTGCAGGAGCCATCGTCCGATCCTTTTCGAACGACGACTACGATTTTGTCATTCACGATTTGCCCCGATTGCTTCAGCTACCGAAGCAAGGTATACGACAAGCCGCTGTACAGTTGTTTTCCTTATCGAAAGGCGTAGACCAATATCACCAGGTATATCAAAAACTGATTGAGCACTAGACATGGTGATACGACTCACCCCGCCGTATCGTCATGGCCCGGTACACTTGCTCTAACAGAATCACCCGGACCATCTGATGGGTGAAGGTCAGTTTCGATAGGCTGAGGATCAGCTTCGCTTTTTCCCTGACCAAGGCGGATAGACCATAGGCGCCCCCGATCACGAAAGCAAATGAAGAAATGCCGGCGCTCATCCGTTTCTCGAGCAGTTCGGCAAGTCCAACGGAACTGCAGGT
>Ga0268298_10005339_pt1 | contig 12095 bp, 12 predicted proteins | sample WWTPWeurt_MetaG_FD_194462 | JGI IMG/M metagenome (GOLD analysis project Ga0268298, IMG submission 194462) | Activated sludge microbial communities from WWTP in Nijmegen, Gelderland, Netherland - WWTP Weurt | ecosystem: Engineered > WWTP > Aerobic digester > Activated sludge | place...
GCAGCGCGGCGACCGCGTGGCCATCGTGATGCCGCAGCGCTTCGAGACGGCCATCGCGCACATGGCGGTGTACCAGCTGGGCGCGGTGGCCATGCCCTTGTCCATGCTCTTCGGCCCCGACGCGCTGGCCTACAGGCTGACGCACAGCGAGGCCGCGGTGGCCATCGTCGACGAGAGCGCCATCGCCCCGCTGCGCGCGGCCCGCGCCGAGGCGCCCGGCCTGCGCGCCGTGCTGGCCGTGGGCGACGCGCAAGGCCAGGGCGATCTCGACTGGGTGGCCGCGCTGGCCGCCGAGCCCGATCGCTTCGACCCCGTGCTCACCGGTGCCGACGAGCCCGCCGTGCTCATCTACACCAGCGGCACCACGGGCCCACCCAAGGGCGCGCTGATCCCGCACCGCGCCATGCTCGGCAACATCAGCGGCTTCGTCGCCAGCCAGAACGGCTTTCCGCACGTGGCCCTGCAAGCCGGCGAGGTGGCCGCGCCACCGGCCGTGTTCTGGTCACCCGCCGATTGGGCCTGGACCGGCGGCCTGATGGACGCGCTGCTGCCCACGCTGTACTTCGGCCGAGAGATCGTGGCCTACCAGGGGCGCTTCGGGCCCGAGCTGGCCTTCGAGCTGATGCAGCGCTTCGGTGTGACGCACAGCTTTCTCTTCCCCACCGCACTCAAGGCCATGATGAAGGCCGTGCCGCAGCCGCTGCAGCGCTACCGGCTGCAGCTGCGCGCGATCATGAGCGCGGGCGAGGCGGTGGGCGACGCGGTGTATGGCTACTGCCGCGATCAGCTCGGGGCGGTGGTCAACGAGATGTTCGGCCAGACCGAGATCAACTACATCGTGGGCAATTGCGGCCTGTGGCCGGATGCCGATGGCAGGCTGCAGCCCGGCTGGCCGGCCTTGCCCGGCAGCATGGGCCGGGCCTACCCGGGCCACCGCGTGGCCGTGGTCGACGATGCCGGGCAGGAATGCCCGCGCGGCGTGCCCGGCGATGTGGCGCTGCACCGCCTCGACGTGCATGGCCAGCCCGACCCGGTGTTCTTCCTGGGCTATTGGAAGAACGACGCGGCCACGGCGGCCAAGTTCACCGGCGATCCGCGCAGCAGCTGGTGCCGCACCGGCGACACCGCCGTGATGGACGAGCAGGGCTACCTCTGGTACCAGGGCCGCAGCGACGATGTCTTCAAGGCCGCCGGCTACCGCATCGGGCCCAGCGAGGTGGAGAACAGCCTCGTCAAGCACCCCGCGGTGGCCAACGCCGCCGTGGTGCCCAAGCCCGACGCGGCGCGCGGCGCGGTGGTCAAGGCCTACGTGGTGCTGGCCCCGGGCTTCCATGGCGACGGGGCCCTGGTGGCCGATTTGCAGGCACATGTGCGGGCGCACCTGGCGCCCTACGAGTACCCCAAGGAGATCGAGTTCATCGACGCCCTGCCCATGACCACCACCGGCAAGGTGCAGCGCCGGGTCCTGCGCTTGCAGGAAGAGGACAGGGCGCGCCAGCGCGAGCGCTCGTGAGGCGGCGGGTGCGGGCATGAGGTGGTGCAGCATTGCAGCGTACCGACGGGTGTTGATCGGCGCGGCCTGGTCCATCGCCGCCACGGCTTGGGCCGCGCCACCGCCGGATGCACCCTGCACCCTGGTCTTTGGCCACGGCCGCAACTTCGTGCCCGAGCTGCCGGCCGCCAATGCGCAGTGGAACCAGCTCAACCAGAGCTTTGCGCAGGCCGTGAGCGACGCCATCACCGCCACCGGCCGCCGTGCCGTGCCCCTGGTGTTGCCGGTGGAGGCGCGCGATCTGCAAGCCAATCTGGCGCAGCTGCTGCAGCGCGCCTCGGCCGAGTCCTGCCAACGCGTGGTGGAGGCCACGGTGCTTGGCGAAGCCGGCACCGAGCAACTGGTGCTGCGCCTGCGCTTGCATGCCATTGCCCGGCAGGCCGGCCCGCCGCGCCTGGACAGCGGCATGAGCATCGGTGTGCCCGAGCTCACCGTGCAGCGCGAGCTGCCACTCAATCACCGAACCCTCACGCGCCTGATGTCCGCGGAGCTGGCCCAGCAGATGGCGGCCGAGTTGATGGACCATCTGCCGCGTTGATCGCCTAACCCAACCCGTTACCTGAGCGCATTCATTCACCCCCCAGCCGACCTGCGCGTCGGCACCTTGAAGAGAGCAGTGACCATGAGCCAAGTTCTGATCAGCGCCGCCACCCTGCGCGAGCGCCTTGCCGCCAAGGAGCCGCACCTGGTGGTGCTGGACGCCAGCTTCGATCTGGCCGACACCGGTGCCGGCGAGCGCGCCCACGCCGCCGGGCACGTTCCCGGTGCGATCTACCTGCACCTGGACCGCGATCTCTCGGCGCCCAAGACGGGCCTCAACGGCCGCCACCCCTTGCCCACGCGCGAGGCCTTTGCCGCGCGCCTTGGCGAGCTGGGCGTGGGCCCTGAGAGCCACGTGGTGGCCTGCGACGGTCAGGGCGGCATGTATGCCGCGCGGCTGTGGTGGATGCTGCGCTGGCTGGGCCACGCCGAGGTGCAGGTGCTCGACGGCGGCCTGGCCGCCTGGCGCGCGGCCGGTGGCGAATTGCAAGCCGGCTCGGTGGCAGCACGGCCGCCCAGCCAGATGCCGCTGCGCGCGCCGCTGGTGCAAAGCGCCGACTACGCCGAGCTGCGGGCCGGCCTGGGCCAGCCCGGTGCGCCGCTGGTGGTGGACGCGCGCGCAGCCGATCGCTTTCGCGGCGAGAACGAAACGCTCGACCCGGTGGGCGGGCGCATCCCCGGCGCCGCCAACCGCTTCTTCAGGGACAACCTGGGCGCCGACGGCTGCTTCAAGCCGGCGGCGCAATTGCGCAGCGAGTGGCAGGCCGTGGTGGGCGACCGGCCTGCGGCCGAGCTGGTGATGCAGTGCGGCTCCGGCGTCACCGCCTGCCACAACCTGCTGGCACTCGAGGTGGCAGGCCTGGGGCAGGCGCGCCTGTACCCGGGCTCGTGGAGCGAGTGGTGCGCGCAGCCGGGCGCGCCGGTGGCGCGCGGCTGAATAATCCTAACCCGTGGGTGACGCGTCCAGCCCGCTGGGCCAGGGGCCGTTGGGCGGCAGGGCCCAGGCGCCGCGCTGCAGCACGCCGGCCACCGCCAGCGCCTGATCCCACAGCACCAGGTCGGCGCGCGCGCCAACGCGCAGGCGGCCGATCTCGTCGTCCAGGCCCATCGCGCGGGCCGGCGCGTTGGTGGCGCTGTACAGCGCGTCCTCCACGCTCAGGCCGTAGCGCTGCACGCCGATGCGCACCGCATCGGCCAGGCAGATGGCGGCACCGGCGAGGGTGCCGGCCTCGTTCTCGCAGCGCCCATTGCGCACCTGGATGCGCACGCCCTGCAGCATGAATTCGCGCAGATCGGTGCCCGCCACGGCCATGGCGTCGGACACCAGCACCATGCGCTCGCGCCCGCGCTGCCGCCAGGCGATGTGCGCCGAGGCCACGCTCACGTGGTGGCCGTCGAGGATGATGCCGGCCCACAGCTCGGGGCGCTCGAACACCGCCCCGACCACGCCCGCTTCACGCGGGCCCAGTTGCGACATGGCGTTGAACAGGTGCGTCACCCCGCACAGCCCGCCCTCATCCACGGCCCGCAGCATCTGCTCGAAGCGCGCATCGCTGTGACCCGCGAACACGCGCACGCCTGCGTCGGTGAGGCTGCGCAGTTGGGCGGGTGTGCAGCACTCGGGCGCCAGCGTCAGCAGGCACGGCAGGCCCTTGGCCCTGGCCGCGAGCTTCGCCACGTCGGCATCGGTGAGCACGGTGATGAACTCGGCCCTGTGGATGCCCTTGCGCGCCACCTGCAGGAAGGGCCCCTCCAAATGCAGCCCGGCCACGCCGGGCAGCCCCACCGCCATGGCTTCGCGCACCGCGAGCTGCGCGGCGGCAAGCTGCTCGCGCGTGTCGGTGATCAAGGTCAGCAGCAGGCTGGTGGTGCCGGCCCGAGCGTGGGCCTGGGTGATGCGGCGGGCGCCGGCCAGAGACGGCTCGTCGTTGAACATCAGCCCGCCGCCGCCGTTCACCTGCAGGTCCACCAGGCCCGGCGAGGCCAGCCACTGCGGGCCCAGGGTGGCGATGGCCGGGCCGGGCCGGGGCGCATCGGGCTGCAGGTGGGTGATGCGGCCCCCGGCCCACTGCAGGCGCACGTCGTGCAGCATGCGCTCGCCGTCGAAGAGGCAGGCGCAGTGCAGGGTGTGGGTGGGTGTCAGAGAGCTCATGCGGCGGTGCCGAGGGCAGTGCGCAAGCGTAGCGCATCTTTGCCGTTCATTTGGAAGGTTATGGCGGCGGGCGGCGTGAACGCGAGGGCTGCCGCACTTCGTTCTCGCGGCAGTCGCTGGCCAGTGAGGGCGCCGGGCGCACGCTGCCGTTGAAAGGGTCGAGCTGGCCGTTGCGATTGGGCCGCAGCTCGACGCAGGTGCTGCCGCGCCGCAGGCGGCGGCCCGTGGCGGTGGTCTCCTCCACCAGGGTTTGATCGGTGCCCATCTGATCGGCAAAACGCTCGCTGCGGTTCATCGGGCTGCCCAGGCGCGGATCGCGGTGGGTGAGGGCGGCCGGAGGCGGCGCGCTGGCATCCCAGCGTCTGGGCAACTGCAGGTTCAAGGGGGCCGGCGCGGAGGCGGCGGGCGAGGGTGCGTTGCCCAGCGCGCTGGTCGGATCGGCCGCCAGCGAGATGGGCACGCTGATGGGCTCGGCCGGCGTCGTGGCCGCGGGCGGGTGCGGGCCGGGCACGGCCGTGGGTGAGGGCCGGCGCGGCGTGGGGGGCGGTGGCGGCCTTGCCGCCGCTGGCGCGGGCCGGGGCTCGCGCAGCCAGACCAGCAGCAAGGGCCTGGCCTCGGCGGTGTGCGCTGGCTTGGCCTTGCGCCCGGTGGCCAGCAGCAGCAGCCAGGCCAGCGCCAGGTGCGCCACCAACACCAGCAGCAGCCATCGGCCACGAGAGCGTGCGTCGCGCCCAATCACCGAAGATCGGGGTCGCCGTTGTGGCTGGCCGGCGGGCCGTCGGGCCGGTATTCCAGCAGATCTCCGGGCTGGCATTGCAGCGCTTCGCAGATGCGCTCGAGCGTGTCGAAGCGCACGCCGCGCACCTTGCCGCTCTTGAGCAGCGAGATGTTCTGCTCGGTGATGCCCACTTGCGTGGCCAGGTCGCGCGAGCGCATCTTGCGCCGCGCGAGCATCACATCCAGGTTGACGACGATGGGCATGGGCTCGGCGAACTTCTCAAACGAAGCTCTCGTTCTCTTCGGCCAGGCGCACGGCCTCGCTCATCACCGTGGCCACGGCCAGCAGCACGGCGCCGCTCAGGATGGACACGTAGTCGTCCCAGCCGAAACCCAGCGCCAGCAGCCGATGGCCTGGCGGGTTGCCCAGCGTGAGCGCCACGCCCATGGCCGCGCGCAAGAAGGGCGTGGCCAGGGCCATCCACAGCGTGCCCCAGGCAAAGCGGCGCAGGTATTGCTGTGCGGCGCGGCCGAACACGCGGCCCTCGCTGTATTCGCCGAACAGGCACCACAACTGCCAAAGTGCGTACAAGCCGAGCGCCACCCCGGGCAGGCTGCTCAGTGCGCCGAGGGCCATGGCCCGGTCGTCGAGCACCATCGGGTGGTTGCCGATGCCCGAGATGATGCCGCCGCGCGCCTGCACCCAATCGGGGGTGAGCCAGAAGGCGGCGGGCACCACGCAAAGCACCACCGCGCCCAGCACCGTCATGGCGCGGACGATCCGGGTGAGCACGAGCAGGCTGCGGGGCAGATTGAGCATGGGTGTGTGGGCTCGATGGCTTTTCGTGAGACAAATAAAGTTTACTGCAAAACAGTAAAAAATGGCCGATTGGCAGAAAGTCCCGACCTGGCGGCTTGGGTTGGTACCTGCGGTCGGTGCGTACGCGGCTGCAGTTGCGGCACACTGCTTCGGCCCCTGTTCCGCCTACCACCGCAAGCCCTGCCATGGCCAAGAAAGACAAGCACGTCAGCGAGACCCCCGCCACGCAGCAGCTGCGTGCGGCGGGCATTGGATTCACCGAGCATGTGTACGACTACGTGGACCACGGCGGCACCGCCGAGTCCGCGCGCCAGCTGGGCTGGCCCGAGCATGCGGTGATCAAGACCCTGGTGATGCAGAACGAGCGCGCCGAGCCGCTGATCGTGCTGATGCACGGCGACAAGCAGGTGAGCACCAAGAACCTGGCGCGCGCCATCGGTGCCAAGGCGGTGGAGCCCTGCAAGCCCGAGGTGGCGCAGCGCCACAGCGGCTACCTGGTGGGCGGCACCTCGCCCTTCGGCACGCGCAAGGCCATGCCGGTGTACGTGGAGGCCAGCGTGCTGGCGTTGGAGCGCATCCTCATCAATGGCGGCCGGCGTGGCTACCTGGTGGGCCTGGCGCCTGCCGTGCTGGTGGCGCAGCTCGGCGCGCAGCCAGTGAACTGCGCACTTTGAGCTTCCGCCCGCACGCGAATCACTTCTTCGGCTTCAGCGCACCACAGTCGGCCGACACCCAGGTGCCGGTCACCGTCATCTCCATGCGCTCGGGCTTGCCCTGAACCATGGTGTTGACGACGTTCTTGCCGGTGTAGCTCTTGTTGCCGCTGCCCATCACGTATTCGCCCTCGCCGCTGGTGGGCGGATTGCCTTCGCAGCTGAAGCTGAACTTCATCGAGTTGCCGCTGCGCTGCACCGTCTTGTGCGTGCACTTGCTGCCTTCCTGCTGCGGCAGGTCGCCACGCTCGGCCATCTCCGGCGTGATGCACACCCGCACGGCATTGGGCTTGGCGCCCATGGCCACGCCTTGCTTGGCCATCATGTCTTCCATCATCTTGCGCTGATCGGCCGGCATGTTGGCCATCGCCGCCTGGGCCTGGGCCATGGCGTCGTTGTGTTTGGCATTGCCGCTCTTCATGGTGATCGAGTTCTCCCACAGGCCGGGGGTGGGCTTCTGCGCCTGGGCGGCGAGGGCCGTGCAGGCCAGTGCGCTGAGGATCAGGGTTTGGCGGCCGAGCTGTTGCAGTGTCATGGGGTCTCCGTGGGTGGGCTGGGTGAAGCGGGATGCGCGGCGGCGAGGGGCAGCTCGAGCACGAACTCGGCGCCACCGTCGAGGTGGTTGCCGGCCATCAGGCGGCCGCCATGGCGTTCGACGATGCCATAGCTGATGGACAGGCCCAGGCCGGTGCCCTTGCCCACCGGCTTGGTGGTGAAGAAGGGATCGAACAGGCGCGACAGGTGCTCGTCCGCGATGCCCGGGCCGTTGTCGTGGAAGGCCAGGCGCAGCAGCTCGCCGCGCTGCTCGGCGGTGATGCGCAGGGCCGGCGTGGCCTCGCTGCGCGTGGCGGCCGCGTCGTAGGCGTTCTGCACCAGGTTCATCATCACCTGCAGCAATTGCCCGTCGCTGCCCATCACGGCCGCATCGGGGCAGGGCAGGAAGCGCACGTCGAAGGCCGGCGCCGTGCCTTTGCGCACCCAGTGGATGGCGCGCTCGACCACGGCGGTGATGTCCACGCGGCGGTGCTCGTCGCGGTCGGCGGCCGAGAAGCGCTTGAGGCCATGCACGATGTCGGCGGTGCGTTGCGCGCCCTCGAGCGTGCCTTCCATCAGCGAGCTCAGGTCGTCGATGGTGTGATCGATGCGCAGCGCCTTGCGCAGGCGCGCCTGCTCGTCCGCCGGTGCGCCGCCGTGGATGGCCTGCAGGTATTGCTGAAGGCGCGGCACATAGCGCTGCAGCGCATGCACATTGCCCAGCACGAAGCTGATCGGGTTGTTGAGCTCGTGCGCCACGCCGGCCACCAGGCGGCCGAGCGAAGCCATCTTCTCGCTCTGCAGCAGCTGCTGCTGCGTGCGCTTGAGCGCCTCGTGCGCCTCGCGCAGGGCGTGGTAGGCGCGCTTGAGTTCGCCCATCGGCCGGCCCACGAACACATGGCCCACGTGGCGGCCATTGCTGTCCAGGCGCGGCGAGGTGTTGAAGTCCACCGGCACGGCCGCGCCTTGCGCGTCGCGCAGGTTCACCTCCACCGTGGCACCGGCCTTGCCGGCCACCTTGCCAGCGGCCGATAGGCGCATGGCCAGGGCAATGCGCTCGGCGCCGGGCTCGTCGGCCATCAAGGCCACCACGGCGGTGCCCAGCAGTTGGGCGTCGGTGCGGCCCACCAGCTCGCACAGCGCGGCGTTGGTTTCCTCGATCAGGCCCTGCTCGTCGCAGGCCACCAGCACGTCGCTCATCGCGGTGAGCAGGCCGAAGATGAACTGCTGCGAGCGCTCGAGCTCGGCGTTTTTCTCCTCGAGGGCGATTTCGTCGCGCACCAGCTGCGAGTAGACCTCGTCCATCTTGTGGATCACGTCCAGCCAGGTGGCCTCGTCCACGCCCTCCAGGCCCTCGGCGCCGGGCGGCAGCGCCGTTCGACCCTGCGGCGGATCGGCAGCAGGCAGGGACTTTGGCAAGTTGACCATGGGGGCCATTGTGCGTCCCGTCCCGTGCAAGTCTTGCGGCCAGGCCTCGCGCTTGATGCGATCACCGGCCCATCAGGGCCACTTCGCTTCGATGGCCCGGTGGGTGCCGTTCTTGACGATGGCATCAAAGCCCTGGTCGAAAGCCGCCAGGTATTTGGTGCTGCCGGGATGCTTCTTGCTGAAGACCATATAGTATTTGGCTTCAGCGGCGATCCCGACGGTCTTGAACTTGCCCGCGAAATCCTTGTTCGTCGCGAAAAGCGAATTGGCCACTTTGTCGAACGACACCATGTATTGAAAGCGCCCGGCCAGCAATTTCTTGAAACCCAACTCATCCTGGTTGGATGGATCGCGGATGATCTTGGTATTGGTGTCGAAGTCCTCACCATACTCGTAGCCGTTGGTGACGCCGACGGTCTTGCCTTCCAGATCCTTGAGTTGCAAACCAGATTCGGCGGAACTGGCGAGCGAATAAATGACGCTTCTGGAATCCACCAGTGGCCTGCGGTGCCACAAATAGCGCTTTTCAGACTTGCTGTTGCGCACGGCATTGAAGCAGCCGACCAACTGGCCATTGTCTACTTCGCTCATGCAGCGGGCGAACGGCAAAGAAATGAATCTGACCTCGATGCCGCTAGCCTTGAAGGCTTCCCGCACGATGTCGACAGAGTATCCTTTGGCGTCCGGGCCGGATTTGTAGCTGTATGGCGCCCAATCGTCTTCTGCTCCGATGATCACCGTGTCCGCAGCCCAAGCCGGATGCGAGGCCCAGCCGCAACACCATAGCAAGATGATATTGGCCGTCCTTTGGAATGGGGATGGGTTCATCTGGGCGGCCATGTCGTGAGTTCGGGGAAACGAAACTAGCGTCATCGTTGACGAAAGTCAACCAGCTGAACGGGTATCCGTCACGCTGCAGGCGAGTTGCCCACCCAGGGCCGATCGTGCTCGGCCAGGTGGGCTTCGCCGTGCTCGAGGATGAAGTAGCGAAAGGCCTCGGCCGCCGGCGACAGCACGCGCGATGGCAGGTGCACCACGTTCCACAGGCGCATCACCGGTGTGTCCTCCACGTGCACCACCTCCAGCACGCCGGCCTTGAGTTCCAGGCCCAACGTATGAAGTGAGAGAAAGCCCAGCCCCATGCCGGCCATCACGGCCTGCTTGATGCTCTCGTTGCTGGGCATCTCCATGGCGATGGGCGGCTCGATGTGGTGGTCCTGCAGAAAGCGGCTCATGAGTGCACGCGTGCCCGAGGCCGGCTCGCGCACGATCAAGGGCCACGGCACCAAGGCGGCCGCGGGCGGGTGGCCACTTTGCAGGATGGGGTGGCCGGGTGGTGCTACGAACACATGGGGGTGCGCCGCGAAGGGCTCGGCACGCGCGGCCAGCTCGCGCGGAGGGCGGCCCATGATGGCCAGATCGATCTCGCCGTTGGCCATCAGCGTCACCAGTTGCTCTCGGTTGGCGCTGACCTCCAGCTTCACCTCCACGCCGGGGTGCTCGGCGCGAAAGCGCACCAGCAGGCGCGGCACGAAGTACTTGGCCGTGCTCACCAGGCCCACCGTGAGCAGCCCGGCCTCGAGCTTGCGAAAGCGCGCCATCGCGGCCTCGCCGTCCTTCAGCGTGGTGAGCAGACGCTTGGCGTAGACGAGGAAGTATTCGCCCGCCGTGGACAGGCTCAGGCGGCGCCCGGCCCGGTCAAACAGCGGCAGGCCCACCTGCGACTCCAACTCCTTGATCTGCATGGACACCGCAGGCGGCGTGAGGTGCAGCGCCTCGGCGGCACGCTGCACGCTGTTGGCCCGTGCCACCTCCACAAACACGCGCAGCTGCCGGAAGGTGACATTCATATTAAGTAAAAGCTGAACTCAACACAAAGAAGATCTGACTTTACCTGAATTGATCGCCTGCCTACATTGGCCCACGTCAGCCGATAGCCCCGCCCAGAACCCCTTCAGGAGCCCCACCGTGAACCATCCCGCCGAAGCCGCCGTCCTCTCCGATGGCCCCATCCTGGACAAGAAACAGCGCTACAGCGCCGGCGTCCTGAAGTACCGCCAGATGGGCTACTGGGACGCCGACTACCAGCCGCGCGAGACCGACACGCTGTGCCTGTTCCGCATCACGCCGCAGGACGGCGTGGACCCGATCGAAGCCGCCGCCGCCGTGGCCGGCGAATCGAGCACCGCCACCTGGACGGTGGTGTGGACCGACCGCCTCACCGCCTGCGACAGCTACCGCGCCAAGGCCTACCGCGTGGAGCCGGTGCCCAACACCCCAGGGCAGTACTTCGCCTGGGTGGCCTACGACATCATCCTGTTTGAAGAAGGCTCCATCGCCAACATCACCGCCAGCCTGATCGGCAATGTCTTCAGCTTCAAGCCGCTGAAGGCCGCGCGGCTCGAGGACATCCGCATGCCGGTGGCCCTGGTCAAGACCTTCAAGGGCCCGCCATGCGGCCTGGTGGTGGAGCGCGAGCGCCTGGACAAGTTCGGCCGGCCGCTGCTGGGTGCCACCACCAAGCCCAAGCTGGGCTTGTCGGGCCGCAACTACGGCCGCGTGATCTACGAGGGCCTGAAGGGCGGACTCGATTTCATGAAGGACGACGAGAACATCAACTCGCAACCCTTCATGCACTGGCGCGATCGCTTCCTCTACGTGATGGAAGGCGTCAACAAGGCCAGCGCGGCCACCGGCGAGGTCAAGGGCAGCTACCTCAATGTCACCGGCGCCACGATGGAAGACATCTACGAGCGCGCCGAGTTCGCCAAGCAGCTGGGCTCGGTGGTGATCATGGTCGACCTGATCATCGGCTGGAGCGCCATCCAGAGCATCGCCAACTGGGCGCGCAAGAACGACATGATCGTGCACATGCACCGCGCCGGGCACGGCACCTACACGCGGCAGAAGAACCACGGCGTGAGCTTCCGCGTGATGGCCAAGTGGCTGCGCCTGGCCGGTGTGGATCACCTGCACACCGGCACCGCGGTGGGCAAGCTCGAGGGCGACCCGATGACGGTGCAAGGCTACTACAACGTTTGCCGTGACTCCTACACCAAGCAAGACCTGCCGCGCGGCCTGTTCTTCGACCAGGACTGGGCCGACCTGCGCAAGGTGATGCCGGTGGCCAGCGGCGGCATCCACGCCGGGCAGATGCACCAGCTGATCGACCTGTTCGGTGACGACGTGATCCTGCAATTCGGCGGCGGCACCATCGGCCACCCGGCCGGCATCCAGGCCGGTGCCGTGGCCAACCGCGTGGCGCTGGAGTGCATGGTCAAGGCCCGCAACGAGGGCAAGGACATCAAGAACGAGGGCCCGGACATCCTGCGCAAGGCCGCGCAGAGCTGCACGCCGCTGAAGCAGGCGCTGGACACCTGGGGCGAGATCTCCTTCAACTACGCGTCCACCGACACATCCGATTTCGCCGTCACGCCCGGCGTGGCCTGAACCCCAAGGAGCCCAGCACCATGATGACCAACCCCACCGGCCGCATCACCCAAGGCCAGTTCAGCTTTTTGCCCGATCTCACCGACGCCGAGATCGCCCTGCAAGTGGAGTACGGCCTGAACAAGGGCTATGCCTGGAGCGTGGAATACACCGACGACCCTCACCCGCGCAACACCTACTGGGAGATGT
>Ga0268298_10005340_pt1 | contig 12094 bp, 8 predicted proteins | sample WWTPWeurt_MetaG_FD_194462 | JGI IMG/M metagenome (GOLD analysis project Ga0268298, IMG submission 194462) | Activated sludge microbial communities from WWTP in Nijmegen, Gelderland, Netherland - WWTP Weurt | ecosystem: Engineered > WWTP > Aerobic digester > Activated sludge | place: Netherlands...
CACCGACAACGACAAGGTGAACGAGCCGTGCACGGATGCCGTGGCAGACGGCGCGAGCTGCGTCGGCCCCCGCTATTGGGACCCAATCACCCAGGACGAGCACGACAACTCCATCTGGACCTGGCAGCACACCACCACGATGGACTACGCGGGCGACCTCACCCAAGACATGCTGGGGCTCGGCGTCTACGACTACGCGGGCGCGCGCATGTTCTATGCCGACGTGGTGGACGTCGCCAACGACCCGGCTCTCGTCGCCACCGTTCGCAACAAGGACAACGACGTGGTCGAAGGCACGCCGGCCGGGAACGAAGTCGCTGGCCTCGTGGACTTCGCCGGCGGTCTTCTGGGCCAGGTCGTCACCCGCCCCGACGAGTACTGGGGCGGCAACAACGAGGAGCTGATGCACTATTCGGAGTGGAACAAGTGGTTCCACTTCCTGCGCAACTGTCAGGCCGCGGACACCAATCCGCCGGCGGGCTGGGACGCGTCCAAAGACGGGGTCTACGACCCGGTGTTCGACGGCCACATCGTCAAGGGCACGAAGTGCGAGCGCATCCCGGTGGACTACATGGCCTACACCGACCTCGTGCCCGACCAGCTCTCGGATCAGCAGGGCAACAACCCGCGCTTCTTCACGTCGCGCCGCGCGCGCGACGCCGCGGGTCGACCGCGCATGCCCTACGGCTTCGAGTCCGACGAATACGCGGACAGCTGGTCGCCTTCGAGCTACCGCCACGACAACGGTGGCGACCTGTTCGAAGAGCTCACGTTCCACTCGAACCTGTACGAAAACCGGCACATCTTCGACAACTTCCGGAACGGGCGCGTGAACTTCACGGTCTACGGCGCCTACCAGCGCGCGCTCAGCCGCTACCACTACAAGATCAGCGCGCTCACCCAAGGCGTGGCCTACATCGCAGGCTTCTACGCCCACGAATACGCCAAGAACCTGGGCGTACCCGTGGCGACGCTACTCAGCGCCTACTTCGGAGACGGCGGCTTCTTCTACGACACGGGCGTCGGGGCAGCCCTCGGCTTCGACCACTTCGTCCGCGTCCTCACCCGACCCCACGTGGGCCCTCACTACGCCGACAGCGTCGATCCCCAGAGCCCGCTCATGCCCGAAGAGGACGTGATCGGCGGCGTCTCGGGTGGCATCGGCGGCGACCCGACCGTCATCGACATCCCGAACGGCACCAGCGTGTCCGACACCGGCGACGTCTCGTTCGGCGGCAAGCCGCTGAACAACGACTTCCAGGGCGGTCAGGGGTACTGGAGCATCGACTACCTGAACCAGGCGGGCTCCTACTACGAGAAGACTTTCGCCATCGAGGCCATGCTCGAGGCGTCCTACCGGTCGTTCAACTTCTACCGCTTCGACGGTCTCGACGGGCGGTTCCAGCACGTCAACTACACCGACCTCTGGGGCAACGGCATGCGCCGCATGCTCGGCTCGATGCTCACCGGAGATCGGGCGCTCTACGCGCCGCGCGTCACCGCGGACGGCAGCGGTTCGCCGTACATCACCGAAGCCGAAAGCGGACCGAAGTACCCGGCGAGCCCCCTCGGCTGGGTGTCGTTCATCGCGCCGGCAGGCCCCGAGCTCTGCTACCCGACGAGCGGCACGCTGCTCTGTACCAACGCCCTCGGAGCCCAGGTCGGCTCCGGCGCCACTGCCAACGGCTCGCGGCCGGTGGATCCGCAGCTCGGCTACGAGGTCCAGAAGTTCATCGTGTTCTGGTCCTACGTCTACCTGCCCACCAGCGAGAACTGGGACTACGTCGACATGCTGCGCATCTACAAGCTCGGTTCCGACACCGACCCGAGCTACTTGCCGAAGCAATTGGTCGAATGGCGCGACCCCGAGTCGGGCCAGCGCTACATCGCCAAGCGCTATGGCGACGAGACGCTGCTCGGCAAAAAGTACGACAAGGGCATCGCTGCGAAGATGATCCAGTGGGCGAACACGCTGACGGCCGAGGCCTACGAGCTCGATCCGGTCGAGCCCTTCGATCCGGTAACGGGTGCCGCCAAGGTGGCGCTCGATGCCCAGGGCCAACCGGTCGTGAAGGGCGCCACGCTGTGTGACGACAACAAGAAGTGCGCGGAGCTGCGCAGCTACCGTGGCCTCTTGGACTTCACGCGCGACACGGCCGCCACGCTGGGCTTCCCGGAGCCGGCGCTCCAGATCTACGGCGGCAACTGAAGCGTCGGGATGCGCGGGGTGGGCAGGGCCAGCGGCCCACCCCTGCGTAGTCCCCGTCGAGGGCGCCGTCCCGGACCCTGGCGGGTTCGCTTCGGTCACTGACGTTGGAGGCTCCGTGCTCATCGACACTCACTGTCACTTGGATGGCGGCTACTTCGAAGAAGGGGCGGACGCCGTCCTCGATCGCGCCCTCGCCGAAGGCGTGAGGGGCTTCGTTTGCATTGGCGTCGGTGGACTCGAGTCGACGCGCTTCGCCGTCGAGCTGGCGCAGCGACGCGCGGAAGTGGTGGCCACGGTGGGCGTCCACCCGCACGAAGCCTCGAGCCACGGACCGGAGCTCCATGCCGTGCTCGAACAGCTCGTGCGCGACGAGCGCGTCGTGGCCATCGGCGAGATCGGCCTCGACTACCACTACGACCATTCGCCGCGACCGACCCAGCGTGAAGTGTTCGTTCGGATGATTGCCTTCGCGAAAGAGGTGAAGTTGCCCATCGTGGTGCACACGCGGAGCGCGCCGGCGGAGACACTCGAAATCCTGGAGAGCGAAGCTGCGCGCGAGGTCGGGGGTGTCATCCACTGCTTCAGCGAAGATCGGGCGTTTGCTGCGCGTGCCCTCGATCTCGGGTTCGACCTCTCGTTCTCCGGCGTGGTGACCTTCAAGAACGCGCGCTCGGTCCACGACGTGGCGGCTTGGGCGCCCGCCGACCGCATCTTGGTCGAGACCGACGCGCCGTATCTCGCGCCGAACCCGCTGCGCGGGAAGCGTTGTGAGCCGGCGTGGGTGGTGCATACCGCGCGTGAAGTCGCCAGACTCCGCAACCAGTCGTTCGAGGAGCTCTCGCGGACCACCACGGAGAACGCCTGTCGCCGCTTCGGACCGGCTCTGTCTCGGGCCGTCGGCGGGTCGGACGCGCCTACCAGGTGACGGCCTGGCCGCCTTTCAGGTAGCGAGCCAGACCGACCACGGCAGCGGCGTTCAGGACCACGAACGTGCGAGCCAGCGCCCCGCCGCGCCCCGCCCGGGGACCGATGAGGGCGAGGACATAGAACGCGAGCTGTGCGAAGAAGAAGCCTCGCCATGCGAGCCGTGCGCCCGAGCCGAGCTCGGCCTCCGGCGCCAGAGCCAGCACGGCCGATGCCACGAACACCGACGCGAGCGCCCACGGACAGAAAAGCCGGAGGAGCTTGTGGGACACCAACGTGAAGAAGCTGCGATTCGAGGGCGAGAGCAGGCGCGGCAAGAGCCGGAGCAGCTGGTAGTTGCCTGCGAGGGTGCGCACCTTGCGCGGGAACTCGCGCTCGTCCTCGAGTGCGCGATCGAAAGCCCGAGCGCCGTCCGCGAACACGACCCGCTTGCCCGACAGCGCGATCTCGAGCGGCACGTACATGTCGTCCAGGATCACTTCGGCCGGGAGCTCCGGGAAGTCGGACCGGCGCACCGCGTACAGCGCACCGCTCACTCCCACCAGTCTGCCCAGGCGACCCTCCGACGTCCGGATGAAGCGCTCGTAGCGCCAATACGCACCCGCACCCGTGTCGCCCTCGAGCACGAGGTTCCCGGAGACGCAGCCCACGGTCGGGTCCGACAGGGGCGCGACGAGCTCGCGGATGGCGTCGCGGGACAGCGGTTGGCGAACGTCCGTGAGCACGAGCACTTCGTTCCGTGCCCGGGCTGCCAAGCGATTCTGGGCCGTGGGTTTGCCCGCGCGCTCGTGACAGACATGGGCCTCGATTCGCGGGTGGCGCCGCGCCATGTCCTCCAGGATGGTGGCGGTCTCGTCCGTCGAGCCATCCGAGTACACCAGGATCTCCAGTCGCTCCGCCGGATAGTCCAGATCGAGCAGGCTCTCGAGCTTCTTCGTCAGATATTCGCCGCCGTTGGCCACGGAGAGCAGGACGCTGACGCTCGGCTCGTAGCCGGGTTCGCAGCGGCTCCTCCGGGGAAACAGCCGCGCGAGCAGCGCCACGCCGAGGGGGTACCCGGCATACGTGTAGAGCACGATGGAGAGCAGGCAGAGGACTGCGAGCGCCAGCGCCGTCATGCCGGAGCCCCCCGTCGAACGCGAGCGCGCGCCAAGCGGCGGGCGGCGACCAGAGAGGCGTAGAGCGCTTCGTAGGCGTGCGCCATGTGAGCGAGCGAGTGTCGCGCGGCCACCCTTTCCCGCGCGCGCTCGCCCATCTCACGCGCCCCGACGCGATCACGTTCGAGTGCGTCGAGCGCAAGCGTGAGCGCGTGCGCGTCTCCGCTCGGGACCAACCGGCCCGAGACGCCGTCTTGCACCAGATCTCCGACGCCCCCCACGTGGGTCGCCACGATCGGCAGGCCGCTCGCCATGGCCTCGAGCAGGGCGAGCGGCAGCCCCTCGCTGAGGGAGGGCAGGGCAAACGCGTCGAAGGCACGGAGCCAGCGGGGGACGTCGCCGCGCGCACCAGGCAGGTGCACGTTGGGGTGGCCGTCGAGCTCCCGGCGCAAGGGTCCGTCACCGACCAGCACCAGGTGGGCCCCTCGCGCCCGTAGCTCGCGAGTGGCTTCGATCAGCAGGCTCTGGTTCTTCTCCGGCGCGAGCCGTCCCACGCTGCCGACGACGAAGTCCGCGTCGTTCACACCGAGCTCCGCGCGAACCTCTCGGCGAGCCACCGGATCCGGCCCGAAGGGCGCGAGGTCGATGCCGTTCGGGATGACCAAGAGCTTGCCAGGAGCGCACTCGCGCTGGCGTCGGGCGACGTCGGCCAGAGACTCGACCACACACACGTAGCGATCGACTGCCAGGGACGTGAGCTTGCGGAGTGTGCGCCGCCGCTTGCCGTCGGGGTTCATGCCATGTTTGGTGTGGATGACGACGGCGTTCGCCAGCCAGGCCGCCGGCGCGCCGTAGACCAGGGCCCGCGGATTATGGGTGTGGACCACGTCGATCTCGTGCCGGGAAAACGTCCACGTCAAACGCGGAACGAGTGCGGGTTCGAGGCTCTGGCCGCGCCCGAACGTGAGCACGTCACTGGCGGCTCTGCGGAAGGCACCGCCGAGCGCCTGGGCCGGCGAGTGCGAAAGCGAGATCACGAGCACCTCGTGGCCGGCGCCCCTCTGCGCTCGCACTAGATCGAGAGCGACCCGCTCTTGCCCGCCGAGCTCGAGAGACGAGAGGACGTGGGCGATGCGCATGTGCCTCCATCAGCGCCCGACGCCGCGCAGCATGACCCACGGGGTCTTCGCGACGATGCTGAGCTCGAGGGGTAGGTAGGTCCAGAAACGTTCGAGCGCGGTGGCGTAGGCCAGGTCGTAGAGGAGCTTCATCCGCATGTCGTCCGCCAAGGAGGTTTCGGGCAGCTCCAAGTGGAAAGGGTCCACCAGCGACTTCGCGAGGGGAGCCAGGGGGCTCTCGTCCGGCACGCGCCCCGAGTAGCCGAGACTCACCTGGGCGTAGCCCGTGAGTCCCGGTTTCGCGTCGTGGAGACGCTCCTCGAAGAACGGGATGGCCAACGACAGGTTCTCGAGGAGCTCCGGTCGCTCGGGCCGAGGCCCGACCAGGCTCATGTCCCCGCACAGGACATGCCAGAGCTGCGGCAGCTCGTCGAGCCGCGTTCTGCGCAGGAAGAGGCCGACGCGGGTGACGCGAGGGTCGTTCTCCTCGGCGAGCACGGGCCCCGTGGAGAGCTCCGCGTCCACGCGCATGGTCCGAAATTTCAGCATGCCGAATTCGTGGAATGCGAGGTGCCCGTGGCGGTCCCGACCGGTCACCGAACGCACGCGCCGCTGCCGATACAACACGGGTCCAGGGGATCCCCAGACGATGGCGGCAGCGATGAAGGGCGCGATGGGGACCATGCAGAGCAGGCCCGAGAGCCCGAACAGCACGTCGAGCGCGCGCTTGACGGTACGAACCGAAAGCGGAATGCTCCGCGGTCGCCGCTTCACCTCGCGCACGAGGGCCGCGCCGTGGGGTGTCGCCGCTACCGCTGGCCAAGTCGACATGATTCGGCTCTCCGTACCCGGAACGCTGCTGCACCGTGACCTGGTGCTCCGAGTCGTCGCTTCGAGCTGCAAGCTCCTGCGAAAACGGGAAGATCGATCGCAAGAACCGAGCCACGCCGACGACCACACGTTCGACAACGAGGTCGTTTCGGCGGTGGGCGAGGTCTTCAACAACATCGCAATTCACGGATACGCCGGCGAGACCAGCGGCACAGTGGAGCTCGAGTTCGAGCTCGTCGGCGACGAGCTCCGCATCCGCATGGCCGATACTGGAAAGTCCTTCGATCTGGGCCACGACACCGCGACCGAGCTGCCCGCCCTGCCCGAGAGCCACATGGGTCTCTTCATCGTCCGGAGTTTCATGGACGACGTTCGCTATCTCCCGCGCGAGGCGCCGGATCGTCCGAACGTGTTCGTGCTCACGAAGCGCTACGTGCGGAGGTGAGGGGGCTGGCGGCAATTGCGCCGTGGTCGCGCGGGCCCGCAAGGGCTGCGCTGGCGGCGTCGGCCAGCACTTCGGCGAAACGCTGAGCCTGGCGCCGACGGTCGAAGCGCTCCGGATCGCGTGGTGTGCTCCGTTCGGGCAGTCGGCCGCTGGAGTATTCGGCGAGCAGGCGTTGGAGCGCCTCGGCGATCCGTGGCGCATCGCGGGGGTCGACCACGGTACCCAGGTTCTCCTCGCGTACGAGCCGGGCCAATACGCCCTCGGGGCAGAGCGCCAAGACGGGTCTCCCGAGTCCCAGGAGCTCGAAGATCTTCGCTGGGTAGATGCGTTCAGCGCCCGGGCACGCATCGAGCAGGCACAGCGCGACGTGGGAACCCGCAAGCTGTCGCAACGCGTCCCGGTGGGGCAGGTAGCCGAGCCGCGTCACACCCAGCGACTCGCTCCCGTCGAAGTAGTGCTGCTCCGTTTCGACGATTCGGCCGATGAAGCGAACCTCCAGCAGTCTTGCCAGTGCGGGGCTGCGTTGGTGCAGCAGGCGGAGGGCTGCGAGGAACCCCTGGGCGCTGGTCAAACGGAACACGGTGCCTGCGTAGGTGAGCCGCATGCGCTGCTCCATTCGCGGCGGATCCACGCGCGGAAGGTCCTCCGGGTCGAAACCGTTCTCGATGGTCACCACGTGGTCCGGGTGGAGGAAGGGGAAGCGCTCGAGCAGCTTCTCCCGGAATGCGCCGGTCGCGGTCGTGATGCGGTGTGCCGAGCGGAGGCACGCGCGCTCGAGCACGCCATCGAACAGGGCTCCGCCGGCCATCTCGTAGGAGTGGCGCAAAGTGGTCCATTCGTCGCGATAGTCGAGCACCACACCCACGTTCGGCGCCAAGCGCCCGAACAGCCCCAGCAGGTGGGACGAGAACGGCGGACCACTCACCAAGATGGCCTGCACGGCGTTGCGCTCGCGATAGAGGGCGCGAGCCGCAGCAGGAAGCCACAGAACCTGCGGGTCGGGAACCAAGAGCGCCCGCGCGCCGCTAGCGGCGCGTCGCGTGAGCCGAGCGCGGAGGCTGCGCGAGGCGTTGGCGCCGGCCCTCCACGCCTCGGCCTTGAGCGCGTAACCTGGCTCCAACGTGTGCGCGCGGATCACGCGCAACGTCTCCGGCAGATCGGCCAGCAGCGACGGGTCGTGGAGCGGTACGGAGGGATTTTGGACCGTGAGCACCCACGGCTCGATACCTGCGCGCGGCAGGTACTTCGCGAGCTTCGCGATGCGCTGGACACCAGCGCCGCCCACCGGTGGAAAAGCATAGGAGACGAGCAGGACGCGCATCATGGCGGTTTCGGGCACGTGGGGACGGCGAAGCGGATGAACCCTCCGGCGTTGGCGGCCGTGCCCGGCTCGCCCGGGCCGAGCTCGAGGGACAGCGCGCAGTCGGCGTCGCGTTTCCATTCGGCGCGGTGGCTCCGCCCCGGCTCGAGGCCGACGAGCACGACGGTAGTGGTGTCGCTCGGGAGCTCGGCGCGTGCGTTGGCGCTCTCCGCAAACAGTATCGCCACGCGCTCTGCGCCGTTCCATGCCACGCCGCCTCGCAGCCCTCGACCCTGCACCTGCTCGACGCCGCGGGCGGGGGCATCGTGCTCCACGGCGCGCGCGAAGACCGAGAACCCACGTCGAGCGAGCCCGCGCGGACTGCGGACTTCGATGCGGTGGAGCTTCGCCCACGTCGAGCTCTTGTCGTGGGGGCCAGAGCGGCTCGGTGACGGTTCGTCGACGACGCCAATCTCGGGTGCGGCAGGCTCGAGAACTTCGAGGTCGACGCGGGAGCGCCCGCGCCGCGCGCTCACTCCGCTTCCGGAGACGTTCGGCATTTCGATGACGTGGAGCGCGAAGGTCGTGGCGAAGTCCGCGCGCTCGAGCTCGATGCGGTCGTCCACGACCACGAGGGACGGACGCGCGAAGACGAACGTGCGCAGGAGCTTCTCCACGGAGCGAGCGCGGCAGCCCTCGGTGGCGCACTTGGGTAGGTAGGCGCCCGTCAAGTCGCCGAGGGCGAGCACCACGACGCCGTCGTCGGCGAAGCGCAGCGTCCGAACGTCGCGCCCCCAGACTCCCTGGTTCGGCGGATAGTTCATGTGACGCCCGCCGTCGTCGACCAAGACCGTGTTGTGATTGATGGTCGCTGCGCCCTCGGCGTCGCCGGCATCCACCAACAGCGCGTCGCTGCCTCGCCACAGCTCGAAGTGGCCTTGGTCTGCGTCCTGGTGATCCTCTGCCAGGAACGGTCCAGCTTGGAAGGAGACCCAGGTCGCGGTCTTGCTCCAGTCGCCGCGGGCGAAAGAGAGCCCCTGGCCCGGCAGGTGGCGGCTGGTCGCGGCGCCGCGCCGGGGATCTTCGCCTGGTTCGCCCGGGCGATTCGCCAAAAGCCCGATCCAAGCTTGTTCGCGCACGAGCTTCGGCAACACGTTTTCGGCGAGCCAGCGCGCTTGGCCCGCGACTCTCGGATCTCGATGCTCGATGGCCACGCTCACGGCCGAGAGCGCCAGCCCAGACGGTGCGGCCGGGTGCTCGCCCCAGGTGCCTCCGTCGTACACGGACCTTTCGTCCGGCAAGAGCGCGTGCATGTGGTGGGGGACCAGGTCAGCGAGCCACGGCAGCGCCGCTGCCACGTCGATGCCTGCGCCGGTGCGGAACGCATGGGCCGTGAGCGCAATCTCGGCGGTCGTGTACTCACCGTATTGCCAGCCTTCCGGGAAGCCGCCGCCGGTGAGCTGGGCACGAAAGCGCGGGAGCACGTTTTCGGTGAGCTCGAGACGCGCCCGCGCGAGCCACGTGTCTGCCGCTTTGGATTCGCCGGCTGCGGCGAGCCCCGCGAAGCTGAGCGTGGTGAGATAGCCCCAGTAGTAGTTGGCGAACGGGTGTTGCCGCAGATAGCCAGACTCGGCGTACCAGTCGATCCACTCGCCCAGGCGCACGAGCACGTGGGCCCGTAGCCCTTCGTCGAGCTCGCGAGCGTCGCGAAGCCAGTCGTAGCCCAGGGCCGAATACACCCCGAACGTCCGAATCCCGTAGCCGGAGTCGTGGCGAACGACGTCGCTGCCGCCTCTGCCGTCGCCGACTCGGAACCGGTCGTCGGTGAGCGCCCGCAGATAGCGCACCGCGCCGCTCGCGTACTTCGCGTCACGGGTCGCTCGATAGCAGAGCGAGAGGTTCGCGAGGGCATCCGCCCAGTCGAAGCCTTGGTAGCCGGAGTCGATGGGCTTCTGGAGCGCCTCGTCGCAGCGCGCTTCGACTCGCACGAACGCCGCATCCCGCGACTCCGCGGCGCGGCGCAGGCGGGCTTGGGCAGGGGCGTCGAGCAGGAGACGAATGGCCGCTGGCTCACGGCCCGCGGGCGGGAGCTTCGGTTCGGGTAGCTCTACGGGTGGAGGCCGCTCTTCCTGTCCCAGTCGCACCGGCGCCCCGCAGCGCTTGCAGGAAGGGGACACCGCCAGTGCGGCTCCGAGCGCCAAGCTGCCGAGTGAACGGCGCAGCATGTTCTCGATTCAAGCATTCAGCATGCCAGGGACCGCTCACAGCGCGATGCGCGTGTAGACGAACACCGCGACGATCAGCGCCAGGCTCCCAGCCACCGCCCACGAGAAGTCGCGGATGCGAGGCCGGATGCGCACGTCAGCGCCGTGGTTCTGCAGCGCTTGCGCGAAAGCTCCAGCGAGGCCGAGATAGATCCAGAGCACGTAGTGGTACGCGAACGACAGGAAGAAGATGCCGACCAGCAAACCCGCCAATGCGGCACCGAGCGTGAGGGCCCAGACGCCGACGACGGGTTGGGCCTCGGGCGACCCTGCGAGGCATGCGGCATCCAGGGACGTCTTGTAGGCGCGTCGGGTCAGCTCCACCGCCGAGGCCACGAGCCCAGTGAACGCCACGAGCCCGGGCAAGCCGAGCTCTGCGAGCACGAGCAGGAACGAGTTGTGCGCCGTGAGGTAGTGGAAGCGTCCGAATTGCCCGAGCCCGGCGCCGAAGAACGGATGTGAGCGCCAGATGGAGAGAGCCTCGGCCCAACAGTCGGCGCGCTCGATGCGCGAAACGGCGGCTTCTGCGCCGGAACGGCCACCGAAGAGCACGAGCGGGAGAGCGAGCGCGCCGGCAACGATGGCGCCTCGTGAACCGAAACGGCGCACGAAGGGCACCAGCAGTACGGCCACGAAGACCAGCTGTCCGCCGCGTGACCTCGTCCAGAGTGCGCAGAGAACCACCAGCCCGAAGGCGAGCGCGAGCGCCAGGCGAGCGCCGAAACGGCGGCGTCCCGCGTGGCCGATTCCATACACCAGAGGCAGCGCGATGCCGGCGGCCAGCGCGAGCTCGTTCGGATCTTGCAAGACCCCGCGATAGCGAATGCGCCCACGGCCCACGGTCGTGGTTCCGAGGAGCCCCACGTGTTCACACATGTACTCCGCACCTGGTTCGGCGTCCGCGACGTAGCAGTCCCGAACGACCGCACAACTCCGCCCGTCGTAGCTGCCGCTCGTGGTGTCACCGGGTGTGGACTCGTCGATCTGAATGCAGCCGAGCGGACCGAAGGGCTGCATCACCGCGACCATGACGACGAAGAGCGCGGCGAACATCACGCCGCCGGCGACCCAGGCGAGCGCACGAAAAGTCTGCACACCATGCGCGATCAAGAAGTAGAGCGTCGCCGAGATCGCGAGCTCTCGCGCCTGGTTGGGGAGGCTCGTGGGCGTCCGCACCGCGACCACGACGAGCGCCCAACCGAGCAATGCGAGCACCCAGGGGTCGAGGGGCGAAAACTGCATCCGGGCCAGCCCCAAGCGCAAATCCAGCACCCATCCGCACACTGCGAGGCCGAGGGCGACGTGGAGGATGGGCCACGACTCGAGCGGAGCCCAGATCTCCTGAGGGCGCAGGTAGATCGAGAAAGTGAGGAGCAGGATGCCGGGAACCGAGAACATGGGTGCCGAAGGACCTCGCGCGGAGCGAGACGGAGAGCGATGGCTCCGCGCCTTGGTCTCGCAAAGGTCGGGCCCAGCTGGCTCGTCGCGCTGGCCCTCGCGTGCAGCTCGGCGAGCCCCCGCGTGAACTATGCCGCCGCGATGGCGGACGACCCCCGTGAGCGCCCCTATCGGGTAGGCGTCGCCGACGTCGTTCGCGTGACCGTCTGGAAAGATCCGTCCCTTTCCACGGAGATGGCCGTGCGTCCCGACGGAAAGATCAGCGTGCCGCTGCTCGGCGAGCTCGATGCCGCCGGGCGCACCCCCGAAGAGATCCAGGTGCAGATGAGTCGCCGCCTGTCGGCGTTCGTGAAGGACGCCATCGTCACCGTCATCGTGGTGGAAGTGAACAGCTACCGATTCACCGTGGCGGGCAACGTCGAGCGGCCCGGAATGTTCACGCCGCGCTACTTCGTGACGCTCACCGAGGCCATCGCCCTGGCGGGCGGCCCGAACCGCTTCGGTGCCA
>Ga0268298_10005341_pt1 | contig 12086 bp, 8 predicted proteins | sample WWTPWeurt_MetaG_FD_194462 | JGI IMG/M metagenome (GOLD analysis project Ga0268298, IMG submission 194462) | Activated sludge microbial communities from WWTP in Nijmegen, Gelderland, Netherland - WWTP Weurt | ecosystem: Engineered > WWTP > Aerobic digester > Activated sludge | place: Netherlands...
GCCTGGTCCGGCTGCTGGGACGAGCGCGGGCCTTTGAGCTGATGGCCTCGGGCCGCACCTTCGACGTCGCGGAGGCCGAGCGCCTAGGACTCGTCCACCGCGTGCTCCCCGCGGAGGGCTTTCTCGATGCGGTGCTGTCCTACGCGCGAGACTTCGTGCCTCCTCGCCGCGCCTCCAAGGCGGTGGGGCTCATCAAGCGGGCTACCATCTCGGGCGCGGAGATGAGCTTCCAAGATGGTCTGGCGCTCGAGCGGGAGCTGCAGCAGCAACTCTTCACCTCCGCCGACGCCAAAGAGGGCATCTTGGCCTACGTTGAGAAGCGCGCCGCCAAATTCAGCGGAAAATAGTCCGAGTATCTCGGGCAACCGCCCCGCCGCGGTTGTGATTGACCATCTGGCCTCGCGCGGAGAGACTGCTCCCGCGATGCAGCGAAAATTCAGCTGGGTAATCCTCTCTTTTGCCGCGATCTCGGCCACCGCTTGCCTCAATGACGGCGTCCCGACCGAGGTTGACGCTTCTTCGAATGCAGACGCCACCACCGCCCCCGACGCCGGTTTTCCTGAGGCCGACGCGGGCAGCCCCAGCCCGGACGCCGGCACTCCCACGCCTGACGCCGGGGTGGCGCCAGCGGACGCGGGCCCCGCGCGCCCCGTCACGGTCGATGTCACCGGCACGTTCGCCGCTGGAACAACCGTGCGCGACGGATACTCCGGCCGGACGGCCGTCGTGGGCGCCGACGGCAAGGTCACGGTCGACGCCGACCCCAGCGGGGTCATCCTGCTCGAGCGCGATGCCTCCGCCGCCACCCCCTTCTCCTGGGACAACGCGACGGTCTACTTCGTGATCACCGACCGATACTTCAATGGAGACCCGCTCAACGACCACGCCTACGGCCGGCTGAGTGACGGAGCCCAAGAGGTGGGTACCTTCCACGGCGGAGACTTTCAGGGGCTCCGGCAGAAACTCGACTATATCTCGGCCCTGGGGGTCGACGCCCTCTGGATCACCTCGCCGGTGGAGCAGATCCACGGCTGGGTCGCGGGCGGGACGGGGGATTTCAAATACTATGCCTATGCCGGCTACTGGGCCCAGGACTTCACCAAGATCGACGCCAACCTCGGGACCGCGGCTGACCTCCACGCGCTGATAGACGCTGCGCATACGCGGGGCATCCGCGTCCTCTTCGACACGGTGATGAACCACCCCGGCTACGCCAGCGGCACCGACCTCCTTGAGTACTTACCGGAGGTGCTCAAGCCGGGGGCGCCGACCACCCGCGACGCCATGATGGCCTGGCAGCCCGCGGGGGGCGGTAACCTCAACGACTGGAACAACCTGGTCGACTATGAGAGCAACGCCTGGGAGAATTGGTGGGGTTCGCGCTGGATCCGGGCCGGATTCCCCGGCCACAACCGCCCCGGCTCCGACGATCTCAAGTCGTCCTTGGCTTTCCTCCCGGACTTCATGACCGAGGACTTTCGGCCCTTGCCTGGGATACCCGTCCTCTTCCAGCGCAAGACGGACACCGCGGTCACGGCCATCCCGAACGCGACGGTCCGCCAATACTTGGTATCCTGGCATAGTCAGTGGGTAAGGGAGTACGGGGTGGATGGCTTCCGCTGCGATACCGCCAAGCACGTAGAGCCCGCCTCCTGGGCGGCCCTCAAGACCGCCAGTCAAGCCGCGCTGGCCGAGTACAAGACCCAAAACCCCACCAAGAAGCTCGACGATCTCGACTTCTGGATGACCGGGGAGGTCTTCGGGGCCAGCGTGATGCGAAATCCGACCTACTTTGACAATGGCTTCGATTCCCTGATCAACTTCGACTTTCAGGGTCGCGCCGCGCAGGTCAGCGAAGATTATGCCGCCCTTGAGCAGCTGTATTCGAGCTACGCCGGCAGCATCAACACCGATCCGACCTTCAACATGCTCTCCTATATCAGCTCGCACGATACGAGCCTGTACTTCGCCGAGTCGGGCGGGAGCCTCAGCAAGCAGGCCAAGGTCGGCACGGCCCTCCTCCTGAGCCCGGGAGGCGTGCAGATCTACTACGGTGATGAGAGCGCCCGTCCGATGGGCCCGAGCGCCAGCGATAGTAAGCAAGGGACGCGTTCGGACATGAATTGGAACAGCACCGACCCCGCGCTCCTGGCCCACTGGCAAAAGGTGGGGACCTTCCGCAAGCGCCACCGCGCGGTCGGGGCTGGCGCGCACCAGTCCATCCCCTTCACCGGGGGCTATGCCTTCAAGCGAACTTACTCCGCGGGCGGGGTCGACGACGCCGTCGTCGTGGTGCTGCTCCGGCAATAGTCGAGGAGCGCCGGCCCGAGCCCCACGTCCTTCTGCGCCCGCTCCGATAAGTACCACTTGTGCTCGAGGAGCTCGAAGTAGCGCTCCACCGGCTCGAAGTCCGCGGCTCCGAGCTGCTCGCGGAGCCGCGCCACGGTTGGTCGGAAGATGCGCTCCATCCAGTGGTAGGCCGCGCCCGAGAGGCTGTGACTGCGGTTTTGCTGCTCGGCGAGGCTCACCCGGACCTGCTGGATCTCATTCATGAGCTGCTGGGCTTGGCGCTCTTCGGCGTCGAGGCCGGTCAACGAGTGCAGCAGATCCCGGTGAAAGTTGCGATCGGTCACGAACACCTTGAGCTTGAGCTGATCTCCCGAGGGCTCGATCTCCAGCTCACCGACCGAGAAGCCCAGGGCGTTCAGCTTGCGGACCCGCTCTTCGATCCGGTAGCGGTCGCCCGGGCGGAGGAGCTCCTCCTGGTTGACTTCGCGCCAAAGCTCCTCGTAGCGGCGGCGCACCGCGGCCGCCGTCTCGGCGCAGGGGAAGTCGGCCGGCAGAGCCTTGAGCGAGACCAGGTCGAGCAGCGCGCCACCGACGTTCTCCTCCATCACCTCGAGCTCATTTTGGCGCCGCGCCTCGGTCAGCGTCTCGAGCGTCTCCGACGTCTCGGCGTCCACCAAGTAGGCCTGGAGCCGCCCGGCGTCCCGCTTGAACAGGGTGTTGGCCAGCGAGCAGTCGCCCCAATACACCTGCGCCACGTGGAGCTGGACCAGCAAGCCGGCCAAGGCGTCGAGCAGGTGGTCGCGATACCTCGATAGTCCGGCCTCGAGGAATAACGAAGTATACGGGAGCGAATGGTCGAGATACTGCGTCACCAGCACGCTGATCTCCCCGCTCTCGGTCTGGATCCGGAGGTGCCCCACCGCCTTCACCGCCGGCAGGCGGCGCTCCTCCATCGCGCGCAGCGCCTCGTACTCTGCCAGGGCGCGCCCCTCGGGCAGGACCTTCAGCGCGTAGGCGATGCCGTCATAGTTGACGAAGACGACCGTATGCCGCGACTCGCCATGGGGCAGATTCTCCACGCGGCCGCAGTCCTCGGGCCACCGCTCGAGGGGCAAAGACCAGGGAAGGTCTAAAAAGTCTGGGTGACCAGGCCTGAGATAGGCGGCGATGAGCTGAGGGCTCACTGGAGCTTCACGAACGCAAATCCCCGCGCAGCCAGACCCTCCAAGTGTACTTGCCCGGCGCTGCTGCTGGGGGTGCCGCTCAGACCCTCGGCGAACAGCACCGTGGGGACGCCGCCGGCCGCGACGTCGATCGGACCGCTGGCCTGCGCGGCAAAGTTGACGAGGAACAGCACGCGCTCATCCCCCGCGGTGCGCAAGAGCGCCGCCCCGCCGCGGCCGCCGCCGGTCACCGCCGGGCGACTGGCCGTCCCATGCGACAAGGCTGGGCTCCCCCGCCGCGTCCGAATGAGATCCCGATACAAGGTCCACAGCGATCCGGGTGCACCGCGCTGGCTCTCGACGTCGACGCCGGCGGCTTCGGTGCCGGCGTACCAGGGCGCGCGGCCCGCGACTGTGAAGCCGTGGTTTGGCTCCTCCGCCGTCCAGCGCATCGGGGTGCGCTTGTCTTCGTCCTTGGTCGCCGGCCCGCCGAGCATCCCGATCTCCTCGCCATAGTAGAGGAAGGGCGTGCCGGGTAGGGAGAACAGCGCCGCGGCCGCGACCCGCATCGCTCCGCTGTCACCCGCCAACTCCCGCTGGACGCGGGGCATGTCGTGGTTGGACAGAAACGGCGCTTCAAATCCGCGGTCGGAATAGGTCTGCTCGGCCTGCGCCAGAACCTGGTTGAAGCTGGCCCGCAGGCCATCCTTGGCGGCGGTCTTCAGCGCCGAGGCGGTGTCGAAGCCGAAGGCCAAGTTGAACTCATCGCCTTGGCCATAGTAGGTGGAGACCGTGGCGAGATCGGTCCACGCCTCGGCGACCAGGAGAACCTGCGGGAAGCTGGCCTCCAGCGCCGAGCGCATCCGGCGGATCAGCGCGTGGGACTCCGCTTGATCCGAGAGTTGGCCGTCGGCGCTCTCAAAGAGGTGCCTCGCCGCGTCTACCCGGAAGCCATCGATCCCCGCGCCGAGCCAATGCCGCATGGCCTCGACCATCTTCTGTTCGACGGCCGGGTTGCCGAGGTTCAGGTCGGGCATCCCGCTCCAGAATATCCCGTAATAGTAGGACCCCATCAGAGGATGCCATACATGGCCGGCGCCCCAAGGTTGGGTCCACCCGGGATCGTCGGCGCGCCAGCGATAGTAGCCACGCTCCGGGCTGCTCGGGCTGGCGCTCGAAGCCTGAAACCAAGGATGGGCGGTGGAGCTGTGGTTCAGGACGAAGTCGATGATGACCGCCATCCCTCGCTGGTGGGCGGCCGCGACCAAGGCCTCGAGGTCCGCCTGGCTCCCATACTCTGGGCGGACCGCTTGATAGTCGGTGACGTCGTAGCCGTGATAGCTCGGCGACGGATGAATGGGCATGAGCCATAGTCCGGTCACGCCGAGGTCGCGGTCGGTGCTGGGATCGCCGTCGTTGAGGGTATCGAGCTTTGCGATCAGTCCCCGCAGGTCACCGATGCCGTCCCCGTCCGAGTCCGCGAAGCTCCGAACGAAGACCTCATAGTACACGCCGTCTCGCCAAGCGCCGGGCTTGGGGCCGAGACCCGCGTCGGTGCTGAGGCCTCCATCAGTGGGTGCTGCAGCGTCCGCCGCAAATCCTGCGTCCGCCTCGGGCGGCTCGAGCGGGCCGTGTTTGCAGCCGCCGCCGGGCGCGAGGCAAAGCAGCAGCGTGGCGACGCGAAGACGCCCCATTAGCGGCGAGATGAACGCGCCCGCGCGCTGCCCTGGCTCCGCGCTACGCATAAGTTGCCGTGGGCAGTGTGCAGCGGACTCGACTTCGGTGCACGCGCGGAGCCCGCAAAAGTTGTCGAGCATTCGTCAGGGGTTTGCAGCGTAGCCGTCACTGTCACTTTGCGTTTCAGCGGAGGAGGCGCTAGGAGCGGCAGGTGCAAGGAGGCCAGATCATGAACAGGCTCTCAACGCGAACCCAAGCCCTGCTGCCCCTGATGCTGCTCGGCGCTTGCGCCTCGGGTGGCAGCAAGGCGTCGGGCGCGGCCGGTGGCGGAGTGGTGACGCTCGAGGATCCGGCCGGTGACGACAACGGTCCGGGAAATTACACATACCCGACCGACAAAGTGTACGAGCCCGGGAGCTTCGATCTGCGCAAGCTGGAGATCGAGGACAAGGGCGACACCGTCGAGTTCCGCCTCACCTACCAGACCAAGATCAACGATCCCTGGGACAGCAAGGCTTGGGGTGGCAACGGCTTCTCCGTGCAGATGGCCTTCATCCACATCGACACCGACCACGTCGCGGGCTCCGGCGTGCAAGACGGCTTGCCGGGGACCAACGTGCGCTTCGCGGCCGACGAGGCCTGGGATCGTGTCGTGTTGCTCAGCCCGCAAGGCCCCACCCGCGTCAACAGTGAGATCGAGCAGAAGGCCTCGCAGTGGAAGGATCGCATCATCGTCCCCAAGCTGACCCGGGCCAGCGGCCGCACGTTGATCGCAGTCGTGCAGAAGGCCCAGCTCGGCGGCGATCCCAAGCCGAGCTGGGGATACCAGGTCCTCAGCCAGTCCAACGAAGGCTTCCCGGACAAGACCGATCTGCTCACCCGCAAGGTGAATGAGTTCGAGGGTCAGCACCGCTTCGGCGGCGGGACCGACTACGACAACGATCCGCAGGTCCTGGACATCTTCGCGGGGAAGGCCAAAGGCGGGCCCGACGAGGCCGAGCTGCAGCACCAGGCGCTGTCGAAGTACACCAAGGATGCTCAGGCGCCCAAGCCCGAGGACCTCGCGGTCGTCCCCCTGATTTACTTGGGACAGTAAGAGGTACGCGTCGCCATGTCACATCGTGCGCTCTCGGTTCTGATCCTCACTTTGGCCGCCCAGCCCGTTGCTGCGGGCGCGCAGAGCACCAGCTACGAGCTCAAGGGCAAGATCTACACGAAGTGGATGTACAAGAACGACGCGAGCCGCGGCTGTCTGTCCCTCTCGAACCCCTTCTGGTCGGACAATATTGGCGGATCCAACGGCGCCTGCAGCGAGCTGGATTTGACCCTCACCGGTCGGGTGTCCAAGTGGGTGACTGCCGGGGCCCGCATCCAGAGCCGCTGGGGCGCGCTGTGGCAGGACTGGTGGGAGAACGGCGACGTTCGCTGGGACTTTCCGAACAACACGCCGTTTTACGAGAACACCTCGGGTGAGTCGCTCGGAATGAACCATGCCCAGTACATGAAGCTCCGATCGACTTGGATTCGAGCCGCCCTGCCCATCCCGACCGTACGTTGGGTGCACCTGGGCTCGAGCGATCTCGGTATGTTCAACGAGTGGACGGTGGGTAAGTCGAGATACATCGACCGCGACAACGGGAGCGGGGTTTTCGTCGAGGGCGCCTTCGGTGATGCCCTGCGCTACAACGTCGGCGCCATTGCGCTGCCCAAGCTCTTTATCGGTCCGCGCTGGTCGACGGGTATCAAGGGGAGCGACCCGCTGGCCTCCTTTTGGGGCTCGGACTGGGCCTACGCTCTCAAGCTCGAGGCCACGCCGGTCGACGGGCTCACCGTACGCGCCATCGCTTCCTACGTGCACGACTGGGAGGCCGATCGAAACGACCCAGACCTCACCGGGCCCTCCGATAAGACGCGCCAGACGGATCGCGCGGTGGACCTGAAGACGCGCTTCCAAGCGGTCAACGCGACGCTGGAGGGGAAGTACAACCCACCGGCCTACGACAAGCTGACCATCTCCGGGATGACGGCCTTCGCCTTCAACAACGTCAACCGAGACTACGCCACCAACGCGGTCACCAGCGACCAGGGTTTCTCGCCGGTGGTCTACTTGCTCGACGCGAACGGGCAGCCCAAAGCGGCGGTCGGAGCGGCGGCCAAGGTCGACATCGAGCTCGACGATCCCTTCGACATCGGGCTGTCACCGAAGTTTGAGTACTTCAACATCGGCAGCACCTACAACGTCATCTTCGGCGCTCGCCGGGAGGCCGACGTGCTGCTCACCGAGGGCTTCCTGACCACCGGCTTCATGAAGGGCGGTCAGCTGCCGACGCTCAATGTGGCCAACGAGTTCGTCGACTTCGACGAGCCTTGGTACGAGACCGTCATCGGCTGGCATGGCGGCACGGCCTTGCTCGACTATGTGCTGGGCGGCTTCAACGCCAGCACCGAGTACACGCTGATCGGCTACAACACCAACGGCCAAAACCGGGACATCGACAACCAGTACCCCAGCTTCCTGTACACCGATGGCTTCACCGATACGCAGGCGTACACGGCGGACTTCGACTACGCCAACGTCTACGACCGAGGCCGCGACCCTCGCTCGGTCTACAAGCGCAACCAGAACCGGCTGACCCACTTGGTGGCGGTCAACGGCGAGCTCTTGGTCCCGGGCGTATCGGACCTGGTGCTGAAGCTGAAGCTCAAGTGGATCCTCGACCAGGACAATCGGCTCAAGGGCAACCCCAACGACAACTATGCGGGCAACCTGTGGCTCGGCTTCATCGGCGCGCAGTATCAGTTCACCGATGAGTTCAAGTCCTCCCTGGGCTACGAGTTCCAGTACTGGGACGAGGCCCGGCGCTCCGGCTCGCAGGAGACCGGCTTCTACGACTACTTCACCAAGAAGCACAGCGTCCGGCTGGGGCTCGGTTACACCTTCGGTGGCTTGGCGATCACATACTTGCTCGAGTACTTCCACAAGGATCAGGATCGCACCCGCCCTGGCTCGTCCGACCAGGTCTGGAACGTGTGGCGCAGCAAGGCCACTGCGGAGGTGAGTTGGTGATGCTCTTGAATAAGCGACAACTCACCCTGGTGGCGGTGGTCCTCGGCTCTTCAGGCTGCGGTCTCGAGGCCTTGTTCTTCGGCTCGATCGCCCCCGACCACATCTTGGTGGTCTCCAAGGTCACCGGCACGACCGACTCGCGCGTCAACCAAGTGAGCTTCGTGAAGGCGGACGGCGCGGCGGTGGAGCTCATCGCCTCCGAGGTCAAAAACGGGAGCTTCTCCCTCTCCCTGCCGACCTCGGAATATACCAGCGGCCGCGTGGTCGCTCAGGCGGGGGAGCTGCGCCTCGAGGCGGTCGTGCCCTTTGTACCCAAGGACGGCGCGACCGACGGCGTGGCGGTCGACGTGGCCTCTACGACCAGCGCGCTGGTCGTCGACGCCTGGCTATCCGCAAACAACCGTGGCCTGGCCAGCGTCGAAACCAAGGTGCTGACCGCCCAATTGAAGAACCTGGGCGCGAGCTACGTCGAAGACGGGGCACCCAAGGACTTGCGGCAGATGGTCGATCGAGTGCTGGCAGCTGCCGATGTGGGGGCGGCCACCCGAGTCATCCGCGTGCCTTCCTATGACGCCACCTTCGCGGCCAAGGCCTCGACCCTGGATGAGGCTTGGCTCCTCGCCAAGAACCTCGACTACACCGGCGATATGCAGCCCGACACCAGCTCGTCGGCCTTTGACCTCAAGCTCGGCGAGGTCGCGCGCGGAATCTCGCTGGATGGCTGCTACGACCCGGTGAAGGTCCGCGTGGTGTTCGAAGTGGACTTCAATGATGGCCACAAGGACGGCAACTGCGACGCCATCGACCGTTTCAAGTGGGTCAAAGACGAGCCCGGCAAGTCGATGTTCTTCATCGGGGGCGTGCACATGGACTCCCCCATTCAGGATTCGGAGATCGACGCCATGCTCGGCAACACCGGAGGCTGGGTCCCGAACCAAGTCCGTATGTATGACGACGGGACCAACGGCGATGCCACGGCCGGGGATAATATCTGGACGGTGAGCTTCGTCCTGCCGGTGGGTTTGCGTATGGGTTACAAATATACCTGGGGCACGGCCGGCGCGATCTGGACCGGCAGCGAAGAGTGGCCGGGCAACCAGCACATCCTTGAGATCGTCGATGTAAACGGCGATCACTTCGTACTTCGCCGAGATAACTTCGGTGATGAGGCGACCAATAAGGACAAGGTCAACCTGTACCGCCGAGGACGCGGCCAGGTGACCTGGGATACGGATGCCAATGCCGATGGGATCCCGGACGCACGGGAGCGACCCATCGACACGAACAACGATTGTAGTCTCGACGCATGGCTAAGCCCGACCGGAATTGGTCCGGCCACCGTGGATTGTGAAGCCTCGTCGGGCTAGGGACTGGGAGAAAATCATGCTGAAGATGTTCAAATACGCTGCTCTGGCGACCTCGTTGGTCGCAGGGGCTTTCGTGGCAGGCTGCTCTGATGACGGTACGGTTGCCGATGGCGGAGTCACCGCCGATACCGGCATTCACCCCGATGGTGCGGTCCGTATGGACGCGACCACCACCGTCGACTCGGGCACCGCCGACAGTGGGGTCACCCCGGACGCTGGGCAGGAGGGCTGCGCCGCGTGGGCTGGCACTCAGCCGGCCAACACCGTGGCGCTGAACTTCGTCGCCGACGACACGGCCAACCACACCTATACCTCCACCGACGGGCTCGCCTGGAAGGGCTCGATGAAGTTCGACAGCGCGACCCGCTGCATCACCCGCGACACCAGCTGGTCTGGTCCCTTCGCGCTCCTCTGGGATGACGGTCCGTGGAACGCGGGCGGTCACGAGCCGGCTGGCGCGACGGCGGCCGATCACAAGTTCGGCGTGACGGTGTTCTTCCCGAGCCCGGTGGCCACCTCGACCATCGATTACGGCCTCGTGTCCGGTTGGGCCCCCGGTGAGCAGGGCAACTGGCTGTGGCAGGGCCCCAACGGCGCGGTCCACATCGCGGCCAACGCCACCGCTCCGATCGACGCGGTCGGCTTCACCTTCCCGGCCTTCGGCACGGTGGATCTGAAGTTGGTGATCGACACCGCGACTCGTGCAGCGGGCTTCGAGACCTGGACGCCGGCGCTCGGCGCCACGGTCAAGAGCTCGGGCTGGGGCTGGGTTGAGTCCGCGGTCACCGATGACGGCGCGGCCGGCGATGACGCGGCGGGTGACTCCAAGTACACGTTCGTGATCGGCGAGCGCGCTGGGCGCGGCAACCTGCGCCACGTCGGAAAGTTCACGAGCGGCCAAGAGGTCCAGTTCGTGTTCGTGCTGGGCGGCGTCGAGTACAAGGTCGCCGGGGCTCCCTCCCGGGCGGGCGTGAAGGCCTACACCAAGGCGCAGGGCGCGGCGGTGTGGACCGAGGTCACGGTCGCCAACAAGCCTGACGGCGACAAGAACACCTTCGTCGTCATCCCGTAGTTCGGCTTCGGTCAGGGGTGAGGCGGGCCAGCGCTCGCCTCACCCCTGCACCGACCTCAGAAATGGTGCACCCGATGGGTCTGGCTTCCTTGGCCGCGCTGCTCCTCTCCGTGTTGGGCGCGCCGCAGTCAGGTCAGTCGGTCGTTCGGCTGGAGGACCCCGCCAACGACGATAAGGGGCCCGGAACTTATACTTATCCCACGGGCCCCTCGCTGCGTCCGGGGCAGTTCGATCTCCGGCGCTTTGAGCTCAGCCTGCGCGGCGAGGTCGCGCGCTTCGAGATTTGGCTGGGCGCTCCGCTCGAGCCGCCGGGCGGTCATGAGTCCGAGCCCGCGCTGCGGGACTATCAAAACCGGATTTACCTGCAGAACATCGACATCTATATCGACCGCGATCCCGGCGCTGGGAGCATCGACTCCGTGCCCGGAAGAAACGTACGCTTCCCCGACGCCGAGGCGTGGGACCTCGTGATCGTGCTAACCCCGGACCCCTATCGCGTCCGCTCCCTGCTCTCCGATTGGTCCGAGCACGAGCGGGCCTTGGTGCCCAGCAACGTTCGCTCCGAGAGCCGCCGGGTCTATGTCGATATCCCCATCACCGATCTGGGCGGTATTCCTAGCCCGAGCTGGGGCTATCAAGTGCTGATCAGCGGCGCCCGCTCGGACGAGTCCTTTGACGTCGTCCGGCGGTTGACCGGAGACCACTTGGCCGACGCCCTGACGCTCAAAGTCAGCACCGTCGCCGAACCCGACGCCTTCGGGGGAGGCAGCTTTGGCCTTTACCAGCCCCGCGTCATCGACGCCTTGGCCCCGATCGGCCGCGACCAGCGGGCCTTCTTGTCGGGCTGGGACGAGGAAGGGCGGCGCTTGGCGGTGGTGCCCATGGTGGTCCCTGACCCCGCCGGGAGGGCCAAAGACCTGGAGGCGAGGGCCAAAGCGCGCGCCGAGGCCCGCCGGGAGGCCGATCGATTGCCGGTGCCCGCTCTGAGCGCGGCCTTGCCGGTACCCACGGTCACCAGCAGCAGCCCCTGGGCGCTCTCTCAGATCCGCAGCGTCGAGGGTGAGTTGGTGGTCCTGGAGCGCCCGAGCCGCGCCGCCAAGCGACTTTCTATCGGGGCGGTGCTCGATCCCGAGGGTCGCGTCATCGCCCGTGTGGTATTGACCGCGGAGTATCCGCAATTCTTGTTGGCCACCGTCGTCGAAGGCGGTAGCGCGCTGGTGCCGGGAGCTACGGTCCGGTTTGAGCCCGTCAAGGAGTGATCATGAAGCGAACGACTCACCTCAGCCTGGGACTCTTGCTCTTGGCGGCCCTCCCGCTGCCCGCCCTCGCCGCGACGCCGATCAGCGTCTGGCACTCCTATCGAGGCAAAGAGGCCGAGGCGCTGCAGAAGCTGGCGGAGGGCTTCAACGCCAAGAACAAGGACATCGAGATCAAGCTCCTCCAGATCCCCT
>Ga0268298_10005342_pt1 | contig 12084 bp, 5 predicted proteins | sample WWTPWeurt_MetaG_FD_194462 | JGI IMG/M metagenome (GOLD analysis project Ga0268298, IMG submission 194462) | Activated sludge microbial communities from WWTP in Nijmegen, Gelderland, Netherland - WWTP Weurt | ecosystem: Engineered > WWTP > Aerobic digester > Activated sludge | place: Netherlands...
GCCGCAAGTCCAGGTGTTGGAATTGGAGGCACTGTCTGGAAAAGAGCAAAAGTATACCATGGCGCGAAACTGGCAGTATCTCCAAGAATTCGGTTCGAAGTCGTTTCTCTATCGTGTCTGGTTACATCATTTTGTAAGTGCGGAAACGTATTATTGGATGGTGGCGGCTTTCTTGGTTGGCGGGACATCGGTGTGCGGTGTCGCATTGATCCGTGAAGAGATAACAAAACGATCTTACGTATGAAATGTATTCAACGAAAATACGATTCTTGGAGGTGGTCGATATCGCGCGAGCGCCTTCGGAAAATTTCTGATTTTTTGGATCGGTATGGGGTCTCGATACTTGCTGTGATATTGAGCGCGCTTTCAATAGGAGCGTTTCTCACGTATTTCGAAAACGGTTTGGGACTTGCCTATAATGACGCGCGATCCCACCTTGATATCGGGCGGCGGGTTGTTGAAGGGCTTCGTCCGGGATTTGCGCAGTTGGGGAGCGTGTGGCTTCCGCTCACGCACCTCCTGATGACGCTTACGATCTGGAACGATTTTATGTGGCATTCGGGACTCGCGGGCGCGCTGTGGTCTATGGTTGCGTTTGTCGGGACGGGCGTTCTCATCTTTCTCTTTCTCAAAGAAATCGGTGTCGGATTGCTCGGTCGTTTTGCGGGAGCGCTTCTCTTTGCGCTCAATCTCAACATTCTCTATCTCCAGTCGACCGCTATGACGGAATTGGTGCTCTTGGGAGCAATGACGGCGGCGGCATATTTTCTTTTGCTCTGGTACACGCGCGGAATGCTCTTCTTCCTCCTTCTTTCGGCACTCTTCGTTATGCTCTCGACACTGGTTCGATACGACGGGTGGTTTCTTCTCTTTTTTGTCTCCGCTTTGCTTTTTGTCTCGTCGTGGAGGTCTGGCGGATACCGAAAGGCGGAGGGAGTATGTGTACTCTTCGCAACGCTTGGCGGGTTTGGCGTCTTTTTGTGGCTCCTCTGGAATCTTCTCATTTTCGGGGATCCGCTTTTTTTCGCTTTTGGTCCCTATTCGGCGCATACCCAACAGCAGGATCTTGAAGCGGCGGGTGTTCTTCCGACGAAGGGCGATTGGTTCTTGTCGGCGAAGATGTACTTTTATGCGCTCGCCTATAACACGAATGCTTTTTCGCTTTTTGCGGGAGCGATCGGATCAGTTTTCCTGTTTTTTGATCGACTGATTCCGCTCCGAGCGCGATTCGCGGCGCTCGCGCTCTTCGCACCGCTTCTTTTCAATATCTTGGCGCTCTATCTTGGACATTCGGTACTGTTTATTCAGGGGCTTTCGGGCGATACGTGGTTCAATGTGCGCTATGGCATTATGATGATGCCATCTGTTGCGATTTTTGTCGGATATCTCGTACATCGGGCAAGGGGACTTCGCCCGGTTGTGGTTGGACTTTTGGCGTTTACGCTCTTTTTTCAGTTTTCAAGCGGCGACGCGGTGACGATTGATGATGGGCGTGTCGGATCGAGTCAGAAGAACGTGACGGAAGTTGCGGGATGGCTCAAAGAGAACGCGGGGAATCGCGAAGGATTTATTTTGATCTCCGCCGCGTCTCACGACTCGATCATTTTTTCTTCCGGACTTCCTATGAAGCGATTCATTCATGAGGGAACCGGTCCCTACTATACGAGTGCGATTCAAAATCCCGATCGATGGGCGCGGTGGATTGTGGTCCGAACCAACTCGGACAGTGATTCGACCTGGCGACTTCTAAAAGAGAATGTCGGATTTCTTGAGCGATATCGGAAAGTTGATTCGTATCCATTTGCCGATATCTACGAATTGCGTCCGGAGTATCTCGGAAGTCTTCTTACTGAGCCGATTGCGGAGTGGTAGATATCGTTTCAAGAAGAGTCTCAAGGCGATTTTTTTGTACCATCATCTTTCAGTGTGGTATCGTGGATCCATGAAGTGGATATTTTTTCTTCTCTTTTTCTTTTTTCTTTTTGGCGCCGGAGGAGTTCTTCTTCTCGGAATCCTTTCTTCCGGAAACGGGAGGCTTATGGTATATCCGAAACCCGAGGCGAATTTTTGGGCGTTTCGATCGATTGATACCATGAAACACTCGCGAGATTTGGCGCGAGAAAAACTTTCTGATGCGTCGTATGACGCGGTGATTGATCGCGAGATGAAGACGATTGCCGATACCGGAGCTTCGCATGTCGCGATTGCGACGCCGTATGATGAGGAGTTTGCGCCGTATCTTCGTCGATGGGTTTTGGCGGCGCGGCGACATAATCTGAGTGTTTGGTTTCGCGGGAATTTTTCGGGATGGGAGAAATGGTTTGGATATCCGGAGATTTCGCGTAAGGACCACCTCGAGAGAACGCGTGTTTTTATTGAACGGCACGCGGAGTTTTTTGAGGATGGTGACGCGTTTTCGCCGTGTCCGGAGTGCGAGAATGGCGGACCGGGCGATCCGCGGCAAACCGGAGATGTTTCCGGTTACCGAGACTTTCTGATCGATGAATATGAAGTGTCGAACGCCGCGTTTGAGAAAGCGGGGAAACGTGTTATGACGCATTTCTTCTCTATGAATGGAGATGTGGCGCGGCTTGTTATGGACAAGGAGACGACGCGTCGGCTTGGCGGCGCCGTGACGGTTGATCATTATGTGAAGACTCCGGAAATGCTCGCAATCGATCTCGAGCGTTTCGCGCGAGAAAGTGGCGGAAAGGTGGTTCTGGGAGAATTTGGCGCGCCGATACCGGATATTCACGGGAAGATGAGTGAGGAAGAGCAATCGAAGTGGCTTCACGACGCGCTCTCTCGGATTTCGCGGGTACCGAATGTTTTCGGAGTGAATTATTGGACGTACAACGGCAGTTCGACGGCGCTTTGGAGTGAAAATGGAGAAGCGTCTCTCGGCGCTTCCGCGCTCTCGAAGTTTTATCGTCCGAGGGTATTTTATGGAACGGTTGTTGATGAACTTGGAATGCCGATTTCCGGAGCGAGTATGTTTCTTGGTGAAGAGAGGACGCTATCAAATACCGAAGGATATTTCGAGCTTCGTGTGCCGATACAGAGTGGAGATGCCGTGCAACTCTCCGTTTCCGCTCCCGGATTTCTCTCGCTTGACGCTATGGGCGAGGAAACGCAGATGCATATCGTCCTTCGTCGGGAGTATGAGACCCGATGGTTCAAAGTGCAAAAATGGTTGAAGGAAACTATGAGGGACGGAAAATACTTTTCGCTATGAATCAAAAAAATCGTGCGCGGGAAATTTTGGGGCGGCTCAGGGCGACATATCCCGAGCCCGGTCCATTTGTTCGGTGGTCGAATCCTTTGGAACTCGTTGCGGGGACGGTCTTGTCGGCGCAGTGTACGGATGAGCGAGTGAATCGGGTGACGGAAACATTGTTCAAGAAATATCGGACGGCTCTCGACTATATGAACGCGGATCCGGCGGAACTGGAGCGGGATATTTATCAGACCGGATTCTATAAATCGAAAGCGAAATATCTTCGCGGTATCGGGAAGATGCTTGTTGAAAAGTTCGGCGGAGAGGTGCCGAGTGATTTTGAAGCGCTCCTCGCTTTTCCGGGAGTCGCGCGGAAAACGGCGCATATCGTGATGGCGAAGGCATTTGGGAAGTTTACCGGGGTCGCAGTCGATACGCATGTTTTGCGCATGGCGCCGCGTCTTGGGCTGACCGCATATTCCGAACAGGAAAAAATCGCGCGCGATCTGGAACAACTTTTCCCGAGGGGAGTCTATCTCGAGGTGAATGAGTATTTCATCACGCATGGACGCGCCGTCTGCGTTCCGCGGAAACCAAAGTGTGAAGAATGCGTGTTGCGGGATATGTGTCCGAGGATTTTTTGAGGGCTTCGAAATGAGAGTGAATGTTGATTGGAGATTCTCGTCTTGTGATGTATACTTGTTGAAGGCGGAACTCTGTTCTCCGTATCGTATTCATATCCTGTGGGAGGGTATATATCAACATACAATGTGCGGAGCCGTCGTCGCGGACGAGTTCAATCAAAAAGAATTCGCGGCGTTCGGCTATTTCAAAGACTCAAACCGAAATATATCGGCGCGTCTTTGTTTTTTGCTTTTCTTTTTTCCGGGGCGTACCTCTATTTTTCGGGAAATATTGGAAATATTTTTGCCGATGGCGAGATTACTCAAACGTGGGACTTTGCGACTCCCGCCGAATATACCGCTTCGAGCGGCGTGACGGTGGACGGATCAAATACCGAAGCGCGACTCTCGGTGATGAACTACGCGAGCGATGCGGATACCATGGCGCTCTATCATTTTGACGAGTCAAGCGGGGACACGGCAAACGATAGCTCTTCATATGCGAATCACGCCGCGATCGCGACAGGAACCGGAAGTTTCGGAGCGGGAAGTCTCAACAACGCGCTCACGCTGAACGGTTCAACAACAAAAGTGTCGGCGATCGATAGCGCGGCGACATCGCTCACGGGAGACTTTTCCATTGAAGCATGGACGAAATTTGCGTCCGGATTTTCGAATACGACCAATCGGAATCGACAGGGAATTCTCGATAAGGGATCGTACCAGCTGTACTACGATAACGAAACGGGGAAGGTTGTCTTTGAAATGGCGCCCGACAATAGCGCTTCGGTCAATTGGGATCAAGTCGGGGGACCTGACCTTTTGAATGAAAACGGCGCGTCGGTCAATGTCGAGTTCAATCGGAGTTGGGATGCGAATAGCAAAAACTTTATTTGGCGCCAGGTGGTCGTGGGAAGCGATATCTATGTCGCCTTGGGCAGTATTGCCTCGGGAACGACCGTGACGGGGGATGCGGAGGTGTGGAAGTGTACGGATTGCGCGACGAGTCCGGTGTGGTCCAAGATTGGCGGCGACGGTCTCAACTCGAGCTGGGAAGATGGGACCTATGAGGATGCGTCGTCACTTGTCTCGGATGGGACCAATCTCTATGCCGGACTCGGCAATCGATCGTTGGAAGCGGAAGTGTGGCGCTTCAAGGATGGGAGCTGGTCAAAAATCGGCGGCGACGGTGCAAATTCAAGCTGGCTTACGACAAGTCCCGGTCCCTATGAGCGCGTGACGAGTATGGTGGCGGATGGGACGACGATTTATGCGGGACTCGGGACAACGGCGGGCGATGCGGAAATATGGAGGTGTACGAGTTGTGATGGCGGGAGTCCGTCGTGGACCAAAATTGGAGGTGATGGATCCGGCACGCCGCCCTCGTCGTGGGCGACCAATGCCTATGAAGAAGTATCGGCGCTTCATCTTGTGAATGTGAGCGGAACAATGACGCTTGTCGTGGGACTTGGGACGGGCGGCGGCGACGCGGAGCTGTGGACATGCGCCACTTCGAGCTGTGCTACGGGATCGGGATGGGCGAAGCGCGGAGGGGACGCGACGGGATCGGGCGGACAGAGCTGGACCAATGCGTATGACGAAGTTCGCGCGCTCGCATCGAGTGGAAATATTCTCTATGTCGGCATTGGTGTGACAACAACAGAAGCGGAAGTGTGGCGGTGCGATTTGGGTGGAACCTGCACGACGGCATCCGGTTGGACCAAGGTGGGCGGCGATGGAACGGGCTCCAGTTGGAATACCAATTATGAGCGCGTGTGGTCGCTTCTTGCGAGTGGGACGACGGTCTACGCCGGTATCGGCGACGGTGCCGGTGATGCCGAGGTGTGGAAATGTACGAGCTGCGATACGGCACCGGCATGGATACAAATTGGTGGTGATGGAAACGGAGTTGTTCCGCAATCGTGGGGAAATCAGACGGGCGCTCAATTTTTGTATGCTTCGAGCCTCTCGCTTATCGGAAACAATCTTTTTGTGGGGGCGAGTTCGAGCGCGGGAACATCCGGCGCCGAGGTGTGGCGGTGCGATATAAGTATTTCTGGCGGTGGCGCGTGTAGTAATACCGTTGGGTGGACGCGCGTTGCGGGAAATTATCTCAACAAAAGTTGGGGCGCGTTCAATTTGAACAGTGTTGAATCGATGGCGACGTCCGGCGGTAAACTCTACGCGGGAACCGGATATGATACCGGTGCCGCGACGTCGAATGGAAACGCGATGGTGTGGGAATTCGACGGAACCAACTGGACGATGATTGGCGGGCAGGGGATCAATGGTTCGTGGACATATGGACACCCGTCGGTTTCAACAGTGACATATCGTGCGGTGACGGCGATGACGGGATATAATGGGAACCTTTTTGTGGGACTTGGCGGCGCAACGAATGGCGATGCCGAGGTGTGGAAGTGGAACGGAACAACCTGGACTAAGGTGGGTGGTGATAGTGATGCGTCGGGTGATAATTCGTGGGCGACGGGAACGAAACGCTCCGTTCCGGCAATGATTACGATCGGGAACAAGCTGTATGCCGGGCTTCAGGGAACCTCGGCGGGTGATGCGGAACTCTGGGTCTGCGATCTTTCGGGGACATGTGATACAACGACGGGATGGACGCTTTTGGGTGGTGACTCGACCGGTGCGGGCGGACAGAGCTGGGCGACGACGGGGCATGCGGCGGTGTGGAGTCTCACGTCACGCGGAACGAATATCTATGTCGGCTTGGGATCGAGTACCAATTATGCGGATGTTTGGTCGGCTGATGCGGCGTCTTGTACGCGAACGACCGGATGGACCAAGTTGGGTGGCGGCGGGACAAATTCGAGTTGGAATTCAGTATATGAAGAAGTGACGGCGCTTCATTGGTATCGTGGCGAACTCTACGCGGGGCTTGGCGCGAGCGCGGGTGACGCCGAGGTGTGGAAGTGGAATGGATCGAGCTGGGGAAGTGTCGCGATTGCCGGTGATGGAATTGGAACGAGCTGGGAAGATCTGCTCTATGAACGAGTGAAGTCAATGGTCACCTACAATGGGAGTCTGATGGTCGGCTTGGGCGATAGTGCGGGCGAGGCGGAAGTGTGGCAATACGATTCGAGTACCTGGACCAAGATCGGTGGCGACGCCGCTCGTTCGGGATGGACGAATGTTATGGAACGTATCGCCGCACTCTCGGTCTATCGCGGGAAACTCTACGCGGGAACGGGACTCAACGTGAATAGCGAGGCAACGGTCTGGGCATATGGTGCCAATGAGATCGTCGAATCGTCCGCAACGAGTCAGAATTCGAGCTGGCATCATCTTGCCGTAACATCAAACGGAAGTACGCTCCGGCTCTTTGTCGATGGGACGGAAGTGGACAGTGAATCGATTTCGGACGGTCCGATCGATACGGTGCATCCGTTGGTTGTGGGCGGACTTGCGGGCGGACAATATATGGGAGGTGCGTCGGCAACACTCTCGGGAAGTATCGATGAACTCCGTATAAGCGATACGGTGCGCGGATCGTTTCAGACGACGCCCTACTCGACCGGCTATGAAACCGTCCGACTCGCTTCCGCCGTCCATACGTCCGGTGTCGAAAAATGGGATTCGTTCTCGTCGAGCGAAGATGCTCCGGGAGATATCACCTTTCGTCTTTCGGATAATGGCGGGACGACGTGGAAGTATTGGAATGGTTCCGCGTGGGCGGTGTCGTCGGGATACGCGCAAGCGAATCCGGTCGCAACCGTGAGTACCAATATTCCAACCTTTCCCGTCACAACGGGTGGTATTGCCTGGCAGGCGGTTTTTCTTGGTAATGGCAATGAAATCGTGAAGCTGAATTCCGCCGGACTTGTCGCGACTTCCGACTTGATTCCTCCGGCGTGGCCGGGAACGCCCTCGCTCACCGCCAAGAACCAATTGGGCGGACTCACGGATGTGACAACGGCGACATGGTATTCGTATCCGGCACCCTACTTTGAATGGTCGGCGGCGACCGATACGGACGGATCGGGTGTTATCGGGTATTATGTGTGTTTTAGCTCCCCGGCATGCTCCGATCCGGTGACGGATGGAGATTTCCAGGTGGGGAACTCGTATACCGCGACGACCGACACCAATGGTGTGGCGCTTGTCTCGGGACAGAAGTATACATTGTCCGTCAAAGCGAAAGACAATGCCCAGAATACGAGTGTCCTCTTTACTATTCCTTTTGTCTATTGGCTTGATTCGGCGGCACCCAATAATCCCGTGGGCGGTGTGACGGCGGCACCTGCCATTTATTCTCCCGACGACGATTTTTCATTCCTTTGGAGCGCGGCGGTTGATGGGAATGGGAATCCGGCGACCAATTCCGGCATCGCCGGATACCAGTATCAGATTGCTGAAACGCCGGCGAGCGACGGATGGTCGACGACGATTACCGATACGCTTATCGATATCGTTGATGCCGCGTATCGAACCGGGGAGAACTCCTTTTATCTCCGGACGATCGACAATGCCGGAAATATTTCATCCGGAACGGATCGAGTCCGATTTTATTACGCCGGATCCGGTCCGACGGCGCCGCTGGAGCTTGAAGCGGTACCGGAGAGTAATACGGCAAATTCATTTGCGTTCTTGTGGGATCCGCCGGCATCCTTCTCGGGCGATGCTGATGATCTTACCTATTGCTATACGGTGAATATTATTCCGTCGGAAGACAATTGTACTTTTACGCTTCCCGGTGTCGAGTCGGTGCCGGCGTCCGCCTTTGCGACTCAGCATGACAATATTTTTTATGTGGTTGCCAAAAATCCGGAGGATTTGGGTGGCATTATCAATTACGGCGCGTATATGAGCGTTCCCTTTACGGCGAACACGAGCGCACCCGGAATTCCTCTGAATATCGATATCGCCGATGTCTCGGTCAAGAATACGGAATCGTGGAAGCTGGCGATTTCATGGGAAGAGCCGTCCGATATCGGTTCCGGCGTCGATTCGTACCAGATCTATCACGCGGAGAGCGAGAGTGGAACCTATTCCAAGGTCGCTTCGACGAGTGGTATTGCGTTTGTCGATACGGGACTCGAGCAGATTACACACTACTACAAGGTGCGCGCCTGCGACGATGTGAATAATTGCGGCGCTTTTAGTGAAATCGTTTCGCTCTATCCGACGGGAAAATATACCGAGCCGGCAACGATCGCATCGGGCCCTACCGTATCTCTTATTACCACCAAGAGCGCGACTATCGGTTGGTCTACGGATCGTACATCTGATAGTAAGGTTCAATATGGGAAAAGTTCCGGAAACTATTTTTCGGAAGAACCGAGCAATTCCGAGCAAGTGACGGATCATGAGATCAAACTTTCAAACTTGTCGCCCGGAACAACGTATCACTATCGCGCTCGGTGGACGGATGAGGATGGCAATACGGGTCTCTCCGGGGAAAAGTCGTTTAAAACGGATCCCGCACCAACCGTAGTCGATCCGAAGGCGAAGAGTGTCGGGCTTACGAGCGCCATTCTCGAATTTACCGCGAAGGGCGCAAGTAAGGTAAAGATTTACTATGGATTGACGGAAGCGTTCGGTTCCATCAAAGAAATTTCCACTTCCGAAGCGGAAACAACCTATACGACAAGCATCGAAGATCTTCTCGATGGGACCAAATATTTTTACAAAATAAACACGGTTGACAGTGAGGAAGAGGAATATGAAGGGAGTACGCTTTCTTTTGAGACGCTTCCTCGCCCGAAGATTGAAGAGGTGAAGATTCAGCAGGTGAAAGGAACGGCGCAAACGGTTCTCCTTATTTCCTGGAAGACGAATACCGAAACGTCATCCATTGTGACGTACTCTCCGGAGGGGCGCGCAACCGAATCAAAGGATGAGGTTGATGTCAAAATGATTTCCGGCGAACACAAAGTGCTCATCAAGAATCTTTTGCCGCAAACTCCCTACACGCTCATTGTGAAGGGACGGGATAATTTCGGGAACGAGGCGAGTTCGGAGGCGCAACGGTTTACAACGGCGACCGATACGCGCGCGCCGCAGATTATTGACGCGAACGTGGAGGGTATTGTTGTGAAGTTGAGTGAAGGTGACCAGAGCGAACCGGAAGCGCAACTGGTGGTTTCTTGGTCTACGGACGAGGCGGCGACGGCACAGGTAGAGTATGGCGAGGGAACCGGATCGAATTATCCTCAGAAAACACAAGAAGACGTGGCGCTCGTGTCGAATCATACGGTGGTTATTTCCAAACTCACGCCGTCCAAGGTCTACCACCTCCGGGTTATTTCCAAGGACAAGGCGGGAAATGTCGGACAGTCGATCGATATTGTTTCCATTACGCCCAAAGCAACCGAGAACGCGCTCGATATTGTGTTTTCGAGTTTGCGATCGATTTTTGGGAAGTAACATTCTGTCCGCGTCGTAGATGTTTTTTTGTGAACGATCTCTATGCCTGAGGTGATTACTCCCATTTCCGCTCCCGTTTCAGCCGGTTCCGGAGAGGTTCCTTCGAAGCCGGACATTCGGTCGGCGTATGAATCGACGAGTTCCAAGGCGGGAGATGCTATTATAACGATAACCGATGTGTATAAATCGTTTCACGTCGGAACGCAGATTATCAACGTACTGAAGGGTGTTTCTTTTACGGTTGAGCGTGCCGATTTCTTGATTGTGTTCGGTCCTTCGGGATGTGGAAAGTCGACACTGCTCCATATTATTTTGGGACTCGAAGGACCCTCAACGGGAGGGATGACGTTTCTCGGAAAAAATCTCTACGCGCCCGGGATACCGGAGGATTATCGATCGGAATTTCGCAAGAAACATATCGGTATGGTGTATCAACAGTCGAACTGGGTGAAGTCCCTGAGTGTTTTGGAAAATATCGCTTTTCCGCTTTTTCTTCTCGGATGGGATCGACTCAAGGCGTTTGAAAAAGCGTATCACGCGCTTGATGAGGTGGAACTTTCCGCGTGGGCGGATTATCATCCGATGGACCTTTCGAGCGGACAGCAACAGCGTATCGCGGTCGCGCGCGCGCTCATTACCGATCCGGAAGTGATTATTGCCGATGAGCCGACCGGAAACCTCGATTATGATGCGGGTGAAATGCTCTTGAAACTCTTGCGAACACTCAATGAAAGCGGGAAGACGCTCATTATGGTGACACACGACCTTGAATATTTGGCGTATGCAAAAACGGCGCTTTCGATGCGTGACGGACATCTCCTGGGTATTTACCGCGGGGCGGAAAAGGCGAATCTCGAGAAAGAGCTGAAGTATAAGCGGGGCGTGAATATTCAACAGGGAGCCGGCATCGAAGAAGATCCGAACGCGGAACCGGTAGTGTTTTCCTACGGCGGTTCAGCGAAATAAGTAGTTGCTTTTTGGAACGTTGCCGAGATTGTAAAAAATAATTTTTCTCACACACTCCTCTCGGATCGGAGCGAAGTTTCGAAAAATTATTTTTTACAATCTCGGCGTGCATGTTGAGAGAATTAAGATTTGGTATACGTTGTCAGTTGTTCGTTGTATTTGTCAGTGAGAGCCCTATGCACTTTCCTTTTTTTGGAAAAAATAAACGAGAAGAAAAGAAGGATGTTCAGGACGCCGCCGCGCACGGAGTCGCTGTCCTTGAGGCGTCGAACGAGGTTCGAAAGCCCTTCTTTGTTCGTGTGTGGTTGGGAATCGTTGGCATTCCGGCGTTTTTCAAGGACACTTTTTTGCGGCTGGTTCTCTTCGTGATTCTTCTCCTCTTCTACATTACGGTTCGCGGGTCGTTTTCACTCTATGTTCGGATACTTAAAACGTTTCGGACGAAAACTGTCCAGTCGAGTGAGGTGATGTTTGCTCGGCTCTACGCTTCTATTGAGAGATTGTTTCGTGTCGAGCATCGAGAGTCGATCGACCGTATCAGTCTCATCGGTATCGCGGTCCGAAATATGAAGGTAAAAAAGACGAGGACGGCGATTACGATTGGCGGTATGGCGATGGGTATCGCTTCAATCGTGTTTCTTGTTTCGCTCGGATACGGCGTCCAGAGACTCGTTATTTCTCAGGTGGCGCGTCTCGATGAAATGCGCCAGACGGATATTTCTCCGCAAGCGGGCGGAAGAGTGAAAATAAATGACGAAACACTTACGACGTTGAAGGGTATTCCCAATGTCGAGTCGGTCGCACCGCTCGTTGCCGTTGTTGGAAAAGTGAATTATCAGGGATCGGTTTCCGATATGGCGGTCTACGCAGTGACATCCGATTATCTCC
>Ga0268298_10005343_pt1 | contig 12080 bp, 8 predicted proteins | sample WWTPWeurt_MetaG_FD_194462 | JGI IMG/M metagenome (GOLD analysis project Ga0268298, IMG submission 194462) | Activated sludge microbial communities from WWTP in Nijmegen, Gelderland, Netherland - WWTP Weurt | ecosystem: Engineered > WWTP > Aerobic digester > Activated sludge | place: Netherlands...
TTCTTGGTTAAACTCTTCTACACCCTTTTTTTTCATTTGTACTCTTACCAATTCACCACTTAACGAAACTTCTCCAACATCAAAGCCATTAACTCCCTCTACGGTTACATATTCTCCTTTTTCAAAAAATTGTAAAGTTGGGTTTCTGTAAAATTCTTTTCTACTACCTTGCTTAAAACTAACTTCTACTATTTTACAACTACTTTCGTAATCGTCAATTGGTAAATTTACTAGCCAGTCATGTACATTCAATCTATTACAGCTACCAGAGCTGCAACCTCCATTGCTTTGACATCCATTGGGTTTCCCATTGCTTTTGCTACAAGAACTGCATCCCATTATATATACAGTTAAAAAATGAATAAATGTTTTGGAGAAATTTTAAGAAAACTAAGCAGATTGGTTACATTACCCTACTGTAAGGCTATTATTATATATGAATTTATAAAAATAAAATAGTAAGCTTTTAGTTTAATTAGTTTATATAATAAATAAGGTAATTTGTAGTTCTACTTAAAAATTTATACTTCAAAATCTGTTTCTCCTTTAAGAATTTATTTCTTAAAATTTCTCTACCTTTCAAAAATAAGAGTTTTATTTTAAATGAAAACTATCTTACACCTACTGGGTACTAATTAACAAAACTTAAATTAATAAAAAACTATCTTAGTAACCTCATTTACCAAATAAATTTTAAAAAATATCGTTTCTTATAAAAAAATAAAGTATGATTGAGCAAATTAATGAAGGATATGTAAAAGTTGAAAGTGAGCATGGTATTGTAACAATAGAGTTTCATCACCCACAAAGCAACTCATTACCAGGTAAAATTTTAGATGCTTTGGCTAAAGAAATACATGCAGCAGGTATAAACCCTAACACTAGAGTTATTATTTTACAAAGTACCGGAACTAAGGTTTTTTGCAGTGGTGCAAGTTTTGATGAACTAGCCTCCATTAAAACAGAAGAAGAGGGACTTAAATTCTTTTCTGGCTTTGCAAAAGTTATAAATGCCATGCGTAAAACACCACAGCTAATTATTGCAAGAGTGCATGGTAAGTGTGTGGGTGGTGGTGTTGGGCTTGCAGCAGCAGCAGATTATGCCATTGCTTGCGATGGTGCAGAAGTAAAACTAAGTGAGCTTGCAGTAGGCATTGGACCTTTTGTTGTTGGCCCTGCAGTTGAAAGAAAATTAGGCTTAAGTGCCTTTTCACAATTAGCAATAGATGCTAATTTGTGGAGGCCAGCAGATTGGGCAAGAAGAAAAGGACTATTTGCAGAATTGCATAATGAGGTTACAGGAATGGATGATAGTATTGCTAGATTATCTTTAAATTTATCAAAAGCCAGCCCTGCCGCAATGCATGAATTGAAAAAAATATTTTGGCAAGGAACAGAACATTGGGACGAATTGCTAAAGGAAAGGGCAGCAATTAGTGGAAAATTGATTTTAAGCGATTTTAGCAAAAATTTTATTGCAAAATTTAAAGAAAAGCAAAAAGAAAATAAATAGAATAATATTTATGTAATAGCATCAGCTATCTACCCTTACATTTTTTTCATTGGGGTAAATGCCGTACTTTGCAAGCAAACAGAAAGCTATATTCTGGATAGTTAGCTTATATTTATTTTGTATCTAATACAGTAATCAAAAATAGGTGCGATTGTTTTATTAGCTATTCAATACAATCGGTAACTGAATATTTTCTGTAAAAATTTATTATATGTCAGAGCGTAATTTATATGTGGACTCAGAATTGGGTACCCTAAGAAAAATTTTAATTCACAGCCCAGATGGGGGTATTGGAAAAATTATTCCAGGCACTTTTGCCGATAATTTATATGATGATATTGTGCATCTAAAAAAAATGCAAAAAGAGTATAACCATTACGTTAAACTTTTACTGTATTATTTAGATCCGGAAAAGGCAAAATATATTAGTGAGTATGAAAAAAATCAAACTAGTAGCAATGCTGGCTTTTGCTTTGTACCTGGTAGAAAAGAATATTTTAACTCTAACAAAGTTTTAGAAGCACAAACACTTTTAGAAGAAATAGTGAAAGATGAAAAGGTAAAACTACGATTAATAGCAGCAGTATGCTCTTACGAAGAATCTAGTTTTCATATTCAGCATAAATTAGAAAACATTAATAACCCAGCATTATTAGCTAAAATATTTATTACTGGTATTTTTCCTGCAGAAGAAAATGGAACCAAAGAGGATCAATATATTTTTCCACCCATTCCTAATTTTATATTTACAAGAGATAATGCTATAATGATGAAAGACCATATTTTACTGAGCAGAATGGCAACAACAGCTCGTAAAAGAGAGTCATTAATTTCTAAATTTTTAGCACTTTATTTTTTATTTAGAGATAATCCAGAAAAGGTAATTGAAGTAATTGAAGAAAGTGATTATTTTTTGTATGAAGAAGAAGAACGTAAGCAAAGAATAATTACTATTGAGGGTGGCGATATTATGATGATTCACCCAACACATTTATTGGTAGGTTGTAGCGAAAGAACATCGGCTAGTGCAATTAATGAAATTATTCATACCATTTTCAATAACTCTCATCTAGAAATTGAAAAAATTTCTGTAGTAAAAATTCCTAAAAAAAGAGCCCAAATGCATATAGACACCATTTTTACACAAGTAAAAAGAAATGTTTGGGTTTTATATGGCAGATATTCTGATACTATCTTAAAAGCAGAAGAAGATACCAAGAAATCTTATCTTAAAAAATTATCGCATGTGCCTAAAAAGACAGAGCTAGAAGAGGTAGAAATTTTTCAATTCTATAAAAACAAAAAAGAACCTTATGCTAAAAATAAAGATTATAGCATAAGTAATGCCCCTGCAGGGTTAGAGTCATTATTAAGGCATATAAGTGAGGTAGATTTTGGTGTAAAGCCCGAAGATGTTAAAATAATTTATAGCGGCAACAACGAATTTCCTCATGATGAAAGAGAACAATGGACAGACTCTAGCAATGTAGTAGCCTTAAAAGAAGGGGTTGTAATTAGTTATGATAGAAATGATAAAACAACAGAAACGTTTAAAAATGCAGGGTTTAATATTGTAACTACAACCCAAGTGTTCGAAATGTTTGAAAAAGGTATTGACCCACATAGTTTAGAAGATACAGTAATACTAATACCATCTGCAGAGTTATCTAGAGCCAGAGGAGGATCTCATTGCATGAGTATGCCTTTATTAAGAGATAAATGGTAAACTATTTAATAAAAAATTTTATGCAAACTACACAGCATTTGTTGATGATAAAGCCTGTGCATTTTACTTATAATGCACAAACAGCAGTAAATAATGCATTTCAAAATGCAGCAGCAGATAGCAACACACAGCAAAATGCACTTAATGAGTTTAATAATTTTGTAGAGTTATTAATGCAAAATGGTATTGATGTAACTGTAATAGAAGATACTTTACAACCACATACACCCGATTCTATTTTTCCTAATAACTGGATTTCTTTTCATGCCAATGGCACCATTCTATTATATCCCATGTATGCCGAAAATAGAAGGCAAGAAAGAAAACCACACGTTCTTGAAAATATTTCTAAAAAATTCAGTATTTCTACAACCATAGACTTAACCAACTACGAAAAAAGTAATTTGTTTTTAGAAGGCACTGGGAGCATGGTTTTAGACAGAGAAAAAAACATAGCTTATGCCTGTATTTCTCCAAGAACAGATGCCACAATTTTAGAAGAATTTTGCAATAAAATGCACTTTACACCAATGTTGTTTAAAGCTAATGACTCAAACAACTCACCCATTTATCATACCAATGTAATGATGTGTGTAGCTGATAAATATGTGGTAATTTGTTTAGATGCAATTACTGACCATCAAGAGAGAAGTACGGTTATTCACTCTATAGAAAGCTCTGGTAAACAAATTGTACCAATAACCTTACAGCAAATGAACAAATTTGCTGGCAATATGCTACAAGTTAATAATCAAAAAGGAGAAAAGTTTTTGATTATGTCATCGCAAGCATACCAAGCCTTAACGCCACAACAAATAAATCAACTACAAAGCTACAACCATATATTACATTCCAACCTTACAACTATTGAAACAAATGGTGGAGGAAGTGCAAGATGTATGATGGCTGAAGTATTTCTTCCCTTAAAATAAAGGGTATAAATTATTTTTTATAGTGGATAATTAAGCTGTGTAATTGCTCTTCATATCTTAATTGTACGTTTAATTTGCAATAAATAAAATTGCTGTGAATACAACTTCTTACCAAATAAAATTAGACCACTTTGAGGGGCCTTTTGATTTGTTATTATTTTTTATTGAAAGAGATGAGTTAGATATTTACAATATACCCATTACAAAAATTACCAACGATTTTTTAAACTATATACACTCTCAGGAAAAATTAAATATAGAATTAAGTAGCGAGTTTATTTTATTTGTTTCTACCCTAATGAGAATAAAAGCAAAGCTACTTATACCACGTAAAGAGTTAGATGCAGATGGTAAAGAAATAGATCCACGACAAGAGTTAGTAGATAAAATATTAGAGTATAAGAAGTTTAAAGAAGCCTCCGCAAAAATGGCAGATATGGAAGCCTTGAGAATGTTAATGGTAAAAAGAGGCAACTTGCAAAAAGAGTTAAATGAAATAGGAGAGCAAGCAGGAGAAGGAACAGAAATTCAAAACATTACTTTATTCAAACTAATGAAATCTTTTGAAAAAGTAATGCAACGCCTCAATGAAAGACAAAACAAGCCAGTACACACTGTTGTAAGGTATAATTATACAATGGAGGGAAGCAGAGATTACATGTTACATTTTATCCAAAAAGAAAAAACAGTTTCATTCGAAAAAGTTTTTGATGTTTGTGAGAGTAGAGTGCATGCCATCTTTCTTTTTTTATCTATGTTAGAACTTACACAACAACGATTCATGAAATTATTAATTGGCGAGGGGAGAAATAATTTTATTATTGAATGGAATGAAAACAGAGAACAAGAAATACAGGAAGAAGGGTTAGATATAAATGAATTAAACAATATGCCAACTTCTTTTCCTGATTCCATACAAGATGATATTGCAACATTAAACTAATAATTTTTTACCGCATGTTATTTAACAATAAAACAGTTTTTATTTCAGGAGCTTCAAGAGGTATTGGTAAAGCCATAGCATTAAAGCTTGCAAGTTATGGAGCTAATATTGTTATTGCGGCAAAAAGCACTACTGAAAATTCAAAACTAGGAGGTACAATTTATACTGCTGCAAAAGAAATAGAAGCTGCAGGTGGCAAAGCTTTAGCAGTACAAACAGATGTTAGAAATGAAGAGCAAATAGCCAATGCTGTAAAACAAACAATAGAAACATTTGGAGGTGTTGATATTGTAATTAACAATGCTTCTGCAATTCAACTAACCAATACAGCACAAACAGAAGCGAAACGCTTTGACTTAATGCATAGTGTAAATGTACGTGGTAGCTTTTTAGTAGTGCAGCATTTTTTACCCTATCTACAAAAAGGAAACAATCCACACATACTTACACTTTCACCACCAGTAAATTTAATAAGTAAATGGCTTAGCCCTCATATTGCCTATACTATGAGCAAATTTAATATGAGTATGATGGCATTAGCTTGGGCAGAAGAGTTTAAAAATTTTGGCATTGCAAGCAACGCACTATGGCCACAAACAACCATAGATACTGCTGCAGTAAGAAATTTATTAGGTGGCGAAACTTTAGCTAACATGAGTCGCACTCCACAAATTATTGCAGACGCAGCTTTTTATATTTTATCTAAACAAAATCTTGAATATACTGGCAACACATTTATTGATGAAATTGTACTTGCCAAAGAAGGTATCACCAACTTTGATAAATATGCTGTTGTACCAGGTGCTAAACTTTATACTGATTTATTTTTATAAAAGTTTTAAATAATTATATTTTTCTTCAATAAATTCTTATTTATTTTTGAATTTTATTTTATATGCAATTACATCCAGTAGATATTGTTCAAAATATTTCGGCAGAAGAGTTTAAAAAAAAATATTATCTTACTTCAAAGCCATTAGTAATAAAAAGTTTATCTCAGCAATGGTCTGCTTATAGTAAATGGAATTGGGATTATTTTAAAACATTGGTAGGCAGTCAAAAAGTGGCTTTGTATAATAATATTAAAAGCAATGCATACACACCTATCAATACAGCAGATGATTACAAAACCTTTGGAGAGTATATTGATATGATAAAAGCAGGGCCTGCAGGATGGAGAATTTTTTTATTTAATATTTTTGATCATGCCCCACAACTAATAAATGATTTTACTTGGCCAGAGCATTTAACAAAAGGCTTTGTAAAAAAATATCCAATGTTATTCACTGGTGGTGCAACATCTATAACTCACATGCATTTTGATATAGATTTAAGCCATATTTTTCATACACAGTTTATTGGTAGAAAAAGAGTATTATTATTTCCGTTTAAAGAGCAATATAAATTATATCGTAAACCATTTGAAGTTTTAAGTTTTGTTGATTTTAGTAACTATTATGATGAAGCAAATAGTAAAATAGATTATACTAAATTTCCTATTCTAAAAAATGCACAAGGAATGGAAGTAATTTTAGAACATGGAGATACTCTATTTATGCCTGCTGGTTATTGGCACCACATGGAGTATTTAGATAGTGGATTTGCTATGAGTTTAAGAGCCTTACAACCTTCTATAACAGGCAAACTTGCTGGTGTGTGGAATTTATTTGGTATGAGAAATATAGATACGCTTTTGAAAAAAACCATTCCACAGCCATGGTATAACTGGAAACAAAAAAAAGCCTATGCCAGAGCTGCTAAAGAAATATAAAACGGTTAGCAGCTATTTTTATTTTTTTAATTTTATGAACGGTATAATTTTTTGTACTGTTTTATCTAATTTTAGTCCTAACAAATATTTTAAAGATGTTTACAAAACTAAAACTGCTAATTGTAGCATGCTTTTGTATTGCTATAATAAATGCCCAAGAAACTTTTCCTGTAAACGGAACCAAAGATGTAAGAATAAATTGTTATGCATTTACTAATGCAACTATTATTCAAAACGCAACCACAACTTTACAAAATGCAACACTTGTAATAAAGCAAGGAAAGATTGTTGGTATAAATATTCCTGTACCTAAAGAGGCAGTTGTGGTAGATTGTAAAGGAAAGTTTATATATCCGTCTTTTATAGATTTATTTTCGGAATATGGCCTAAAACCTGTTGCAAATACAGGGTTTAGAGGTTTTGGGCAACCTCGGCAGTTTGAATCTAAAACAAAAGGAGCTTATAATTGGAATCAGGCAATAAAACCAGAAATAAATGCTTTTGAAAAATTTGAAGGAAACGAAAAATTAGCTAAAGAGTTAAGAGCAATTGGTTTTGGCACAGTTGTAACACACGAAAAAGATGGCATTGCACGTGGTACTGGAGCATTAGTTACACTTGGCGATGATAAAGAAAATTTTGAATTAGTTAAGGAAAAAGTAGGAGCCTTTTATTCTTTTAATAAAGGAAGTTCTACACAAGATTATCCAGGCTCTTTAATGGGTGTTATTGCACTTATTCGCCAAACATATATTGATGCAGCATGGTATAAAAACAAACCAACCACCGAAGGCACAAATATTAGCTTACAAGCATGGAACAACAATTTATCCCTACCTCAAATTTTTGATATTGGAAATGATAAATACAATGCATTAAGAGCAAATAAAATTGCAAAAGAGTTTGGAGCAACTTATATTTTAAATGGCAGCAATGATATGTACCAAAGGTTAGATGAAATTAAAGCAATGAATTCATCTATAATATTACCACTAAATTTTCCTGCACCAATGGATGTAGAAGACCCTAATGATGCAAGAATGGTTGCTTATGCCGATTTAAAACATTGGGAAATGGCACCTTATCAACCAGCAATGTTTGAAAAAGAAAATATTAATTTCTCTCTAACCACAAATGGCTTAACAGCAACAAACGATTTTTTAATTAACTTAAGAAAAGCAATTCATAATGGCTTATCTGAAAAAACAGCATTAGATGCTTTAACACGTTTACCAGCAACATGGATAAATGCTTATGACATAACAGGAAGTTTAGAACCTGGAAAATTGGCTAACTTTTTTATTACCAACACAAATATTTTTTCCGATTCTGCAACTATTTTTCAAAACTGGGTTCAAGGAAAAAAATATATTGTAAAAGAAAATGGTTGGAATGATTATAACGGAACTTATGTATTTACAGTTACCACAAAAGGCAAAACAAATTTTTATGAAGCTACCATAAAAGGCAATTCTGAAAAACCAACATTAACATTAAAACCTTACGAAGATTCAGTAAATATTCCCACAACCCTTACACTCAATAATCAGTTAGTAAAAATTAATTGGTCTGCAAAATCCGATAAAGGAAAACAAAATAATTTAAGCGGAATAATTGGCTCTGATGCTTGGGCAGGCAATGGCTATTTAGCAAATGGCGATGTGGTAATTTGGAAATTATTTGCTAAAAAAGAAGGCGAAGGAAAAATAGCAAAAGTAGATACATCCAATAAAAACACTACACATTCAACAGATAAAACTGCCATAACAATTAACGATGTTGTATATCCTTTTAGTGGCTATGGATATAAAAAAGAATTTGCACCAATGCAAGAAAAAATATTAATAAGAAATGTTACAGTGTGGACAAATGAAAAAGATGGAAAATTAGAAAACACAGATGTAATTATTAATAAAGGAAAAATTGAAAGAATAGGAAAACACTTGCCAGTAACATTAGATATGAGTTGGAAAACCATTGATGGAACTGGTAAACATTTAACTGCAGGAATTATAGACGAACATTCTCATATAGCAATAACAGGCGGTGTTAATGAATGTACCAATGCAGTAACATCCGAAGTAAGAATAGGCGACATTTTAGACCCAGAAGATATAAATATTTATAGACAACTAAGTGGCGGTGTTACAACATCTCATTTATTACATGGAAGCTGTAATCCAATAGGTGGGCAAACACAATTAATAAAATTACGTTGGGGTAAAGGTGCAGAAGAATTAAAATTTCAAGGATCCGATGGGTTCATAAAATTTGCATTAGGAGAAAATGTAAAAAGCTCCAGAAGTACTAATAACACTCGTTTTCCTGATACCAGAATGGGTGTTGAACAAGTGTATGCAGATGCTTTTCAAAGAGCCATTGATTACAAACAACTACCAGTTGGCAAAAGAAGAGATTTGCAATTAGATGCATTGGTAGAAATATTAAATAATACAAGATTTATTACTTGCCATTCCTATGTACAAAGCGAAATAAATATGCTTATTAAAGTTGCCGAAAAGTACAATTTTAAAATAAACACTTTCACACATATTTTAGAAGGATATAAGGTAGCAGATAAAATGAAAAAAAATGGAATCAATGCATCAACATTTAGCGATTGGTGGGCATATAAATTAGAAGTACAAGATGCAATTGCATACAATGCTGCTATTATGCAAAAAATGGGTCTAAATGTAGCTATAAATAGCGATGATGCAGAAATGGCTCGTAGGCTAAATCAAGAATCTGCAAAATCTATTAAATATGGTGGCGTTAGCGAAGAAGAAGCTTTAAAAATGGCAACGCTTAATCCTGCAAAAATGTTGCATATAGATAATAAAGTAGGTAGCATAAAAGTGGGTAAAGATGCCGATGTTGTGTTATGGAATGATCATCCTCTAAGCATTTATGCAAAAACATTGTACACCATTGTAGATGGGGTTATATATTTTGATAGAGAAAAAGATGAAGAGTTAAGAAAAAATATTGCTCAGGAAAAATCAAGACTGATTCAAAAATTATTAGCAGAAAAAAAGAAACCATTTAATGCAGGTAAAATGCAACCTGCACGCCCAAGAATGGAAGTTATAAATGAGTGCGAAGAAGACCATAAACATAATCACAGCATTTTTGAAAGAGAAGATGAGTTTAGCTATTAATCCTTAATTCATAAATAAAAAATTGAATTGTTTAACATTTTAAAATTATTATATGAAGCATATACTAACCATATTTTTTAGCATTATTATATTAAATGCTTTTTCTCAAGAAACAGTATATCCTGCAAAAATCCAAACCGAAACTATTGCATTAACTAATGCAACTATACATATTGGCAATGGAGATATTATAGAAAATGGCATGATTGTTTTTTCTAAAGGAAAAATAATTGACATTAGACCAACAGCTCCAATTGCAGATATTAAAGTAATTGATTGTAAAGGAAAGCACATTTATCCTGGACTAATAACACCACACACCGATTTAGGCTTAAACGAAATTAACAGCACTAGAGCCATGTTAGATGTGAGAGAATTGGGTGAAATTAATGCAAATATTAGAAGCATTATTGCATACAATAGCGATAGTAAAGTAATTGGCACTTTAAGAAGCAATGGAATTTTATTCGCCAATATTGTTCCTCAAGGAGGCATTATTAGTGGCTCTTCATCTGTTGTGCAATTAGATGCATGGAACTGGGAAGATGCAGCGTATAAAACAGATGGTGGAATTCATTTTCGTGTACCTAATCTTACACCAAGAAGAGCATTTTGGTTTATGCCTGCTGTTAGCAACACAAATACTGCTTATGAAAGAATAGAAAATGTTCGGAAGTTTTTTAACGAAGCCAAAGCCTATTATGCAATTGCAAAACCAGAAAATACTAACCTTAAATTTGAAGCAGTAAAAGGATTGTTTACTGAAATTGATGCATACCCAAACATTAATTGGAAAGGTGTAAAAAAAGCACTTCGTCCTCAGCAAAACTTTTTTATTCATGCCGAAACAGTTAAAGAAATTCAAATAGGTGTTGAGTTAGCAAAAGAATTTCAATTTAAAGCAACTATAATTGGAGGTACAGATAGTTGGATGATTGCAGATTATTTAAAAGAAAATAATGTAGCTGTAATTCTCAATCAAATGCATAGTTTACCAGTTATTCAAGATGATGATATAGACCAACCTTATAAAACACCCTACTTGTTACAAAAAGCAGGAGTGTTGTTTGCAATTGGAGATGTAGATGCTAATACAAAAGGCCGTAATCTATTATTTAATGCTGGCACATCGGCTGCTTATGGCTTAACCAAAGAACAAGCATTGCAAGCCATAACACTAAATGCAGCAAAAATTTTAGGAATAGAAGATAAAACAGGTAGTTTAGAAAAAGGGAAAGATGCTAATATTGTTGTAAGCGAAGGCGATATTTTGGATATGAAATCAAGCAATGTGGTTTATGCTTTTATACAAGGCAGAGAGGTGAGTTTAGATAATAAACAAAAACAACTCTACGAAAGATACAAGTACAAGTATGGTATAAAATAAATAATAAATACCATTTTATGTAGAATAAAATGAAATAAAAATGTATTGTCATTCAGAGCTTGCGAGGAATCTCTTTGTTCTTAATCTTTAGATCCTTCGCTTCGCTCAGGATGACAAAAAAGGGGGAATAGGATGACAAAAAAAAGTATCTGTCATTCCGAGTTTACGAGGAATCTCTCTATTCTTAATCTTTAGATCCTTCGCTTCGCTCAGGATGACAAAAAAGGGGGAATAGGATGACAAAAAAAAGTATCTGTCATTCCGAGTTTACGAGGAATCTCTCTATTCTTAACCTTTAGATCCTTCGCTTCGCTCTGGATGACATAAAAAAAAGGAGCAGGATGACATGAAAGGAGGGTTCAGCATTAAAGCAAGTGTATAATCCCCCACAGAGCTACCATTTAATTCCTCTTTTAATTTATCGCCATTACCGCTTGTTATTGATTGCTTTTTATATAGTCCTGTTGATTTTTGACACATTGGCTCTATTGTGCTACCTTCTTCTACTTGTATTACAGATTGTGGATTTGTCTCACTAATAAATGATTGTGGTATTCCTGTTGCTTTGATTGGTCCTACTGCACTTATACTAGGTGTAATAGTAGCATAAGATACTGTTGCTTTATATTTTGCTTTATCGTCTCCAA
>Ga0268298_10005344_pt1 | contig 12080 bp, 10 predicted proteins | sample WWTPWeurt_MetaG_FD_194462 | JGI IMG/M metagenome (GOLD analysis project Ga0268298, IMG submission 194462) | Activated sludge microbial communities from WWTP in Nijmegen, Gelderland, Netherland - WWTP Weurt | ecosystem: Engineered > WWTP > Aerobic digester > Activated sludge | place...
ACACCGTGGACTTGCTCACCCCCAATTGCCTGGCGATCTCCGAGACCGTTTCACCGAGATAGTAATAGTGATAGATCAACTGGCCGGAGGCCGGAGGCAGACGACCGATGGCGTTGCGCATCTCGAGACGAAGAATGTGGCTCTCGAAGTGCTGCATCGCCCCTGGAGCGTCGGCCATGTCGCGCGGCTCGTCGCCCGCATCTTCACACGTCGCTTCGTCGTCAGGCGCACACGCAAGCATCGCGCCGCGGCATCTCTTCTCGCCCAGCAGGTCAGCACGGGTCTCCGCGCACAGGCCGGCGCGTTGGGCGCGCAGCGCCTCGCGACGGACCTCTCGTAGGATTGTCCACCGAATTCGCTGCGCTGCGAACGCGCCAAGGCGGCCCCTCCCGTCCCAGCGGCGCAGAACATCAAGCACGGCCGCCGCGCCGAGGCTCACGAGGATGTCGAGGGCAACTCGCCCCCTGAGTAGCCTGAAGAGCTGCGCCGCAGTCGTCTCCAAGATCCGTTTGACGATGAGGAGCCGCGATTCCTTGTTCTCGGGGATCTTCGTGGGGTCCATGGGGATGAATTCGGTCCTTCGCATGACATCTCTCTTTTGCGAGGCTGAAGATCGTGAACAACTCGTAGTCTGACTTCGCTGTTTTCGATGTGCGCACAATTTGCATTCTAAAGACACACCTCCCCCTTTGACTTGGAACGTATTCGCAAGGCGCGCCGGGGCCATAGAGGTCAGCGCCGATGGCTGACCCCTCACCCCGATCTATCGAAGCAAGTGGGGAAAATCCGCGGAGGAAAATGGAGGCCCCCCAAAATAGTTCGTAACCATCTGAAATAAATAAGGATTGTCACGAGCGGCTCCCCTGCCGCAGGGAGAACCAGCACGAGCAGCCCCTCCACACACCGTCGTTGACGGCCGCCGCCGCTGGTGCTCTCACGAGGCATGCGACCCGCGGTCCTGCGCCCGCTCCGACAAGCCCTCTTCCTCTCCCTCTTCGCCGTCGCGCTCACCGGGTGTCCGCGGTCGAAAGCCTCGGGGGAGGAAGGCAAACCCGGCGGCGTCGCGCCCCCCACGACCATCGCTCCGCCCGCCGCGCCCACCGTCGCCGTGGGGACGTACACCATGCACATGGAGGCGCAGGATGATCCGAACCTCATCCTCGAGCGCGTGACCGTCGATCAGGCGTCCACGAAGCTGGACTTCACGTTCACGAACAAGGGGAAGAACGCGACGAACATCACGATCGCGCAGCCCGGCGACAAGTACACGCTGTTCCTGGAGTGGGCGCCGGGGAAGAAGGCGTTCCTCGTGCGGTCGACAGGCATCGCGATGAAGCCCGCGAACAACAAGGTGGGCTCCGGGCAGAGCGTGAGCTTCTCGCTGATCTTCGACGCGCTCGAGCCGGGCGTGCGGAAGTTCGACATGTACGAGGGCGAGGACGCGAAGAAGACGATGCCCGGGCAGTCGACGTACTGGATCGTCCGGAACATCGAGCTGAAATAGGCTCTCGCACGGGCGGTGAGGAGCCGTCAGCGGATCAGCGGCTCCTTCGGAGGGCCTCGACGTCGGAGAAGGGGCGCGGGCCGTCGGCGAAGATCTGCTCGGTCTCGTGGCCTCGGCCCGCGACGAGGACGACGTCGTCCGGGGCGGCGTCACGCGTCGCTTCAGCGATGGCGGCCGCGCGATCGAGGATCGTGAAGGCCGCGGGGTGCTCGCCGAGGCCCTCGCGGATGGCGCGCGCGATGTCGGCCGGGGCTTCGTTCCTCGGGTTGTCGGTGGTGACGATGACGCGATCCGCGACGCGCGCGGCGGCTCCCATCGGCGCACGCTTGCCGCGATCACGGTTGCCACCAGCCCCGAGGACCACCGTGAGCTTGCCTGTGCAGAGGCGGCGCGCTGTCTTGACGGTGCGCTCCAGGGAGTCGGGGGAGTGCGCGAAATCGACGATGAAATAAGGGGTTTTGGAGACGATCTCGAAGCGTCCCGGGGGGGCGGGGGCGGCCTCGATCGCGCGGGCCGCGAGCTCCGAAGGCACACCGAAGGCGATGGCCGCGGCGAGGGCGGCGAGGGCGTTCTCCGCATACACCTCACCGATCGCGCGCAGGGACATCGATGCGGGGACAGGGCCGATCGAAGGCGAGGCGCGCAGCGTGAGCCTCGTGCCGCTCCACGTGACGTCCGCGCCCGTGGCCTCGAGATCGATCGGGGCGATCGGCTCGCCGCGATCCGGCGCACCGAAGTGGAGCGCTCGCACGCCGCGCGGGAGGATCTCCGCGATGAGCGACGACGCAGGATCGCAGCCGTTCAAGATCGCCGTCGCGCCCGCGGGCAGGTGGACGAAGAGCTGCGCCTTGCTCGCGAGGTAGTGCTCGGGGGTCTTGTGCGCGTCCAGGTGATCGTGCGTGAGGTTCGTGAAGACGCCGACGCACAGGGGCCACGCTGTCGCGAAGCCGAGCGCGAGGGCCTCGCTCGTGAGCTCGATGGCCGCGCTCTTCGCCCCGCGATCCAGGCCGATCCGCATCGCCGCGAGGAAGCCCTCGTACGTTGGCGGCACGTCCAGCTCGTCGTCGTCGACATACACGCCCACCGTCGTCGCGCGCACCACGGGAGCGCCCGTGCCCGCTCGCAGCGCCGCGGCGATCCACGCCGTCGTCGTCGTCTTTCCGTTGGTGCCGGTGACGCCCACCGTCGGGAGCGACGCGGCCCACGCGGGCGGAGGCGGGAAGGTGCGCGAGGTCATGCGCGCAAGGAATACGCTCGGATCACCGCAGCATCCACGTGCACGACTCCAGGCTGCATCCCTCGGTCATGCACGTGATCATCGATGTGCGCTTGCCGTCCTTCACCGCGGAGAGGAGCGACTGGCAGTCGTTCATCGTGAGCTTGCTCCACGACGAGGCCGAGCACTGCGCCACCACCGGCGAGCACGCGTTGAACGTCGAGGGCTGCACGCACGCGGCGCGGATCGCGGCCGAGGTGCACGTCTCGACCTTGGAGTAGTCGCAGATGTCCGGCGTCCCGCTCGCGGCGTTGAGGCACGCGACGGCCTTGGCGGCGATCGCTCCGCGGAGCGTGTTTTTGTAGCCTTTGCACGCGACCTTCGTGTCCGCGAAGCTCTCGCACGCGGGCCCCGGGGACACGAGCGAGCACGCAGGGATCGTCGCCGTGTCGTTGTCGCACGCGCCGGTCGGCGTCTGCGGGGGCGTTTGCGGAGGCGTCTGCGGCTCGGTGGTGGCGACGCTCGTGGTGGTCTCGGCGGGCTCTTCGGTGGTCGTGTCGCCGGCCGTCGTCTCGGGGACGACGAGCTCCGTGCCCGAGGGCGCGGGCTCCGGGCCCACGTTGCCGCTCGGCTGCGGGTTGGCGCTGCAGCCGGTGCCGGCGAGCGATGCTGTCAGGAGGAGGAAGCGCGCGCGATCGATCTGCATGCGAGGAGTCTCCCTCGCTCGGATGCGGGCCCGCGACAAGGCGCTGCGCACGCCTCGGACGCGGACCTCTCGATCACGCGGCGGCGAGCGAGAGGGCCGGGGCCGCGGTGAGCGCTCGGGCGCCGAGGCCCGCGAGCGCCATGTCCCACGCCTTGCGCGCGAGGAGACCTCGCTCTTCGAGCCCCGGGATCGTGATCGTCGTCATCGTCGACACGAAGGTCCGGAAGTTGGAGGGGCCGTCCGGCGCGCCCACCGAGACGCCTCGATCGGTCGTCGCGGGCATGTCGAGGAAGGGCGAATGGAAGGCGATTTGATGCTCGAATACGGCCACGAGGTACGCCGACAGCCGACGCTTCGTGCGCGTCGAGAGAGAGGGCACGAGGTCGTCGAGCAGCTTCCACCCGAGGCGCGCGTGGCCCACCTCGTCCGCGAGGATCCGATCCAGGAGATCGTGCAGATCGGACGTGGCCGCCTGCTCTCGCTCGGCGCCGACGAGCGCGACGGCGACGGTCTCGCTGCACGCCCCGATGCTGATCGCGTCGCGCAGGACGGCCTCGATCGGATCCGCGTCCTCGTGCTGCATCACCCGAGGGAGCGGATCGGGCAGCGGGGCCTTCGCCTCGCCGCCGAGCGCCGTGAGGGCCCGCGCGCAGAGCGCCGCGTGCGCTCGCTCCTCATCCATCGCGGAGCGCGCGAGATCCAGGTAGCGCGAGGGCATCCCGGCGCGCACGAGCTTGTCGAAGAGGCCCGCGAAGACGCGCGACGACACGTGCTCGCTCACCATGCGATCGCGCCAGTTCACGAGCGCCGCGGAGCGCTCGTCGATCGTGAGATCCGAGGTGTCACCGACGTCGAGCGGCGCGCGCTTCGCCTCGTCGCGGAGGTCGAGGAAGATCACGAGGCCACCTCCTCCGCTGCGGCGTCGAACGCGTCGAACAGATCGTCGCGCATCGCGGGCGGAGCCGGCGGGCCCCAGCAAGGCGCGCAGCCGCAGTCGCCGCCGCGGCTCACGCGAACGAGCCCGGACAGGCGATCCGCCGGATCCATCGCGCCGTCGTTCGCGCCCGCTGTCATGTTCGATCCGTCCTGGACCGAAGGTGTCTTCGTCTCGGCCGCCTGGCTCGCCGCCGCCGCCGCCGCGAGCGCCCCGGAGATCGCCGCCACGTGAGCGGCCATGCGCAGGCCCTTTCGTCGAGCCTCGTTGCGAATCATCGTCATGGAAGAGTCCTCCGGGGCGCTCGCTCCGCAACGACCGTGCCCCTCGGTCAAGGCCGCCCGTCGAGGATCGGTCGCTCACGGGAGGCTTCAAAACAAGGCAGATCCGATTCGTTCTACTTTTTCAGAATGCGAAGAATGTTTCCCGTCGGGGTGGGTATATTTCGCGGATGGATGGTGGAGCGCTCTCGGGCGTGCTCGCGATCACGGCCACGCACCGAGCGCACGCGTGGGACGTGTGCGTGGGGCTCGGGGCGCTCGCGGCGTTCGCGCCGGTGATGCGCTCGAAGAAGGAGGCAGCGCTCGTGGCAGGAGGGCTCGCGGGGGCGGCGATCGGAGCGACGGTGTTGCCGATGCTGCTGCGGCTCCCGGCCGTGATCGCGACGCGGAGCGCGGCGCCTCTCTTCGTGGGCGATCGGATGGCGATCGGAGCCCTCCTCGGGTTCGCGGCTGTCGTGGCGATCCTCGCGCGTCGATCAGGGAAGGAGGGCGCGCCTACTTCGTACGGCGCGCCGCGCGCCTTCTTCGTACGGCGCGCGCCGTCTGTCTCGATGGGACCGCAAGCGGCCCCAAACCCCGGCGCGCTGCGCGCGCTCGACGCGGTGGCCCCGTCCCTGGGCGTGATCGTGGCGCTCGGTCGCGTCGGGTGCTTCCTCGAAGGGTGTGATTTTGGGACCCCATCGAGCGTCGCGTGGGCGGTCCGTTATCCGGTCGGCAGCCACGCGTTCGGGCACCAGCTCGCGCGCGGGCTCGTCGGCGCCAGCGACGAGGGCTCGCTCCCTGTCCATCCCGCGCAGCTCTACGAGGCGATCGTGGGGGTCGCGATGATCGGGATCGCCCTCGCGATGCGGCGATCCGGGCGCGCCCGCGAGGGGGCGATCTTCCGCGCGACGATCGCGACGTACGCCGTCGGACGGTTCGTCGTCGAGCTCTTTCGGGGCGACGATCGAGGCGCGCTCGGGCCCTTCTCGGTGCCGCAGTGGATGGCGATCGCGCTGCTCGCTTGGTGCGCCGCGGGGCTCCTCGGCGACGGAAGATCCTCGAGCGACGCGGCCGGCTGATCGACGGAGCCTCGCGCTTCGTTTGTCGCGATCCCCTGTCGCGATCGCCTGTCGCGATCGCCTGTCGCGATCGCTTGTCGCGATCGCCTGTCGCGATCGCCTGTCGCGATCGCTTGTCGCGATTCGAGCGAGCATCCCAATCTGAGACGTCGCGGCGCTGCGACGCGAGGCCGCGATCCGCCGCGGATCTGCTTGTTTTCCGTGCGAGCGCTCGCGGCCCGCCTCGAGCGCTCGCGCGGTACACCGCGTGCACTTCTCGTGGTCGCTCCGGCGCGCTTGGGAGCCAGGCGCTCACGATCGACAAGACACCCTCGCGAGGCCCCAGCGGCGCGGAGCGGAGGCATTCCGGTGAGAAAGCAGCATCGACACAGGCCCGGGACGCTCGTCCTTCGGCGCGCGCTCGCCGCCGCGTCGCTCGCGGCGTGCGCGCTCTCTTCTTGGTCCGCGGCGGCGAAGATCCCGGACCTGGATCCCCTTTGCATCCCGATCCCCGAGATCTGCGACGGCGTCGACAACGACTGCGACGGCGAGATCGACAACGGAAACCCGGGGGGCGCGATCCCGTGCGCGACAGGGCTCCTCGGCGCGTGCGGCGAGGGGACGCTCACGTGCGTGCACGGCGCGCTCACGTGTGTCCCCGAGCTGCTCCCGAGCCAGGTGAGCGAGGTCTGCGACGAGATCGACAACGACTGTGACGGCGTCGTCGACGGCGGCTTCGACGTCGGCGCGCTCTGCTACGTGGGGGTCGGAGCGTGCGTCGGCGAAGGGTGGAAGGTGTGCAACGCCATCGGCACCACGATGTGCAACGCGGTGGCCGGCGAGCCCTCGCAGGAGATGTGCGACGGCATCGACAACGACTGCGACGGCGTCATCGACAACGGCAACCCGCAGGGCGGCGAAGAGTGCGGCACCGGCGCGCCCGGGGTCTGCGCGCTCGGCGCCACGTTCTGCGACAACGGCGTGATGGAGTGCCACGCGCTGATCCTGCCCGGCCAGGGCCCCGAGCTCTGCGACGGCCTCGACAACGACTGCGACGGCCTCGTCGACGAGGGCGATCCGAGCGGGGGACAGGCGTGCTTGACGGGCCTCCCCGGCATCTGCGCGACGGGCGTCACGACGTGCGTGGCGGGCCTCGTGGCGTGCACGCCGAACGTGGGCCCGGGCGAGCAGCCGGAGGTGTGCGGCGACGCGGAGGACAGCGACTGCGACGGCCTCACCGACAACGGCTGCGGCGCAGGCAGCGGCGGATCCGGAGGCTCCGGACCCGAGGGCGGCCTCGGAGGCGCCGGCGGATCCGCGATGGACTGCGTGGACGACACGGACTGCGACGACGGATTCGTCTGCGAAGGGGGGCAGTGCGCGCCCCCGAGCGACGGCGAAGATCCGCCCGGCGCGGACTGGGCCCCCGGGTGCGCGTGCAGGACGGCGCCGCGCGATCTCGGCCCCGTCGATTGGACTTGGTGCGCGGCGGTGGCGGCGAGCGTCCTCGCCGGCTGGGCGCGCCGTGGTTTGGGGCGGCGCGCGGCCCCATCGAGAGAAGAAGCGCGCATGCGTTCGGGAAAGAGGAGGTGAAGTCGGAGCCAACATCGAACAGAACGACGACGCGGTGAACCCCCGCGGCGGGAGCCGGCGCGAGCCGTCTCCCGTCGCGGCGGTTTCGATTTCTCTCGACGCCCTTTCCGTGCGACGTTCGCCGCGTGCCCTGGGTGCATGCGTTTCTCCGCGGTTCCAAGGTCTACGCTCGCGCCGACGAGCGAGGCGCGCTCCTCGTCGAAGGAGGCCGCGTCGAGGTCCGCTACAAGGCGAACGACGGCCGCAAGTACGGCGCGCGCGCGGACAACCTGACGGTCGTGAACGGGGAGCTCTTGCCCGACGACACGTGCGGGCCCGCGAGCACCGTCGCCGACGCGAAGGCCGCGAAGGCCGCCGCGGCGAAGAGCGCGACGCCCGGGGACGGAGAGGCGAGCGCCGGGGCTTCGAATACAAAATCGACAGCTCGCGGGACCGCGAAGCGCGCGGCGAAGAGCGCGACCCACAGCCCTGCTGCGAGCGCGGATCAAGAGCACGCCGCGAGCCCCACCGGGGCGATCCACGTCTACGCCGACGGCGCTTGCTCCGGCAACCCGGGGCCCGCGGGCCTCGGCGTGGTCGTGCTCGACAGCGAGGGCCGCGTCGAGCTCTCCGAGTACATCGGCCAGGGCACGAACAACATCGCGGAGCTCACCGCGATCCTGCGCGCGCTCGGCGAGACGGCGGCCTCCGGGCGCCCGCTCGTCATCCACACGGACAGCTCGTACTCCATCGGCGTGCTCACCAAAGGCTGGAAAGCGAAGGCGAACCAGGAGCTCATCGCCGAGCTCCGCGAGGTGCTCGCGGGCCGCCGCGGGACGCGCCTCGTGTACGTGCCGGGGCATGCGGGGGTCGCGTGGAACGAGCGCGCCGACTCCCTCGCTCGCGCGGCGGTGATGTCCAGAAAATCAACGCGCCACGTCGTCCGCCCGCAAGCGCCGCGGGGATGACGACACCCCTGTCATTCCGCATTGAAATGGGGGCCCGTTCCCGCCTACTGTGACCCGCTCAATCAAAGGGCGGCGACGCGCCGGCCCGGCCCGGGCACCTCCATGGGATCGCACCAAGCTGAGCGATCGCACCGCGGAGAGCCCGGGGACGATTCGATGGAGGAAGAGCCATGTTTCTGGTCGCTGGCGTTTCGGGAAACACGGGATCCAAGGTCGCGGAGTCGCTCCTCGCGAAGGGCGAGCAAGTGCGCGTCATCGTGCGCGACGAGAAGAAGGGCGAGCCGTGGAAGGCGAAGGGCTGCGAGGTCGCCGTCGGCTCGCTGACCGACGTCGATTTCGTCTCCAAGTCCTTCGACGGGATCGCCAGCGCCTACCTGCTCGTGCCCCCGCAGATGCAGGCCGAGGACCCCGTCGCGGCGAGCAAGAAGATCATCGACGGCTACGTCGAGGCCCTCTCGCAGAACGATCACCTCGAGACGATCGCGTTCCTCTCCTCGCTCGGCGCGCAGTTCGACAAGCTCCCGATGGGCCTCATCGACATCTCGGCCTACGCCGAGTCCAAGCTGCTCGGCGTGAACGTGCAGTTCTTCTTCCTCCGCGCGGCGTATTTCATGGAGAACTGGCTCGGCAACCTCGCGCAGATGCAGAACGGGATGCTGCCGACCTTCCTCCGCGAGAGCTTCCCGCTCCAGATGGTGTCGACGCAGGACATCGCGGACTGCGCCGTCGAGGCGCTCCTCGATCCGACCAAGCCGTGGGACGTGATCCAGATCGCCGGCCCCGCGCAGTACAACTCGTGGGACGTGGCCGCGGCCTTCGGAAAGGCGCTCGGCAAGCAAGTCAAGGTCGAGACCCTCCCCGTCGAGAACATGGTCGAGATCATGGGGCAGTGGGGCGTCCCGCCCAAGCTCGCGGGCGCGATGCAGACCATGTACAACGCCATCCACATGGGCCGCTGCGAGCTCAAAGATCGGCCGTTTTACACGTACCACGGCAAGGTCTCGCTCGAGCAGTTCGCCGAGCAGGCCGTCAAGGCGTCCGCCGCGAAGTGACCTCCCCGCGCCCTCGCCGCGCGTTGTAAAGTCGCGGCGTGAGCACGCCCGGATCCTCTCCTCCCCGACCCCTCGTCCTCTGCATCCTCGACGGCTACGGCGAGCGCGAAGAGCGCGAAGACAACGCCGTGCGCCTCGCGCGCTCCCCGAACATCGATCGCATCCGCGCCGAGTACCCGCGCACGCTCATCGGCACGAGCGGGCCCGACGTGGGCCTCCCGCCGGGGCAGATGGGCAACAGCGAGGTCGGCCACCTGTGCTTCGGCGCGGGGCGCATCGCGCTCACCGACATCAGCCGCATCGACGTCGTGGTCGCCGAGAAGCAGCTCGGGCAGAACGCGGTGCTCGCGGATCTCATCGAGCGCGCGAAGGAGCGGAAATGCCGCTTCCACCTCTTCGGCCTCGTCTCCGACGGCGGCGTCCACTCGTCGCTCAACCACCTCCTCGCGCTCATCGATTTCATCGCGTGGCACGAGGTCCCCATCGTCCTTCACGCGTTCCTCGACGGCCGCGACACGCCGCCGAAGAGCGCCGAGCAGTACCTCGCGAAGGTCGAGGCAGCGCTCGAGGGCAAGGGCATCATCGGCACCGTCTGCGGGCGCTATTGGGCCATGGATCGCGACAAACGATGGGATCGCGTGTCGCGCGCCTGGTACGCGATCGTCCGCGAGGAGGGGGCCGGCGATCCCAAGGCGCAGGCGACGATCCCGCACTTCAGCGACGTCTTCGAGGCCCTCCGCGCGGCGTACGACGACGGCAAGACCGACGAGTTCGTCGAGCCCGCGCGCCTCGGCGACTACGACGGCATGAAGGGCGAGTACTGCGCCGAGTTCGGGACCACGCCGCTCGCCTGGGAGTGGCACGGGGAAGAGGTCGGCTTCGCCTTCAATTTCCGGCCCGATCGCATGCGCGAGCTCTCGGCCATGTTCACCCGGAGGAACCTCCCCAAGGAGGCCGACGAGATGCTCGTGCAGCGCGACAAACCGATGCTCGCCTTCGAGCCCGGCAACTACGCGGGCATGACGGAATACGACAAGGCCCTCAAGCTCCCGGTGGCCTTCTCCAAGGACGACGTGAAGCGCTCGTTCGGCGAGGTGATCGCGGCGGCCGGGCTCACGCAGCTCCGGTGCGCGGAGACCGAGAAATACGCGCATGTCACGTACTTCTTCAGCGGCGGTCGCGAGGAGATCTTCGCGGGCGAAGATCGCATGCTCGTCCCCTCCCCCCGCGACGTCGCGACCTACGATCAGAAGCCCGAGATGAGCTGCCCCGAGGTCGCGAAGAAGGTCGCCGACGCGATCCGCAGCGACAAATACGACTTCATCCTGGTGAACCTCGCCAACCCCGACATGGTCGGCCACACGGGCAACCTCGAGGCCGCCATCCGGGCCGTCGAGACGGTCGACGCGGGCATCGGCGCGATCTGGGAGGCCGTCCGCGAGAAGAGCGGCGCGATGATCATCACCGCCGATCACGGCAACTGCGAGACGATGCGCGACGAGCAGGGCAACCCGCACACCGCGCACACCACGAACCCCGTGCCCCTCTACTTCCTCGACGAGTCCCGCCGCGACGTGAAGCTCCGCTCCGGAGGCCGCATCGCCGACGTCGCGCCGATGATGCTCGAGCTCCTCGGCGTCCCGCAGCCCCCCGAGATGACCGGCGAGAGCCTGATCGTGAAGTGAGCATGAGGCCCGAGCGGATCGGTCCCTACCGAGTCCAGGAGACCGTCGCCGAGGACGCCCTCACCGTCACGTACCGCGCCGAGGACCCCGGCCTCGGCCGCACGCTCCTCCTCAAGACGGCGCGCACCTCCGTCGAGCCCGTCGCCGTTCGAGATCGCCTGCTCCGCGAGGCGAAGCTCGTCGCCCCCCTCTCTCACGCCGGCCTCATCGCGCTCCACGGCCTCGTTCGCAAGGACGACGCCGTGTACCTGCTCTTCGAAGACGTCCGCGGCCCGCGCCTCGAGGCCGTCTCCGCGAAGCGCCCGCGCCTCGCCCCCGCGCAGGCCGTGGCCATCGCCGAGGGCGTCGCCACGGCGCTCGCGCACCTTCATTCCAAGGGGATCGTGCACGCCGGCCTCCGCCCCGATCGCGTCGCGCTCGAGATGAACGGCGTCGTGAAGCTTGTCGACCTCTCCACCGCGCACGCCGAGGGCGCGAGCGCGACCCTCGACGAAGAGCCTCTAAAACCGCCGGAATACACCGCCCCCGAGCAGATCCTCTCCGAGGGCGCGAGCCCCCGCGCCGACGTCTTCTCCGCGGGCGTGATGCTCTTCGAGATGCTCTCCGGCCAGCGCCCGTGGGCCGATCCCCCGAAGCCTCCGCCCAACCCCGACACCCTCGCCGCGAGCACCTTCTCCAGCGAAGAGCGCCACGCCCTCGCGCATCGCATCCGCAACGCGCCGCCGCCGACGCTCGTGACGCTCGACGGAGCGCCCACCGCGCTCATCGCCCGCATCGTCTCGCGCTGCCTCGCGAAGGATCCGGCCGATCGCTACCCCGGCGCCGCCGCCCTCGCCGAGGAGCTCTCCGACGCCGCGCGCGAGCTCTCTTCGGAGCCCTCGACGGCGCTCGTCGTGCGCGCCCTCGCCGCGGCCGATTTCGTGGCGGATCTCCCGCCCAAGATCGCCCGCGGCCCCGCGGAGCTCTCGCCGCCCGATGCCGGCCTCCGTCGCCTCGCGACCCAGCTCGCGGCCGTCTTCGGCCTCATCGTCTTCGGCGCGCTCATCACCGAATGGAGCCGCGCGGGCGAGCGCCCCGCCCCTCCCCCGTCCGAGACCCCGAGCGGCCCCCGCGGCTACGTGC
>Ga0268298_10005345_pt1 | contig 12080 bp, 9 predicted proteins | sample WWTPWeurt_MetaG_FD_194462 | JGI IMG/M metagenome (GOLD analysis project Ga0268298, IMG submission 194462) | Activated sludge microbial communities from WWTP in Nijmegen, Gelderland, Netherland - WWTP Weurt | ecosystem: Engineered > WWTP > Aerobic digester > Activated sludge | place: Netherlands...
CGAGGCACCACCTGCACTCCCTCCACCGACGGTGCCGCCGCCGCCAGTGATCCCACCAGAGACACCTCCGCCGGCCACCGAGCCTCCGCCCGCCGCCCCGCCCGCACGCCCGCCCGATGCACCGCCATCGGCGCGACCAGCGTCACGCTCGTCCACCGGTTGGAAACACTGACACGACGCGCCCACCAACGCGTGAACCGCGATCACCACCACGAGAGACCGCACGCTCGACTCCTTCGCGCTTGGGCCGGCCGCTCAGCGCTGCATCGCCTCGATCACCGAAAGCCGTCCGTCGCCAGGACCAGCTCGTGGAGGATACCCGGCTCGTGCGCAGCGTGTCCTGCGTCGGCGACGATCTTGAGCGACGCCTCGGGCCACGCACGGTGGAGCGCCCACGCTGACTCCATCGGGCACACCACGTCGTAGCGGCCCTGCACGATCACCGCGGGAATCGAGCGAATCTTGTCGACGTTCGCCTTCGCGAGGAGCGCGCGCTCGCCATCGAGCCAGCCGTTGTGCACGAAGTAGTGACACTCGATTCGCGCGAACGCGGTGGCGAACTCGTCTTCTCCCGTCTTCGAGATGTAGGCCTCGTTGGGGAGCAGGTAGCTCGTCTTGCCTTCCCACTGGCTCCACGCCTTGGCCGCCTCGGTGCGCACCGAGACGTCACTCGAGGTGAGCCGCCGGTAGTACGCGTTGAGCAGGTCCTTCCGCTCGTTCTCGGGAATGTGGTGCAGGTACGGCTCCCACGCGTCGGGGAAGAGGTGGCTGGCGCCGTCTTGGTAGAACCAGTCGATCTCCCACTTCCGCAGGAGGAAGATGCCGCGGAGCACGAGCTCGGTGACGCGGCGCGGGTGCAGCTGGGCGTAGGCGAGCGCGAGCGTCGAACCCCAGGAGCCGCCGAAGACCTGCCATCGCTCGATCGCCAGGTGGCTCCGCAGCGCCTCCATGTCGGCCACGAGATCCCACGTGGTGTTCTTCTCGAGCGAGGCGAACGGCGTCGACTTGCCGCAGCCACGCTGATCGAAGAGGACGATGCGGTACGTCGACGGGTCGAAGAAGCGGCGCTGCTTGGGCTCGGTGCCCGCGCCGGGGCCGCCGTGCACGAAGACGACCGGCTTGCCCTTGGGGTTGCCCGACTCCTCGAAGTACAGCTCGTGTCCGTCACCGACCTGGAGGCGTCCGGTTCGGTAGGGCTCGAGGGGCGGGTAGTACGTTCGTCGTTGGGTCGACATGCGCGACGAGTAGCACGGTTTGCGGGGCACGAGCGTTCGTCAACGCGAAGGGCCCAGCAGGGCACCGAAGCGCTCCTGTGCCCTCGCCCGGAGCCGTTCGGGCCAGCCGTCGACGGTCATTCGCTTCAGGTGGCGAAACCGATCGGCGAGCTCGATCAACCTCGCCGCCCCAGCGTCGGAGAGGCTCCCCTGGAGCAGGTGGACTTCGCGGAGCCACGCCAGCACTGGCCACTCCGTCAGCCGGGTGATCGACTCGGCCGAGATCTCGCGATCGCGGTGGTGGCTGCCGAACACCGTGAAGCGCGCGAGGCCCTCGAGCCCCGTCGAGCCGAAGAGTTCGTCGAGCTCGTCGCGAACCGGCCGGGTGAGGAACAGGGTCAACGAACGAAGGTGCGGCACCTTCAGCGCGCTCAGCCCCGGCCCGAGCCAGGTGAAGAGACCCTCGAGCGCCCGAGGTGGGTTCTCCGACACGGCCTTCATCAGGGCGTCGTTGGGGATCGCGAGGAGCTTGAGCTCGCGGACGAACGCGGCGGTCCTCAGCGCTCTGAGCTCGGCGTAGCGCTCGACGAGGAGATCGGCGGTGCGTGCCTCGATCGACGCCTCGACGATCAGTCCGCGATTCCACGCGAACCACCTCGGAGACATCGCCCCCATCAGCGAGGCACCGTGTTCCTTCATCAACGTTCGGGTGCGCTTCGAGTCGTTCGCGAGCGCCGCTCGAATGACCGCTCCCCAGGGATCGCCTCGCTCGGTGAGCCAGTCGGCGTAGACCTGGGCCGCTTCTTTCGAGCGCGGTTCGGCGATCAGCATGGCCTCGAGGCCTTCGTTTCGCTCGTGGTCCGGTGGCTTCGGAGTCACCGGCGTGACCGCCGCCACCGACGCCGCTTTCGCCTGCGCAGCGAATGGCGCGAACGCGCGCGGACTTCCCTTCGGTGCGCACTCCAGGTGGAACCAACGCGACCCTCTTCCTGGGTCGTCGGAGCCGAAGCGCATCGTGCCGGCGTCGATCAACTTCCCGCAGAGACGACAGGTGGAACGGCCCGTCTTCGCCGGCTCGAGTCTGTAGGCCGCCATGAAGCACCTCTTCGAGCGGGAGTGATAGCGCCGCGGCTCACGAATTACCCGGTTCGACTCGGCCTTCGTGAATCCGCCTGAGGCGCCCGGTCACCAAAGCCCGATGCGCGCGCGCTTCGCCGTCATCTTCCTCATGGGCTGCGTCCCGTCGCAGTCCTCCGGCACTGGCGCGATCGACTCACCCGAGCGCAGCTGGACCTGGGTCGAGTTCTCGAACACCCAATGCGCCAACGGCACCTCGACGGGCCTGGGCCTCAACCCGGCGAGCACCGATGACGTCGTCGTCTACCTGATGGGCGGAGGCGCCTGCTGGGACGCGAGCACCTGCTACCTGGTCAAGTCCGCGTGGAACGTCGAGCTCGGGTACACCGCCGGCACCTTCACCGGCGACGCGTTCCGCTCCCTTCCGCTCTTCGATCGCGCGCTCGCCTCGAACCCGTTCAAGGACGCGACCTTCGCCTATCTCCCCTACTGCACCGGCGATCTCCACGTCGGCACCGCCGAGCAGCAGTACGTCGGCACCCAACGCACCCGGCACGTCGGCGCGAAGAACCTCGACGCGTTTCTCGAACGCCTCGGGCCCACCTTCGCTTCGGCCAAGCGCGTCTTCGTCATCGGCACGAGCGCGGGCGGCTTCGGCGCCCAGATGAACGCCTGGCGTTTCGTGCGCGCGTTTCCTTCGGCTGAGGTGCACGTCCTCGCCGACTCGGCGGCCATCGTGCCGCCAGGTGCAACGCGCTGGGCCGAGTGGTCGAACGCCTGGAAGCCCGAGCCACCGCCAGGCTGCGCTTCCTGCGCCGACGACCCGCGCGCGTGGGTGAGCGACGCCAAACGAGTGCTCGAGCACGGCCGGCTTGGGTTGATCACCTCGGAAGAGGACGGGCTCCTCACCACCTTCACCGAACGACCGGCCGCCGAGTTTCGAGCTGAGGTGCGGGCGCTGACGAGTTCCCACTTCCACGACACGCGCGCGGCCGCGTACGTCGCCCCCGGCAACCGCCACGTCTTCCTGAACGAGTGGGGCTCGGTGACGGTCGACGGCATCGGTCTCGCCGACTGGTTGGCGCGGTTTCGCGACGGCACCGAGTTCAGATCCGTGCCGCGCTGAGCCCCAGGGTGTCCCAGGGTGACGTCACAGGGAGGGAGCGCCCCGCTTCGAGTCGGGGAGGTCAGCACGCCGCTTGCTCCTCGCGAGTGCATGTCGCCCGCGTCAGCGCGCTCCAGCCTTGATACCTTGGGTGCATGGGGGACGGCGCCTTCTCCTGCCCGACATGTCATCGCAGCTATTCGGCAGCCGGGCGCTGCCCAGTCGATGACACCACCCTGGTGGCCGTCGTGAATCGGCCTGATCCGCTCGTCGGCGCGGAGATCGGCGGCTTCACGGTGCGCCAACGCCTCGGCGCGGGCGGCATGGGCGCGGTGTACCTCGCGTTTCAACATTCGGTCGGCCGCAACGTCGCGCTCAAGGTGATGTCGCCCGCCACCGAGCACGACCCCTCGCTCGTCAAGCGCTTCATGCGTGAGGCCAAGCTGAGCGCGCAGCTCTCGAGCCCGCACATCGTCACCACCTTGGACTTTGGCCAGGCGCCGAGCGGTCAGCTCTTCCTCGCGATGGAGTTGGTCGAAGGCGAGACGCTCGGTTCGCTCGTGCGCAAGGGCGGCCCCATTCCGTGGGATCGGGCGGTTCGTCTGGCGATGCAGATCTGCGACGCCCTCACCGCCGCACACTCCCGCGACATCATTCACCGAGATCTCAAACCCCAGAACCTGATGGTGCAGGTCGGCCCGCCCGAGCTCGTGAAGGTGCTCGACTTCGGCCTCGCCCGGAGCGCCGGAGACAGCCGGATCACCGAGAGCGACATGGTGATGGGCAGCGCGAACTTCATCGCCCCGGAGATCATCATGGGTGGCGAAGGCGACGCGCGCTCCGATCTCTATGCGCTCGGCGCCGTCGTCTTCTTCATGATCGAGGGCCGGCAGGCGTTCGGCGGCCAGGGGACGATGAGTGAGATCATGGCGCGGCAGCTCTCGGGCGCGCCGACCGAGTTCAACCGGCCGATCCCGCCCGTGCTCGGTCACCTGGTGAAGCGGCTGCTCGCGACCGATCCGAACAAGCGCCCGACGTCGGCGGCCCAAGCGCGTGAGCTGCTCGCTGCGACGCTCGAGCAACAGGCGGTGACGCCGCCGAGCGCGCCGACCCTCAAGGTGCCTCGACGCCGGCTCGTTCTTCCGGTGGTCGCAGCGGTCGCCGCGATCGTCGGCCTCGGCCTCATCGCGACCTCGGCGTTCCAGAGCGTACAGCCGCCTCGCCCCGAGGAACCTTCCACCGACGCGAGCGCGATCGTCACGCCAGCGGTCGTCGACGCAGGAGTGGAGCGCGACGCAGGGATCGACGCAGGCTCCGACGACGCGGGAACGAACGATGCAGGAACACCTCCGACCGCTCCCGACGCCGGCCGGACGGTGAAGAAGTCTCGCCCGGTGAGCCCCTTGTGGACGCCATGATCTCCGCCCTGCTCAGCCTCCTCGTCACTGCCTCGCCGATCACCTCGCCCGAGGCGCAACGTCACTTCAACCTCGCGGTGCGGCACTTCGGCGCGGGCGATCGCGAAGGCGCGCTCCTCGAGTTCGAGCGCGCGCGGGCCATCGAGCCGTCGGCACCGGTGCTCTTCAATCTCGCCGTCGTCGCCTCGGGGCTGGGCCGGTCGGTCTCTGCGCTCGAGGCAGTCGAGACGCTGCTCGACACCAACACGAACCTGCCGCCCGATCGGCTCGCCAAGGCGAAGGCGCTCCACGCCGAGCTCGCGTCCAAGGTCGGCACCCTCGTCATTCGAGCGCAGGTGCCCGGAGCGTCGATCGACGTCGATGGCCGCGCCGTCGGCACCACCCCGCTCTCGAGCCCGGTGCGGGTCATGCCTGGGCGAGTGCTCCTCACCGCCGTCGCGCCCAAGCACGCGCCCCGCCGAGAAGAGGTGGTGGTCGTCGCCGGTGGCACGAAGGAGATCGTCGTGCCCCTCGAGCCGCTCGAACGACCGCTCGCCCAGCTCAAGATCGTCTGCCCACTGCCTGCCGCCGACGTCTTCGTCGATGGGGTGCGCGTCGCAGTGACGCCGGTGCGCGCGACCGTTCCGCTCGTGCCTGGCGATCACCAGGTGCGGCTGTCGCGTGACGGCTATCGCTCGGCCGAGCAGCGAATCAGCCTGGGCGAGGGCTCCGCTGGCGAGCTGAGCTTCACCCTGGAAGAAGACGTGAGCGCGCTGGCGACCCGCGCCGGCCGCATCGAGCCGCGTGCGAGCGAGACCCAGGTGCAGATCTCGGTCGACGGGCAGCGCCGCGGCGTCGATCTCCCCAGCCTCAGCGTGCCGCCGGGCCCCCACGAGCTGCTCTTCGAGCGCGCGGGCTTCTTCCCTCAGCGGCACGAGCTGCTCGTCGAAGAAGGCGGGAGCGCCTCGCTCTCGGTGCTCTTCGAGCCCACCCCGGAGCTTCGCGCCGAGCTCGAGTCGAGCCGCTCGCTGATGCGCGGCCTCGGCATCGCTGGCCTCGCCGTCGGTGGCGCGGTGCTGGTCGGCGGCGGCCTCGTCACCGTCTGGAACCAGAACGATCTGTCGACCACCCGCCTGCAGCTCACTCAGGCGCAGCAACGCAAACAGACCGACATCACCTGCGCGCTGAGCCTCGAGTGCGAGGAAGCGGAGACACGCGCGATCCAGGCCGTCACCGCAGCCCAGAGTCGCACTTGGATCGGACCGGTGCTGCTCGGCGCCGGTGCCACCATCGCCATCGGTGGGTTGGTCTCGTTGCTGCTCGCGCCCGATCCCACCCGGTACGATCGACGCGGCACCGACGAGCTCCTGCCGCTGTTGAGCGCGACCATCGACTCCACTGGCGGCGCAGTTCGAGCTGCCTGGCGCTTCTGAGGGCCCCATGCGATCCATCGTGCTCATTCCGTTCCTCGTCGCGCTCGCCAGCTGCAGCACCACGATCCCCGAGGGCGGGCGCTGCGTGCTGAACAGCGACTGCAGCACGATCGCCGACGGCGGCTACAGCCTCGTCTGCATCTACGGCCGCTGCCACAACCCCTGCGTGAAGGACGCCGACTGCACCAAGCCCCAGCTCTGCCGAATGTCGGTCAAGCCCATCAATGTCTGCCTGCTGCCCGACGAGCTCAGCTGTCCGGGAGGCACCGACCGCGAGTGCCCCGGCCCCCTCGTCTGCGGGACCGATCGCGTGTGCCGCGATCCCTGCAAGAGCAACCGCGACTGTCTGCAAGGCTCCATCTGCACCCAGGGAGTCTGCGCGACGCTGGGCGAGGTCGACGCCGGGCTGCTGCCCCCTCCGGTCGACGGTCCTGCGTGCAGCTACACCTCGGAGTGCCCGACCGGGAGCATCTGCCTCGCCGGGAGCTGCCGCGCCGAGTGCCTCACCAGCCGTGACTGCCCGACGAGCTCGAGCTGTCTCCAGGGGCTCTGCGTCTCCGAGGTGCCCGACGCCGGCCTCCCTTCCGGGTACGGGGCGCGCTGCGAGTTCAACTCCGACTGCCGCCTCGAGCTGCTCTGCGGCCCGGCGAAGACCTGCACCGTCGAGTGCCTCACCGTTCGCGACTGCCCCTCGACGTCTGACTGTTGCTCCGGCTTCCGCTGCTTCCGAGGGCTCGCCTGCACCTTCACGCCCGGAACGCCCGACGCAGGAGACGCCGGCCAGCTCGAGTGGGACGGCGGGCTGCTCCCCGATGGCGGCCTCACCGGCACGCCATGTCTCACTGATCGCGACTGCGAGGTGCGCCGGGTGAACTGGTGCGACCCGCGTGCGACCTGCGTGAACCGGCGCTGCCTGGCCGATCGCGCGCTCTGCGACGACGGCGATCCGTGCACCGACGACGGCTGCGACGAGTCGCGCCGCAGCTGTGTGAACGTGCTCCGGACGACGCTCACCGATCAAGATGGCGACGGCCACCACCCGACGAGCTGCCGGGGAACCGGCGACGACTGCGACGACACGAACGCGCGCGTCTACACCGGGGCGCCGGAGCGCTGCGACTTCCTCGACAACGACTGCAACGGACAGGTCGATGAGGGCTTGTGGCAGGCAGACGTTGCCTCGCGCGGGCAGCTCAGCGCCGGTCAGCTCTATCACGGCAGCGCGGGCGCCCCTGATGGCCTGCGGGTAGGAAACACCGTCTTCCTCGTCGCCAACTCGGACGCGACCGTTCGCGGCTCGCTCGATCTGTGGCTGATCGACCCCGTCTCCTTCACCCCGACGTTCGGTCCGATGTCGCTCGGTGGCTCGACGACGAGCTGGAGCTCGTGCTTCTACCAGGCCAATCCGTTCTATGGGCGGCGCTCGGGGTTGGGCCAGCTCGCGATGCAACCCGACGGAGGAGGCATGGTCGCGGGCGTGCAAGCGACCTACCGGCCGAACGCGCAGATGTGCTGCGAAGGAGGCGTCGCGCCGATCGAGACGGCCTTCGCGACGACGTTCCATGGGACTTCGGTCGCCGACTCCGGTGTGCTGGTGGCGGCGCCCATCACCGGCAACGGGTGCGACGGGGCCTTCAACTACTACGACCGCCCCATCACCGCGGCGAGCGCGACCTGGAACGAGAGCCTCGGCCGGTACGTCGTGTCCTGGGCCGACAAGACGCGCGTCGCGGGCACCTTCGACGTGCTCTTCGCCACCGTCGACCCGGTCACTGGTCAGCTCTCGGCGCCGCGGCAGGTGGTGCAGCCGAGCGGCGTCGTCATCGGCTCCGAGATGGTGAGCCCAGGACAGAACCCGCTGCGACCGCTGGTCGTCGCCAGCCCGGCCGGCGTGCTCTTCATCTGGGCGCAGCAGATCGGTGGCTTCCCCGAGGCGCGCTACGCGATCCTCAACTCGACGCTGACCCAACGCCTCGCTGGACCGGCGACGCTCGTCATTCCTCCCAGCCAGGGGCGACGACCGATTCGCGCCATCTGGTCGGGGACCAGCTTCATCGTGCAGCTGGACAATGGCGCCAACCAGACCGTCAACATCCTCGCGTCGATCAGCCCCACCGGCGTTCAGGAATGGCTGACTCGGCTCCCCCAGGGCCGCGCCTCGACCGGCACGGCGGTTCTGGGGATCGAGGCGACCGACCAGCCCACCTTCACTCTGGTCGGCACGCGCGGCTTCATCTCGGCGAACGCGCAGGAGTCTCGAATGACCTTCACCTACGGCGCGCTCGGGCCAGACGCAGGCACCATCACCTTCGACTACGACACTGGGAAGGCGACGCAGGCGCGATCGGCACCGACGCTGATCACCGTCGACGAGCGCACCGTGCTGGCGATCTGGGCCGACGACGAGCTGCAACGGCTCGCGCTCCGCTGCGTCGAGTGACTCACGATCGTCCCGGTTCGACGCCACCGTCGGCCGGCTGATCGCCGAGGGCGATCGATCGCGCTCCGCTTGGTCTCAGTGGGACATGCTGCGCGGCCTCGCCCAACTGCGCAGATCGGCTGAGCCACCCCTCGGCAGCAGCCTTGCAGAAGCGGGTCGTCACACTCGCTTCAGAGGAACCCTGCCATGTCGATCAAGCTCGCCAGCCGCCCCGCTCCCAGCCTCACGACGTCTTCGAAGCCCACCTCGCGCTCGGCGGTTCCAGCGCGTGACGTTCCGACTCGTCCCGATCGTCCGGCGGCGCTCGCCGCCAAGGCCGCGCGGGTCGGAGCGATGGCCGACGGCTTCGAGCCCGCCAAGGGCCGCAGCCCGGTGTCGCTCAGTGATCCGGGCCAGGCCCTCACTGATCCCCACGCCTCGACGCCCACCGCGCCCGCGAACCCGGGAGCCGTGCTGGGACGGCACTCGGCCGATCATCAACCCGCATCAGCCGAGCCTGATCTCCTCGGCGTTCCCGAGGGCGTGACGACCGAAGCGCCCACGCCTGCCACTCTGCCCGGCTTCAGCGCCGGCCCCGATCTGCTCTCGTTCAAGACCGCCCACGAGGCGCGCGCCGGTCTCTCGAGCGCCGAGGTGACGTCGGAGTCGACGGACCAGACCGACTCGAACGGCGGCCAACACATCAGGGAGAGCACCACCACGAAGGGCGACGACGGCTCGACGACGACCGACGTGCAGACCCACGACAGCGACGGCAAGGGCAACAGCAAGGAGACCCAGGAGGTCATCAAGACCAACCCCAATGGAAGTCAGGAAGGTCACCGCAGCGAGCGCACGACGTCGGCGAACGGCACCACCACCACCAAGACCGAAGAGTGGAAACGCCCGGCGATCTCGAAGATGCCGACCCCTGACGGAGAGGACCGCACGCCACCAACCGAGGCCGAGATCGCCGCTGACCGTGAGCGAATTCGGAGCCGGGTCGCCGATCCCTCCTCCGAGAACGCGAAGCCGCCTGCCGATCTCGAACGCCTGGCCCGCACCAACGCGGTTCGGCAGATGTCGAAGGTGAACCCGGCGCCAGGCTCCGAGCCGCGCCAGGCCGCGCCCGAGGCGCCGCGCCCCACCCCGCGCACGCCCGCCGACCCGGTCGACGAGACGCCACGCACCAACACCCCGCCGCTGCGGCCCGCGGGCGGCAAACCGGGCGGAGTGCCCGGCACGCCGGGTGGCCCTCGCTGAAGACGAGGCAGTCGGAGCCGAGTGGGCTAGAACGCGCCCGTGGACTCCTCTCCGACTGCGTCTCGATCCCGCAAGCGGCTGACCCGACGCGTGGACGCTCGAGCCCGGCTACACCTCGTCTCTCCCTCCCAGCTCGCTCGCTCGATCGAGTTCGAGGCCGAAGAGCTCACCGTGGGACGAGAGAAGTGCACCGTCTCGCTCGGTGTCGCCGCGCTCTCCCGGCATCACCTCACCCTCAGCTGGGACGCCAGCGCGCAAGCACACCGGGTGACGGACGCAGGGAGCAAGCACGGCACCTTCGTCAACGGCACCCGGCTCGACGCTCCGGCCCTGCTCTCGCCGCAAGACGTCCTTCGAGCGGCCGACGTCGTGTTCGTCTACGAGCGCGGCGGCAGCGAGTCGGCCGAGACGCCATCACTCCCTGGCGCCAGCGAGGCGAGCCACAAGCTCCGAGCCGAAGTGGCTCACGCAGCGCCCGACGCCGCCCCGGTGTTGATCATCGGCGCCACCGGTGTCGGGAAGGAATCGGTCGCCAGCGAGGTGCATCGGCTCTCCGGCCGAAAGGGCCCCTTCCTCGCGGTGAACTGTGCAGCGCTCGCGCCTCAGCTCGCCGAGAGCCAGCTCTTCGGACACGTGAAGGGCGCCTTCACCGGTGCCGACGCGGCTGGCCAGGGCCTCTTCCGGGCGGCGAACGGGGGCACGCTGTTTCTCGACGAGATCGGCGAGCTCTCCGCGGAGCTCCAGCCCAAGCTCTTGCGCGCGCTCCAACAGCGAGAGGTGCTGCCAGTCGGCGCCACCGCGCCGGTGAAGATCGACGTGCGCGTCGTCGCCGCCACCAACCGCGATCTCGCCAAGGAGGTCGAGGCCGGCACCTTCCGTCGCGATCTCCACGCCCGCCTCGCGCTGTGGGAAGTGCGAGTTCCGTCGCTCGCCGATCGCCGGGCCGACATCGTGGGGTGGATCGAGCGGCTCCGCGCACGGTGGGAAGCCGAGCGCGGCTCGAAGCTGCTGCCGCTCCAGCTCGAGGCCGAAGCGGTGGAGGCGATCCTCCTCGCGCCGCTCTCCGACAACCTCCGCGCGCTCGATCGGCTCGTGCATCACCTGGGCGCGCGCAAGGAGCCGGTCTCGGCCGACGAGCTGCCCACCTGGTTGACCGCCAACGCGCCGAGCGCTCCCGACTCGGCCTCGGAGCCCGATCAGGACAAGGGCCCCAAGGCACGCCGGCCGTCGCCGTCGAAAGAAGAGCTCATGGCGGCGCTCGAGAAGCTCGGGAGCGTGCGAGCGACCGCGAAGCACTTCGATCGCGATCGCCGACAGATCTACCGGTGGATCGAGGCGTACGAGATCGACTGGAGCGACGACGACGCTGGCGAGTGAAGTCCCATGAGACGTCGCTGAGGGCGGCTCGGCCAACTCCGCGATTCGTGAGCTGACTGGCGTGGTGCGCGGCTTGCTCTGGGCCCGGTCATGCGAACCGCCCTCCTCTCTCTCGTCCTCCTCGTCGTTCCTGGCTGTGCCTTCACCTTCGATCTCGCCGGTGGTCCACGGCATGAGCGACTCGAGCTGCCGGCGCAAGACGTCGAGAACCACCTCGAGAAGCACGTCGCCGAGTCACCCAAGGCGATGGCGGCGTTGGAGACGGTGCGAGCGAAGAAGCGCGTCGGCACCATCTTCACCTGGGTCGGCATCGGCTCGCTCGCGCCCTGCATGCTGGCCTCGATGTCGGCGAAGGGTGACACCGGGCTCGCGCTGGTGATCGCGACGTGCGGTGCGTCGATCGCGATCAACGTCATCTCGCTCTTCGTGAACCCCTGGCCCTGGCACTACGCCGACATCCTCCGGGGCTACAACGAAGACTTCCCTGCCACGCCGTGGAGCTCCGATCGCTTCGGCGTGAAGCCCTGACCACGTAGCCCAAACCAAGGAGATGAACCCGTGAAGCGCATCGTCGCGTCGTTGTGTCTTGCTGCCTGCGGTCCCCTCGAGTCGATGGAGGCCGACGGCGCCGCCTCGACGTCTCAGGCCATCGTGAACGGCAACTTCCGCAGTGACGTCACCTTCGGAGGTGCGCTCGTCGAGACGGCGACCTCCACTTGCAGCGGGGCCTTCCTCGCGGAGGATCTCGTCCTCACCCACATTCGGTGCAAGGCCGCCACGCGCGTCTGGGTGGGT
>Ga0268298_10005346_pt1 | contig 12079 bp, 6 predicted proteins | sample WWTPWeurt_MetaG_FD_194462 | JGI IMG/M metagenome (GOLD analysis project Ga0268298, IMG submission 194462) | Activated sludge microbial communities from WWTP in Nijmegen, Gelderland, Netherland - WWTP Weurt | ecosystem: Engineered > WWTP > Aerobic digester > Activated sludge | place: Netherlands...
CGCGAGCGAGAAAGCAGGCTCTGCCGAGAAGATCGCCACGGCCACCTTTGCCGGTGGTTGCTTCTGGTGCATGGTGCATCCCTTCGATGAACTCCCCGGGGTGATCTCGGTGACCTCGGGTTACACCGGCGGCCATACCCCGAACCCGACCTATGCGGAGGTCTCCTCCCATACCACTGGGCACATCGAGGCCGTCCAGATCCGTTACGATCCGGATCGAATCCAGTACCAAAGGTTGCTGGAGGTGTATTGGCGCAATGTGGACCCCCTCGACAGGGGTGGTCAGTTCTGCGACCGGGGTGATACCTACCAGTCGGCAATCTTCTACCAAGGCGAGGAGGAAAAGCGGCTGGCCGAGCAATCAAAGGCCGAGATCGAGCGACAGCTCCAACACCAGGTCGTGACCGAGATCCGCCCCGCCGACCGCTTCTACGCGGCCGAGGACTACCACCAGAATTTCTATAAAAAGAATCCCTTACGTTACACCTACTATCGCTATCGGTGCGGGCGCGACCAACGTCTGGATGATCTCTGGGGCAAAAAAAGCTGAACGGAATCAGCTCCGGACGGCCGGCGTCGAGCCTCTCTCCTGGTTCACTCCCGTGACTCTTTCGCTCCATTCCCCTTGCCGACCGCCTTCCCCAGCATCGAAGCGATGGAACGCAGGGCACGGCTGACGAAAGGGGTTTCTTCCGAAGACACGATCTTGGCCCGACCCGCGAGCACATCCTCGGCCAGGGAGGAGGCCGAACGGATCTCCTGCTTGATCCCGGCCCGATCCACCAGGAGACAGTTATCGGTCAAAGAGCTGTACCAGGACAGCTTGAGACGGCGTTTGGGCAGATTCTCGTCGCGCTTGAACTCGAACCAGGTTCCATAGCCCAGGCTGCGGATCCTTTCCAGGAGTTTATGTTCCTCGGCAGAAATGACCCGGGAGCGAGGGGCCGTTTCCTGGCGGGCCTCGCCCCCAGGGAGCGCCGCCCCTGGACTGGGCGGGGTCAGCTTTTTGGCGTGGCGTTCGGCTCTCAACATGGCCTGGGCCTGCATCAGCCGTTGGGAGCTGGTGAGCAATTCGGCCAGGGGCGGCCATTCTTCCGGAGGATTCCCGCCCCCCATGGTATCCAGGCCGAAGGCCAGATCCTTGTGCAACTTCTGGAGTTTTTCCTCCAGCACCCCGGGGACCATGGCCTGCCCCACCGGATTACATAAGGCGATGAGATCCTCCGCCACTTTGAGGGTCTGCGCCCAGGGTTTCCCCTTATCGCCCTGGGTATCGCGCAGATAGATGATGACCAGATGATCGACCCAGGCGCTTTTCAGGAAGTTGGCGACCTCGGGCAGCACCATGGATTCTTTGTTCAGACGCGCCGAGATCTCTTCCCCCGCCCGCTTTTTCGCCGTCTGAAACTTTTCAATCCCCACCGCCGAGTCCTTGGCCCGTTGCTCCAGGGCCGTATTCTTGCGCTTCTGCTCATTGACGCTGATGCGCAATTGTTCCAGTAGATCGGAGAAAAGTTCGATATTGTCCTTGAACTCGGCAAAGATCCGGTCCACCACCTTGCGCAGAGCGGGAAAGATGCCCCAGTTGGGATCCCGCTCGTCCACATAGGAGCAACCCGACTCCACCATGAGGTTCAACAACTGCCAGCCATGATGCTCGCTGTTGTCCAACATACTGTTATCCAACATGGCGGCCTTGAGGTAAGGGGTATGTAAGCGACTCATGAGGGCCTTGGCGAGATTGGGCAGGGCTTCCTCGTTGAGCATGTACTCGAACATAAAACCGACGATCTCGATGACGTCATGATCGGCCGAGGTCATCTGTTGAGGCTTGATCTCCTGGAACAGTTGCTCCCGCTCTCCCACCAGGAGAGACTTCGCCTTTTCCAGGAATTGGGCGTCGTCCATGAAGTCGGCGGCGGCCTGCCGACTGACGAAGGCGTCGGCAAAGGGTGAGGGCTGACTGGTCTGGATGTTGCTGATCGTCTGCACCAGGGTTTCCCGCGGCACAGGTTCATAGACCTGTCCATCCAGGCCGATGGACCCGGCCACCATGCCATCGCCGCGGGAACGCTTTTCCGCCATGAGGGAGAGGATGGAGCCGAAGAGTTCATCGCCGAGCGTTTTGTTCTTCTCCTTCTTCGCCGCCTGGGCCTGAGACTGGGGAGGCTTGGCCTGGGGTGGCGTTCCAGCCGCGGCCCCCTGGGGTTTCGTGATATGCACCAGATTGGGCAGAACCCCGTCGGCCTTCAGACTCTCATTGAGGGCTTGATAGAGTTCCCAGGCATTCTTGAGGACATACTTGTCGAACAAGGCATAGAGCATGACCTTGAATTTGAACTCCATACCCAGCGGCTTGATGGCATCGCGGAAGGTCACCACCAGATGAGCCGGCCCCGCCGGAACCTGATCTTCCCGTAGCAGGTTGCCGCCATTGATCAGGGAAAAACGCTGGCGCAAGGCATAGAGTTCGGAAAAGTTCTCGTTCTGGGTCCGATTGATGAGCTTTTTGACCGCAATCTGCTCCTCCATCTCTCCCAGATCCAGCAATCTCATCTCGCTCTCGTCCCCAGCATCGGCCGCAAACTGTGCCCGCGACGGATCCTGCCGACCGATGGACTCGAAGGCCTGATTGAACCGGGTGGCAAAGGCGTCGCGAATCTCGCGCCTGTTCTTGGTGACGGTATGGCTCGCCCCCAACAGGCCGCTTCTCGCGGTATCCGTTCCTGCCTTCTCGGCAAACTGGAAAAAGGCTTCCGGGGCATCGTTGAATAACTGCTCGATCTGCTCCTCCATCCTTTCCATGGCCAATAGACGGCATTTCGCCAATGCGGATTCGTGGATACGTTGTTGTCCTTGGTTCGACATGAGTCAATCCCCGCCTATTGCACCTTGGCTCCGGAATGGAGCCGGAAATTACTGCCTACAGCCTAACCCATTCTCCCGCTGTTGTTGAGGGGAAAAGCAGACTGGGACCGCCCCAGAGTGCCTCGCAACCACAACTCGACACAAATGATAAGCGCAGCGACCATGAAGGTCTTGTAAACTGGCTCGAGGCTCGGTCAGAAGGATTGCCGGCGTTTTATCTCCCAGTGTTTGGACGCCAAGTCTAACGCCCTTGGGGCCGGGAAAACGCCGAAAGCATTCCATTGGCCGGCTCTCCCACCGAAATCAGGATTGGAACGCAAAGCGGCAGAAGACTTCGACCCACTCCGAGTCCGTGGCTCGAACGCTCATCGACAGCGGGCGGAGGGCGCCATGGCCGATTTCGATATCCCACGCACGCCAATTCCCTGACTCATGTTGGCGCGGATCGAGATCCGCGTAAGAAGCTGTTTGGAAGGTCTCGTTACAGACTCCGCGCCTCGGGGCCAAGGTCTGTGCCTGCGATTATCGTTCTCAAGACGAGAACGATACAGGATTTTTATCTTTGTTTGTTGCTAATGAGAGAACGAAAATCGGGCCTTTCCGCTCGATGCCCGGGAGGCGAGGGTTTCCAAACGGCTTCTAAGCGGCGACCTATTTGGCCTTGGTAAGAGGCTATCCGCAAATAACTGTCACATGCTCCAACTGGTTGTTGCCGGAAAGACGCGGGGCGGGCATCGACACCTCTTGAATCTAACCCTGGAACCATAGCATTCCCAGCACATACAGGGTTCCAAGAAGCAACTGCACCAGTGTGATCGGCAGGCCATAGCGCATGAAGCGCCAAAAGCTCACCCGCTCGCCATGGGTGGAGCAGATGCCGACACTGACGATGTTCGCTGAGGCGCCGATCAGGGTGGCGTTCCCTCCAAGGGTGGCGCCGAACATCATGGCAACGAACACAGGCAGGGTGGTGGCAGGCCAGTCGGTGAAACCAGCCGCCAAGGCTACATCGGGTACTGCCTCGGCCGCTACCAGATAGCCCTTGGTCATGATCAGTGAGGCCGCTACCACCGGGATATTGGCCAGCAGGCTGGAGAGCACGCCGATGCCGGCTAACAACAGCAAGGCCACCAGCGATAAGTTGGTGCCGAACCAGGTATAGAGCTGAACTGAAAGCCCCTGCAACAGACCGGTTTTAGTGAATGCCTGCACCAAACAGAAGATAGCGCCGAGAAATACCAAGGTTTTCCAGTCCACATCCCGCAGGACGTTCTCCACCGGCTCGACCCGTGCGGCATAGATCAGGAGCAGCGCCAGGGTGGCGCCGATGATGGCTACGGATGGGGGAACGATACGGGTCGGCAGTTCTTCACCGAAGAGAAACAGCAGCACCATGATTACCAACACCGTTAAAGACAGCAGGACGAAAACCGGTCGTTCGATGGGCTTTGGGGTTACGGCTGAGGGCAGTTCGATTCCCATGCTCCAGATCTGTGGCATGAGACGTGGTAGCAAGGGCAGGATGACGAGGACCGACAACAGACCGCCCAGACTCACCTGCTTCAGGTATTGGCCGAACGACATGCCGATGGAACTGCCGACCAGGAAGGTTGCCGGGTCGCCCACCAGAGTGAGGAGCCCTGCCGAGTTGCTGAGGATGGCGGTAAGGATCATCGGGCCAACAAAATCGACCTTCAGTGCGCGTGTTACGCCGATGATGATCGGTGCCACGAGAATCACCGTAGTGGCGTTCGGCAAAAAGGCGCAGACGGGGGCCACCAGCACCACCAAGAAGATAAGGAAACGCTTGCCACTGCCGCCGGTCGCGCGTAAGAACCTATCCCCCACCCGCTCGAAAATTCCCGTCTTTGCCAGCATGCGTGCCACCACCATACCGCCGAACAGCAGGGCCAGTGGACCGCCGGCGGTTCTCACGGCCTCCAGCAGATCCTCGGTATCCAGCAAACCCAGCGCCAGTAAGACGCATACCCCGGACAAAGCCGCCACCGTCATGTCGATGACATCCAGTGCGATCAAGAGGATGACGCCGGTGAATACCCCTACCGTCAGGTAGATCTGCAACTCGGTCATGGTTATTGCCTCCTCAATCTATGGGCGGGGCGTAGATCAAACCTCCATCTCGCCAGAGCCGGTTCGGTCCTCGTTCGATGGCAAGCGGAGTTCTCTGGCCGAAATGGCGCTCGTACATCTCGCCATAGTTGCCTACCGCCTTGATAGCGCGCACCGCCCACCCCGGAGTCACGCCGAGGTTGCGTGCCAGTAGCTTCTTCTCATCCTGGGACAGCCGCGAAAGAGATCCTCGGCCTTCGGCCAGTTTGGTTTCAATGGTGTTGGCGGTAACCCCGGTTTCCTCGGCCAGCACCAGGGCGTAGAACACCCAGCGTACGAGGCTGATCCAGTCTTGATCCCCCCCCAAGACCGCCGGACCCAGGGGTTCCTTGGAGATGCGTTCGGGCAGAATCCTGAAGGCGTCTGGACCACTGGGTGCCCACAAACGCACAGCCACCAATTGGGAAGCATCCGAGCTGTAAGCCTGACAGCGACCGGAAAAGAAGGCTTCAGCCGTTTCCCGGGCCGAATCCATGACCAGGGGCTGCCAGCGCAGACCATGGGCCGCGCCATAGTCCTCCAGATTGCGCAGATGGTTGGTACCCTTTTCCACGCATATCTTCGCCTCCTGCAACTGCGTCGGCTGAGTGATGCCGGAGGCCGAGGGTACGAGAAAACCCTGGCCATCATAGAAGAGCACCGCCGGAAACTGCACCTTCAACAGCACCTCGCGGGTGAAACTCCAGGTGGTGTTGCGCACCAGCAGGTCGATCGCTCGGGATTGCAGCGCCGGGAAGCGGGTAGAGGCTTTCAGGGGGATGAACTCGACCTTGGCCGCATCGCCCAGGACCGCCGCCGCCACCGCACGACAGAAGTCCGCGTCGAGTCCGCGCCAGTCCCCCTTGGCGTCCTGCTCGGAGAAGCCTGGGATTCCCTCGCTCACCCCACACCTCAGCAAGTCACGCTTCTTGACCGCTTCAAGTAGGGCGCCGGCCTTGGCGAGTGAACAGAAGCTCAGGCTCAGGAAGAGGCCAACGAACCAGCAAACTTTGGTTAGTTTCATCGACGTAAAGACCCGTGGGATCATCAACCGGATTAGGAAATAACCTTGGGCGTTTTTTGTACCACTAGCATAAGGATTGAATCGCTGTCTGGTGTCCGAACGCCCCTTATGGAAGGCGATGATTACAGATCGGGAAAGAGGTTTCCAAGGTCTGGGCGAGATCTATCGCGGAAGCGAAGAACCTATTCGCAAAGCTAGCGTCCCCCTGAACATACCGGACAAGCCGGGTCCGGTGTCAGTGTGAATTGTCGCCACTCCATGCGCAGGGCGTCGACCAGCAGCAGACGCCCCAACAGCGGTGTTCCGGCCAGGCTGAGGAGCTTGATGGCTTCGGTGGCCTGGATACTCCCGACGATACCCGCCACCGGGGCCAGGATACCATTCTCCGCGCAGGTCGTTTCCTCCGTGCCGGCCTCCGGATAGAGGCAGCGATAGCAGGGGCCGCCGGGCTGGCCGCCGAATACGGCGACCTGGCCCTCCCAGCGGATCGCGGCCCCGGAGACCAGGGGTGTGCCGCTACGATGACAGGCCAGATTGAGTGCAAAGCGGGTGGGAAAATTGTCCGAGGCATCCACCACCAGATCGACCCTTTCGACCTCGGCTTGCAGCGCCTCGGCTTGGAGTCTGGTCTCCAGACATTCGACCTCCACCTCGGGATTGATCGCCCGCAGGCTGTGTCGGGCCGAACCGACCTTGGACTGGCCGATACGCTCGGTGGTATGGGCGATCTGGCGTTGGAGATTGCTGAGATCGACCCGATCCCCGTCCGCCAGCAGCAGATGGCCTACGCCCGCCGCGGCCAGGTACATGGCCACCGGTGAGCCCAGGCCGCCGAGCCCGAGGATGAGGACCCGCGACCGACGCAATCGCTCCTGACCCTCGATGCCGATCTCGGGCAGCATGATCTGACGGCTGTAGCGCAGCAGTTGGTCGTCGTTCATCGGTTGGGAGGACCCGGAAAGGCCGGCTCAGAGATAGTGTCGCCAATGCTCCGGACGTTGGTCCCGGCAATCGTGGTTCTGGCGTGCAAACTGGTTGGCGAAAATGCGTTGGGTGCAGTTGGTGGTCCCGCGTGGGCAACCCAGGTTATCCCGTTCGGTGGTTTCGGTATAGGTGTACAGGGCGCGTTGCAGCTTGTACAAGAGGCCGTTGTCGAGGTGAAAGCCCCAGTCGTCCAGGAAGCCTTGGATGCATTCCAGGGTGATTTGCAGCAGATCGTAGCTGACCTCCAGGGTCAGCCCGTTCAAAGGCCTGACCAGCCGCATACCGGGGATACCCTGGAGGCGTAACGCCGCCGCCCCGGCCTGGTCGGGCTCCGGGTGCAAGGGGTTGAAGTGGATGACCCGGTGTTTGATGAGGTCTGAGTAGGGCGCGTCCATAAATCCAAGCCTATCCGGGAATGAAAGGAATACAAGCCCGCTCAGACTCTGTCCGGCGGGGATCGACCAAAGGATATTCGCTCAAGACCGGAAAAGTCACTACAGCGCCCGGCTGCGAGGGGTGGAAACGTCGCCCTGAACCCAATCCCCGCCTGCTGGCGAGTGCCGTGAAGGGGTACAGCCGGTCTTGTCGCTTGAGCCTCCCCCTACTGTTTCGGCGTCCCCAAGGGATTCCGGCTTCCCGGCCGGAATGACGGCGCCTCTCTTTCTCGCTGAAATAACGCGCCAGTCAGAATATGACATGGACTCATTTGACAAAGGGGATTGTGCTCAACATGCCAGGCTTGGGTATAAGGACCACATACTCACCAATCGCTTCCCGTTCCCACGTCTTCGCCATGGGTTGTTTGAGTAATGACGCTAATTGTGTGTCTTCGTGATGCAGAATTATCGCTTCCGGTCCTGTTTTCCTCCAAACGATAGCATCGTATAAGGGATACCGAACGTCGCCGGGACTCAGGTTTTTCGAACTGGCGATAATTACCTCATTGCTCTCGAAAACCAACCGCCACTGAACGAAATAGGTGCACCATACCCGAGATACCCGCCTGTTATTCAGATAATCGATAAGCGCCGGAATGGTACTACCCGAGGTCTTGCGATTGACCCGCCCCTGTCCTTGGATAAACACATCATCGTTCACCCAGCTTTGACCGATGTAGGAGAAGTGATTGATGGAACCCAACACGAGGAGCGTACTCAGGAGAACGATGCCACCAACCTTGAGCCCAGGATTCTGATCACAGCCCAGCCGGGCGACTCCGCGAGCGGCGACCAGAGCCAGCGCCGGATAGAGAGGCAGGAGATAGCGCGGGCTCGAGGCCAGGCGGCCCGAAATGGAAAATATGATGAGGTAAGTCAATACATACAAAATGAGCAATACCTCGATGTCGGCTGGAGCGTCCTTCTCTCCATCCCCTCCCGGGGCAACAAGAGACCTGGCCAGTATTCGAACCCGTGGCCATGTCTTCAGGCTCAGATAACCGAATAACAAAAGGTAAACGCCATACTCGAGATAAGCCTTGAAGGGTGGATGACCGAGGTATTGGTCGACATTGCGACCGACAAAAAAACCGGGAAGATAGGTGGTTAGTGATGTGTACAAAGGCGAGAACAGCTTCAACCCATCATAACCATCCGCCTGGCCGAACACATATTTGAAGTTGATGAAGTCATGGGTAAGATTGAATAATAAAAGCGGGCTGGCGCCGAGGCTGAACCCAGCCGCCACGAGCAGAACCGATTTCCAGTTCCAGAAGACAGGCCGCCAGAACAGGCTGAAAAGCAGCAAGGTAAACAGGAACGGCAGGATGAGTTCCAGATTATAGTAGGCGACGCCACAAAACAGGCCGAATAGAAAAAGCCGCCAACCTCCTTGAGAGCCCTTATCGACAAGGTCACCGAAACACAGCAGAATCATCATGAACAACATCGGGATTATCGCATAACCACCACGCATTTTCAGATGCCATTCGATCAGGGCCGTGGCCGTTATGAGAATCATGGATGAGATGATCGCGGTCGCGTAATCGTAATACCGCAGACAAAACAGATAACACAGACCGATGGTCACCAGCCAGCAACACAGGGCCACGGATTTCAAGGCGATGGAAGAGACGCCAAAGACGGCAAAAGAGACGGCGGCGAAATAGGCCTCGATAGCACCGCCTCCGCCATACGGCTGGCCGTAGAAAAACAGATGTCGTTCTCCCTTTGTCAGCACATGCTTGGCCATGATCCCTATGACGGCTTCATCGCCATCCGCGTATGTTTGCGAAGTCAGCAATACCAGGGTGAAAAGTATCAATGCCCCGGACAAAAGAATGCCTAAAGTAACCGCCTGTTTTCCGCGAGATAGGGACCGGCCTGCCGCACAGAAACCGCGCAATAACATAGGTTGCTCCAAACGACTCGGAAGGACGATTCAGGTAACAGGTGGGGCCTCGGCGCGGACGCCGGCGGATTTTGAGGACAACCGCCTTCAACTCCGTCCGAGTCACCTTACTCAAGTCGGTTCCTTCTGGGAAGGCGCGCCGGATCGGGCGACGTGGAGATTTGGTTGGTGGAAGCCGGCCCTGGATTCAGTGGCATGAGCGCCGTCAATCCCCGGATCCAGTCCGAGGAGGCGCCCACATCCCGCATGACTCCCGGGCCTGGGCTGGTGTAGCCGATTTTCCGTTCTCCTTTAGAGAACAATACCGATTCTACAGAGACATTGTTCTTGAAAAGAGAACAAAAATCGGGCCTTCCAGCCCGATGCCCGGACGCCGGGCGGCGCCACCGCCAAACCCGGACGCCTGCTGATCCCCCCTTATCCCCAAGCCGGATCTCCAGGACAATACCCCGGGCGATTCGGCAGGAGGAAAAGGGTGGAACATTCCCAGGGGGTCGGACAGGTAAGACATGAGACGGCGGCGGCTTTTCTCGCCCGCTGTCTGTTGCTCGATCTGGAAACCGATGCCAAGGGGGAGCGCTTGCTCAAGATCGGCGCGCTGCGGGGATCGCGGACCTTCGAGCGCCAGGGGCGCTTTGACACTGCCACGGCGCTGGAAGAGCTGGAAGGCTTCTCGGTCGGGGCCCGGTTCTGCCTGGGTCATAATCTGCTCGACCACGATCTCCCGCTGTTGCGCGGCCTGACCGCCAGCTCGCCGCTCTTGGCCCTGCCGGTGATCGACACCCTCTATCTGTCGCCGCTCGCCTTTCCGGCCAATCCCTACCACCGGCTGGTGAAGGACTACAAGCTGGTGAAACAGTCGGTGAACAATCCGCTGGCGGATGCCGCACTGGCCGGTTCATTGTTTCTGGATCAGTGGCTGGCCTTTGCCGCCATGCCGCCGGAGCTGCCGGCCTTTTTCCGCTATGGTTTCGCCGCCGCCTTCACTGGAATCGACCAGGGCTTCGCGGCCATGGGGGCGGCCTTGCCTTCTCCCATCGAGGCGCTCAAGACCCTGGTTCGACTCACGGACGGCAAGGTCTGTCGCACCCATTTCCGCAAGGTGGCCTTCGCCCAGGTGCCGAGTCGGGATGGCCGGGTGGCGCTGGCCTATGTCCTGGCCTGGCTGGGGGTGGCGGGAAGCCATTCGGTGCTGCCGCCCTGGGTGCGACGGCGATGGCCGCTGGTGGGAGAGATTCTCCGGGAGCTACGCGACCACCCCTGCGAGGACCCCAAATGCGGCTGGTGTCGGGCGACCCATGGCCCGCTCGCCCAACTCGAACGCTGGTTCGGGTTCGATGCCTTCCGGGCGCAACCGACCACCCCGGAGGGCGGTTCGCTGCAACAGGCCATCGTCGCCGCGGGGATGCGGGATGAGCCGCTGCTGGCGATCCTGCCCACCGGCGGGGGCAAATCCCTCTGTTACCAGCTCCCGGCCCTGGCCAGGCATCAGCGGCTCGGGGTGCTGACCCTGGTGATCTCGCCCCTCCAGGCCTTGATGAAGGATCAGGTGGACAACCTGATCGCCAAGACCGGGGTGACCTCGGCCGCCGCCTTGAATGGTCTGCTCACCCCACCGGAGCGGACGGATGTGCTGGAGCGGGTCCGGCTCGGGGATGTGGCGATCCTCTATGTCTCACCGGAGCAGTTGCGCAACACATCCTTCCGTCAGGCGATCGCGATGCGGGAGATCGGCGCCTGGGTATTCGATGAAGCCCATTGTCTTTCCAAGTGGGGACACGACTTCCGGCCGGATTATCTCTACGCCGGACGCTTCATCCGTGAGTTCGCGGCGGAACAGGGATGGCCCATCCCGCCGGTGGCCTGTTTCACCGCCACCGCCAAACCGGCGGTGCGGGATGAGATCCTGGAGTTTTTCCAGCGTACGCTGACCCAGGATCTCCGGCGCTTCGAGGGCGGCACCGAGCGGGAAAACCTGAGTTTCGAGGTTCAGGCGGCGCGGGAGGCGGAAAAATGGCCGCGTCTGCAAGCCCTCTTGATGGAGCGACTGGGCGAGTCCGGGGCGGCCGTCGTCTATCTCGCCACCCGACAGCGGGTCCAGGAGGCGGCGGAGTATCTAGGCGGCCAGGGCTGGCCCGCGGCGGCCTTTCACGCCGGGCTCCCGGCCCCGGAGAAGCGCCGTATCCAGGAGGAATTCATCGCCGGTTCGATCCGGGTGATCTGCGCCACCAACGCCTTCGGCATGGGGATCGACAAGGAGGACGTGCGCCTGGTCCTGCACGCGGACATCCCCGGGTCGCTGGAGAACTATCTGCAGGAGGCCGGGCGGGCCGGACGCGATTTCCAGCAGGCCGAGTGCGTGCTGCTCTATGACGAAAAGGACATCGAGACCCAGTTCCGCTTGGGGGCGAGTTCGCAATTGAACCGCAAGGATATCGCCGAGCTGCTGCGGGGCATCCGGCGGGCGAAGCGCAACCGGGCGGGGGACATCGTGCTGACGGCCGCCGAGCTGCTGCGGGACGAAGAGCTGGATACCGGTTTCGACACCGACGACCGCCAGTACGACACCAAGGTCAAGACCGCCGTCGCCTGGTTGGAACGGGGTGGTTTTCTGGAGCGCAACGAGAATCACAGCCGCGTCTTTCAGGGCCAACCGCTGGTGCGGGACCTGGAGGAGGCGCGGCGGCGGATGCGGGCGTTACAGCTCTCCGAGTCGACCCAGGCCCAGTGGCTCGCCCTGCTGGA
>Ga0268298_10005348_pt1 | contig 12078 bp, 10 predicted proteins | sample WWTPWeurt_MetaG_FD_194462 | JGI IMG/M metagenome (GOLD analysis project Ga0268298, IMG submission 194462) | Activated sludge microbial communities from WWTP in Nijmegen, Gelderland, Netherland - WWTP Weurt | ecosystem: Engineered > WWTP > Aerobic digester > Activated sludge | place...
CCTATCCCGTTCTTCGGCATGCGCGTGCTGCTTTGGTGACCTCCGGCACCGCCACCCTCGAGACGGCATTGTTCAAAGTTCCCGAGGTCGTCTGTTACAAGGGCGGACGAATCTCCTACGTAATTGCTCGAGCGTTGGTCAAGATCAAATTCATTTCGTTGGTGAATCTGATCATGGACCGTGAAGTGGTGCGGGAACTCATTCAGCAGGACCTGACCGTTGACAACCTACGGAGGGAGCTGGCTCAGTTGCTTGACGGAGAGCGGCGGCAACAGCAATTGCACGATTTCGAATTATTGGAAACGAAACTTGGAGGAGCCGGAGCATCCGCTCTGGCTGCCAGGCAGATGTTTCGCTATCTGACGGTAGCCCGATAAGCTCGTCCTTTTTCGCTTACATGCAGTTGCTTAAAAGAGGTTGAATCATTCAACCCCTTCGCTGGCAGGTTCCGGTGCGGTAGTTTTGTTCCGGCGTGAAAAAGGCGTTTCCGTTTATTCGCCTCTTACCGGTCTTGTTGTTCGGATGGTGGTGGGGGAGTCTCGACCGGTTGTTGCATCCGGCATTGCTGCTCTTAACAGGAATCGCTTGCCTGATCCTGATGGTGCTGGCCTATCATCCGCGCGGATGGCTGGCGTATCGTGAACGTTGGATATATGGTGCCTTGGCATCAGTTTTCTTGTTTTCCGCCGGCTACCAATTGGGAGCCTCACGGGTTAAAGCGCTCCGGTCTCCCTTTCATTTTTCGCATGACGAACAAGCCACCGCGTGGCTGCTGCATTTTTCCGAAGCTCCCAGAATAACAGCTTCCGGGAAGCGATTGATCGCCGAGGTGATTGCGGTCGAGCATGCCGGTGGCTTGTTACGCGCAGAAGGCCGCGTAGTGGTGTATGCTCCCGACAGTCTTCCCGTACGGTTGAACGACCGGTTCTGGGTGTACGACCGTCCGCGAAAGCTGAACAGCCTTCCATTTCCGGGAACCTTCGATTTCACAGCCTGGCTGGCCGACCATGGGATTCATCACGAATTGAGAATCTCGGCGAACAAGCTGGTGGCTGTTGATCCGGACCCCGATCCTTCGCTTGCGCTGCGATTCAGCCTGTATCGTGAGAGGCTGCTGAACATTTTTCGGGAAGCCGGCTTACGCGATGCAGCCTGGGCGGTGATGTCGGCGCTGGTGCTCGGATACGACGATGCCGTGGATGCCGAAGTGATGCAGGCTTTTTCCGCTACCGGGACGTTGCATGTTCTCTCCGTCTCCGGACTGCATGTCGGGCTTGTTTATGCCGCGATCAGGATGCTGCTGGGCTTTCTGAACAGGCGCACATTCGGGAAACGATTGCAACAAGTATTGTCGCTCTTGTTCATCTGGTTGTACGCTTTCCTTACCGGCGCTTCTCCGGCTGTGCTCCGGTCCGCCGCCATGTTAAGCCTGGTGCTCGGAAGCAACCTGGTCAACCGCCCGGCTGCGGTATGGAACTCGCTGGCGGCTTCGATCTTTCTGTTGACCGTAGCGGATCCGTCACTTCCCGCGGATGTCGGATTTCAATTGTCCTACGCAGCCGTGGGAGGCATCTTGGCCCTCTATCCCTGGTTGCGCGAGCGAAGTCCGGTACGAACGAAGTTGGGCCAACGCGTCTGGGAGTTCATGTCAGTGAGCGTGGCCGCACAGTGGTTCACATTTCCGCTCGGGCTGTATTACTTTCATCAGTTTCCGAATTTATTCCTGCTCACGAACGCGATCATTATTCCACTGAGCACACTTGCGATGTTCGCCGGGCTGGTGTTGTTGTTCCTGGGGCCTATCGCCGGTCTTGGCCCCTTGTTAGGCTCGCTGTTGCAACACTTCATGGATGCATTTCTGGCCCTTGTCGAGTGGATGGGCGATTTGCCATGCGCACAAACAACGGGTATTTGGATAAACGTGACCCAGTTAACGGCATTGAGCCTGTTGGTCTTGTGCATACATCGCTGGGTAATTTCAGGAAACGGGAGACTGTTGCTGGCAGGGCTGTTTTCAGTTATGATCTGTCTGGGTGTCCAGGTAAATGTCAGACAACAACAACTTTCCGAAGCGGATATTTCGGTATTGCCTGTTCGAGCATCTGTTTGCCTGCTCAAAACCGGGTCCAAAGCCTTCTTGTTGGTTGATACGGTCGACTTATCGCCGGGAATCCGAAGCCGTATTGACGCGCATTTGAATTTTCGGGGGATCGATCCCAAAGTGTGTCAAACTTACCTGCTCAAGAACAGCATTTCACTGCGGGAAAGTGGTGGGATGTTCTTGAAGGAAGGGGATTGCCTGGTGATCGGAAAGGATGTGTACTGGCTAACCGACGGATCGACACCGATCGGACGGAACGGAACAATCATTCTGAGAAAAGCGGGTCGGCCGCTACGGGTGGTAAGCAACAGCCGAGAGCAGGAGATAATCGCGGATGGGTCTCTCCGCAGATTGCCGGTCAATCGTATTTCCAACGTCTTTCCGGTAAGTGAACGAGGATATTGGTCGAAATCGTTAATCGATCAAACCCACTGATCCAGGTCAAAGGCTTCAGCCTGCCGGATCCCTTTTTCCGTGCGTTGGAGGTTGCAGCATTCGATCACCGGATCGTGCTCGAAGAAGAGTGTCCAATTGCCGTTCATGGCGTCCTCGAGAAAGGCGGCTTTTTCTCCGAGTGACAGCAGGGGCCGTGTATCGTAGGCCATGACGTACGGCACCGGCAAATGAGCGACAGAAGGCATGAGGTCAGCGCAGTAGGCAAGCTTCCTTCCTTTGTAGTCGATTACGGGCAGCATCATGGATTCCGTATGTCCGTGAACCAGGCGGACGGAGAATCCGGGCAGCAGATCTTCGCCTTCTTTCAGGAAGCGAAGGTGTCCGCTTTCCTCGATCGGAAGTATATTCTCTTTCAGAAAGGATGCCTTTTCCCGGGCATTCGGTTGAGTCGCCCATTGCCAGTGCTTTTCATTGCTCCAATAAGTGGCGTTGGGAAACGCAGGTTCGAATTTGGTCCGGTCACTATTCCATCGGATACTGCCGCCGCAATGATCGAAGTGCAGATGGGTGAGAAACACGTCCGTGATATCGGCTTCCTGGAAACCTTTTGACTGGAGCGAACGACTCAGATTACCGCTACCATGCAGGTAGTAATGCCCGAAGAACCTGGCATCCTGCTTATCGCCGATCCCGTTGTCGATCAGGATCAGTCGGTCGCCGGCTTCTACTAACAGACAACGCATGGCCCAACTGCATAGGTTGTTTTCATCGGGCGGATTCAGCTTTTGCCAGATGGTTTTTGGAACAACCCCGAACATGGCGCCGCCGTCGAGTTTGAAATGACCGGTATCGATGGAATGGAGCTTCATAAGTGGTATAGACTACGGCAAAATACGCAAAAGGACTGTGGGAAACGCTGTGCAAATCGCCCGGGTACCGGTTCGGTTCGTTCCCGGCATCCTTACGATCTTTCGCCAAAGAAGCGTTCATGTCGCAACAGCCCACTTCTGTACATTTCATTGCGATCGGCGGAGCCGCGATGCACAACCTCGCGCTGGCCTTGCATCAGTTGGGATTTCGGGTGACGGGATCCGACGATGAGATCAACGAGCCGTCGCGTTCACGGTTACAGGCAGCCGGACTACTCCCGGAAGCGATTGGCTGGTTTCCCGATCGCCTGAATTACCGGCCCGATGCGGTCATCCTCGGCATGCACGCCCGTGAAGACAATCCCGAACTGCAGCGAGCCCGCGAGCTGGGGCTTCGGGTATATTCCTACCCGGAGTACCTGTATGAACATTCTAAGAACAAGACCCGGGTTGTCATCGGCGGTAGTCATGGCAAGACCACCATCACCTCGATGATCCTTTGGGTACTCCAATCGTTGGATCGCGATTTTGACTACCTGGTCGGCGCCAAGCTGGAAGGCTTTGATACCATGGTGCGGATCACCAACGCGCCTTTGATCGTGTTGGAAGGGGATGAATACCTCGCTTCTCCGGTAGATCGTCGTCCCAAGTTCCATTTGTACAAAGCAGATATAGCCTTGTTGAGCGGAATTGCCTGGGACCATATCAATGTGTTTCCGACCTATGAGCAGTACTTTGATCAGTTCCGAATCTATGTGGAGCAAGTGCCACCAGCAGGGAAGGTGATCTACTGCCAGGAAGACCCGGAAGTGAACCGGTTAATGCATATCGCCGAGGTCGGGGCGGAGCGGGTACCATACGGAATCCCCGCCCACCGGATCGAGAACGGGCGCACGATACTGGATACGACGATCGGTCCGGTACCGATCGAAGTGTTCGGAAAACACAACCTCATGAACCTGGAAGGTGCCCGGCTGGTCTGTCATGCCTTGGGTGTCTCGGATGAACAGTTCTACCACGCGATCGCCAGTTTCCGGGGAGCTGCACGGCGATTGGAAATCCTGGCATCGAATGATCAATGCGCGGTTTACAAGGACTTTGCCCATTCACCATCGAAATTGAAGGCCACTACCGAGGCTGTTCGTCAGCAGTTCCCGGATCGGAAGCTGATCGCACTGATGGAACTGCATACGTTCAGCAGCCTGAACGAGAAGTTCCTGGATGAGTACCGTGGCAGCATGGCGGCAGCGGACGAGGCCTGGGTTTATTTCAATCCCCATACGATCGAGCACAAGCGGTTGCCATCCATCTCGAAGGATCGAGTGGCAAAAGCCTTTGACCGCGGCGATCTTCAGGTATTCACCGATTCCGCTGATTGGCTGGACCAGTTGCGCAACCGGGACCTGCGTGGAACCGTTTTGCTATTCATGAGTTCGGGAACTTTTGACGGAATCTCTCTGGAGGAACTTGCACGGGAATTGACTGAAAAATCGTTACTTCCGTCTGCCTAAGCCGATGACCCGTATCTGTTGCCTCCTGCTGGTTCTCTTGTTTCAAGCATATCCATTGGCCGCCCAGCGCAGCCTGGTTGCTTCGGAACCTACCACCAACGACCGGTTTCCGAAAAAAGTGGGAAACCTTCGGTTCTCCGATTCTGTCCTGAAACTAGGAAAGGTGAGGACGAACGAACTGCGCTCGGATACCCTGAAGGTATTGAACACCGCAACGAGCAGCATCCGTTGGGAATTGCCGAAAGATGTTCCGACTCACCTGCGGATCAGCCTTTCTGGCGAAGAACTGGCATCAGGATCGGAAGGATGGATCGCCATTCGCTACGATGCACGAGAAAAGAACGATTTCGGGCAGGTATTTGACCGGCTTATCTTTTCCACTACGGATACCGACCTGCCCCAGAAGGTGATCACCATCTCGGCAAACATCACCGAGTATTTTGCTCCCTTAAGTACCGAAGATTCTGCGGTGGTCCAGCGTTCGAGAATTCCGGAAACCGTTTTTGATTTCGGTACGATTTCCCAGGGCACGAAAGTGGAGCATGCATTTCCTGTTTACAATGACGGACAGCGGGAATTGATCTTGCGACGTACGCGATCCGCTTGTGGTTGTATCAAAACCGTAATCGCCAAACAACTCCTGGCGCCGGGTGATAGTACGGTCATTCAATTGACCTACGATTCTTTCGGCAAAGAGGGTAAGGAGTCACGCAACTTCCAGCTTTTTCAAAACGATCCTGCAGCCCCGGAAGTCAGGTTCGAGGTGAAGGGTACTGTCACGAAATAAGTCGACTATTTCGCTTACCGATTTTTCCGGAGCCGGTAGGCAATCGGATTAGCCTGAGGGCTTCGAGCTGCGTCCAGCATTTCCAGAGCGGAATCCCCGAGCAGAAGGAAGAAGGCAGGTTGGTTGGATGCTGGATCCAATCGAATCACGACCGCGAGTGTATCTTCTCCCAAGCCGTACTCGATTTGATAAATGCCGGATCGGGTCATGGTGGAATCTTGTTCGCCGGAAACCGAAAAGTCTTCTGTCAGTCGATACGCCAACGAATCAGGGAAAAGCGTAAGGCTGGTCCGGATGCCGGGACAATCGTTGCAGGGGAGGATACCGGTAAAGGTTTCCGTCAATGTAGGAAGCGAAGGGCCGGGTAGGAGCTCGCTTTCCAGTTGTTTCGACTGATCGGATCCGCAGGCAAAAAGTACGAGTGAAAGGATGAAGACAGAAAAGGTCCGTTTCATTTTCTTCTGGTTAATTCCACTTCATTTCCGTCACTCCAGGTAATTCGCAGTTTGTCGTCTATGATAGCATAGCTACCCTGCATTTTCTGCGGGCCATTTTCAGTCAGAAGGTCAAGGTAGAGCGTGCTACCTTGTGTCGACCAGCTTACGTTCGGTTGCTTTTCAACGTGGATGTTTTCATCATATCCGTGGTAATCCGAATTCATGGTTTGCATGTCGCCCTTCCCTGATCCGTATGTTCCATCCGCGTAAAACACATCTACCAGTACATATGATAATATGGAAAGGCTTTCTCCCCAGCCGGACGTCTCGGTAACAGTTGATGTCCAGGTTCCGACCAAACGGGAATCGTGCGCAGCGTTCGGTTGAGCCAAGACGGGCTGACTGCTCTTGACATCTTCTTTCAACACCACGCTGGAAACAGCACCGGAACCATCGGGTGCCAGGAAGTTAAGCCGCAGGTTGGATCGATCAGTCAGTTTACCGGAAAAGGCAAGCTGAAACTGCTGAATGGTGAGTTCGCCGTGAAGAATAGAGTCGCCTGCAACCGTGGCGGTGTACGGATAAGTGCCTTGAGAATCGGTTAGCCTGCCCTCGATGGAGCGCAACCCAACCTGTTCAATTACCAGGGAGATGGGTTCTTGCGCCGCAAGTCCGGAGAAGGTGGTTGGTTGGAACGTAGCCTGAGCAGGAACAGTATTGGGTATCAACAGACAGTTCAGGGCTAGTAAAAGCAAACCATGATTTTTCATACGTCAACGACTTAAAGCATCGAACCCTTCAACAGTAGGTAAGCGAACCCGAAGTAAATAACAAGCCCTGTAACGTCGACCAATGTTGCGATGAACGGTGCGGATGAAACGGCCGGGTCGACGCCGATGCGTTTCAACAGGATCGGGAACATGGAGCCGGTAATGGTTCCCCACAAGACCACCCCTACGAGTGTAAATCCAACTACGAGGCCGAGCATCACCCAGTGTGGTCCATAAATGTCGGTGAAGAGTGACCAGGTGGCGATGCGCAGGAATCCAATGACACCCAGGATGCCGCCAAGCGCCAGACCGGACAGGAATTCCCGCCGCAGGACCTGCCACCAGGTTTCGATGGTGACCTCGCCCAGCGCCATGGCACGGATGATCAGGGTTGCTGCCTGGGAGCCGCTGTTGCCGCCGGAGGAGATGATCAGGGGAATAAAGAGTGCCAATACAACGGCCTTGCTCAGTTCGTCTTCGAAGTACCCCATGGCACTGGCCGTAAGCATCTCACCCAGAAAAAGGATGATCAGCCAACCGGCTCGTTTCCCGATCATTTCCCGTAGCGAGACTTTAAGGTACGGTTCCTCAAGTGCCTCGGTACCACCGAACTTTTGAATATCCTCGGTATCTTCTTCTTCGATAACGTCGACCATATCGTCGACGGTTACAATGCCCAATAACAGTCCGTTGAAATCGGTGACCGGAAGGGCCACCCGGTCGGTTTGTTTGAACGCTTCGATCGCGACTTCCTGGTCATCCCGGGCATCGAGTGAAACAAAGGTGCGATCCATCAGCCCGGAGATCGGCTGGTCAAGCGGAGCGAGGAGGAAGTCACGGACTTTGATGTCGTCCTGCAGGAATCCCTTTTCGTCGGTGACGTAGATGATGTTGAGGGTCTCGGAGTCCTTGCCGTACTTCCGGATGTAATCGAGGGCCTGCTGCACGGTCCAGTGCTCCTTGACGGAAATGAAATCCGGCGTCATCAGTCGCCCGATGGAGTCTTCGGGATACTGGAGCAGTTGGTTGGCAGTTTTCCGCTCTTCGGCAGTCAGCAGGGAGAGGTATTTCCGAAGCGTTTCGGTCGGTAGCTTTTCGAACAGTGCCGTCCGGTCGTCAGGGGAAAGGGCATTGAGGGTTGACGAAAGCTGATCCACGCTGAAGGACAGCAGGAGGGCTTCCTGACGCTCAAAATCAAGGTGTTCGAAGGTCTTCACCGCCTTTTCGGCGTCGAGTACCTGAAACACTTTAATTACGTCAATGTGGGGGGATTCGTTGATCAGCTCGGCAAGTTCCTCCGGCTGAACCATAGCAGTGAGATGCTTCAGCTTATAGAGGTTGCCGGTGACGAAACGTTCCGCCAGCAGTTCCTTTTCTTCCGCACTAACCATGGATGGTCGTCCATTTTCGGGTTGACTTTCAAATCCGAAGGCAAGTTAGGGAAAAAGGGGGCGGAATGGAAGCTTTTCGTGGGGGAAAAGTGAACAGTGAATCGTAAAGAGTGAATAGTGAACAGTGAACAGTGAATAGTGAATCTTGCCTGCCGAAGCTTTAGCGAAGGCAGGAGCGAATAGCGAATAGTGAATAGTGAACAGTGAACAGTGAACAGTGAACAGTGAATAGTTTTTTAGGAGATTCCACGTCCCACGTCCCACGTCCCACGTCCCTCGTCCCTCGTCCCTCATTCCTCGTCCCTCGTCCCTTGGTTCTTGTCCCTCCTTCAAACAAAGAGCCGCCGATCCTTTCGAACCGACGGCCCCCCACACGAAAAACATGAACACAAAAACGTAATGAGAACAACGTCCTGTGCATGCTTGTATTGTATGAGACGTTCGAGATGACCTGTTCGTGACAGACATTAACACAACTTAACCTCCGGACTGTTAATACCGATGATTCGGGCTTTGTCAGTGGGCTGCGGGGAAAGGAGTATTTTTGTGAAAAATCGCTCCCATGAAAACCAACTCCCTCGGAATAGGTTCCCGGATCCGGCATCCCCAGTTTGGTGCAGGCGTCATCGTACAGGTCAAACCGGAAGAGTATGTCGTAACTTTCATGGATCACGGGATGCGCGATCTGGACCGTGACGAACAGGGCCTTGAGATCATCGACGCCAACGATCAGGACCAGGACCTGGTGTCACTGGCCGATATCGAGGTGTTGTTGGTTAATGTGATCCGGAAGTACTCCGACATCCAGGAGCGTGTCGAGTTGGGAGGTCGTTGGATAGGGGGCAAGATGGTGCTACAACCGGCCGATGCCGCGTTGAAACCCAAGGAGGTCCCGATTGAAACGTTCTTCAACAAGATTGTGATGCTGCGGGATCGCCTGCGGGTGCTGGAGCAACGCATCAATGCCCATGAAAAGTTGTCGGATGAGGACAAGGTCAACATCCAGCAGTACATCACCCGTTGTTATGGCAGCCTGACCACGTTCAATGTGCTATTCAAGTATCAGACCGATCAGTTCACCGGTGAGAAAGGCGCGAAGGATTAAGGAATTTGAATTCGGTTGGCGGATTTCATTCGGCGGTATGCGGTGAGCAGTTTGCGGTAGCTGGATGTGAATTCGAAAGAGTATTAATCGACTAATCAGTAGTGCCTTGCGGAAGGAAATTTGAGCAATGAATCTTTTATCGGTTGATCGTGTCAGCAAGGCTTATGGTGACAAACTCCTCTTCCAGGAGTTGAGTTTCGGGATCGCGCGTGGCGAGAAGGTAGCTTTGATCGCGCGGAACGGTACAGGCAAGACCACCCTGTTGCGCATTCTGGCCGGTAAAGACGTGCCGGATTCCGGTGAGGTCACGTATCGGAAGGATGTTCGCGTTGCTTACCTAGAACAGGAGCCCAGTTTCGACGGACATCGAACCGTCGCGGAGCTGATCTTCGGTGACGAGAATCCGGTAGTACAACTCACCCGGCAATACGAACTGGCGCTGGAACAACACTCCCGTGAGAATACGCCGGCAAGCGCGAGGAATCTGGAAGAGATGACACACCGCATGGATGCGGCCAATGCCTGGGACTATGAAGCCCGCATCCGTCAGGTCCTTGGACAACTCGACATTCACGACCTCGACCGAAAGATCCTGGGTTTCTCCGGCGGTCAGCAAAAACGAATCGCACTGGCCAAGGTGCTGGTAGAACCCTCCGATTTGCTCATCCTCGACGAGCCCACGAACCACCTGGATGTTGAAATGGTGGAATGGCTGGAGGGCTATCTCGGCCGGGCCAACCTCAGCCTGTTACTCGTGACCCACGACCGTTACTTCCTGGATAATGTCACCGACCGCATCCTCGAACTTGATCTGGGGAAGATCTTCGCTTATGATGGTAACTACGCGTTCTTCCTGGAGAAGAAGGCCGAACGGGAGGAAGCGGAATCCCGGACCCAGGACAAATTGCGTAACCTCTTCAGGACCGAACTGGAATGGGTGCGTCGGATGCCGAAGGCGCGTGGCACCAAGTCGAAAGCGCGGATCGATGCCTTTCATGATCTGAAAGACCGTATGGGTGGCAAGCGAAAGGAAGACGGTCTTGAGCTTGATGTGAAGATGAACAGGATCGGCGGGAAGATCATCGAGTTGAAAAAGGTCTACAAGGCGTTTGGCGATCGTACCATCCTGAAAGGCTTCGACTATACGTTCCGGACCGGTGAACGGGTCGGCATCGTCGGAAAGAACGGCTGTGGCAAGACCACCTTCCTGAACATCATCTCCGGAAAGGAGCCGCCGGACTCCGGGAAAGTGAATATTGGCGAGACCGTCGTATTCGGTTTCTATTCACAGGCGGGATTGCAGGTGAAGGAGGATAAACGCGTCATAGAAGTCGTTCGGGAACATGCCGACGTGATTCAACTGGCCGATGGCAGCAAGGTATCGGCCGGACAGTTTCTGCAGTTGTTTCAGTTTCCGCCTTCGTTGCAGCAGACCTACGTCTCGAAGCTGAGCGGTGGCGAGCGGCGACGTCTGCACTTGCTCACGGTGCTGATTCGCAATCCGAATTTCCTGATCCTCGACGAACCTACGAACGACCTTGATCTCCTGACCCTGGCCACGCTCGAGGAGTTCCTCCTGCATTATAGTGGTTGTTTGGTGATCGTTTCGCACGATCGCTACTTTATGGATAAGCTGGTGGATCACCTGCTGGTCTTCGAAGGCGAGGGAAAGATCCGGGATTACAACGGGACATATTCCGAACTGAGGATCGACCAGGAGGAACGGGAAAAAGCGGCGGATCAGGCAGCGGTGCTCGAACGGAAAGCGCGGGAACAGGAAGCACCGGTAAAGGAAACCGCCAGGAAGAAGCTCACCTACAAAGAACGGCTGGAGTTCGAGCGATTGGAATCGGAGATCGCCACCCTGGAAGCAAAAAAGGCCGACCTGACCGGACTGCTCAACGGGGGATCTTCCGACCATGCCGCACTCAGCGGTTGGGCCCATGAGCTGGAGTCGGTCATGCAGCAGTTGGACGAGAAGTCCATGCGTTGGCTGGAGTTGTCGGAGTTGGCCTGACGAACTGGATCAACGTCACCGGCGATCCGGGCTAGCCCCGGGTGATCTCGTCAGGCTAAGGCTGTTCAACCGGGCGATCCCGCTGATCTGACGAGAGAACACGGGACTGGAGGCGAGCAGCGCACGGATCGGTCCGCTCCTCATTTTTCATTGTGTAAAACTGCGGCCAGGGCGACCACTTCCTCTCGCGGGAAAGTGTTTTCTTTATTCCATCGATGGCGAATGACTTTTTTCATCAGCGCGATTCGTTTCTCGCATTTCGCTTGCCGGATTTTCGGAAACTGTTGGCTTCGAAATTCCTGTTGACGCTTGGCCTGCAAATCCAGTTTGTGGTATTGAGCTGGCAGGTGTACGAGATCACCAAGGACCCGCTGTCGTTGGGTTTGCTCGGACTGGCCGAGGCGATTCCGGCTGTCGGACTGGCCTTATACGGAGGCTACGTAGCCGACCGAAACGATCGCCGTGTCCTGCTGGCGCGGATCGGATTTTTACAGTTGTGTGTGTCGATCGGTCTTTTCCTGTTGTCCCGTCATTACAGTCAGGGCGGGTTCGCCGGTACGGCCATGCCGTTGTATGCGGTGATGTTTCTGCTCGGATTGTTGCGGGGCTTTTATAGTCCGGCGCAGGTCGCATTGGTCGGACAAATCGTGCCTCGGGAAGCCTATGCGAACTCCGCGGCCTGGAACAGTACCTT
>Ga0268298_10005349_pt1 | contig 12075 bp, 15 predicted proteins | sample WWTPWeurt_MetaG_FD_194462 | JGI IMG/M metagenome (GOLD analysis project Ga0268298, IMG submission 194462) | Activated sludge microbial communities from WWTP in Nijmegen, Gelderland, Netherland - WWTP Weurt | ecosystem: Engineered > WWTP > Aerobic digester > Activated sludge | place...
GTGCCGAACACGTGCAGCTGGCGCCCCGTTACAGGCTGGCCGCCCGTTCTGCGGGGTCGAGGAACTGGACGGTATCCGCGGCCAGGCCTTGCACGTCGAGGGTGCGAAGCAGGGCGTCGTATCCGTCAAAAGCTGCGCCGTCGCCTTCGTAGAGGCTTTCAATCCGGCCGTTCGGATAGCGCAGGAAAACAAAGCTTTCGAAGCGAATAATCAGCGAGGGGTCGGATGGATCGCTGCGGCAGTCGTCCGCGTCAGATCCCAGTGAGGCATGAAGCGGTTCGACGCATGGCACGCCGGCGGGGTTGTCCGTGATTCGCCAGCCAATGACCGGTTCATCACGGATGCCCAGAACCCTATCGGTGGCCGCGTCCTTGTCGATGGTCAGAACACGGAAGCGGGGTTCTGTGTTGGCGATGAAGTGGATTGTTGCGGGCGAAGTGCTCATGGCGGGGTCTGGCCGGGTGTGACTCGTGCCCGCACCGTAGCGCACCCCCGCCAGTCGCGCAGTCAACCAGGATGCCCCGCGCCGTGCGCAAGCACTACCCCGGCGGTGAGTCCGGTTTTCGCACCGACTACCCCCTAGCTGCAGAGGATCGCTATCTGTTCGGGATTGGCAGCATGTCCGGCGGCGAGCTTGAAGGCATTCGGCACAGGCTCACGTCCGCCGGCCTGGCCTTGCCCGCGTGCTCGGCTCTCGGGGACGGTCGCCGGGGGGCCATTGAAGCGCACCCCGACATCCGGTTCGAGCAAATCGCAGAAGAGCCTTTCCCCCAATGGGATGCACGGCTGGCCTGTGACGACTTCGAAGAAATGGCCGCAGAGGGCGCCCCGATTGTGCGATGGATGATGGAAAAGGGGTGGGAACTCCACTTGCCCGACGACCCGCGGGCGCCGCCAAGGAAGGCACCTGCTACAGCCAAGGTGACCAGTGGCAAGATCGAGGGGCCGTGGCTCGGGGGCAAGGGTTCTTTGACTCCCTTCAGGCCGACGCAGACCGCTACACCCGCGACGCAATCGCCACCGCGGGACGAGACGCTGGATATTCTGGCGCCCGGACAGGAGGATCCCGAGCCGGCTATGAAGGGCGCGCGGATCGCGCTGGAAGCGGCAATGCTAAAGCTGGCGGACGATGAGCTTACGGAGAGTGCACCACAAGACAATTCACCCGGGCCGGAGATCCCTTCGGAAGTGCTGATTTCGCGCGTCTGGCAAAACGCTCCCGAGAATCTGCGCCCCTTACTCAGCGCGCGGGAATGCCGGGCAGTGGAACGCTTCGTCTCGCGAGCATCTTCCGATCCTTGGGAAGTCAAGCGCCTGCTGAACGAGGGGCTGGCACACGCGTTTCATCAGATCTGGTCGGCACCAGCGCTCTACGGGATAGCCTGAAGGACATCCGCTGGTCTCGCCGCCGCCTGGCCCCACGCCCTGGGCTTTTTACTCACCCGGGCCACTCCTTCCCCCAAGTTCGACACCGCCCCGGCGCCGCAGTGGAAAGCGGCAGCCGGGGCGGGGGCATGCCCGATGCTTCAGGCTACCGCCCCGGCCCTCTTCAGCCGGGCGGCCAGCTCGGCCACCGCGATTCGTGCCGCCGGCAATGCCGCAATCAAGTCTGTATCGCGTGCTTCTGACACGTGGCTCATGTAACGCCCCGCGCCGGCCTGCTTCCTCGCCCGTGCCGCGGCGTAGGTGCTCACCAACTTACGGTTAGACGGTTCGCGTCCGGCGCCCTGAATCCACGCCTTCATTTTCGGATCGGCCGCCAGCTGGCCGGCGTTGTGGGCAATGGCCTGGCTCTCTAAACATTCGAGTTCCGCGAAGAGGACGTAAGCGGATTCAAGATCGATGCGGGAAACGTTTTCGGTGTTCATGGTGGCGGCCTCGTAGGTTGTGGGTAGTGCGTGAAGTGAAGGCTACGCGGCCGAAACCCTCGATGTAAGGGAGCGAAACTCACCTTGATGGTTGTTGAGTGAGAGGACGTATCACCGGTGAACACTGGCCGGGCAAAACAGTGACCGGCGGCAAGCGGGTTAGCCGTGCTCCCTTTTCCGAGAAAAATATTTTCAGGTGGCAGGAGGCGGCGACGTTTTGCCGACGGGGTTTCGGCGCCCCGCCGGCTGTTCCGTCGCATCGGACCGGAACCACACCACGGAACCACGTTGAAACCCTTGCTATTACTGGGTTTCCTTTCTTTTGGTTCCTTTGGTTCCGTTGAATCAAGTAGTAAGAGAAGAAAGAAGTAAAGAGCTTTGCCAGCCAAGAAAAACGCCCCACACAGGGGGCGTAAATTTTTTCTGTACACAGGGGTGTCCCGACTTCGAAATACGGAACCACGGAACCAAAAGCTTCAAAACCCGCGCCAGCACTGGGTTTTCGGGTGGCTCCGTCTTTGGTTCCCGCCGGGGCGGAGTCAATCGAAACTGTCGTCCCGTGTTCTGTCCAGTTCTGCACGGGCCTCGTCGTCGGTGATTCGCTCCATTCCGACTCGCACCCAAACGCCGGGCCGACTGCCGCGCCATCGAACTTTACGGGACCGACCCGTTCGGCTTTCATCGGGCAACGGTACAAATCCGGCATCGCGCAAGGACTCGTGAATCGCCCGAACGGTCGGCGTTCGCCGGTTTGTGCTTTCGACTTGACGTTTCAGCACGTCGAATGCCAACACGTTTGGTCCGACGCCCTCGATCAGCGGACACACTCCTTGCTGCTCGCGCATGCGCACAAAGTCGGCTTCGTCCGCAGGCGGTGCGCTGTCCTTCGGTAGTGGTGGCCAGTCAGCCGCATTCGCGGCGGCTTCCGCAGCTCGGCGGGCTGCCTCCATCGCGTCCAGAGCACTGGTGCCTAAGGTCGCGTTGAAGAGGTCTGCCGCTTCTCTCCATACCTGCACCGCCCGTAAAGCCTCGCGATCCAGAACGCCGGCCGCGCCACCGTTGATGATCTGCGCGATTGAATCCCCTGCGTCACTCTCTCGTGATGCTCGAATCGTTATCGATCGGGCTTCGGTTGTCGGGGCTTTACCGTTCGGATTGAAGTCTTCGGGGCGTGGGCTGTCCGCCAGCCAGCGCGCCAACTGGCCGGGAGCCACACCTACGAGGGAGTGAATCTCATCGAAATGGGCGTCATAGGCGATCCCGAACTGGCGGCGCAATTCCGCGTCCATATCCTCGATCTTCTCGAACGGGCTGTGCAGGATGAAATATCGACGGTCACCCTCGTTGATCGGGAGCATGTCCTTGTGATTGGACAACACCATATAGTTGGTGGCGTTCATCACTGTTTTCGCGGCCTTCCCCTTTGGGTGGATCGGCACCACGTCGTTCGTGATGAAGGGTTTCACGCGGTTCTCGATTTCGAATCGGTTTTCACCCTGAAACCGCACTTCTTCAAGGACGTTGACGCAGGCGCCCTCGGCCCAGTCGGTGAAGTCGCTTTTGAGAATGGTGTCACCGGCTACGGTCTTGACGTTGCCGAGCCCGAGTAACCGGCGCAGCAAGTCGCCGAAGATCGATTTTCCATCGCCTGGCGCTCCGGAAATGGCGGGAGCCCATCGAATCTTGACGCCGGGAAACAGGTAGTTGTGGGCAAGCCAGTACCTGAACAAGTCGCGTTCCCGCGCGTCGGGGATTAGGGTTGATAGTTGCCGGTTCAACGCGCGCTGCAAGGCGCGCCCCGTGTCCGTAACGGTCTTGTCGGGCTTGACGACTAAATCGGGTCGGAAGGTGTTGAGGTACTTCAGCCCTTCAAAATCAATCAGTGCGCTTCCGTCACGCGCTGGCGGATAGAACATGGTGCCGGATACTACCGGCACGGACCAGTGCATCGTCATTCGGCTGTGCGGAAGGTAGCGAATAGAATCCTCCCCTTCCTCAACGAGCAAGTCTTCGGCGAACCTTTGATGCTCTGCGTTGAATGAGGTGATCGAGCATTCTTCCTTGGTGATTCGGTGAATGTAGCAATCTCCGGTACGGGACCACACCCACGGCTTCGCCCAGTCCGGGCCGAGAAAAAACGGACTGTCCACCGGCACCTGGTCGGCCGCTTCCTGAATGGGACGGGGCGGCGACAATATCCGGCGAACCTCGCCGATAGGGAGCGCCACTCCCATAAGCGTTCGAAGGCGCTGTTGATAAAGCTTGTCGATAGCAGCACGGGTCAGACTGTCAATCTGTCCGGTTCGAATCTCTGCAGCCAGCGCACCGCGCAGGGCGGCTTCGTCGGCTGCTTCAATGCGAGCCTTCCAGTCTGCAGAGGCGGCAACCCCGGCCACAGCCACCATCTCCGCCTTCCGGGCCTTCCACGCATCCCCCAGCCATGCCTTCAGCGTGCCGATGGTGGCCGGGCCGCGGGCGCCGACGCGCTGTTCCGACGCCTTGCGCCAGATCGGTTCGACGCACCCTTCGGTGTAGTTGTCCGACCGCTCCGACCAACTCGTCAGAATGGCCAGCGCCTCGTCGGCGAATTCGGTGCCGTAGAACTGATGATGGACGGCGAAGATCGCATCCCGCCAGCTGTCCCGGTCGTCGCAGTAGTTGGCCGGCAGCCGGTCAAGCATCCAGCGCAGGTCATCGAGGTCCACGTCGTCGTGGCGAGGCCTCACTGCGTCGAAGGCATCGTCCGGATCCCCGGTGGCGGTACCCCTGGTATGGCCGGCGGCGGCCTCCGAATTGCTCAAGGGCAGGAAGCCGCGGTGCAGCAACAGCCGCATCAAATCTATCCGCACCCACTCCGCCACCTCGTCCCGATCTACCACCGGCAGCTGCCAGCGCTCTACGTCCAGGATGTCACCATTCGGCCAGGTGTAGGGGCGCAAGGTGTCCGGGTGGATGCCGTGGGCCACGAACTGCTGGCCAATACCCAAGATCTCGACCCGGTGTTCCAGGCCGTCCGCGGTGCGATACCAGGGGCTGGTGATCTTGGTGCCGGGCTTCTTCGCCGCGTAGAGCAGCAGGCGCTTCGGCGGGTCGCCAACGCGCTTCGGCGCATCCCCGAAGCGCGCCCGGATCGCGGCTTCCACCTCGTCGGCCACCGATGCCCGGTAAATGTCCAGGTCAAAGGCCACCAGGTCGTCAGTGCGCAGGCCCACATTCAGGCGGCCCTTGTCACCCTCGGCCCAGAAGCGGATCTGGTCCTCGTGTAGCGTCATCGCGGACCAGTCTTTGACGACCGGCTTTTTACCGTTCACCGGTATGGGCTGGAATCCTGCCTCGAAGAGGCGCAGGCCGACGTCGTGAAAGGTAGGGGCTGATAGGGTGCTCATGCCGCACCCCGCACTTTCTGCGCAGCTTCGAGCCAAGCGGCCAGCTCGGGGCAGGCCGTGTCCACGTCGAGCTCCAGCGAGTAGGCAGCGTGCCGGACGCTTTCGAAGCGGTTTTCGGCCTCCTGCAGCGTGGTGACGATGGGCCAGCCGCCTTGCCGAAGGCGATGCACATAAGCCGCCTCGCGCATGGATCGGGCGAGCCTGTCGAAGTCGCGGGGCGTGATGCCTGTTTGCCAGGCGCCGCCGATGGCGTCGGCCCATACTGCAGCTTCAATCAGTTTGGAGAGCAGTTGCCCAGCGCAGCTTTTTACGCTCGGAAGCCAGCGGGCGCCGGCCATTCGGGCCTGTGCTAGACTGGTTTCGAAGTGGGCTGACTTCACCGCATTCGGCGCCCGGCAGATTGGCAGATCTGGCCGGGCGTCTTCACGTTCACGGGGCGTCATTGGGTGCCCCCGCTGGTCAGGGCCACAACTGCGGCGGTATCCCAAAGCAGGCGACCGTTAGGCAGCTTGGCCGGCTTCAGGCCCATGTAGTGGCCTTGCAGGCACAGTGCGCGGCGCAGGGTTTGCGGGCGAACACGCAGCAGGTCCGCGGCTTCGGCGGTGTCGAGTTTGCGGAAGTGGGCGGAAGGGTGCAGCGGGGCAACAGCGGCGTGTTGCTCGGTGGCGAGAGTGCGGGACATGCGGATCGCTCCAGGGTGGGCGGTCCGGCTGGCGGGCAGCGATTGTCGGCTGTCGACAGGCGGACCTGGGGCTACTGGTCCGCTGTAGCCGCGCCTCTGGCAGCTGAAGTCGTCTTTTGCGCCTGGCGTGCTACCGGTGCAGCGTTAAAACACCGAGACTCACACGTCAGGAAGCGAACAGGAAACCTAGGTAATAGCCGCCTGTTTCTCACAGCGAGAAGAACCCATGCCGCGTACCACTCGCGTAATGCACATGGGTCCAACGTCAGGGCATGGTTGCACCCCGATTCATGGATCGTATCGCAGGCGGTTTATCGTTGCAAGTTGTTGATTTAGATTGTGAGACGTGCTCACGTCTGGCCGGGTGCTCGGTCAGGTTGCGTGCTCTTCCTTCGGCTCAAGCCGAATGACCAGGCGCTGCCCGCAGGCTTCCGCATAGCGTCGAAGCGTTGCAAGGGATGGGGCGTGCTTGTGGCTTCCGGCACTGCTCTCGATGCGGGCAATCACCGGCTGGGATACCCCCATCCGCTCGGCAAGCTCCGCCTGCGTCAGCCCGGCACTTTGGCGGGCGCGCAGCAGTTCAGCCAGCGCCGCAAATTCGTCGGCCAACCCTTCGTAAGCCTCCCGGAATGCCGAGTCGTGCTTGCTGGCGTCCTCGGCATAGGCGCGAGGATCGAAGGAAACGGGTTTGTAGTCGGTCATGGTCTTACCTCTTTCATCCGGCGGCGGGCGGTGTCGAGATCCTTTGCCGGCGTCTGCTCGGTTTTCTTGATGAACCCATGAAGGACCACCACCCGGCGGCCGACAAGGGTGCAGAACATCGCCCGGCCGATGCCTTCCTGGCCCTTCGCTCGGATCTCGAAAAGCCCGTCCCCCATCGCCCGCGTGTAAGGCATGCCCAGGTTCGGCCCGGTGTCGGTCATGCGCTCAGCGATGCGGACGAAACTGGCGCGAATGCCCGCAGGCCACTCCAGAATTTCGCCCTTCACGGCTTCGTTGTAGAACTCAATGGTGTAGCTCATCACAATATAGCTTTCATGCTATAAATTATCAATGCGCGCTCCGGTCAGGCTGTCACCACGCGCAGCCCGGTTGCCTGCCCTTCGCCCGACGGCTCGATGCCGGCCTGTTCCAGAATCCAGCTTTCGATCTTCACATGCCACATGCGCAGCAGGTCGAGGGGGCGTTTCTTGTAATGCTTCTCCCGCGTCGCGCTCGGCTTGTGCCCCTGAATCTGCGCGACCACGCCTTCGGGTGCCTCTACCCATTCAGACAGCGTGGCAAAGCTCCGACGCAGGCCGTGAATGGTCAGGTCGGGAATCCCGGCGGCAATCATCGCCCGGTCGTGGGCGCTGCTCGGCTCCTCGATGTGCCCCGATGCCGCGTTGCGGCTCCAGAAAACAAACTCGGACGGCCTCCACTTGCTCAGATCGTTTTCGACTCGCTTGCCGCGAAGGACGCGATGCACGGGGGGCGGGGTTTCGTTGATGGCCTTGAGGCCAAGCAGCAGGCTCTTTACATACGGTGTGAGTGGAATGGTTCGGGTGCCATCAAGCCCGCCCTTGCTTTCATTCTTGTCGCGGATAGTGATTGCGTTCCACTTGAAGTCAACATCGTCCCAGCGCACGCCGGTCAGTTCGTTGCGGCGTGGGCCGGTGATAAGAACGGCTTGCAGGTAGGCAGACTGCACCGGTTTCAGTTTCTTGACCTCGGCAAACCAAGCCTGAAGCTGCTCCCGCTGCAAACAGTCGTCCTTCGAAGCCTTCTTCGGCAATGCCTCGCGAGCCGCGCGAGGTGTACAGGCGTCGGCATGGATTTGGTCACGGTACTCGAGGCGGTCGGCGCACCAGTTGAGGAAGGCGCGCAGCAGAGCATAGGCAAGGCGCGCATGGGTCGGCCGATGGGAAGCTTCATCCTCCAACCAGGCACGCACCCGGTCGGCGTCAATCTGAGCCAGTGGGAGCAACAGCAGCGGCCGGAGAGCTCCGGGTATGGTCTTGTCACCCTCCCCCTTCCTGCGGCCTCTGGTGCGTGCCTCGCCGCCTTCCTTGGCGACACTCTCATGGTCGGCAAGGTGTCGGGCGCCCCACTTAGGCCGGCGCGCTTCGATGTAGGCGCCCCAGGCTTCAAGGGCGGGGGCTTCCACCCGGCGGGTGTCTTCCCGCTTGGCTTCAATGGCCGCCAGCTTTTCGGCCTTCTCTTGGCGCGGGTCGATGCCTTGGTCAATCAGGGTTTGCAGGCGGCGGGCCTCTGAACGGGCGTCGTCCAGGTTCCACGCCCGCACGTCGCCGATGGTCACGCGGACTGTCTGCCGGTTTAGCTTGGCCTCGAAGATGAACGACTTCGCGCCCGTGGTCCCACGCACGGCGAGGCGCGGCGCGTCGGTGTCCCACAGGAAGGATTGTTTCGCATCGGCCGGGCAGGAGAAGCGGCGGATTCGATCGGGTGTGAGGCGTTCGCGTTGCATGGCGGCAGGCTCCGAAGTTGGCTACATGGACGATCCATGTAGCCACGGTGTAGCCAAATCATAGCAATTCGCTTCAACACCAATCAACAGCTATTTACATAAAACCGCTGATTTTTAAGGAAAAATGGCATTTTACTCAGCGCATATCAACACCGAAAAACACATTTACCTTCGGACTCTTAATCCGTAGGTCGAGTGTTCGAGCCACTCACAACCCACCAAGATTTGAAAAACAAAGGCCACCTCCGGGTGGCCTTTGTTTTGCCTGACGGATTTTCAGTCCGTGGTTCGGTCCATTCCCGGACCGAGCTTCGCAACAGCAACTTCCTCTTCAGCCGAAAAGTCCGTGGGTCGCTCGACAGCAACTTGGCTGGGTAGCCTTTACGGCACCCCATCGATACGGCATGCTCAAAGACAGCACAATCAGCGCCCATCCGATAAAGAGCATGACGACTTCAGCCCCCCTTCAAAACCCAGGCCAGACTTGGCGCCGCACCAAGGGGGTTTTGATCGCCTCAGCGATATTAGGCCTTGTGGCCACCAACATCGCCACGCTGATCAGCGAGGATGCCCACACCGCTTCGTATGAGGCACTCAGTTCAGTGCTCCACGCCCTTCCGTTGGCAGAACCCGTACTTTTAAGCCTGCGGAGCAAGAGCCCAAGCTCCGTAAGGGCAATGGATGTGCAAATCGCCACCGCAACGCTGACAAAGAAGCTTGATGATCTGCGGCACGCTCACGACGCTGAAGTGAAGCGAAGCGTCAATCTGGAGCGCAATCTAAACGCCGCCGTGCAGCTACATCGCAATCTGGAGCGCGAACACCTGAACCTGAGGCAAAGTCACCTCATGCTGGATAACGAGCACAAGGCGCTGCAAGTCGAAAACAAGGCACACATCAAAAAATCCTTCGACCAAGCCAGTGCCGCCAAATCAATATCGACAAGACTGGCAACCCGATCAGCTACGAATGCAGCAAGAAATCTGTCATCGGTGCCAGCAGAAACGATTCCAATTGTCGGCACCGCCATCGTACTGGGCGTGACTTTCTGGGATCTTAAAGATGCCTGCGCAACGCTAAAAGACCTGAACGAACTGAATAAGGCGTTCGACCATCAGCCCGTCAATCACACGGAGGTCTGCGGCATGAAGGTGCCCACACAAGACGAAGCCCTCAGCAAAATCAAGGGTGACTGGCGGTCCATTTACGACAAGGCCGCAGAATCACTTTGGCTGGTCGGCCGTCCGCCTCAACTTTCCCTAAGTGAAGTTAAGAAGTGGGTTTGCTCCCCTTTCGGCAGCATCACCGGTTTGTGCCCGTAAGCGAATCTGAACCATCACTACGGCAGCCAACTTCCTTCGTTAGCGTGACCCTTTTTCCAAGGACAGGCCCCGACCATGCAGAGATCAAACATCACGCGAGCACAGGCCAGCCTGGAAATGGCTCTTTGGCAGGTTGAAGCCGATACCCTCACCAGCAGCGACCTTTACGCCCGGCTGCGAAGCTTGGGCCTCGCCCCGGAAATCGCCATTCGCTTGAAGTAACTGGGAGCGGTGACGAAGGAAATCGGCGGCAAGCTCGTCAGCCTCGGCAAGATCATCCTGATCAAGCTGATAAACTTCATCGAGCAACACCCGAACCTGGCGGCAGGCATCGCCTTGGGAGCAGCGATTTCGCTGCTGACCGCCGCCATTCCGATCCTGGGCCCGATCCTCGCGCCACTGGTCGCCGTAGCGGGGATCACCGTGTTTGCGATCGCCGGCCATCACCTCGACAAAAAGGACGGGCAGCAGACACAGCAGATTCCCGAGGCCGTGGAACTGGCTCAAGACGCAGTCGAGATCGCCAGGATTTTTTTCAGGTTCTTCATCGACACGATCCAGGCGATTGCGGGTGACGGGGCAGGACAAACAGGTTAAGCATGTCTGCCAACCCGAAACGCACCAAGCAAGAATTGCTGAATCTCATCGACGAGCTGGAAACCAATCCCGCAGACCGGGGGCGGATTCTGGGCGAAGCCGGGATCACTGCGCTAGGCCTCGGACTCGGCGCAGCGGCAGCCGGCACAGTAGCGACGATGGCAGGCGCAACAAGCATCCCTGTCTTGACCGCGGCCGCCTCGTGGATCGGCGTAACCGCTGTAGCCGCCACTCCCGTCGGCTGGATTATCGGCGCTGCCGCAGCCGGAGGCGCCCTCGCCTATGGACTGTCACGCCTCGTGGGCGACGGCGGCGTCTCGGAAGGCAGAAAAAAAGAGCTGCTCCAGGGCTATCGGGAACGATTGCAAGAGGCCGGACATAAAGAACGCGCCGGCACGATAACGATCCAGGACAGGACCCAGTTCATCGCGGGACTTCGCGAGTTGCTTGAACGGGATGTGCTCCGCCCGGAAAAGGCATTCCAGCTGATCGAAGCCGTCGAGCGCGGCGCGATGCCAGTGTCTGAGGCCTACCAGTTGATCGCCGGAATTCTCAGCGACAGCTGATTCAAGCGCGATAAAAAAAATCCAGCAGAAACCCGGAGTGGCCGTCAGGCCACCCCGGTTCCGTTTCCATTCTTCGTGACTCGCTCCGCCCCCCCACTTACGCAGCCTGAACCACGTCCGGCGCCGCATCACCGGCAGCGCTTCCCGCCGCTCGCCCCACCACCCGCGCCATCGCTTCCGACGCCGACTTCAACCAACCGACCCGGGTGTAACTAACCAGTACACCACTCATCTTCGCGAGACCTGCCCACTCGCCAGATCGTTCTGCCAATCCCTGCTATCAGAAACGATCAAGCCTATTCACCTGTCGCCACGGGACTTGTCGGAGGTAGTTCACTGAACTACACTCCACCCATGAATTTCGAATGGGACGAAGCCAAGAGCGAGGCTTGCTTCCGTGAGCGTGGTTTCGACTTCGCCTACGCGGCACGCGCTTTTTTCGATCCTGATCGCCTGATTCAGGCCGACACGCGCCGCAGCTACGGCCAAGAGCGCTATCAGCTCTTGGGAAAGATCGAACAGCGTCTTTTCGTCGTGGTCTACACGCCACGGGATGACGTTCTGCGCATCATTTCCGCACGCAAGGCCAACCAACGAGAGGTCCGACACTATGAAGACAGTACGCGTGACGATTGACCCTGCGGTCCCTAGCTCGCTGGAACTTGGCCGGATTGACACCGCTCGCGTTGACGCGACGACGGATGAAGAGGTCGCCACCCAGCAAGCTGCCGATGAAACCCAAGCTTTGCTTGATGCGGCGAAGTTCGCCCGTCGGGTTCGCAGACGCCTGGGATTGAGCCAGGCAGAGTTTTCAGAGCGGATCGATGTGCCGCTCGACACCATTCGCAACTGGGAACAAGGCAAGCGCTGCCCGACTGGCGCCGCGAAGGCGCTGCTCAAGATTCTGGACAAGGCGCCCGAAGCCGCACTCGCCGCCCTGCGCTGAAAGTCGGCCCCAAACAAAACCCCCGATCAGCCAGCCCTTCTCCCCCGCACGCAGAACAACACCGCGCCCCCTGCGGCGAGGCCCGCGGCAAAGCCCGGCCAGCTTTCGATGGGAGTAATTTTTTCGACCAGCAAATAAAGCATCGACAGCGGAAGGGCGACCGCGAAGAGGGTGTTGCCGCCATCCTTGGTCTGGATGAGCAGACCGCACACCTTCCAGAGAAACCGGAAGAGCCCCACCA
>Ga0268298_10005350_pt1 | contig 12070 bp, 8 predicted proteins | sample WWTPWeurt_MetaG_FD_194462 | JGI IMG/M metagenome (GOLD analysis project Ga0268298, IMG submission 194462) | Activated sludge microbial communities from WWTP in Nijmegen, Gelderland, Netherland - WWTP Weurt | ecosystem: Engineered > WWTP > Aerobic digester > Activated sludge | place: Netherlands...
GACCAAGCCGCGCTCGAGGACCTGGCCGCCTCGATCAAAGAGCACGGCCTGATGCAGCCGATCCTGGTCAGGAAGCGGGCCCAAGGCTACGAGATCATCGCCGGCGAGCGCCGCTGGCGCGCCACCCAGAAGGCCGGCCTCAAGACGATCGACGTCATCGTCAAGGAGCTCTCCGATCCGGACGCCTTCGTCATCGCGCTCATCGAGAACATCCAGCGCGAAGACTTGAACCCGATCGAGCTGGCCAAGGCCTATAAGCAGCTCATGGACGACCAGAGCCTCACGCAGGATCAGGTCGCCGAGCGCGTCGGAAAAGACCGCTCCACCGTCGCCAATAGCCTGCGCCTGATGAAGCTGCCCTCCGAAGTGCAGCGCCAGGTGGTGGCCGGCGCCCTCTCGATGGGCCACGCCCGCGCGCTGCTCGCGCTCGAGGACGAGGAGGCGATCTCCAAGATGGCCCGGGAGATCGTCAAGCGCGGGCTCTCGGTGCGCGAGGTCGAGAAGGCGGTGCGCGAGAGCCGCGAGAAGGCTCCGGCCGAAGAGGGCGCCACGCCTGCGGTCGATCCTTATGCGGCGATCCCGGGCGGCGCGGCCGCGGTGAAGCGGGAGACCGAGGCGCTGATCCGGCGCTACGGAGCGCGGGTGCGCATCGCGGTGGCGGGCAAGCGGGGGAAGATCGAGATCGACTTTGGATCGCCCGATGAGCTGGAGCGGATCCTGGGCGTGCTCAAGGGGGACCTCGGGCGTTGAGGCCCTGTGCGAGCCGTGAGCGATGATGCCGTGCACCTAGGCTACTAGGGCATCTGGGGCTCCGTGCTTGTTGGTGGCGTGGGCACTCTGTCCGAGTGGCACCAGTCGCGCTTCGCACGACAGCCACTGCGCGCGAGGACGCGCGAGGGAGCTTCGATTCGAGCTCGGTAGGTAGAGAAAGAGGACTACAGGAAGAGGTAGAACTTCGCGCCGAAGCCGATGACGAAGTTCTTGAAGCCGACCGCGTCACCCGCCAGCGTCTGCACGAAGTCGTCGACCCGGAAGAAGGCGTCGATGTCGAGCATCGGCTCCGAGCCCTTGGCGATCGTGTAGCCGGCGCGGAGCGTGTACCCCATCGAGAAGTACACCTTTCCGAGGCTCTTGATCGCCGGCAGCAGCTCGAGCTGGATGTACAAGGGATCGTTGATGTTGTAGGCCGCAGCGATCGGGATCTCGATGCCCCAGCTCAGCTCCGGGTCGGTGAAGACCGGCGCAAAGAACACGCCCGATTCGATGCGCAGCTGCGGGTTGACATGCAGGTCGAGCGGCACGCCGGCCTTGAAGGCGAACTTCAGCGTGTCCGCCGTCGGGATGTACGCGGTGAAGCGGACGCCCAGCTCTGGATCGCCCTTCAGGAAGCGGAACGTACCTTCCAGCGTGAGCGGGCCGTAGGAGGTCGACGGGGAGAGCGTCAACGGCAACACCACGGCGCGAACCTCGAGGTCGTCCATGATGCCGAAGCTGGCGGCGAGCGCGAGGCCAAAGCCGGTCTGGCTGGCGATTCCGAGGTCGCGCTGCGTGATAGCGAAATGGAGATCCGGAACGAGCGTCATCTTCGACAGCGTCATTCCGCGCTTCGCGTAGGCGATCGGGTAGCGACCTCCGCCTCCGCCTCCGCCTTCCGGAGCCGCGCCTCCCGTCTCACCCCCGGTGGAGGAGTCGGAGTTCTCCACGGTTTGCGCCGACGCGCTGGTCGCGAGCATCGCGGAGAGACTGAGAGCCAAGCTGAGCTTCCATCGAACGTTCATTGTTCCCTCTTTCTTTGAGGCCCGACGCGTCTGATCGGCGGGATGAACCCGCCAGCGGGCGGTATCGCTCCGCTCTAGGCATGCCGGACCGGACCCCAACGGGCCGGCTCTTACCGTGTCCAGATCCGCTTCGCCAGGGCCTCGATCGAGAAAAACGCTAGAGTCGGCGAATATTTGTGACCCGTCGGGATCTGACTTTTTCGTCTTTTTAGGGGGGCGAAGTTGTACGCCAGGAGGCCCTCGGGCTGCCACTGCTGTGACCGCCGTTGCGCCCAGGTTTGCTCCGGAGCAGTCTGCCGGGCTCCATGGCAATGCTCGGAAAGCAGCGCGAAGAATCCTTCATCTCTCGGGACCTCCCGAACGCCGCTGACGCTCACACCATCTTGGGCCGCGAGGCGAAGTTCAACGGCAAGTTGATCTTCGAAGGCGCGGTCCGGATCGACGGCAAGTTCGAGGGCGAGATCATCACCGAAGATCTCCTGCTCATCGGCCCCAGCGCCGAGGTGCGGGCCCAGCTCCACGTCGGCACGGTCGTCATCAACGGCTACGTCGAGGGCGACATCACGGCCAAGTCGCTGGTCGAGATCAAGGCGCCTGGCAAGCTCAAGGGCAACATCGTCACGCCCACGCTGGTCATCGAGAAGGGCGTCATCTTCGACGGCACCTCGCGGATGTCTCCCGGCGAGCGCGGCGAAGTGCTGCCTTTCCCGAAGCCGGAATAGTCGAAACCCGATGGGCGCCGCCGACCCTGGATGTTCGAGGGCAGATCGGCTAGCAAGGCGCTGAAATGGGCCCTAAGCCTTGAAAACGCCTTGGAGTCGGGCCTCGCGCGGGGCCCGCCGCGTGATCAAACGATTGCTCGGCCCCGAGCGCACGCAGATCGTGCGCACCGGTCTGGAGGACCTCGGGCTCCGGGAGCCCCCGCCCCCGCCCCCTCCGCCGCCTCCGCCGCCTCCGCCGCCGCAGCCCCCGCCCTACGTTCCGAGCGCCGCCTTCACGCCGGGGAAGATCGAGACGCTGGAAGACGAGATCCAGCAGCTCTGCTTCGTGGAAGGGAACTATCCCCACGGCTGGCCCGTGCATGAACGTTGCCCTTGCTGCCTGGGAACCGAGCTCCGGTACTTGTTCAGCAAGCACGAGCTCAAGCACTCCATCTGCGCGCGCTGCGAGTTCGTGTTCATGAACCCCTACCCTGCAGGGGACTTGCTCGATCGCATCTACAACACGGCTTACTATCCCGCGGTCCGGCGCTACATCGAGCTCCCCAAGGCCAAGGCCGGCAACGCCGCGTCGTTGTTCTCCTTCCCCGAGCCGGTGCTGGAGCGGATCATCGAGCGCGTAGCCGCCGCCGCTCCGAGCGGCAAATGGCTCGAGGTCGGCGGCGGGCTCGGCTCCTTCGCCAAGCTCGCTCAGACGCGGCTCCCGGAGTGGAGCGTCTATCTCAACGACCTCAACCGAGACTCGATCGCCTTCGCCGAGGAGGCCTATCAGCTCCGCACGATCGCCGGAGGCACGGACGCCATCGCCGCGGCGGGCATCGCCTTCGACGTCATCTCCATGATCTCCGCGCTGGAGCACGTCCCCGAGCCCTTCAATCTCCTGTCGGCCCTGGCATCGCAGCTCTCGCCCGGCGGGTACTTGGTGATCGGGGTTCCGCGCTTTTCTCCGCTCAACCGCGCCGTCTCTCATGACGCGAGCGCCTCGGTGACGCCCCCCTATCATGTGTCGCATTTCGACGAGCACAACCTGGCGCGGCTCTTTTCGCGGGTCGAGCTGCTCGACCCCCAGACCGTGGAGGTCTGGAAAGACGGCACCAACGCGTTCAAGCTGATCGACCTGGTGAAGACCTGGCCCTACTGGCGGATCGAGGTCCCGACCACCGAGCGCGAGACCCCTCGGACGGGCATGGTCGAGCCCTATCCTGAAGCGATGATGCGCTGGGTGAACGCGCTCGGCGCCGCCGACCAGCTGACCGCCGACCTGATCCACGAGGTCGATGGCGGCCTCTACCTCACGATGATCGCGAGGCGCCTCGCTTAGGACCTCGGACCCCAGTCGCCGGAGTCTGTGCACCCCGGGCCTGGTCTCCGGTCCGGTGACTTCTGTCTCCGGCGTCGTGTCGATCCGACGATCTCGCCAGGGTGTGAGCTTGGTCCCGCGCTTGCGATAGCTCACGTTCATGCGGACCTCAGGTCGATTGGGCGCACTGCGCGTCGTCCTCGCCTTCACCCTCCTCTGGACGAGCTGCTCTCCGGGCGCCCCCAATGCGCTCCCCAATCCGAGCGATCCCAACGGCGCGGGACCGATCCCGCCGGGGCTCGACACCGACGGCGACGGGGTGCCCGACGCCAACGAGGACCGTAACCAAAACGGAACGGTCGACCCCGGGGAGTCCGATCCGACCAAGACCGACACCGACGGGGACGGCATCCCGGACGCCAACGAGGTCGAGTACTTGGCCTGTGACCGGGTCAACGACCGCAAGATCACGGTCCTCGACGTGCCCGGGGCCGACGCGATGCTCATGGTCGACGCGGTCGTGGATGCCCACGCCATGCTCAAGACCGCGGACGGCCGCGCCCCCGGCCTGCAGGTCTACGATCCCACCACCTCCGTCGCCGCGGTCCTGATCGGCAAGCACCCCTCCTCGGGCGTGCAGTCTCCCGCCGCTCAGCGCGACTCCGATCGCCGCAACGGCTTGGCCGGCCTGGGCGAGGTCAGCGCCGCCAACGCCCGCACCTTCACCACGGTCGAAGGCTACGCCGCCGAACAGGCCAGCTTCCGCATCACCTTCAGCCAGGCCATCGACGTGAAGAGCGCCGCCCACCGGATCGGCGAGGCCTTGATCGGCAGCGCGCTCAGCGGCGCCCTCACGGTGGCCGCTGGCGCTCCCAGCGACCGCATCGTCACCGTCCGCTTCCTCACCATCCTCCGCTCCGCGAACCGCGTCGTGGAGGTCGCCGCTGTCTCCTTGGGGGCGACGGAGACCGACGCCGCCACCATCCGCCTCGAAGAGCTGAGCGACGGCACCAACGTCGCCCGCCATGGCTCCTTCACCCGCCACGTCTGCGATGAGCTGGCGGCCAAGGCCGAGTCCAAGGCCGACATCATCTTCGTCGTCGATGACTCGGGCTCGATGGAGGACGACCAGCAGGCCTTGCGCGCGGCCGCTGGCGCGATGGGCGACGTCTTGGCCAGCGCCCAGATCGACTACCGCCTCGCCGTGGCCCGCATGTGGGCCCCCGACGGCATGAGCAGCAACAACCGCGGCAAGCTCGAGGGCAGCGGCCTCACCGCCAATCTCCAGGAATTCCAGCGTGAGATCGTGGTGGGCGCCCAGGGCGGCTGGGAGCCGGGCCTCGAGGTCGGCATCGCCGCGATCGATCGCCTCTTGCCGAGGACCGCCGCGGGTCAACCGGTCGACGCGCACCACCTGCGCGAAGGCGCGGCCACCGTCGTCATCTTCCTCTCCGATGAGCGCGATCAATCGATGGAGTGCGCCGCTTGCGGGACCTGCGACGCCGACCGGGGCAACCGCCAGCAGTTCTGCAGCGAGCCGGCGGGGCAGGGCGTGGTCGACGACTTCGTCGCCAAGTACCGGGCCCGAAACGCGGTGGCCTTCTCTATCGTCGGTGACCTCCCCAACGGCTGCCGCCAGAGCGGTCAGCGCGACGACTTCGAGCCCGGCCAGGGCTACGTCGAGATCGCCAACGGCACCGGCGGCCAGTTCGGATCCCTCTGCGGTGACATGAGCCAGAACCTGCGCGACGTCGCCCGCGTGGCCACCGGCGTGGCCTCGGCCTACCGCCTGTCTACCGTCCCCGCCTCGGCGAGCCTCCAGGTCGCGATCGGACCGGCCGGTCATGGCCGGGCGATCCCGCGCAGCCGCGTCAATGGCTTCGACTACGACGCGGTCCAAAACTCCGTCGTCTTCTACGGGGACGCGCGCCCCAAGGACGGCGACGAGGTCGTCATCGGTTACCGGCGCTGGGACTTCGCCAACGATCCGCGGACGCCCCCGGACACCTGCGACAGCTGCGCCTCCGGCACCAGCTGCACGCCGACCAGCGACATCCTGAACTGCCAGCCGATCTGCGGAGACACGATCTGTTCCGCCGGCCTGGTCTGCCTCCTCGAGACGGCTAGCTGCGGCACGCCAGGCACGATGCAAACCCCGCCGCCCCCCGATGCCTGTGGAGGCCGCTGCAACGCCGGACAGGTCTGTAACCCCGGACCGGCGCTGTGCATCGCGCCCTGCGAGCAGACCGGCTGCCAGGGTATGGAGACCTGCAACGCCGTCTCGCATCTGTGCGAGATCCCGAACTTCTGACGGTCTTGCTGCGCTGACGCGCGAGTGCTACCAGCCTCTCCAACGGAGGCTTCGATGAGCGAGCGCGTGCGTGAGATCCTCAGCTGGTACAAATCCGAAAACCCGGGCGTCCTGAACAACCTGGCCCGCATGATGAACCAGGGTCGCCTGGCCGGCACGGGCAAGATGGTGATCTTGCCGGTCGACCAAGGCTTCGAGCACGGCCCCGCTCGCTCCTTCGCCCAAAACCCGGCCGGCTATGACCCCCGCTACCACTTCGAGCTGGCGATCGAGTCGGGCTGCAGCGCCTACGCCGCGCCCCTCGGCTTCATCGAGGCCGGGGCCGCTGACTTCGCGGGCAAGATCCCCACGATCTTGAAGGTCAACAACTCCGACTCCCTATCCAAGAGCGAAGATCCCTGCCCCGCGGTCACCGCTTCGGTCAGCGACGCGCTGCGCCTCGGCTGCAGCGCGATCGGCTACACGATCTACCCCGGCTCCTTGGCCAGAAACGAGATGTTCGAGCGCCTGCGCGACATCACCGAAGAGGCCAAGGCCTGCGGTCTGCCGGTCATCGTCTGGGCCTATGCCCGCGGGAGCTCGCTCTCCAAGGACGGCGAGACGGCCATCGACGTCATCGCCTACGCCGCTCACATCGCGGCCGAGCTCGGCGCGCACATCGTCAAGGTGAAGACCCCCACGGCCTTCATCGAGCAGAGCGACGCCAAGAAGGTCTACGAGAAGCAGGGCATCAAGATCGACACCATGGCGGACCGCATCCGCCACGTCGTGCAGTCCACCTTCGCGGGTCGGCGCATCGTGATCTTCTCGGGCGGCGCCACCAAGGGGACCGACGAGGTCCTCGAAGAGGTGCGCGGGATCCACGCCGGCGGCGGCTTTGGCTCGATCATGGGCCGGAACGCCTTCCAGCGCCCCAAGAAGGAGGCCCTCGCTCTCCTCGGCCAGGTGATGGACATCTACCTCAAAGCGCCGTGATCTCGAGCGTGAAGGGCCCGCTGCCGCTGTACGCATCCACGATGATGAAGTAGCGGCCGGCAGCGGGGTTCATCACCTTCACGTCTGGTTTCAGATCAGCGCCAGCGATCGCGTCATCGTTGCAGGCCACCTCGGCGGTCGCGGTCGGGCAGGTCCCGCGCCGCACCACCAAGATCGGATCCCAGCTCGCGCTGCTGATGCGGGCCCTCAGCTCGCTCAGACCGGCCGGCACATCGACCGAGTACACCACGTCCTGGCCGCCGCTGGTGCCCGAGGGGCAGCTGAGGCTGCTGAAGCTGTCCGCGGCGGCGCCCGTCGAGGCCTGGACGACCGCGCGGCCGCCGACCAGCGTGAGGGGCTGTCCGTCGCAGCGATCGTTGCCTGGCGGCGCCACGCAGGCACCCTCGTCGCAGCGGGCGGGCGCCATGCACTCGGTGTCGACCAAGCAGGCCGGCCGCACCAAAGCGTGGACGGTGTAGCGGCCGGCGTCCCCGCTGCTCACACCATCGACCGCGATGATGTAGCTGGTGGCGACGGTGGGCTGCAGCACCACACGCCCGGGGCTCCCGAGGCGGCTCTGAGCCGCGCCGACGCAGCTCGCCTCGAGGTTGTTGCAGCTGGTGCCGACCCACATCAAGCCGCCAAAGGGCCCGACCAGATCCAGCGCGGCCCGCTCTCCGGCGCCCAGCTCGAGCGAGAGGAAGCGATCCGGACCGGCTCCGTCACCGGCGAAGAGATCGCCCCCGCAAGCGCTGGCGGTGGCCTCTACCGTGTTGGTCCCGGCAGTGGTGTCGACCTCGAGATCCCCCGAGGCCAGGATCGGCGTGACCCCGCTGGTGAAGCGGCAGGTGTAGTCGCCGGACTGATCCCAGGTCACGTCCAGCGTAAAGGCGGTGGAGACCGTGGCCGTCCGAGCGCTCACCCATAGGTAGATCGGGCTCACGTTGGCGGCGACCAGCTCGAGCGAGGCCGGCGTTCCGACCGGCCGCGGCGCATCGCAGCTCAGCAGGCTGAGATCTTCGTTGCAGTCGCTGAGCGCTGCCAGGCTGAAGCGCGCGGTGCGGGTCGCGGTGCGGACCGTGGCGTGGAGCACCGCGCCGGCCCGCGGCGGGGTGATGGCGTAGACCCGATCCGGGCCCGGCCCGTCGGCGCTGAGGCCGCAGGTCGAGAGCCCGATGTCGCGAGCCCCGGCGAGATCGCCGCTCGTCGATCCGGCTCCAACCACCGTCGCCCCTTGGCAGGCGCTGATGCGCGCCCCGAAGCGGGTGCTGAGCTCGAGCTGATACGGCTGGCCGAGGGCCGGCACGCTGCCCGCGGCGGTGGAGACGGTCCACAGCGCGCTCTGGGTCGGCGGGCTCGGCGTCAGCGGGACGGTGGTCGTAAGGGTGTAGGCCTTGGGCCCGGCGAAGGGCCCCGCGTCATCGGCGATCGACAGCTGCACCAGACCGTCCGAGCCCGAGAGCACATCTCGCGCGCTCAAGGCGTCGCCGCGCTCGAGCATCACGTTGAGGGCGTCGACGTCGCCGGGGCAGGCGCGCAGCGAGAACACCGCGTTTCGGGGGATCGTCGGGGCCCGCAGGCGGGACTCGTCGCCGTAGATGTCGAGCTCATCCCCAGCGCAAAAGTTCGCGTGCTTCCGTAGCTCCACCAGATACGGACCACCAACGTCGGTCGGCAGCACCCGCAGCGCCAAGCTGCGCGCCTGGGTGGAGGTCGGAACGCGCAGGACCTCGAGGCCGGGGAAAGAGACCTGCACCAGGCCGCTCGGAGGCAGATCATCGCCGTCGATCGCGCTCGCGAGCGTGTAGAGATCGGCGATGACGCGGAGCACCGCGACGTCGCTGCGCACGATCAGCTCCGCGCCCTCGTCGGCGGCGAGCTCGATCCGGTACCAGTCCACGTCCGCGCCGCAGATCGTGGGCGTGGTGCTGGCGGTGTTGCTGAGCAGCTCGGCGCCGGAGGGCAGGTCGTTGGCCGGGTCGCGGCGGCAGCCCGCGGCGCTCGGCTGGCACTGGCCGCCCGTGCACTCGTTGCCGGGCCAGCAATCGGAGGGGCGCTGGCAGGTCGAGGGCTCCTGGCAGCGCCCGCTGGCGCCGCAGACGAAGGGCGCGCGGCAGTCGCGGTCCTCACAGGCGCCGCACACCCCGAAGCGGCAAAACGCGCCGCGGCCGCAGTCGACGTCGCCGCTGCACTCGAGATCGAGGTTCCCGTCCGAGCTCAGGCTGGGCTCGCAGTAGCCGACGGCGCTGCAGCGGTGGTGTTCGCCGCAGGCCGCCTCCGAGGCGAGGGTGCAGGCGCCCGGCGGTGTACCGCACACGTGGTCCACGCAGATCGAGGGGGCGGTGCAGCCTTCGGTGGTCGTGCAGGCGCTGCCGGGGGCTCGGCAGACGCCGTCGCGCGCGCACTCCAGGCCGCCGCCGCAAGGGCTCCCCTGATCGCAGCGCGGGGGCCCGGCGTCCGTCACGCCCGCGTCCTTGGTCGCCCCGCCGCCGTCGCGCACGCTGGCGTCCAGGTGCGGCAGCTCCGGTCCTTCGCGGGGCGCGACGTGGCACCCTGCGAGCGCTGGCAATAGGCCCCCCAGGAGAGTAGCGATCGAGAGACGGAGGCCGCGCGACATGAGCCGCCGCTTATAGCAAGACTACCGAGGCAGAACTAGTGTACCGCGCCCGTCATGGCTGGCCGTATCGCTCGCTCTTTTCGCGCCTGTTCGCGCGGGCCTTCGGCCCCGGGCGGGCGCTGCGACTCACGTATTCTCGATACGTTCCGTCTCCGCGCCGCACGAACAGACACGAAAACTGCTTCGCGAATACAGCCACCCATGACGGGCGCGGTGCACTAGGAATTGCCGCACGAGCGCGGTAACGAAGAGGTGCATGATCCCGCTCCTCGCGGCCGACGAAATGCAGCAGCTCGATCGCTGGGCGATCGATGAGCTCGGAATTCCCGCGCTGGTACTGATGGAGTCGGCCGGTCGCGCAGTGGCCGCCGCGACTACGTCCGTGCTGGAGACGCTCGGCGCCTCCGGCCCGGTCCTCGCGCTGGCCGGCCCAGGCAACAACGGTGGGGATGCCGTCGTCGCGGCCCGCCTGTTGGCCTCGCGCGGGGTGGCGGTGCGGATCGTCCTGGTCGGTGATCCAACCCGCCAGTCCCCCGATCTCATCCGCGAACTGGCGATCGCCGAGCAGCTCGGGCTCCGCGCCACCCCGTTTTCCCCAGCGACCTTCGACGGGATCCTCGGCGTGCACCGGGTGGTGATCGACGGCCTCTTCGGCACGGGCCTGGCCCGCCCGCTGACCGAGGACTTCAAGACGGTGGTCGAGATGCTCGCCAAGAGCCCAGCCAAGGTGGTGGCCGCCGACATCCCGAGCGGGATCGACGCCAACACCGGCGCCGTCCTGGGCGTGGCGGTGCGGGCCGACGTCACGGTCGCGCTGGGCTTTGCCAAGCTCGGCCATGCCCTGCCACCCGGTCGCGCCTATGCGGGCCGTCTCGAGGTCGCTGACATCGGCATCCCGCCCGTGCTCCTGGCCCGCTTGCCGCTGATCGCCGGCCAGCTCGAGGCCGCCGATCTCCGGGGCGTCTTCCCGCCCCGCGCCTTAGACGCCCACAAAGGGACCTTCGGGCACGCGCTGGTCGTCGGCGGTCGGCCGGATCGCCCAGGATCAGTGCTGCTCGCCGCCCGCGCGGCGCTGCGGAGCGGCGCGGGCCTGGTGACCTTGGCCTCGGACGGCGAAACGGTGTGCCGCCTCGCCCCGGCGCTCGTCGAGCTGATGGGGGCCAGCGTCGGCGCACCGCGGCTCGAAGATCAGGCCGTCTTGGCGCTGATCGACGACAAGGACGCCTTGGTGATCGGTGGCTCTCTCGACGGCGTGGGCGCGGATCGGGCCGCGATCCGCGAGATCTTGGGCCGCGCCAAGATCCCCGCGGTGATCGACGCCGGCGCGCTCGACGCCTTCGCCCAAGATCTGGGCGCGGTGGCTGCCCGATCGGCGCCGTCGATCCTCACGCCTCATCCCGGCGAGGCCGCGCGCCTCCTCGGCACCAGCGTCGCGCAGATCCAGGCCGATCGCCTCCGTTCGGCCCGGGTGATCGCTGAGCGCAGCCACGCCATCGTCGTGCTCAAGGGCGCCTCCACGGTCATCGCCGCGCCCGGGGGCGCCGCCGCGATCCTCGCCCAAGGCAACCCGGGCATGGCCACCGGTGGCACCGGCGACGTCCTCGCGGGCATCATCGGCGGGCTCCTCGCCACCGGGGTCCCGCCGCTGCTCGCCGCGCGCGCTGGCGCCTATTTGCACGGAGTGGCCGGCGATCTGGCCAAAGATGCGGTCGGCGAGCCCTCGCTCATCGCCTCCGATCTGCTGGCCGCGCTGCCCGCGGCGATCGCCGGGCTCCGAAAGGGCCCATGAAACGTACGCTCCGCAGCGAGGCCGAGACGCGCGCCTTGGCCGGAGCGCTGGCAAAGCGGCTGGCGGCGCTCCTCGCGCTCGACCCCGACCGCGCGATCGTGCTCGGCCTCACCGGAGATCTCGGCGCGGGCAAGACCGCCTTCGTCCGCGGCTTCGTGGCTGGCCTGGATCCCGCGCGAGAGGCGGAGGTCTCCTCGCCGACCTACGCCCTGATCCACCAGTACCCAGGCACGCCCGAGGTGCGCCACGTCGATCTCTATCGGCTCGAGTCGGCCGCGGATGTCGCGGGCATCGGGCTCTATGAGCTGTGGTCCGAGCCCGGCCTGACCTTGGTCGAGTGGGCGGACAAGTTGAGCCGCGCGATCCCGGGCCCGCACCTCGATATTCGACTTGCCGAAGGCCCCCGAAATGTGCGTGAAATCCAGCTCGAAACGACGGACCCAGCGCTTCGCATGATCCTCGAAGATCTCGCGCGCTGAGCCCGCTCTTCCGGAGGCCATCCTGCTCCTCACTTCGCTCTCCCGTCCCCTCTCTGCCCTGCTCGTCGCGCTCGCGCTCGGCTGCGGCAGCACCACCGAGAC
>Ga0268298_10005351_pt1 | contig 12068 bp, 9 predicted proteins | sample WWTPWeurt_MetaG_FD_194462 | JGI IMG/M metagenome (GOLD analysis project Ga0268298, IMG submission 194462) | Activated sludge microbial communities from WWTP in Nijmegen, Gelderland, Netherland - WWTP Weurt | ecosystem: Engineered > WWTP > Aerobic digester > Activated sludge | place: Netherlands...
TACACCCGATAACCAGGCCCGTAGTCGATGCGAAGCTCGGAGACGCCTTCTCCGACCGGCTTGGCATCCCCAGCGTTTCCCGTCGCGAGGCGTTCGATGCGCACCTGAACACGCGCCCGCGCGCGCAGATCCCGCAACCCGTCGATCCACCTGGCGAAGACCTGCGTCTTGAGGATTTCGACCACGGTCCACGACCGTATCCACGAGGCTACTATAAATCAAGGCCGTCCCGCGTCCTTCAGGAGCGCCGACCCGGGCGACGGGGGGTGGCCCAACTTCGGCCCCGCCGATTTCCTGCCACCGTGCCGCCTCGTCCGGTCGCGGCGACGATCAAGCGCGCCAAGAGCCCGCCCGCTCACCGCCGCCCGCTCACCGCCGCCCGCTCACCGCCGCCCGCGGGCCACCGGCCGCGCGCTCAGCGGATCGTCGGGCCAGGCGTGTTTGGGGTAGCGGCGCTGCAGGGCGGGGCGCAGCTCGGGGTAGGTCTGGCGCCAGAAGCTGGCGAGATCTTGCGTGACCTGGACGGGGCGGCCGTTGGGGGCGAGCAGCTCCAGCAGCACGGGTTGGCGGTCGCGGGCGAGGCGCGGGGTCTGGGTGCAGCCGAAGAGCTCCTGCAGGGGCAGGGCCAGCACGGGGGGGCGGTGCTCGTCGCGGTAGGCGAGGGGGACGTGGCGGCCGCTGGCGACCTGGAGGCGCTCGGGGGCCTCGCGCGCGAGGGCCCGGGCCTGCTCGGGGCTGAGGAGGTGGTTGAGGTCTCCGAGCAGCTCGGCGCGGCGCAGCTCGGCGAAGCTGGTCCTGGCGTGGCAGAGCGCGGGCAGGCAGCGGGCGAGCAGGGTGTCGTCGCCCGCGGGGAGCTCGAGCTCGGGGAGGGCCCGGCGCAGCCAGCGCAGGCGCGCGAGCCAGGAGTCCACCGCGGGGCTCGGCTGCAGCGCGCGGCGCGGATCGCGGGAAGCCTGCTCGGCCAGCAGCGCGGCGGCGCGGGTGGGGTCGGGCGTGACCGGTGCGCGGTGCAGGCAGAGGTCCTCGTAGAGGCGGCAGCGGCTGGCGACGACGCGCTCGGTGGCCTCGTCGAAGCTGAGCTGCTGCTCCTCGCGCGTGGGTAGCCAGGCGGCGTCGATCGCGCTGGCCACCAGCACGCGGGCCTCGCGGCCGGCGCCGTCGACCTCCACGGCGACATAGAGCGGCTCGTCGCGCACGGCGCTGCGCGGGTCGAGCACGACGCCGCGCCCGCCGACGAGGCGCCCGCGATCGCGCTCGCCCTCGCGCCGCAGCACGACGCGGTCGGGGAAGGCGCTGAGCACGAGGCGCAGCAGGGTGGCCGAGGGGCTGTCGCCCCTTAACCGTTCACGGTCCTCGACCCCGGTCGCGGCGTCGGGTGGGCGGGCCGGCAGGCGGGCCAGCAGCTCGTCGCGCACGCGGGCGACCTGGCGTAGCGCGCCGAGGTTGAGCACGCGGTCGCGAGGCGCCGCCGCCTGGCCCCGGCGCTCCGCCTCTTCGAAGCGCTCGAGCCGCTCGAGTAGGTCGGAGCGGGCGCTGAGCGGATCGGCCGCGGGGCCGCGCCGCGTCGGATCTCCGCCGAGCGCGGCGGGCGCCAGGAGGTCGCGCTCGGAGAGCAGCGCGGCCAGCGTGGCGCCCTCGCGGGCGCAGCCGGCCGCGCGCGCGGCGACGAGCAAGCGGGCCAGGCGTGGGTGCAGCGGCAGCGCCAGCAGCTCGCGGCCCAGCGTCGTCGGGTGGCGGCCGAGGGGGTCGAGCGCGCCGAGGCGCACGAGCAGCTGCTCGGCGCTGGCCAGCGCGCCGCGCTCGGGCGCCTCGAGCCAGTCGAAGGTCTGCGGGTCGCGGCCCCAGCAGCGCAAGGTCAGCACGACCGGGGCCAGGTCGATGCGCCGCAGCTCGGGCGGGGTCGCCGTGGCCAGCGAGGCCTGCTCGGCGGCGGTCCACAGCCGGTAGACGCGGCCGGGGCCGAGGCGCGCGGCGCGACCGGCGCGCTGGTCGGCCGAGGCGGCGCTGATGCGCGTGAGCTCGAGACGATCGAGGCCCGTGCGGGGGTCGTGGCGCGGCAGCCGCACCTGGCCGCTGTCGATCACCGTGCGGACGCCGGCGACGGTCACCGAGGTCTCGGCGACGTTGGTGCTGAGCACGACGCGGCGGCGCTCGCCGGCGCGCAGGGCGCGGTCCTGGGCGGCGCTGGGGAGGCTGCCGTGCAGGGGGACGACCTCGGCGTCGGCGAGGCCGGCGAGCAGCTCGGTGGCGCGCGCGATCTCGCCCGCGCCGGGGAGGAAGACCAGCAGGTCGCCGGCGTGGGGGACGTCGCGCAGGGCGCGCCGGACGGTGCGCGCGGCGACGGCGGTGAGCGGGTCGCGGGGCGGCGCGGGGAGATAGCAGGTCTCGAGTGGGTGGGGCTCGCTGGTCAGGCGCAGGATCGGGCAGCCGCCGAGGTAGGCCGCGACGGGCTCGGCCTGCAGGGTGGCGGACATCACGATCAGCCGCAGGTCGGGGCGCAGCTCGCGTTGCACCTCCTTGAGCAGCGCCAGGCCGAGGTCGCTGTGGACGCTGCGCTCGTGGAACTCGTCGAGCACGACGGCGCCGACGCCCTCGAGCGCCGGGTCGTCGAGCAGGCGGCGGGTGAGGAGGCCCTCGGTGAGGACGAGCAGCCGCGTCGCGGCGTGGTAGCGGCGCTCGAAGCGCACGTGAAAGCCGACCTCGTGGCCGAGCGTCCAGCCGCGCTCCTCGGCGATGCGCGCGGCGGCGGCGCGCGCGGCGACGCGGCGTGGCTCGAGCAGCCAGACCTGGCCGCTGAGCCACGGCGCACCGAGCAGCGCTGGCGGCAGGCGCGTGGTCTTGCCCGTGCCGGGCGGCGCCACCAGCACGAGGTTGCCCCGCGCGCCCGCGGCGGCGACTAGCTCGGGCAAGTGCGCGTCGATCGGCAGCGCGGCGCCGCCGGCCGGGTCAGGTTCGCGCTGGGCGCCGTTGTGTGCGATGAGAGGCCTCGTTCGCGCGGGGACGCGCCGGCGTCCGCGCCGAGGAGCAGCGCATGCAGACCTTCGACAGTCGCCTGGTCCGTGCCGAGCAGCTTACACCGACCGTGCGGCGCTTGTGGTTCGAGCGGGCGGAGGGCGCCACGCTCGACTTCCTGCCGGGGCAGCACGCGCGCTTCGTGCTGCCCGCGACGCGGGAGGCCGCGGAGCACGCGGGGGCCTACTCGCTCTGCGAGCCGCCGCGGGCCGACGGGCGCTACGCGATCTGCGTCAAGCAACAGCGGGCCCACGGCGTGGCCGAGGCCTTGTTGCGGGCGACGCCGGGCGCGCTGCTGCAGACCGTCGCGCCGCTGGGCCGCTTCGTGCTCGGGGCGGCCGATGGCGGCCCCTTGGTGTTGGTGGCCACGGGGGTGGGGGTGGCGCCCTTCCATGCGATGCGCGACCAGCTCCGCGAGCTGGCCGCGCGCGCCGACGTTTACTTGCTGCTCGGTGCGCGTCGGCCGGTGGAGCTGCTCTTCGATGCGCAGTGGCGGGCGCTGGCGGGTGGTGCCGGGGGCCGCTTTCACTATCGGCCGATCGTCAGTCGGCCGCAGCCCGAGGACGGGTGGGAGGGAGCGGTCGGTCGGGTCGACGCCCTGCTCGGCGAGCTGCCGGCGACGCTGGGCGAGGCCCGCGCCTACCTTTGCGGTCATAGCCCGATGGTGGCGCAGCTCCGCGCCGAGCTGACCCGTCGCGGGCTGCCGACGGCGCGCCTGCACACGGACCACTGATCGACGGACCGCGCCCGCCGGTGCCCGCCGGTGCCCGCCGGTGCCCGCCGGTGCCCGCCGTGCAGCGCGCAACTTGGAGTTGGCGGCGTTTGCTGCGAGAATCGGCGCTCCGATGAGTGACCAGCGAGAGCGCCGCGATCCCCGCTATCCGGTGACGTGGGCGGTGTCCATCCGCGCCGCCGACTGGCTCGAGGTGCAGCAGCTCAGCACCGAGAACGTCAGCCGGGGCGGCTTGTTCATCCGCACGCGGAGCCAGGCGGCTCCTGGGACCCGGCTGCAGATCGAGCTCACGCTGCCGGACGGCACGGTGTTTCCGGCCGACGGCGAGGTCATTCACTGCATCGCGGCGGAGCGGGCGCGGGCCGAGGGTGTCGCCGCGGGGATCGGGGTGCGCTTCGATGCGCGCCACGCCGTCGATCTCTATCTGCTCGAGACCGCCGCGGCAGGGCAGGCGGGGGGCTTGGCGCACGCCTACGCCTTCGACCCGTTGGGCTTTGCCACGCTCGAGGCGACGCTGGCGCCGGTCAGCCAGGCCGGCGAGACGGCCGAGCCCGAATGGACCACGGCGCATCACCTGATCGAGCCGCCGGCGGCCACCGGCGGCCTCGAGGACTCACCGCTGGCCGCGGTCGCAGCCAGCGTGCCCGAGCTCGCAGCCAGTGCGTCCGAACGCGCGGTCGCGAAGGCGGAGCCCTGTGTCTTCGGTATCGACTTCGGCACGACCTACAGCAGCATCGCCGTCGTGCTCGGCGAGCGGGTGGTCGTGCTGGAGGACACGGACGGCAACACCCTCACCCCCTCGGTGGTTTGCTATCCGGAGGACGGCCCGCCTCTGGTCGGCTGGAGGGCGCGCGAGCGGATCGCGACGCACCCGACCACGACGCTGAGCTCGATCAAGCGGCTGGTCGGCCGCCGCTACGACGATCCGGCGCTGGAGGCCTTCTGGGCCTCCTCGCCGCTGCGCGGCAGCGCGGGGGTCGAGGGCGAGACTCTTTTCGATATCTACGGCCAGGCCATCAGCACGACGCAGGTCGCCAGCGAGGTCTTGCGCCGCCTGCGCGAGATCGGCGAGCGCGCGACGGGACTGCCGGTCGAGCGCGTGCTGCTCTCGGCGCCGCTGGGGGCGCCGGCCCAGCGCGCGGCGATTCAGCGCGCCGCGGAGCTGGCGGGGCTGCAGGTGCTGGGCGTCGTCGACGAGCCGGTGGCGGCGGCGATGAGCTATGCCGTGGGGCGCGACGATGAGCAGCTGATCGCGGTCTACGACTTCGGGGGCGGGACCTTCGACTTCTCCTTGCTGCGGCTGGCGGACGCGCGCCTGTCGGTGCTCAGTCAGGCCGGCGATGCGTGGCTCGGCGGGGACGACTTCGACACGGCCCTGGCCCAGCACGCCGCCGCGGAGTTCTGGCAGCGCTGGCACGTCGACCTGCGCCAACGCCAGGTCGAGTGGCAGCGCCTGCTCTTTCTCGCCGAGGTGGCCAAGCGGCGCCTGAGCCTGCAGCAGTCGGTCGAGCTCAAGGCGCGCGCCATCGCGCTCTCGGTGCGCGGTCCGATCGACCTGGTCACGAGCTTCGACCGCCCGCTCTTCGAGCAGCTCTGTGGCGAGCTGGTCGGCTGCTCGCTGGAGATCGTCGAGGGTTGCCTGCGCGAGGCCGGGGTGTCGCCGGCGCAGGTCGATCGCGTCGTGCTGACGGGCGGGGTCTCGCGGATGCCGCTGGTGCGAGAGCGACTCCAGCGTTACTTCGCGCGCGAGCTGCCGCTGCTGGTCGACCCGGAGCAGGCGATCGTGATCGGGGACGCGATCTACGGCCGCTTCCTGCAGCTCGCCCAGCGCGGGTCGGGGCTGCACCGGGGACTCAGCTCGCCCGGTACGCCCGTGGGTGGGCCCCCGGGGGAGTAGGGCGCGGGACGCGCGCGTCCTGGGCCTAGACGCCGCGCTCGAGCAGCGCGCGCACGATCAGCGGCCAGCCGACCGTGGCGTCGAGCAGCACCTCGGCATAGCGCCCACCCGCGGCGGGCGGGACGAACTTGCCCCAGCTCACCCCCTCGGAATAGGTGCAGCCCGAGAGATGCCCGTAGTGCACGGGGTCCGGGCAGATGCGCACGCCGTAGCGAAAGCGTGGCACGGGCAGCTCGAGCTCGAGGCGACCGTTGAGCACGTCGACGTAGGGGGCCACCTGCTGGGCCCAGTTGCGCGGGACGCCGCCGCCGACCGTGAAGATCCCCAGCGGGCGACCCTCTCGGGTCTGCTGCTGGCAGAGCTCGGCGTAGTGCACGAGGTCGCGGAACGCGTCGTAGCGCAGGTAGTCCTGCCCCTGGCGCTCGCGCGCATAGCGGTGGACCATGAAGTCGAGGCCGAGCTCGGAGTCGCTGAAGGCCGGGATGATCACCGGGACCTGGCGCTGGGCGGCGGCCTGCAGCACGCCACGGCCCGGCAGCTGCTCGCCGAAGAAGCGCAACAGCTCGTGGGTGCCGACCGGCTCGCTGCGGCTGTCGGCCAGGCGGCCGAGCAGCTCGCGCGCATGCTCGGCGAGCTGGTCGAGGTTGTACTCGGGCTCGATCACGTCGTAGACGCGATTCAGCCGCGCAGCCAAGTAGGCCTCGTCGGGGATGTTGGGATCGGCCTTGTAGTGGTGCATGCCGATGTCCTCGGTCAGGCCGTGACCGACCAGCGCGCCGGTGGCGACGACGCAGTGCACCCAGCCGCGCTCGATCATCTCGACCGCCAGCAGGCTCAGCCCGGCCATCGTCATCGCGCCGCTCAGCGTCAGCACGACCCAGGCGCCGTCGCGCACCATCGCCTCGCTGACGGCGACGGCCTCGCCGAGCGTGCGCCCGGTGAAGGCGGTCTTGCTCATCGCCGCGAGCAGCTCGGCGGTGTTTTTGGGGGCCGTGACGTCGAGGCGCTGCATCGGCTCGAGACCGAGCCGGGCAGCATCAGCGGCGGAGCGCTTCGCGGGGCAAGTCGACATGGGTCAGCTCCTGGTGGTCTGCTGCGAGAGCATCGTCTAGCACAGAGTGCGGTGTCCGCGGACCTCCGAGTGGGCAGGTTCGCGGCGACCCGCTATGCTCGGCGCCGTCGTCAGCGCCGGAGCTCGTGCCAACCCGATGCAACCTCGTTTTCTTAGGACCCGCTCGGAAATAACTCATCCAACTGGGCGTCGATCCATCCCGCCGGGCGGCGTTGCAGCTCCTCGCAATACCGACAGTCTTCCTTCGTCGCTGCGCCTTGCCCGGCGGGCGCCTCAACGCCCAGTTGATCGAGTTATTTTCGAGCGGGTCCTTGGGGCCGTCGCGCGGCTGACGCTGCTGCTGGGGGTGCTGCTCGTGGCGACGAGCGGCTGTCGCCGCCGCGCGCGGCCGGGCAGCGAGGCCCCCGGCGCGCCGTCGACCGCGATGGCGGAGGCGCCCGGGCCCTCGCTGGAGGCCCGCCAGCCCGACGTGCTGCGCTGGGGCCTCCACCTCAGCGGGGCGCTGCTCGCCGGTCGCGATTGGTCGAGCGGGGCGCTCGATCGCGGTCCCTCGGCGCCGCTCGTGCGGCGCAACCTCGAGCAGCTGCTGGCCTGGCGGATGAACGTGCTCGTCGTCGATGCGGTCGACGGTAAGCGGACGTCGTTGCTCCTGCCCAGCCCGACGCTGCTGGCGCAAGGCTGGTCCGCGCCGCCGCGCGCCATCCCGGCCTGGGTGCGGCAGGCGCATCGGCGCCTCGTGCCGGTGTATCTCGACGCGACGGCGTTGGCCCGCGCCGCGAGCGAGGTGCCGCCGGGCTTGAGCCTGGCGCAGTTCGCGCGGGCCGAGGGCGAGCTGCTCGACGCGGGTGGCTTCGATGGGCTGCTCTTCACCAACCCCGTCGGGGCCGGCGCTGCCGCGAGCTACGCGCTCGCCCACGCCCGGGGACGGCGCTATGTCGATGCCCTGGGCCCGCAGGCGCAGCGCGCCGACGTGCTGCTGGCGTCGATCGACGGTGGGCTGTTGGCGTCGCTGGCGGCGCTCGCTGGACCCTCGGCCATCGTGCTCGGTGCGGCACCGGCGGGGCAGCGCCTCGTGGCCGAGCTGGGCGTGATGGCGCTCGTGGCCGCTCAGGCCCGGGCGCGGCGCCAGCGCTTGTGGGTCGAGGTCGGGGAGACGGGCCAGCGCGCGGGCCTGCGCCACAACCTGCTGCTGCTGGCGGCCGCGCAATACCGCGCCACGGGCTACCTCTGGCGCGCGCACGCCGTGGACGAGCTGCCCTGGCGCGACGAGGATCTGCGGGGCGAGGCCGAGGCGACGCTGCAGGACCTCGAGTGGCTGCGGCGTCCCGCGGGCGATCGACCGCCGCGCGCCGAGATCGTGCTGGCGTTGCCGACGGACGATCCGCTGCGGATCGATGCGCTGGCGTTCGTGGCGCAGGCGCTGGGTCCGGTGGCCAACGGCCTGGCGCTGTCGGGGTACGAGCTCCGCGCCAGCGGCGGTCTGCCCCCGGCGGCGGCCGACGCCTATGTGGTGCTGGCCTCGGGGCGCATCTCCGAGGGAGTGCCGGACCTGCCGGAGGCCGTGCTGGAGCTGCTCCGCGGGCCCAGGCCGGTGCTGGTCATCGTCGATGGGCTGAGCGACGGCGGCAATTGGCGCCACGCGCTGCCGCTGCTCGGGCTGCGCCCGGGTTGGCCGCGGGTCGAGCTGCAGGGCACGATCGAGCGCATCGAGCTGGCCGATCCGGGGTGGCAGGGCGGTAGCGCGGCCACGGGGGAGGTCGCGCTGCGCGCCGCGCTGCTTCCCGAGCGCGCCGTGAGTGGACAGCTGCTGGCCAGCGTGACCTTGCAGGGGGCTCGCACACCGCTGCTGGTCGGCAACGGCAACAAGCTGCTGATCAACGCCAGCGCGGTGCCGGCGGCCGCGGCGTTCTGGATTAATCGCCTGCTGCGGCGCAACGCGCGCCTGAGCTTCGATGGCGTGGGCTTCACCGGTCGGCGCTCGGCCTTCCTCGCGCTCGGCGACACGCAGCTCGAGGCCGATCTGCCGCTCGCGCCGGGCACCGAGCTGCGCGTGTTGCGCTACGGCGCCGACGGGCAACGCCAGCCGATCGAGCTCTGGCCCTACGAGCCGCCGCTCAAGACCGCGCTGGCGCAGCACGAGCTGCTGGTGGTCGAGGGGCTCGCCGCGCCGTGAGCGGGGTGTGGCCGCGAAGGGGGGGGCTGACGAATCGGGACAGATCGGGTACCGTTTCCCCTCGTGGTCGCTGGAGTGAAGGGAGCTGACAGATGACGGACGAGACCAAGCAACGCGTCGAGACCGCGATCCGGTCGCACAAAGTGGTGCTGTTCATGAAGGGGGTGCCGGACTTCCCGCAGTGCGGCTTCTCGGCGCGGGCGGCCGAGTGTCTGGAGCGGCTGGGCGTGCAGTTCGCCGCCTTCGACGTGCTGCCGGACCGCGAGCTGCGCGAGGCGATCAAGGAGTACTCGCGCTGGCCGACGCTGCCGCAGCTCTACATCGAGGGCGAGCTGATCGGGGGCAGCGACATCGTCACCGAGCTGTTCCAGAGCGGCGAGCTCAAGGTCAAGCTGGAGCAGGCGGGGGCCCTGTGACGTCGCTTGTGAGGGCGCAGCGGTCGCCCTCATCAGCGCTCGCGCCGCAGGCCCCGCGCCGCGCCCCGCGCGATCCGATCGACCGCGCCGTGGGGCGGGCGGTGGCGGAGCGCGTCTTTCCTGCAGCCTGCCTGCTGGTGGCGGTCGAGGGCCAGCCCGTCGTGCACCGGGCCTACGGACGGGCGCGGCTCGACAGCGTCTTCGATCTGGCCTCGTTGACCAAGCCCTTGGCCACGGCCGCGACGCTGATGCAGCTGGTGGCGGCCGGGCGTTTGACGCTCGAGACGCGGCTCGGCGCCGTGATCGAGGCGTTGCAGGGCACAGCGCTCGGCGCGGTCACGCTGGCTCAGCTGCTCGCGCACACGGGAGGGCTGCCCGAGTGGCTGCCGCTCTACCAGCCGCTCGTGGCCGGACCGGCGCGGCGGGCGCGACAGCGGGCGCGGGAGCTGATCGCCGCGACCCCGCTGGCGTACGCGCCGGGAAGCACGACCTGCTACAGCGACCTCGGCTACCTGTTGCTCGACTGGGCGCTCGAGGCCGCGACCGGCGAACGCCTCGATCACCTGGCTCAGCGCCTGGTGTTCGCGCCGCTGGCGCTGACCCGCACGGGCTTCGTCGACCTGGCCGCGCGGCGGAGCGCGGCTCGGCTACAGCAGCACTGGCGCTTCGTGCCGACCGAGCGCTGCCCGCGCCGGGGCCGGCTCTGCGGCGAGGTCCACGACGACAACTGTCACGCGATGCAAGGCGTGGCGGGGCATGCCGGGCTGTTCTCGACGGCGCACGACGTGCACCAAATCGTGCGGCAGCTGGTCAGTGCGGCGCGCGACGAGGCCTCGATCTTCGACGGCGCCGTGGTGCGGCGCTGCTTCGACACGCAGCTCGTCAGCGGCAGCAGCTGGCGGTTGGGCTGGGACACGCCGGGTGGCGAGCGGCCGAGCGCGGGTCGGGCCTTCGGTGGCCGCAGCGTCGGGCACCTGGGCTTCACCGGCACGTCGGTGTGGATCGATCGTGACCGGCCGTGGTGGGCGATCCTCCTGACCAACCGCGTCTACTACGGTCGCGAGCCCAACCGGATGAAGCCGCTGCGCCCCCGCCTGCACGACGCGGTCGCGCGCACGCTCACGCGCTGGGGCTATTTGTAAGGCTCTGGCCGCCCTGTCGTTGGCGGGCCGCGCGCTCCCGCGTACAATCGGCGCGCGCGAGAGCCGGGGTGGGACGCGAACGCGGGCGGGTCCGCGGTCGCGCGGTTGCCGGTCGCGCGGGAGCCACCGTGAGACTGAGCGTCGAGCAGTTCCGTGCCTGGGAGAACAAGTGCGTCACGTTGCTGGGCATGTCGGGCGTCGGCAAGACCCGCCTGGCCGCGCTGCTGCGCCGTCACAATTGGTTCCACTACTCGGGCGACTATCGCATCGGCACCCGCTATCTGGACGAGCCGATCCTCGACAACATCAAGCAGCAGGCGATGCAAGTGCCGTTCCTACGCGACCTGCTGCGTTCGGACTCGATCTACATCGCCAACAACATCACCGTCGACCATCTGAAGCCGCTCTCGACCTTCCTCGGCAAGCTCGGCGACGTGGCGCGCGGCGGCCTGCCGCTCGCCGAATTCAAGCGCCGGCAGGGCTTGCATCACCGCGCGGAGATCGCGGCGATGACCGACGTGCCGGAGTTCATCTGCAAGGCGCAGGCGATCTACGGCTACCAGCACTTCGTCAACGACGCCGGCGGTAGCCTCTGCGAGCTGGATGACCCCCAGGTGCTCGAGCTGCTCGCCCGCCACACGCTGGTGCTCTACGTCGAGGCGACGACGGACGATGCGCGGGCGCTGATCGCGCGCGCCGAGCAAGACCCCAAGCCACTCTACTATCGCGAGGCCTTCCTCGAGGCGGAGCTGGCGGCCTACCTGCTGGAGCGCCGCCTGCCGACCGTCGAGGCGATCGAGCCGGACGACTTCGTGCGCTGGGTCTTTCCGCGGCTCTTCTGCTCGCGCCTGCCGCGCTACCAGGCGATCGCGGCGCGCTACGGCTACAGCGTGTCGAGCGCCGAGGTCGCGGCCGTGACCAGCGAGCACGACTTCCTCGAGCTGGTCGCGCGGGCGCTGTCCCGACCGATCGCGGCGCTGGACGTGGCCACCGGGGCGGGTGGGGTCAGCGCGGCGGGGCCAGGCTGATGGCGACGGAGCTGCCCCTGCGCGTGACGGTGCGCGTGCTGCTGGCCACCGGGCCGGCGAAGGGCGAGCGGCGCGAGCGCCTGAGCGACGCCCTGCGTTGGCCGCCAGCGCGGCTGCATTTCCCGCGCGAGCTGCCGATCGAGGGGGCGGGCGAGGGGAGCGTGGTGTTCGCGCTGCCGGGCGACGAGGCGCCGATCGCCTGCGCCGCGCGGCTGCACTTCGATCCCGAGCGCCCCGAGCGCGGCAGCACCGCCGAGCTGTGGGCGCTGAGCGCCGAGCACGAGGCGGCGATCGAGGCCTACGTGGCGGCCGGGGGCGAGCCGTGAGCGAGCCGGGCGCGGCCCCGCCTGGGCCGTCGGGGCTCGAGCGCCTCGAGCGGCTCAGCGCCGAGGCGTTGCGAGGCGGCGGTCAGGAGCGGCTAGCCCGGCAGCACGCGGCGGGGAAGCTCAGTGCGCGGGAGCGCCTCGAGCTGCTGCTCGATCCGGGCAGCTTCGTCGAGCTCGACCGCTTCGTCACCCACACCTGCACCGACTTCGCCACCACCGAAGAGCGTCCGCTCGGCGATGGCGTCGTGGTGGGGCATGGGCAGGTGCGC
>Ga0268298_10005353_pt1 | contig 12060 bp, 10 predicted proteins | sample WWTPWeurt_MetaG_FD_194462 | JGI IMG/M metagenome (GOLD analysis project Ga0268298, IMG submission 194462) | Activated sludge microbial communities from WWTP in Nijmegen, Gelderland, Netherland - WWTP Weurt | ecosystem: Engineered > WWTP > Aerobic digester > Activated sludge | place...
CCAGCGCGGGGAACGCGGGCTCGCTCCGTTCCAGGTCCGCGTGACCCCCGGCGCCGGGCTCCGGCTCAGCACCCCCCTCGGGCCGGCGCGCTTCGACGTGGCCTACAACGGCTACGACCAGCCGTCCGGCGCGCTCTACCTGCAGAAGGGCGACGGCACGCTCAGCCGGGCGCCGAACGACTTCGTGCAGCGGCGCCGGAGCCGCCTGACCTACCATTTCAGCTTCGGGCAGGCGTTCTGATGCGCCGCCACCTGCGTCGCTTCCCCGCCGCGCTGCTCCTGGCGCTGGCGCCCACGGTGCTCGGCACCCTCACCGCGCTGCTCTATACCGAGGCGGGGCACCGCACCCTCGGGCGGGTGGCCAGCCAGGAGCTCACCCGGATGTTCCGGGGGCGCTTCACGGTGGGCCGCGTCTCCGGCTCGTTCCTCTCCACCATCGAGCTGGAGCGGGTGGCCATCCAGGACACCCTGGGCGAGCCGTTCGCCACCGTCGACCGGATGGCGGTGCGCTACCGGCTCGCGGACCTCCTCGCGGGGCGCGTCGTCTTCGCCGGGGCGGAGCTCGACCATCCCGACGTGCGGATCGTGAAGCGGCAGAACGGGCGGCTCAACCACCAGGAGATCTTCCGCCTCGGTGAGGGGCCCGGGGGCGGGGCCTCCCCACTGGTGGAGGTGCGCGATCTGCGCATCCGCGGCGGGCGCATCGAGCTGCGGCTCCCGTGGCATCCCCCGGACACCGCGCGCACCGCGGCCCTGGTGGCCGAGGCGCTGGCCCGCGACCGCGCCCGTCCCGGGCGGGTGGTGCTCGCCACGCCGGACGGGCTCCGCCGCGTGGTGGTGCTCGACTCCCTGCACGCGCGGCTGCCGCGCCTGGTCATCAGCACCCCCGACCACGCCCCGCTCACCTTCGACGTCGACAGCCTGCGCACCCGGGTGAGCGACCCGGCGGTGGCCGTTGTCGACCTCGCCGCGCACGCCTGGACGCACGGCGACAGCCTGGCCTTCACCGCGCACCGGGCCGCGCTGGCCCACAGCCGCCTGAGCGGCGGCGGCATCCTCACCTGGCCACGCGGTCCGGTCCTCTACGACTTCACCCTCACCGCGGACACCCTCGACCTCGCGGACCTGCGCTGGATCTCCCCCGACTTCCCCGCGCTCACCGGCCGGACGGTGGTCACCGCGCGCTCCCGCTCCGACCAGCTCACCGCCTACACCCTGCAGGGGCTCGACCTGCGCGGTGCGCCGGGCCGGCTGACGGGCACCGTGACTGCGCTGGTGGACCAGCGGCGCGGGCTCGGGGTGGAGGCGATGACGCTCGACCTCGAGGGCCTCGACCTCGACGTGCCGCGGCCCTATCTGGATACCCTGCCCCTCCACGGCGTGCTCGATGGCCGCCTGGTCGGCGCCGGCTTCCGCGACGGCCTGGACCTCACCATGGACCTCGCCTTCCGCGATGACAGCGTCCCCGGCGCGCCGGTCACGCTCCTGGCCGGCGGGGGCCACCTGGTGCTGGGCGGCCCGACGGGGACGCTGTTCGACAGCCTCGAGCTGGTGCACGCCGATGTGGACCTGGGCACGGTGCGGCGGCTGGCGCCCGCGGTGGAGCTCCGCGGCCGGGTGCAGCTGGCGGGCGTGCTGCGCGGGCCGTGGCGCGCGGTCACGTACGAGGGCCAGTTCGCCCACCGCGACGGCGACCTGCCGGAGAGCCGCGGCGCCCTGCAGGCCCTGCTCGACACCCGGCAGGACACCGTCCACTTCGACGCGCTGTTCGACGCCGCGCCGCTCGTCTTCGACGGGATCCGCCCCGGGTATCCCGCGATCCCGGTGCAGGGCGCGGTGGAAGGGCCCATCGCGGTGCGCGGCACCACCGACCGGTTCTTCACCCGGCTCGACGTCACCGGCGACCTCGGCCGCCTGGCGCTGGAGGGCACCATCGGCCGCGCGCCGGGACGGATCGTGGCCGAGAGCCTCACGGCGCGCTTCACGGGGCTCGACCTGGCCCGCCTCCGCGGCACCGGGCCCGCCACCCGGCTGACCGGCGCCCTGCGCGCGGATGGCGCGCTCGACAGCCTGGCCGGTCCCTCCGGCAGCCTGGCGCTGGACCTGGGCCGGACGCGGCTGGGGCGCTTCACCCTCGACACGGTGCACACGCTGGCGCGCGCGGTCGACGGCGTGGTCCTCGTCGATACCCTCGAGGCGGGGTGGCGCGCCGGCGGCCTCGCCGCGAGCGGGCGCCTGGCCTGGCAGGGCGAGGAGGCGGGCAGCGTCACCGGGCGGTTCACCGCCGACAGCCTCGCCGCCTTCGCCCCGTTCCTCTCGGGCCTGACCGTCCCGGGCGAAGACTCCACCGCCGCCGCCGATTCCCTCGACGGCAGCGTCACCGGCGAGGTGCAGCTCTCCGGCACCGGGCGCGAGCCGCGGTTGCTGCTGCAGGCCCGCGGCACCGCCCTGGGCTGGCGCGGCGTCCGGGTGCCCGCCGCCGCCGCCGCCCTCGGATGGCGCGGCGTGGCGCGCCCGGAGGTCGGCGGTGGACTCCGGGCGGACTCGGTGGTGGTGGGGCGCTGGCGGCTGGAGGACCTCGACCTGGTGGTCGGGGGCTACCAGGACTCGCTCCGCTGGGGTGGGCAGGGCCGCCTCGCCGGGCTGGCCACGGTGGGCGCCGCCGGCAGCTTCCGCGCCCCCGCCGACTCGCAGGTGATCGTGGTCGACTCCCTGGCCGCCGACCTGCCGCACCACGACTGGGCGCTCACCGGCCCCGCCACGGTGGTGCTGGCCGGCGGGCGCGTGGCCCTCGCGGGCGTGACCCTGGCCGCCAGCGACGGCTCCGGCGCGTTCTCCGTGCAGGGCACGGTGCCCCGCGCCGCCCCGGGCGAGCTCGCCATCAGCGCCACCGGCGTGGACCTGCGCGACGTCTACGCGCTGCTCGAGCGCGACACCGCCGGCATCGCGGGCGCGGTGCAGCTCGACGTCGCCGTCGGCGGCACCGCGCGATCCCCCACGCTGCAGGGCACCGGGTCGCTCGCCGACCTGTCGGTGGGGGAGCTCGGCTCGCCGTTCGTGCAGGGGATCATCAACTACGCCGACCGCCGGCTCGACGCGAACCTCCTGCTGTGGCGCACCGGCGAGCCGGTGCTGCGCCTCGAGGCCGAGCTGCCGCTGGATCTCGCCCTGCAGGCCGTGCCGCGCCGGCAGGTGGAAGGACCGCTCCGGGTGCGCGCGATCGCCGACAGCACCGACCTGGGCGTGGTCGAGGCGTTCACCCGCAACCTGCGCCGGGTGCGCGGCACCCTCCGCGCCGATGTGGCCGTCGAGGGGAGCTGGGATGCCCCGCGCCTGGCCGGCCGCCTGGCCATCGAGGCCGCCTCCGCCCAGGTGCCGGGACTCGGGGTCCGCTACACCGGGGTCCATGCCGCCGCGCACCTCGTGGGCGACTCCATCGTGGTCGACTCGCTGCTCGCCCGCAGTGGCGAGGGGACGCTGCGGGCGGGCGGGACGGTCCGCCTGGCGCGCCTCACCCGGCCCGTGCTCGGCCTGACCCTGCGGGCCCGCCGCTTCCGCACCATCGACGTGCGGCGCTTCCTCACCCTCGATGCCAGCGGTGCCGTGGAGCTGACCGGCCCCGTCTTCGGCGCGCACCTGACCGGCCGGGTGACGGCCGACGCCGGCAACCTGCACTTCGCCGACCTCATCACCAAGCGGATCGTGGACCTCGAGAATCCCGGCGACAGCGGGCTCATCGACCTCGACCTGGTCCGTACCGAGCGGCTGGGCGCCAACTTCCAGAGCCGGTTCCTCGATTCGCTCGCCATCGACACCCTGCAGGTCCAGATGGGCGAGAGCTTCTGGCTCCGCTCCAACGAGGCCAACATCCAGCTGGACGGCAGCCTCGGCGTCAGCAAGGTGCGCGACCGCTACCGCTACGACGGCTCGCTCACCGCGCTGCGGGGGAGCTACACCCTGCGTATCGGGGGCATCGTGGCCCGCGAGTTCACCGTGGAGCGCGGCACCGTGCGCTACTTCGGGACGCCGGACCTCAACGCCGGGCTCGACATCGAGGCGCGCCACACGGTCATCGCCGCCGAGACCAGCGAGGAGATCCCCGTGATCGCGCGGATCACCGGGACCATGCTGCAGCCCAGGCTGGAACTCTCGAGCCCCCCCACCTCGAACCGTCCGGCGCTCTCCCAGACGGAACTGGTGAGCTACCTGATGTTCAACCGGCCCACCTTCAGCCTGCAGGGGCAGGCGGGGCAGGGGAGCCAGTACGCCGCGGTCGAGACCGGGCTCTCCTACCTCTCGAGCGCGCTCTCCAGCGAGATCCAGCGGACCCTGATCAGCGACCTCGGTGTCCCCATCGACTACATCGACATCCGCGCCGGCGGCGCCGGCGCGGCGGGCCTCGGCGGGCAGACCGGCGCGGCCCAGGTGGCGCAGGTCGCGGCCGGTTGGCAGATCGGGCGCCGCTGGTTCGTCACGGTGGTGGCCGACCTCTGCACCAACGCGCGGCGGTTCTATCCCAACGCCGAGTTCCGGGTGTCCCGGCAGCTCCGGCTCAAGACCAGCGTGGAACCGGCCTACTCCTGCCAGGTGGCGCTCAACCAGCCGACGCTGTCGGTCAACAAGTACCAGGTGGGCTTCGATGTGCTCTGGGACCGGGAGTACTGACGCGTGACCCGCGCCCTCGTCATCACCAACCCGGCCGCCGCCCGGACCGAGGAGGTCTCGGTCCAGGCGGTGGTGCAGACGCTGCAGCGCGGCGGCTGGGACGTGGTGCTGCGCGCCACCGGCGGCGCCGGGGACGCCCGGCGCTTCGCCGCGGAGGCGGTGCGCGACCGCTTCGACGTCGTCGGCGTCTTCGGGGGCGATGGCACCACCATGCAGGCCGCAGCCGCGCTGGTGGGGACCCCCGTGGCGCTGGGCGTCATTCCCGGCGGCACCGGCAACCTCCTGGCCGGCAACCTGCGCATCCCCACCCACCCCGTCCGCGCCGCGCGGGCCCTGCTCCAGGGCACGGTCTGCCCCCTCGACCTCGGGCGCATGGAGCGGGACGACGGCACCCACTACTTCGCGGTGGCCTGCGGCGCGGGCTACGACGCCCGGGTGATGGCCGAGACCACCACCCTCGACAAGCATCGCTGGCGCCTCGCCGCTTACGTGGCCACCACCCTGCGGCTGATGCCGGAGCTGCGCAGCGCCCACCACCTGATCACCGTCGACGGCGTGGAGTACGAGGCGCAGGCCGCGCTGGTGCTGGTGGCCAACTGCGGCGAGGTGATCCCGCCCTTCATCAAGCTGCGCCGCGGCATCGCCCCCGACGACGGGCTGCTCGACGTGGTGGTGGTCCGCGCCGAGAACTTCACCGAGAGCATGCAGGTGGTCTGGGAGCTGCTCCGTGGCCAGGCCGATGCCGGCACTCACCCGGCCCGGGTGGCGTACGCCCAGGGCCGCGTGGTCCGGGTGGAGACCGTGCCGGTGGAACCGGTGCAGCTCGACGGCGAGTCCCACGGCGCCACGCCGTTCGTGGCCGAAGTCGTGCCCGGCGCCATCCGGGTGATCCGGCCGCCGGCCCCATGATCCCCGCCGCCTACCTCGCCGCGCTGAGCCGGGTGGCCCGCGTCCTCGCCAACACCGAGGATGTCGGCGAGACCATCGCCGCGGTGGCCGCCGAGGGTCGCCGGGTCTTCGGCGCCGAGCGGGCCAGCGTCTTCCTGCTGCGCGAGGACGGCGAGGTCCTGCCGGTGGCGTCGGAGGGGCTCTCGGACGAGTACCTGGCGGCCGTCGCCACCCATTTCCGGCAGATGGCGGCGTGGCAGTCGGTGCTGCGCGGCGAGGCGTTCTTCACCACCGACGCCCGGACGCTCACCGCGAGCCCGGTGCACGCGGAGGTGCTGGCGGAGGGCTTCGCGGGGCTGGCGGCGCTCCCCCTGGCGTACGGCGGCCGGGTGATCGGCTGGCTCGGCTTCTACCACGACGCGCCGCGGGCGTACGGTGAGGCCGACCGGCTGCTGGCCAGCGCCTTCGCGGACCAGGCGGCGCTGGCCATCGGCCGCGGCCGCCTGCTCGCCACCGTCACCCGGGTCAAGCAGGAGTGGCAGGCGGCCTTCGACGGCCTGGGCAGCGGGCTGGCGCTGGTCGACCGGCACGGCCGGATCGAGCGCGCCAACCGCTACATCGCCGACCTGGCCGGCGTGGAGCTGACGGCCCTCCGCGGCCTGCCGCTCGCCTCGCTGTTCGCCGCCTGGCCCGCCGACGGGGCCGAGCTCGCCACCCTGGCGCAGGCCGGTGGGCACCGCGTGAGCTGCTACCTCGACGGGCCCGGCGGCCGGCACCTGGCCATCATGGCCTCCCCCCGCGCCGGCGGCGGGTTCGTGGTCGGGGTCACCGACGTGACGGACGAGCTCGAGTTGCGCCAGCGGCTCACCCAGACCGAGAAGCTCGCCGCCCTGGGCACCCTGGTCTCCGGCACCGCCCACGAGCTCAACAACCCCCTCGCGGGCATCAGCGCCATGGCCCAGGCGCTGCTCATCGAGGCGGAGGGCGAGGAGCTGGTGCAGGGGCTCCAGACCATCCGCCGCGAGGCGATGCGCGCCGCGCGCATCGTCAACGACCTGCTCGCCTTCGCGCGGCTGCGTCCGCTCGAGCGCCGCGACACGCAGCTCAACCAGATCGTGCGCGAGACCTTCGCGGCCACCCCCTCGCTCTCCAGTGACGGCGCGGTGTGGATCCTGGGCCTCGACCCCACCCTCCCCGCCGTGAGCGGCGACCCCGACCAGGTGCGCCAGGTGATCACTAACCTGCTCATCAACGCGGCGCAGGCCATGGCCGAGGCCCCGCGGCGCGAGGCCCACGTGCGCACCGCGTGGGACGCCGACTCCGTGAGCTTCGAGGTGCTCGACAGCGGGCCCGGCGTCCCGGCCGACGCCATGCCGCGCGTCTTCGAGCCGTTCTTCACCACCAAGGGGCACGGTGAGGGCACCGGCCTCGGCCTGTCGATTTCCCACGGCATCATCCGCGCCCACGGCGGCGAGATCGCCGGCGAGAATCGCCCCGAGGGGGGCGCCCGCTTCGGCTTCCGCCTCCCGCGCGTCCCGACCCGCCTTCCGAGGACCAGCCATGCCTGATTCCGTCCTGCTCATCGATGATGACGTCGGCGTGCTCCGCGCCGTCGGGACCGTGTTCGAGCGCGCCGGCTACGAGGTAGCCCGCGAACTCGATGCCGAGAGCGGCCTCGCCGCCTACGACCGGCTCCGGCCCGAGGTGGTGGTGCTCGACCTGCACCTGCCCGGCATGGACGGGCTCGAGGCGCTGCGCCGCTTCCGCGAGCGCAACGCCTCGGTCATCCTGCTGACCGGCCATGGCGACGTCGCCACGGCCGTGCAGGCCATGCAGCTGGGGGCCGAGAACTTCCTGGCCAAGCCCATGGACGTCGAGCACCTGCTCGCCGCCGTGGCCCGCGTGGCCGACAAGGTCCGGCTCCGCCGCCTCAACGAGTTGCTCCTGCTCCGCGCCCAGCCCGGCGAGGGCCTGGAGGCCCTCGGTGATTCTCCCGCCATGCGGGAGTTCTCCCGCCAGGTGGGGCTGGTCGCGCTCTCGGAACGCACCCCCGTGCTGCTCATCGGGGAGAGCGGGGTCGGCAAGCACTGGCTGGCGCAGATGATCCACCAGCTCTCCCCGCGGGCGCAGGCGCCCTTCGTGGACGTCACCGCCTTCGGGAAGCCGGCGGCCGACCTCGATGCCGAGCTCTTCGGCACCGAGTCGGCGTCGGAGAAGGAGGGCCGCGAGCGCCGCCCCGGGCTGCTCGAGACCGCGGCCGGCGGCACGCTCTATTTTGACGAGATCACGGACGTCGCCTCCGAGCTGCAGCCCAAGCTCCTCCGCCTGCTCGAGACCCGCACCTTCCGCCGGGTGGGCGGCACCCGCGAGCTGGCCACCGACGTCCGGCTGATCGTGGCCAGCGCGGCCCCGCTCGAAGCCGCGGTCGAGGCCGGCCGGTTCCGCGAGGACCTGGCCTACCGGCTGAGCGTCATGCCCCTGCACATCCCGCCGCTCCGCGAGCGGGAGCGCGACGACCGGCTGGCGCTGCTGCTGGCCCTCATGAACGAACAGCAGCGGGTCATCACCGGCGCCCCCGCCGCCCTGGCCCCCGACGCCCTGGAGCGCTTGCTGAATCACGTCTGGCCGGGCAACGTCCGGGAGATGCGCAACGTGCTGGAGCGGGCGCTGATCCTCGGCCGGGGCCAGCCGGTCATCGGCCTGGAGCACCTGCCGGGCGAATTCCGCAACCGCCCCGGTCCCGGCGACCGCCGCCACACCCCGATGACCCTGGACGAGCTGGAACGGGCCCACATCGAGCGCACCCTCAAGCACCACGGCGGCAACCGGACCCGCGCCGCCCAGGAGCTCGGGATCTCGCGCGCCACGCTGATCAACAAGATCAAGCGGTACGCCATCGCCGGCTGATGGCCACGGAGGACGGGCAGATGAAGAAGGAAGACCTGAAGGAGAAGGACGCGATGGGCTGCCGGGCCTGTGGCCGCGAGGAGCGTGCCTCCGAGGGCTACCCCTGCGACAAGTGCGGCACGTTCATCTGCATCATGTGCAGCTTCAAGGGCATCACCCGCTGCCAGGCCTGCGTCAAGGAGCACGGCCCCGCATGACCACCACCGCGCTCATCGGCCACGCCGGCGTCACCCCGGTCTACCGCGAGCCGAACCTCCGCGCCGAGCAGGTGACCCAGTTCGTCCTCGGCGAGACCGCGCGGGTGCTCGAGGCCCAGGGCGACTGGCGCCGGGTCCGGCTGGACCTCGACCGCTACGAAGGCTGGGTGCACCGCGGCTACGCCCTCGAGACCGACCACGAGGTGGCCCGCGGCTGGCGCGACAGCGCCGGCGGCTGGAGCGAGGGCGCCGTGGTCCGCACCGAGGACGGCGTCATCGTCCGGCTCCCCATCCGCGCGCGGGTGGGGCTGGCCCACCCCCGGGTGGACCTCCCCGACGGCCGCCGCGGCACGGTGATCGCCGGGGAGATCACGCCGTACGACCGCGTGATCGCGCGCGCCCGCGCGGTCTCGCCCGACCTCTGGGCCCGCCGGGCCTTCGCCGGCACGCCGTACCAGTGGGGCGGGGTCACCCCCTGGGGCGTCGACTGCTCCGGGCTGGTGCAGACCAGCTTCCTCGTGCGGGGGATCACCCTGCCGCGGGACGCCGCCCAGCAGGCCACCGTCGGCGAGGCGGTGCCCCCCGGGCAGCACCGGCCCGGCGACCTGCTCTTCTTCTCCGAACGCGGGGAGCGCGTCACCCACGTGGCGCTGGCGGGCCCGTCCGATACCCTGGTCCACTCCACCGTCGCCTGCGGCGGATTCGTGCTCGAGCCCTGGAGCCCCGGCACCCGCGCCATGCTGCTCCGGGCCCAGCTGGTGGCGGTGCGGCGGGTGGAGTGACGAGATTGCCCTCCATGCGGACCCTCGTCCTCTTCGACATCGACGGCACCCTCCTCCTCACCGCGGGGGCCGGCCGCCGCGCCATCACCGCCGCGCTCCACGCCGAGCTCGGCGGCAGCGACGCCTTCGAGCGGGTGCGCTTCGACGGCAAGACCGACCCGCAGATCGTCAGGGAACTGCTCGACCTGGCCGGCCATCCCGGCGCCACCGACGCCGACTTCGTGTGGAGCCTGTGCCGCCGCTACGTCAGCTACCTCGCCGAGGAGCTGCGGCACCCGCGCAGCGAGACCACCGTCATGCCCGGCATCACGCCGCTGCTCGTGGCCCTCGAGGCCCGCGACGACGTGATGCTCGGGTTGCTCACCGGCAACATGCGCGAGGGCGCCGCGCTCAAGCTGCAGTCGGCGGGGATCGCGCCGGCCCGCTTTCCCGTGGGCGCCTTCGGCTCGGACTCCGCCCGGCGGCCGGACCTCCCCGCCATCGCCACGCAGCGCGCCGAACCGCACTTCGGCCGGCGACCCCATGGGCGCGAGGTCATCATCATCGGCGACACCCCCGCCGACGTGACCTGCGGCCGCGGCATCGCCGCCCGCGCCATCGGGGTGGCCACCGGCGCCTACCCGGTCGCCGAACTCGCGGAGGCCGGCGCCGACCACGCCTTCGAGGACCTGAGCGACACCGCTCGCGTCCTGGAGGCGATCCTTGGCGAGTGAACTGGAGCTCAAGGCCGTGGTCGAGGACCCGCACCGGGTCCGCGCCGCGCTCGTCGCGGCGGGCGCGACGCCCGTCTTCCGCGGGCTGCTCCGCGACACCCGCCTCGATGCGGCGGGCACGCTCACCGGGCGGGACCAGGTGCTCCGCCTGCGCCGCTGGATCCCGGACCGCGGCGCCGAGCGGGCCGAACTGGCCTGGAAGGGGCCCACCAGCGTGAACCCGGCGGGCTACAAGCACCGCGAGGAGGTCGAGCTCGGCGTGTCGGATGGGGCCGCGGCCCTGGGCCTGCTGGGGGCCCTCGGCTACGCGGTGACCCACGCCATCGACCGCGCGGTCGAGGTCTATCGCCTCGGCGAGACCGTGGCCCGGCTCGAGTGGTACCCCCGCATGGACGTGCTGGTGGAGATCGAGGGCCCCCCGGAGGGGATCGAGCGGATGATCGCGGCCACGGGACTGCCCCGCGCCGCCTGCACCGCCGACGCCCTGGTGGCCTTCACGGCCCGGTTCGAGGCCCGCACCGGGCGCCCGGCGGTCCTGGCCGAGGCTGACCTCGCCGGCGAGGCGCCGGACTGGGCGCGGCGATGACCCCGGCCACCGATCGCGCCGCGCTCCTGGTGCCCGAACTGGGGCCCGGCCTCGGCCGGCTGGTCGCGCCCCCGCCCGCCCCCGGCGCGCCCCAGCACTGGATCGCGCTCGACGACATCCGCCTGGCGCTGGTCACGCAGCTCTTCGACCTGGCCGGCGACGCCCGCCGCTGGGCCCGTGAGGGCGATCGCGAGCTCGCGCTCGCCACCCTCGACGGCGAAGCCTGGTCGACTGCCTGGCAGGTGGCCGTCGGCAGCGTGGCGCAGCGGGCCGCCGCCGCGATCAGCGCCCGGCTCCTCGCGGCCGCCGCGGAGGTCCGCCTCCCGGCCGCCCGGGCCCGGCGGCTCCCGCTCGACCAGCAGGAAACCCTTGCCCTGGCCGGCCGCCTGGGCCGCGGGACCGGCGCGCTGCAGGCCGCCCTGGCGGCGCTCGACCAGGCCATCCCCGGCGCCCGTGCCGCCGGGTCGGGCCAGCGCGCCTGGCAGGACGCGGTGGGTGCCTGCGCGCGGCGGCTCGAGGCGGCGTGGATCGCGCTCGAGGAGGCGCTGCACGAGGAGTGGCGCCGGTGGGACGCGGAGATCGCCGATCTCCGCGCCTGGCGCCGGCCCCGGTGGCCGCTCGTCCTCTCCGGCCTGGCGCTCTTCGGCGCCGCGGCCTGCCTGGGGTTGGTGCTCGGCGGCTACCTGCCGGTGCCGGACTTCCTGCGAAGCTTCGTGGAAATGGTCTGGGCACGATGGAACTGATCGGCGTCGGCATCGACCTGGTGGATATCGTGCGCGTGGAGCGGATGCTGGCGCGCCACGGGGACCGGGTCATCGCCCGCTTCCTCACCGACCGTGAGCGCGCGTACGTGGTGGGCAAGTACCGCCCGGCGATGCACATCGCCGCGCGGATTGCCGCCAAGGAGGCCGCCTACAAGGCGCTCCAATCCCTCCCGGGGGCCCGTGCCGTGAGCTGGCATCATCTGGAGGTGGAACGGGAAACCGAGGGGCGGCCGTACCTGGTGCTGAGCGGCCTGGCGCACGAGCTGGCGGAGCGGCATGGCCCGCTCGAGATCCAGCTGTCGCTCTCCCACTCCGACGCCACCGCGGGCGCGGTGGCGGTCCTGCTGCGCCGGCGCTAGGCCCGGCGCGCCCTACATCGGCCGCCGGTTCCGCAGCAGGCGCAGTGCCCCGGGGATGGCCTTGATCCGCTCCCACCAGCCGGGCGCAAAGGCAAACCGCAGGAACGCATCCCGCTCCGCCAGGCTCTCCGCCTCGTAGCCGAACCACCACGGCTTCCGGATCAGGTCCAGCCGGTCGCTGCCCACGAACCGCACCCGG
>Ga0268298_10005354_pt1 | contig 12056 bp, 10 predicted proteins | sample WWTPWeurt_MetaG_FD_194462 | JGI IMG/M metagenome (GOLD analysis project Ga0268298, IMG submission 194462) | Activated sludge microbial communities from WWTP in Nijmegen, Gelderland, Netherland - WWTP Weurt | ecosystem: Engineered > WWTP > Aerobic digester > Activated sludge | place...
CCGACCAACTCGGAGTATTCAGGCAATTGCCCCATCTTGTCAGACTCCATGCGTGCCAAAACAATGGATTTGAGCAAGGGTCTTTGCACTGCCTTGAGAGCCTGCAGCTTTCCGTTTTGACCGGAAATGCGATAAATATCGCCGAGTTGCAGGAGCGACCAGGCCAATTGATACAAACCAATGGCGTCAACTTTGACATTCTTCCTGGCCAGCGCGAGCTGCTCCTGCGCCGCTTTCTCCGCAGAGACATAATCTTTGCTAAGCAAATAGCAGGCGGCCTCCGACTCCAGTATCTCCTCGAGCACAGTGGCAGGGCAGGTCGGGCTGGCCTGGGCCAGCTTCATTGCCGTGGCATACTCAGCCAGAGCTGCCTTACTATTGGCTTCCTTGTAAAGGCAATCACCAAGACGCTTTGACACGAGAGCCAGTCGCAAAAAGTTTTTACTGTCTTCCTGCCCATAAAGCTCCTTGGCGTCTGAAAGATGCTGAATGGCATCCTTGATGCTTGCCCTCCCGCGCTTCAAACAAAGCAAGGAAATAGGGAATCTCGGGGTTTCTGCGAGACTTCTTGAGCTGGTCCTTGTTAGCAGTAGTCAACAGATCACGGGCTTCGGAAGTGTTTCCATCCATAGCCAGTTGCAAAGCCCGACTGGCGACATCAGCCGCTTTCGCATCAGGCGGTCCAGACGGCGCCATACCGGTCGAAGCCCCCTGGGCATAACACGGCAAAAGCGGCAGAGACAGCGCCTGCAAAACCATGGTGGTGAGCGCCAGTATACCCACAGCCCGGGAAAGACCAGCCTTAGCAATACCCATCAGCAACACCTATAAAATTAAGTTCGAATTTGCGCATTATAGCCGGGCAACGAGGCAAGTTCCAGTCAAGCAGAACCGGCTGAAGGCTCGATCAGGCGCCGGAAAGCGACATTTCCTTCTGCTTGAGAATGCGCAGCTGGTCTTCTGTTACATAACCGGCCTGTAGAATTGCTTCTTCTACGGACATGGTCTTGAAAGCACAAATCTGGCTGTAGATAGCTTGCACTTCCGCCTCGCCAAGCAGTCCGTCGTTGACCATGATGCGCACCAGAAGCGGCGGTTGCCAACCATCAAGATAAGCACCGGCGCCGACCATGGCCGGTGCGACACCCGGCAGAGAGAAGCCGCCGTCGTCAGGAATCAACCCATGACTGCTCAAAGTCTGGCGCAAAACATTTAAATCGTGACTGAGGCGTAGCCTGGCATTGCGCATGATCAGGCCCATGTCAAGCAATTCATAGAAAGCGAGGCGATTCTCACGTCCATGCAGTTTCTGAGTGCGCAGATGATGTTTGCGGCGCATGCGGAAGAGAGATTTCATGCGATTGGGGCTGGTCCTGATATCCACGGCCAGCATTTCATAAAGATTGGGCAGGTTATTTTCCGACGGGTTAGCATTCAAAAGGTCGGGGAAAAACTCGGCCAACTGCCTGGCAGCCGTGACTACACCCACCAGATCGGAAGCCGTCCAGCTTTGCCTGAGTGCATTACATAGAATCTGGCACTCGAGTTCAAGCCTCTTAGCCCCAGTATCCATCATGAAAGTACGTCCTCCACATCCAAAATTTCAAAATGGGGTACCGGCTGAACAAGCGCAAAAAAGGATACCGGGAATCAAAAGGTTCCTCGAATCCGACTATCGTAACCCAATGAGCCGCCAAACGCCAATTAACGACAAGGAGATTGTCTAAAAGCTTAGTAGAGTCGCCGAGGGGTCTCTCCCCGCTTCCTTTAGCCTTCAATAAACCAAAGTGGCCCCCGCACAGACAGTCAAAGTGTTTCTATTTTCGAGCAACTCACCTACATATACCTCCACGGCGCAAGAGCATTAATTGAGCGCTCTACCGGGCGACAACTCTTAGAGTTTGAGCAAGCCCATTTTGACCAGATGCTTAGCGCCTTCCTTGTAGCTCAGAGGTGAAAGGTTATCGGCATTTTTCTTGAGATAGCGGCTGACTTTTTCCGGTTCGCTCTTGCTGTATTCCCTCAAAGCCCAGCCGATAGCCTTGCGGATGAAGAATTCTTTCTCACCGGCAAGAGTAGTGCAGTAGCGGAAAAGTGCCTCACTGTTTGTCATCTTCTTGTGACCCAGATGAGCCAATAAAGCCGTGCGACGAATCCAGAAATCCTCATCTTGCACATAAGTTTCAATGACTGGACGCAGGCTCTCTTCATGACTTAGCAGGGTTCTTCCCACCAGCCAGGAGGCAATTGGATCAACGAAGTCCCACCACTGTCCTTCCCGTACCAGGCGCTCAAAGAGCGGCACCGCTTGCGGTATCATATACTGTTTAAATGAATCGGCATAGTTGATAGCCAAATATTTCTCTTCCCGGTGCTCAAGCTGCCAGAGCGCCAGAACATTTCTTTGATAGTCACTGAGAGAGACCGGCGGGAAGCGCTTCTTCATCTCGCGTATGAGGGGCACGCGGTCGGGCTTCTGCACCCCATAGAAAGGCATTTCGGTGCGCATATAGGCAGCCATTTCCTCCGCCTTCACGGGATCGGCCAGGGTGGCAAGTTCAGACTGAATGTACTTAACCAGGGCAGTTGACATTGAAATCAGACCTTTCTTTAGTGAAGCCGGTAACTCAAACTCTGGTCAGATATTCGATCAGGCTGCGCTGCTGCGGATAAGCCGAAATTAGCTCGGAGCGGCGCCCTTGCTCATAATCGGCAAAGTCGAAACCGGGCGTCATGGTGGTGCCGAGCAGAGCAAATTGACCACCCGGCACAAGCCTTGAACCCTGCCAGACACCAGCCGGTACAAGCAATTGCGGCACCTGACCATTAGAGAGATCTGTGCCGAGTAAATGTACTGTGCTTTGCCCTTCATGCAACTGCAGCATTTCAACGGCATCACCCATGTAGAAATGGAAGATCTCATCGAAGCGCAAGCGGTGCATCTCAGAAAAAGTCGACTCGGTCAGGAGGTAGTAAATAGCCGTGCCCACGGTCCGCTCCCGACCGTTGGAAACTGAAATTTGCCGGTCACACTTATAGGTTTCGCGGTAGTAGCCCCCTTCCGGATGAGGCAGTAACTTAAGCCTATCGATAATGGCTCCGACTTGATCTTTACTGTTTACTTTCATAATGTTCAACCGGCCGCTAACAACAGGGTTTATGATAGCCTCTTCCCCCTGAATCTTGAGAAAATAAAATTCAAAAGTTCACTCCCCGCTCATCATGATATAAAAGCGCAAGAAGCAGCCGCTCATGAACATTTCAGACAGCCACAAGATAAGTACTTTGCCCCTGAGTAAGCTGGAAGCGGGTTGCACTCCTCTCAAAGCGCGCCGCCGCGTCCTCACGGAAGGTCAGATCATTCACCTGCCGGTCTCCGGTACAAGCCGCCTCGTACTGGAGCGCGCCTGGCAGCACATTACCGAAGTCTTTGGCGCAGAGCCCAGGCTGGCCCATAAAAGGCTGAAGAGACCGGAGTTCTTGCACTGCGTCAGCGAAGCCAAGCAAGTCATTTTCCAGGATCGGGAGCTGAGGAACCTGCTTCTGGATATCCTCTGCAATACTTTCAACAGCCGCGCCGGTATCCGCTTTGATCCGCCCAGGCTGAGGGTTGTACCGCCCTGGCAGAGCCTCCTGCCGGAACCGCTTGCGCCGGAAGAAGAAGAAGGCGCCTGCCAGCCGATCTCCCGCAGCACTCTAGCCGAGGCTGGTCTTTTGCCCCTGTTCAGCACTCACCGGGATACGTTTTATGCCAATCCTCAAAGTCAGATCAATATTTGGCTGGCACTGCATGATGTGGGACCGCAAGACAGTTTTCGCTTCTATCCTCAATACTTTGATGAGCCGGTGGCAAACGACTCCCATCTCTTCAACTACGATAACTGGAAGGAAGATGTAGGTTTCGGCAAATCGCAGAGCAATCATGCAGAGAGCAAAAAGGCACTCTATCCCCAGGCTCTCGATGAAGACGCCCTGCAAGATCCCGCCGCGTTCAGCCTCAAAGAAGGGGAAGCAATTGTCTTTGCCGCCGCCCATTTGCATGGAACCAGTCCCCATTGCTGCCCGGGTACTAGATTCAGCCTTGATATGCGTGCCGTAGAAAGCGAGGATTTGCAACCGGGCGGCTTACAGGCTCCCAACCGGGACAATAAATCGCAGGGCAGTAGTCTGCAAGACTACCTGAAACTGGAGGTCTGAAACCGGAGTAGTTTCCATCCAGGCGGGTATATTGGCCATCCCAGCCAAGGTCAGGGGAGCTATGTCGAATTTCCTTCATAAGAAATGCCAGGACTGCCACAACACCTTTCCCATTGAAACCCTGGTGTGCCCTCATGACGGCAACCAGCTAGAGACAACCCTCTTCCTATCACCTGTGGGACATACGCTGGTGGGGCGCTATCAGATCGACTGCGAGCTGGGCCGGGGCGGCATGGGTATCATTTATCGAGCCACCGACAAACAGGCCGAAGACCCGGCTAAAGCCCGCGTCGCTCTCAAACTGTTGGTGGCAGACGCTGCCGCCAGTGAGCCTTTACGCAATCGTTTCATGATCGAAGCAAAAGCAGCGAGCAGCCTCGAACACCCGAATATAGTCAAGGTTTACGAATACGGCATGAGCGAAGAAGGGCTGCCCTTCATGGTTATGGAGTATCTGGACGGCGCCCCCCTGAACAGCCTCATCGATAAAGTACCGCTGCCCCCCGAGCTTTCCCTCAAATTTGTCATCGAGCTATGTGATGCCCTGGCCCATGCTCACCATCGCCATGTTGTCCACCGCGACCTTAAACCAAGCAATATTATGGTTGTTGAGGCAGGCGGCGAGAAGAAAGCGGTCCTGGTGGATTTCGGCATTGCCAAAGTCTTTACCCAGCCGGGACAGGTTAGCTTGCGCCTCACCCAGACCGGCGAGGTCTTCGGCTCACCGCTCTACATGAGCCCGGAACAGTGCATGGGGCAAAAAGTAGATCACCGCTCGGATATTTATTCTCTGGGCTGTGTGCTCTATGAATGTCTGACTGGTCGCTCTCCCTTTGAGGGAGAGAACTTTCTCAATGTCATCTTCAAGCATGTGAACGAATACCCGCCGGAATTCGCCGGCAAAGCCAGTGAAAGAGCCATTCAGGACGTGGTGCTGAAAGCCCTGGCTAAACACCCGGATGATCGTTACATCAATATGACCGCCTTCCGCCAGCACCTCGAGCAATGCCTGGCGCTTCTCTCTAAAAGCGAAGCGGAAGTGGAAAAATACTTCGGGCAATCGGAACCGGTGCAAGAAGACACGCCCGAGGACGAGCGCTTTCTGCACAATCTCAAACTGGCGGAGCAGGGTTTTGCACCGGCTCAACTGGACCTGGCCTATACCTACGACGACGGCGTTGTAGTAGAAAAGAATCTGGAGTTGGCTTTCGACTGGTGCCTGAAAGCCGCCACGCAGGGTCTGGCCGACGCCCAGGCCATGTTGGGGGATTTATTCAAAAACGGCGAAGGCATCACAGCCGACCCGGAGAAAGCAGCCTACTGGTATGCCAAAGCCGCCGAACAGGGGCATCGAGGCGCCATGGCCGCCCTGGGCAGCCTTTACCATCAGGGTCTGGGAGTCGAACCCAGTGTCGACAAAGCAATCGAATGGTACACCCGTTCTGCCGAATTGGAAGACGAGAGTGCGCAGTATCTACTGGCGCTGTTCTATATCGTCGGAGATGAAGTGGAAAAGAACGAGAAGCTGGCCTTGAAGTGGTTCGAACGGGCAGGGCAGCAGGGAAACGCCGAGGCACAGTACCAGGCTGGGCTTTGCTATATTCAAGGCATGGGCACGGAGATTGATGCCGAAAGCGCCTTTTACTGGTTCAAATTAGCCAGCGACCAGGGCGTGGCCACGGCTCAATACGAACTAGCCATGCTCTATGAGCAGGGCCTGGGCACGGCCCAAGACACGGCCCTGGCTCTCAAATGGATGAAGGAATCACACTTCAACGGCTATGAATGGGCGACTTTAGTACTCGGGCAATGGTACGCCGACGGCATCAACGGCTTGCAGCAAGACCATAAGCGAGCCGTCAATCTGTTTAGAGAAGCCGCCGAACAAGATGTGAGCACGGCCATGTACTGGCTCGGCTATCACTATCAAATGGGGCTGGGAGTGTCTCGCTGCAATAAGACGGCAGCCCACTGGTTCAAGAAAGCCGCCCATGACAAAAACAGCTCGGCCATGCTGGCCCTGGCCCGTCTATTGATGGACGGGCTGGGCGTTAAGCAGGATGTACCGGAAGCTCTGCGTTTACTGAAAGCATCGGCGGAACTGGAAAATGAAAATGCCGAGCTGGAGTTGGGCTGTTACTATCAAAGGCAAGGTGAAAATCAAGAAGCGGCGCACTGGCTCAAGCTGGCACTGGAGCACGGAGCGACGGAAGCAGCGGAATATTTGCGCAGGCTGCCCGCATCGGACTGATTTTGCAACGGCTACCCTCATCGGGCCGATATTGCAACGGCTGCCTGCAACGGCATTGCAAAGCCCCCCCGCATCGTACTGATTTTGCAACGGCTGACATTGCAAAGGCCACCACATCGGGATGCCTCAGGATCCGGTTTAGTTACCTCCAATCTAGACAGTCAATCAAGTGTGTGTAAAACTTGCAGAGTTCTGCAACTGATTGAAAAACTACCAGAAAGTTCAAGCAGGATGCTCTCAGAGATTAAAGATACTCTCAGAGATAAACGTTGCCACGCCGGAAGAAATCAAAGTGTCCCAGACTCAAAAGCAGCAGATCGCCAAACTGACCCAGTTCAAAGCAGAATTCTTCAAGGCTTTAAGCAATCCCCTGCGCATCAGAATTCTCGACGAATTGCGCAATGACGAATTAACCGTATCAGAAATAAGAGACCGCCTGGAAGTAGAGCTTCCCAATGTATCTCAGCAGTTAGCCGTACTGAAAGCGAAAAATCTGGTAACGGCAAGGAAACAAGGTATCAACATCTACTATTCGTGCAGCGATCCAAAGATATTCAAGCTTCTCGACGTTGCCAGGGAAATATTCAACTCCCAACTGGCCGACATTCAGAAAACGCTGAAAAAGCTGTAAATTCGGCATATCTCAACATTCATTGCGATTCCAACCGAAGATGGGGAGATCAGCAGATTTCGCAGAGAAGATGCGCTATACTATTGCATAGTTGCATACTTACGCAATTAAGCAACAAGCACTAAATATCAAAAAAGCGAAGTTTCCATGGACCAAAATAATAACAAGAAAGCAGAGGGGATCGTACTCGACGGCAAGGTGCTGGAGACATTGCCCTCATGCCTTTTCACAGTTGAACTGGAGAACGGGCATAAGGTCATGGCCCACCTCTCCGGCAAAGTACGCAAGAACTTCATCAAGATATTACCCGGCGATCGAGTTACCATCGAGCTTAGCCCCTATGATTTGAAGCGCGGACGGATTACCTACCGACACCGCAACGCATCGGCCGGCTAGAGACATTACCTGACAGCCGGACGCAGCAGCGGCTGGACTCAGCGGCGACTAGATGCACCGGCGGCTAGACCCAGCGGCGACTAGATGCACCGGCGGCTAGACCCAGCGGCGACTAGATGCACCGGCGACCAGATGCAGCCAGGGCTCCGTCAGCCAGAGAAAGCGGCGACTACAATTAGCCCGGCTTACCTCCTATCCGTGGAAAAAAATAGGCGAAGGCGAAATTATTGCGTTTTTCGCCTCAATTTTGCGCTTTGTGTAACTGTGAGCGAAATTATTGCGTTTTTCGCCTTCGCCTCAATTTTCCAAAACATTTACCCTGGGTGAGAATTCGTCCGAAGTGAACGTTGGCTGCACAGCGCTGAGCACTCCGCATAGAGCGTTGAGCGTTGAGCATTAAGCCTTCCGCACTCCGCACAGAGCATTAAGCCTTCCGCACTCCGCATAGAGCATTGAGCGTTAAGCCATCTGCGTTAAGCCGTCTGCATTAAGCCTTTCCCCTAAATACTTATTACGCTTTATAGTATCTACGGCAAAAAAAGCAAAAGAGCCCTTCAGGAAGCCTGTTTTCACAGATTTACCTGAAGGACTCTCTTGTAGAAAAGGTTCGAGTTTCGCGCCCCACTCAAAGGTTACAAGCTTCAAGCAAGGACCAAACCTGAACAGTTAACTCAAAGCGTCACCTCCATGAACAGTCCGTCTTCGCCATCCTCGTAGTAGGCTTTGATGGTGCGCTTCTTCACAAAGCCAAGGTGCTTGTACAAGCTAATGGCCGAGGCATTGCTCTTACGGACTTCCAGTGTGACACGCACTTTATGAAGCTTGCGCCCCATTTTCATGACGTGCCGAATCAAATCGCTTGCCACGCCACGGCGCCGGAAGTCGGGACTGACCGCGACATCGGCAATGTGCATGCGCTTGCGCACGACCTCGTACAAAATGAAGCCCGCCACAGTGTCTTTCTTTCCGTCACTCTGGCTTGGTTCCACAAGTACGTTTGCACCGCAGGCAGCCAGTTCGAGCCATTCGCTGAAACTTTCCAGCGGCCAGGCATCGGGATAACTACGGGCTTCGATTTCAGCTACCGCTTCTACGTGCTCGCTTCTCATGCGCCGCAGCAAAAGTGGCTTTATTGCAGGAGCAGGCGTACCTGTTTGCGCTCTTTCCATAGCGCCTCCTAATCTTTTTCGATGTGAATGAGACCTCAAATTGAAGTTGAAAAATTCAGCGCCTCGCAAGAAGCAAAGCAACCGGCAAAGATGTCCGGCAATGAGGTCGGGTGAATGGTTAATTGCAAAGGACAACAAAGAGGTCCACGCCGACCGGGAAAGTCGGCGTGGACCAGGGAATGTTCAGCAAAAGCCTACTTGCCCTTGAGCAAGCCGGCCAGGTCGACCTCGACCTTCACCTTGCGGTTCGGGTCGGGTTGGGAAGCCGCGGCAGCCTCAGCGGCAGGAGCTTCGGTGGAAGCCGCGGCAGCCTCGCCGGTGGTCAAAACGACCTTGTCGACGGTGCCATCGGCAGCTTCGGAAGCCCCATCAGCCTTGCCGGCAGGAGCTTCGGTGGAAGCCCCCTGACCGGCCGGCTCGTCCTTGTCGGCCGCGCTGAGGAAGAGCGAGTCAAGATCCGCCCCGGAATGTCCAGGCGCAAAGGAAATCAGCTCGGCATCACCGGGGAACGGGGACTTGGGCGGCGGTGTTTCCGGAGGAAGCCCGGACGAATCCGGAGTCTCCGGCAGGCGCGGCTTGGGCTCCTTCCCATCGGTCTTACCCCCGCTTGCCGGTGGAAGCCCCTTTTCGGGCTCCTCGGCAGGCACGGGCAGCGGCTTGGTGGGCGGCAGCTTGGGCTTCTCCGGTTCCTGCTTCTTGGCCCGGTCGAGAATCTCGCAGCGCCTCTGGCGAGCAAGCTCGCTCGGCGTGGATTTCTTCAGGGCGTCGAAGAGCTGAGCGAGCACCTTGTCGCAAGCCTTCTGGTGCTTACGCCAGGGAATCTCGCGCCAGTACCAGGCACCGATTTTCGTGCCGATGAACCAGCGATAGACCGGCAGGGAGACAATGCGGATATCGAGACGAGTCTCGTAATCCAGCGCTTCTCCGTAGTACCAGGTGATGATCGACACTTCCAGGTAGGTCCGCTGCTCACGGTCGAGCTTGACGGAACCGTCCCAGGGCACCATGCTCTTGCGCTTGCCCACCTGCCAGTACTGCCGCCAGATGCGAGTGAAGCCGTTGGCTCCATCGTAGTAGCCGGCCGGCACACGACAGCCTTTGCGGCGCTCCTGCTCCTTGGGGGAAAGCAAGGCGGCTTCCGTGGGTGCCAGGGAGATGGCACCGGTCCAGTCGGTGATGTGGTGCTTGTACTCGTTCACCGGCGAGAAGTTGCCAATCTGGTTACAGATTCGCACCAGCCCCTCGGAAGAGGCGATGCGGCTGAAGAGTTCCGGCACTTCCAGGGGACCATGACCGACCACATGGGCACCGTAGTAACGCCGGTTGGGATCGGTGAGTGCCTGGCGCACCTTTTCGCGAAACTTGCGTTCCGCCTCGGCGCTACCGTTTCCGGCACCGCCATAGGTAGCCACCGGCACGCCGTCATTGATGGAACCACTGTTCACATCAACGGATACATGGCGGAACGAACCGTTCCAACCATTGGGGTCACAGTGAGAGTGACCCTTCATGAGCGTTTCTTGTGTGACTCGCGCCACCCGCTCACTTTCAGGACAGTTTTTACAGCCATCGGCGGTACCGTGACCGTGTCCGACGTCGAGATCGCTGACGCCGGTACCGTTGTCGCCGATATCGGCGTCGCTGGTACCGAAGCCATGGTCTCCTACATCGGCATCGCTGACGCCGAAGCCGCCGTGCCCAACGTCAGCATCACTGACGCCGAAGCCGCCGGCACTTCCGCCACCGCCGTGACCACCATCAAAACCATCTGCCATAAGATATTCTCCTGTTTTTAGAGGTTAACAGTGCCGCCTGTACAGAAGCCGGTTAGAAGCCGCTGCCATCGGGGCACCATCCACACGGACACCACAAGCTTTTGGCTCGCGGTGCCGTTGTTCAGACAAGACGCACACCCACAATGTAGGGGCGTTGGTTAGAGCAGAAACAAATGCAAATCGCAGCAAGCACTCACCTGCCACGATTGTCACGAGAGTAGAATGAACTTGGGGAGTTCAGACTTTAGAGCAAATCCCGAAGGACTCGCTAAGAGAGCGCACAATCAATGACCATGCCAGCCGAAAACCAGCACAATCCTACAGAGAGCAAATCAGGGCTTTCAAAATCCTCGACCCAAGATGATCGGGAAGTCCCAAATCCGACCCTTGACCTGCTCAAGCCCGTGCCTGAAGAAAAGCTGCAAGCCTGGCTGTTGGAGTTCTACGGCAAGGAGATGGAATTAACCCACAGGCAAGTGCTCCGCCACCGCGACCTTTCCTATGTGGAGAGGCTGCAGTTTCGAGACGCTCTGCCGGCATCCCTCATTTTCAAGCAGGTTTTGCCGCCCTGGGACATAGAGCAGGACCTGCATGAACGCATCTTGATTCCGTCCATTTCCAATTCGCCTCAGCTATTCATGTCTGCCCACCTGGGACAGATAACAGCCATGCTCATGGAGGACCTGGGACCGGACAACCTTCTGGGCTGCCTGGAAAGCCAGGACGAAACCCGCATCAAAGGCGTAGCCCATGCTCTCGGAGAAGAGCTGGCCAAGATGCACCGGTCTTATTCTTACCGCACCGACGAGCTCCTGCCCCTCGGCATACTGCGTTCGCTCTCGCCCATCGACTACGCCACGACGGCTGAAGCCATGGTTGAGAAGCTGACGCGCTGGCAGTTAGCAGACCGGGAAAATCGACTCAACCTTGTGCGCCTGGCTGAGACAATTGCCGGTCCCCTGGCCGGAGAGCCCATTTCCTTGAGCCACGGCGACCTCTATGCCGAAAACATCGTACTGCGCCAGAACAAACTCTTCATCATCGACTGGTCCTGGTTCGCCATGCTCGGCGTGCCCCTGGTGGATATCGCTACCATCACCATGGAACACCCCAAGAACAGCAGTTTTACAAGACACAAAGAGGCTCTTATCGATGCCTACTGTTTCGAGTCAGGCAAGCCTGAAAAGGATGTACGACAAGCCCTGCCCCACGCCGAAGCGCTCAGCCGGCTTTTGTTCTTAGACTGGCTCTTGGAGCGGAAGACGCGCGGCATCGAGGGCACTACCGTTGGTCCGGTGAATGACTTGATTGAGCGCGTCGTCCAGGAACTGTCAGAACGGCTGCGCAGTCTTAGTTCCCGGTCTTAGAAAGAGAACGGCTGCGCAGTCTTACTTCCCGGTCTTAGAAAGAGAACGGCTGCGCAGTCTTACTTCCCGGTCTTAGAAAGAGACCGTACCGGCACCGGCCATTGCTAGCAGGGCCGGTACGGCTCAATCACCGCAACCAGTTACTCGGCAACCAGTTACTCGGCAGCCAGTTACTCGGCAGCCAGTTACTCGGCAGCCAGTTACTCGGCAGCCAGTTACTCGGCAGCCGCTTACTTGGAAGCCAGGCGGCGAGCCAGCTCGACCAGGGTA
>Ga0268298_10005356_pt1 | contig 12056 bp, 10 predicted proteins | sample WWTPWeurt_MetaG_FD_194462 | JGI IMG/M metagenome (GOLD analysis project Ga0268298, IMG submission 194462) | Activated sludge microbial communities from WWTP in Nijmegen, Gelderland, Netherland - WWTP Weurt | ecosystem: Engineered > WWTP > Aerobic digester > Activated sludge | place...
TCCCCAATCGCTATCCGCAAGGCGAGTACCTGCTGCTGTTCGACCCGCTCGATGGCTCGTCGAACATCGACGTCAACGTCTCGATCGGCACCATCTTCTCGGTGCTGCGCAAGGTGGGCCACACCCAGGGCATCTGCGAAGACGACTTCCTGCAACCGGGCAAGGCCCAAGCCGCGGCCGGGTACTGCGTCTATGGGCCGCAGACCACGCTGGTGCTGACGCTGGGCGACGGCGTGGCCATGTTCACGCTCGACCGCGAAACCGGCTCATGGGTGCTGACCGCCAACCATGTGCAGATCCCGGCCGAGACCAAGGAATTCGCGATCAACATGTCGAACATGCGGCACTGGGCCCCGCCGGTGCGGCGCTACATCGACGAATGCCTGGCCGGCAAGGAAGGCCCGCGGGGCCGCGACTTCAACATGCGCTGGGTGGCCAGCATGGTGGCCGACGTGCACCGCATCCTGGCACGCGGCGGCGTCTTCATGTACCCCTGGGACAAGCGCGAGCCCGGCAAGCCCGGCAAGCTGCGGCTCATGTACGAGGCCAACCCCATGGCCTTCCTGATCGAGCAGGCGGGTGGCCTGGCCACCAACGGCAGGCAGCGCATCCTGGACATCGTGCCGACCAAGCTGCACGAGCGGGTCAGCGTGGTGCTGGGCTCGAAGGCGGAAGTCAAGCGCATCACCGACTACCACCTGGACGCCGAGGCCGAGAAGCCCGCGACGCCGTGACGCTATAATGCGAGCTTCGCCGTGCCGGTGTAGCTCAGTTGGTAGAGCAGCGCATTCGTAATGCGAAGGTCGAGGGTTCGACTCCTTTCACCGGCACCAATCAACGCCTCCGAGGGGTCATCGTCAACACGGCGATGACCCCTTGGGCCATTCTGGGCGGGCCATGCGCGCGAAGCAGATCCGTTGGGGCGATCTGCGCAACTTCTGCTCCGTTGGCCGTCGACGCACGGCGTATCCTCGGCCGTCCCCGGTGCACGACATCCTGTCGCGGCACCGCTCGGGCACAACAGCCGCTGCGGCATCGATGAACATCCCCCGCCCTCATCGCCCCCTTATGCCGACGCGTCGACTTGCAGCGTGGCTGCTCGGGGCACCCCTTGCGGCGGTGATGATCACCTCGGCCGCGCACGCCCAGTCGGTCGAGCCCGGTCGCTGGGAAGGTGAAGCCACCACTCCCTATCAGCGCATCCCGCTGATCGTTGACCTGAGGCCCACACCGCATGTCTCGCATCTGACGTTGCCCGGGCGGCGCTTCCAGTCGCTGGCGCTGGTCAGGGGCATCGACGGCGGTCCGGTGATTCGGCTGCGCGCCGCCGCCACGGCGGACCCGGCCGCTGCGGGCCAAGCCGACTCGGGCCCGCAGCTGCTGCTCGAACCGGTCGACGGTGGCCGAGCACTGACCGGCCGGCTGGATCTGGCCGGCCATCAGGCCATCGTGCGCCTGGCCCGCGTGGGTGAGGCCCCGCCGCTGCACGGCGTGCCGAACCGACCGCTACCCGGTCATGCCCAGGGTGTCTGGACGGCTCGCTATGACCTCGGGTTCGGATCCCGGGAGGCCACGCTGCACATCACACCGGCAGGCGCCAGGCTTACCATCGTGGGTCGTCGCACCACCGAACTGGTCCTGGACGAGTCGGCGCAGCGAGGTGCCCTGTGGATGTGGCGAGCCGACGCGGCCGACCTGTCGCTGATCGCCGCCGCGCCGCCAGAAGGCTCCGCGGAGCTCGACGCCGAGTGGCGGCAGGGGCCATTCGTCACCCGCGTCACCTTCCGTCGCGAGCCAGCGAAGTGATGGCTCCGAGCTTCGTCTCCGGTTCGGTCCGCCGTCTGGCCGCCGTCGTGTGGACCACGACCGCGCTCGCGCTCGTCGCTCCCACGGCCTGGGCCCAGGGTCAGTTCCGCGGTGATGCGCGGCGCCTGGGTGTGGCATCGTCTGCAGCCCCCGACAGTGAACCAGAGCTGTGGTGGCACTTCAGCACCGGGGTGCGCATCGTCTCTTCGCCGGTGTGGTCGGATGGCCTGGTGATCTTCGGCAGCGATGACGGCCTGGTGCGGGCCCTGGATGCACGGACGGGTTCGCTGCGCTGGGCCTGGCGGACGAATGGCCCGGTGCCCTCGACCCCGGCAGTGGCCGACGGGCGCGTGCATGTGCTCAGCTACGACGGTCGGCTGCACACGCTAGACGCCACCACCGGTGAGCCGCTGTGGCGATTCGCCACCGGGGGCGAACGCCGGTTCGAGGCCAGGGGGCTGCATGGCGCCACGCCGCGCGGCCAGACCATGGCCGACCCCTACGATGTGTTCCTCTCCAGCCCTGCGGTCGCCGGCGGGCGGGTCTATGTCGGCAGCAGCGACGGCCACCTGTACGCGCTGGACGCCGCCACCGGCGCCCTGCGCTGGAAGCAGGCCACCGGGGATGTGGTGCATGCCTCGCCTGCGGTGGAGGGTGGCCGCGTGGTGGTCGGAAGCTGGGATGGCCGGCTGTACTGCTTCGACGCGGTGACCGGCGCACCGGCGTGGCGTTTCCAGGCCGGGGTCGACCCCCTGATGCACAACCAGCAGGGGTTCCAGTCGTCACCGGCCATCGCCGATGGCGTGGTGGTTGTCGGCGGACGGGACTCCCAGCTCTACGCGATCGACCTCACCACCGGCCTCGAACGTTGGCGCTTCTCCACCGGGTCGAGCTGGGTGGTCGGCTCGCCCGCGGTGGCCCATGGCCGGGTCTACTTCGCCACCTCCGACTCAAGCCTGGTGCATGCACTGGACGCCGCATCCGGCCGCCCGATGTTCCAGCAGCAGGCGCAGGCCTACATGTTCTCCTCGCCCGTGGTGGCCGGCCAGGTGCTGCTGATCGGGCAGCTCAACGGCACGCTGCAGGCCCGCGACGGCACGACCGGGTCGCTCCTGTGGCAGTTCACCACCGACGCCGCGCGCCGCAATGCCGGCTGGGTCCTCACCGCCGACGGACGATTCAACAGCGCCTGGTTGTTCGACAGCGACTCGTACGAGTCGATGGTGATCGGCTTCCACCGCCAATCCAGCGTCGGCTCGTTCTTTTCGACGCCGCTGGTGGTCGACGGGGCGATCTACATCGGCAGCGCGGACGGGCGGATGTACGCCTTGCGCCAGCGGCGGCGCGCTGCAGCGCAGCCGTGATGCACGAGCTTCGCTGGCCAAAGCGGCTTGCGGCAACGGCCGGTCTGGCACTGGGCATCGGGGCCGGGTCGGCGATCCAGGCGCAAGCACTGCTGCCCCGTGAAGCACTGCGCGACGAGGTGGCCCAGGTGCGCCAGGAGTTCCTGCAGCGCGACCGGGCCTTTTCGGCGGCCGCCCGCATCGAAGCCGGGCAACGGCTCGATGCGCTGCAGGCCCGCGAGGAGGCAGTCGACCTGGCATGGTTCCGTCTCGAGCTGGCCCGCATCGCCGCGCTGGCCGACAACGCCCACACCGTGGCGGGTGCCATGGGCCGGGCACGGCTGAGCAATCGGGTCGACTTGCGGCTGGCGCCCTTCGGGCAGGAGTTCCGTGTGCTCAGGACTCGGCCTGCCGACGCCGACCTGCTGGGCATGCGCCTGGCGGCCATCGACGACCTGCCTGTGGAGCGGCTGCGCGAGGCGGCGCACCAGTTGGCCGGCGGCCTGGCCGCCTGGCGAGACCGGACTGCACCCCTGCTGTTCGAGAGCCCTGAGCAGTTGCATGCGCTGGGCCTGATCGCCGACCGCAATTCGGCGCGCTACCGTTTCATCCGAGACGATGGCAGCACCCTCGAGCGGCGGCTCTCGGCCATGGCGCCCTCGCCCACCCGGGCCCAGGCCAGCACCGATCGGCTGTTGCTGCCGGAAGTGACACCGCCCGACCTGGGCTGGTCGGGAGTGCTGCCGATCGACCAGGCGCCCTGGGCCTGGCAGCAGGCCCTGCGCTCGTTCCGCTGGCGCCACGATCCCGCCCGTTCGATGATCGTGGTGCAGATGCGCCAGGTACAGGACGCCCGCGAGCAACGGCTCGACGCCTTCTTCAGCGAGGTGCGAACAGCCGTCCACGACCTGCGTCCGACCCACCTGGTGCTGGATGTGCGGCACAACGGCGGCGGCGATCTCACCAAGGGCCGCGACTTTGCCGCCAGCCTGCCGAGCCTGGTGCCCGGTCGGGTGTTCGTGCTGACCAGCCCCTGGACCTTCTCTGCCGCCATCACCCTGGTGGGGCATGTGTGGCAGGCCGCGCCGAGCCGTGTGCAGATCGTGGGCGAGCCGGTGGGAGACCGCCTCGTCTTCTTCGCCGAGGGCCGGCCGCTGCAGCTCAGGCACTCCGGCGTGAGCCTGCTGGCCGCCACCCAGCGACACGACTACCTGAACGGTTGCGACGGGGCGGACGACTGCCACCCTCCGGTGCGCGATCGTCCGATCCGGGCGCCGAGCCTGGCACCGCACCGCCTGGTGCCGATGACCTTTGCCGCCTATCGGCGTGGCGTGGATGAGGTCATGCAGGCGGTCGAGCACGCACTCGAGCGCTGATCAACCATCGGCCAGCGGCGGCGCGCCCAGGTTGCCCAGCGAGATGGGCACGTCGCGCTCGACGAACGCAAACACCGCGCTGGCCCGCAGCACGGCCCGATCACCCACCTTCAGGTCGCAGCTGGCATAGGCCAGGCGGCGCCCCATGCGGGTGATGGTGGTGTGCGCCTCGAGCCACTCGCCCTCGCGCGCGCCAGAGATGAAGTCGGCCGTCAGCGACACCGTCACCTGGCCGCCGGGCTGCTGGCGCGCCACCGCGATGTTGATGCCCAGCGCGCCGTCGGCCAGCGTGGTGAGCATGCCGCCATGCGCGACACCCTGGCTGTTGAGGTGGTGCGGCGCCATGCGCAGGCCGATCACCCACCGACCGCCTTCGCCGCTGCGCGCATGCACCGGCCCGAGCAGGCGGAAGTACGGCCCGCCCACTTCCAGCAGGCGGTATCCTTCGGGCACGCCAAGCGAGGGTTCAGGCCCGGCCGGCATCGGGGCTCGAGGATCGGACATGGTGCAGGGCTGCGGTGATGATCGAATCGAACAACGAGTGGCCATCTTAGGGCCTGCCCACCCCCTGATCGGATGCACCCATGAACCCCGATGACATCGATGTCCTGATCGTGGGTGCCGGCCTGTCGGGCATCGACGCGGCCTGCCACCTGAGGCGTCACTGCCCCGACCGGCGCTTCGTGGTGCTCGAGGCGCGGCACGGGCTGGGCGGCACCTGGAGCCTGTTCCGCTACCCGGGCATCCGCTCCGATTCCGACATGTACACGCTGGGCTACGGGTTCAAGCCGTGGACCGGCGAGCAGGCCATCGCCGACGGGCCGTCGATCCTCGAGTACCTGAAGGACACCGCCCGCGAATACGACCTCGAGCGCCACATCCGCTACCGGCATCGAGTGGTGGCCGCGAGCTGGTCGACGGCCGACGCGCGATGGACGGTGCGCGTGCGGCGCACCCTGTCCGACGGCTCGCAGGACGAGATCACGCTGCGCGCCGGCTTCCTGATGATGTGCGGCGGCTACTACCGCTACGACCAGCCCTACACGCCCGAGTTCGCCGGCCGCGAACGCTTTGCCGGGCGCATCGTCCACCCGCAGCACTGGCCCGCTGACCTCGACGTGGTGGGCCGGCGCGTGGTGGTGATCGGCAGCGGGGCCACCGCGGTGACGCTGGTGCCCGAGCTGGCGCGCGATGCGACCCAGGTGACGATGCTGCAGCGCACGCCCACCTACATGATCACCCGACCGGGCCGCGATGCGCTGGCCCGGCGGCTGTTCGATCGCTTCGGGCCGAGGATCGGCCACGCCCTCACCCGCTGGAAGAACCTGCTGATGGGCATGCTGGTCTTCGGCCTGGCAAGGCGCCGGCCCGAGGCCTTCAAGCAGCGGCTGGTCGGCTGGGTGCGCCAGCAGTTGCCGTCCGGCTACGACGTCGGGCGACACTTCACCCCACCCTATAGGCCCTGGGACCAGCGCTTGTGCCTGGTGCCCGACGGCGACTTCTTCCAGGCCATTCGCGCCGGCCGCGTCGACGTGGTGACCGACCGCATCGAAAGCTTCACCGAGCGCGGCATCCGGCTGGCCAGCGGGCAGGAATTGCCGGCCGACCTGATCGTCACCGCCACCGGCCTGCAGTTGAACACCCTGGCCGATCTGACGCTCGAGGTGGACGGCCGCACACTGAAGCCGGCAGACCTGCTGAACTACAAGGGTCTGATGTTCGCCGGCGTGCCCAACTTCGTGGCCACCTTCGGCTACACCAATGCCTCGTGGACGCTGAAGGCCGACCTGGTGAGCCGCTGGGTGTGCCGCGTGCTCGAGCATCAGCGCAAGACCGGCACGCGCCAGTGCGTGGCGCATTGCCACGAGCCGCAGATGCCGCGCCGGCCCTGGGTCGACTTCACCTCGGGCTACTTTGAGCGTGCCATCGACCTGCTGCCCCGCCAGGGCGACCACGGCCCGTGGAAGCTGAACCAGAACTACCTGAGCGATCTGGTGGCGCTGCGCTGGGGGCCGCTGGAAGACGGGATCCTGCGCTTCAGCCGCTGACCGAGCGGCCGCCGCGCGCACTGACGCCGGTCACCCGACCCGCCCGACGCCTACGTCGGGTACAGGCCCCGCACCTGGGCAAACAGACGGGTCAGGCCCAGGAGCGCATCGATGTTCGGCGTGGCCACGCCCACGCGCTGGCCGATCTCGCGCACCACGCCCACCAGCGCATCCAGCTCGATCGTCCGGCCGGCCGCGACATCCTGTTCCATCGAGGTGCGAAACGCCCCCAGCCGGCGCGTCACCGCATGGCGATCCTCGGGCGTCTGGTCGATCGCGCAGCCGATGCGCGCGCCCACCATTGCCGCCTCGCGCATCACGGCCGAGCAGAACCCGCGCAGATCCGCATCGTCGAGCACCCGATCCACCGTGGCACCGGTGATCGCGGTGATCGGGTTCATCGTCATGTTGCCCCACAGCTTGTACCAGATGTCGCGCCGGATGTGATCTGAGACGTTGACCTCGAAGCCGGCCTGACGCAACAGCGCCCCGAGCGCCTCGGCGCGCGGGCTTGCACCGCCCAGGGGCTCGCCGATGATCAGCCCCTGCCCCTTGCGCTGTTCCACCAGCCCGGGTGCGGCGACGAAGGCACTGGCATGCACGACGCAACCCAGCACCATCGGCAACGGAATCGCCGCCGCGGCGAGGCCCCCGGGGTCGACGCTGGCCAGCGGCTCGGCCCCGATGGCATCACAGCCGGCGCCGAACCACCAGGGCACGCCGTTCATCGCCGGCAGCACGAGGGTGCCGGGCCCCAGCAGTGGGGCGATGCGGGTGGCGACGGCGGCCAGTGCGGTGGCCTTGACCGCCACCACCACCAAGTCTTGCGCGCCAAGATCAGCCGGATCGTCGCTGGCGGCCGCGCAAGGCGCGACCTGCAGGTCGCCATCCCGCCGCAACCGCCAGCCATGCGCTCGCAAGGCCGCCAGCGTCTCGCCGCGCGCCACCGCCGACACGGCCTGGCCCGGCAGGGCCGCCAGGCTGGCGCCGATGAAGCCGCCGATCGCACCAGCACCGTAGATGCACACCTTCATCGGATCCAACTCCTCGGCTTCATCACCCACCAACCACTGATCATGCGCACCCTTCGGTCGGTCAGGCTCGATACGACGGATCGTCGCGTTCGACCAGCCGCTGCATGGCCGCGAACACATCCTGCCCGGCGCCGAACCTCGGGTTGAAGTTCAACGAGTCGCGCACGCAGCGCTCCATCAGCGGCACCGGGATCTCGCGCGCCGGCCCCATCGCCAGCGTGGCCACCTGCACCTCACAGGCGCGTTGCACCAGCCACATCAGGTTGAAGGCCTGCGGCAGCGAACGGCCGATCACCACCGGCCCGTGGTTGCGCAGCAGCAGCACCGGCTTGCCGCCGGCGCTGGCCAGGATGCGCTGGCCCTCGTCCAGGTGCACGGTGATGCCCTCGAAGTCGTGGTAGGCCACCTGGCCGTGCAGCTGCGCCGCATAGAAGTTGCTGAACGACAGGCCCTGCTCCAGGCAGCACACCGCCATCGTCGGCGTGGTGTGCACATGCATCACGCAGTGCGCCTCGGGCAGCGTGGCGTGGATCGCGCCGTGGAAGGTGAAGCCGGCCGGATTGATCGGCCAGTCGCTGTGGCCGACGATGCGGCCCTGCACGTCCACCTTCACCAAATTGCTGGCGGTGACCTCGCTGTAGTGCAGGCCGAAGGGGTTGATCAGGAAGTGGCCGTCCTCGCCAGGCACGCGCAGAGACAGGTGGTTGTAGATCAGCTCCGACCAGCCCAGCCGATCGAACATGCGGTAGGCCGCCGCGAGCTGCACACGGGCGGCCCATTCGTCGGCGCCGAAGCGCGCCGGGCGGGTGAAGGGATCCATCGCTTCGACTCCTTTGGAACGTTGCTTCAATCCACGGGCAACAGGCTCACACCAACCGGAACGACACCACGCCCAGCGGCCCGTAATCGGCCTGAAAGGTATCGCCGGCCGCGCCGGGCGTCGGGCGGGTGAACGAGCCGGCCAGCACGATGTCGCCTGCGGCCAGGCTCTCGCCATGCGGCGCGATCTTGTTGGCCAGCCAGGCCACGCCGGTGGCCGGATGGTTGAGCACCGCGGCGGCCAACCCCGTCTCCTCGATCACGCCGTTCTTGAACAGCATCGCCCCGGCCCAGCGCAGGTCGACATCCAGCGGCCGCACCGGCCGGCCGCCGAGCACGATGCCGGCATTGGCGGCGAAGTCGCTGATGGTGTCGAACACCTTGCGCGGCGCCTTGGTCTCGCGATCGAATTGCTCGATGCGGGCATCGATGATCTCGATGGCCGGCGTCACGTAATCGGTCGCCGAGAGCACGTCGAACAGCGTGACGCCCGGCCCCTTCAGACCGCGGCCCAGCACGAAGGCCAGTTCCACCTCGATGCGCGGCGCGATGAAGCGCGAGGCCGGGATGTCGGAGCCGGTCTCGAAGAACATGTCGTCCATCAGCGGCGCGTAGTCGGGCTCGTCGATCTGGCTGGACAACTGCATCGCGCGAGACGTGAGGCCGATCTTGCGGCCGCGGATACGGCGGCCGTCGGCCAGCTCGAGCTGCACCCAGGCGCGCTGGATCGCATAGCCGTCGTCCAGAGTCATGGTGGGGTGGCGCTGCGAGAAGTGGCGCAAGGGCGTGCGCGACTTGCGGGCCTGGTACAGCTCGCGGGCCAGCGCGGCGATGGTCTCGGTGGGCAGCGTGATGGGCATGAGGGCTCCTGGGTAAGCGGCGGGCGGGCAGCGATGGCCACCGACGCCGCGCGGCCACCAGCGTGGCATCGCCGGCGCTAGCGCACCGCCGACGCAGGCGGATTGAACATCGCGTGCAGATTGCCCAGCTTGGCATCGAAGACCTCGGGGCCTTCGTCGATCTGCAGCGTCAGGCCCAGCGGGCGCCTGGCCAGCAGGGGCGCGAAATAGTCGCGGGTGGCCGCGGCCAGTGCCTCGCCGGCGCGGCGGTGCACCTCGGGGCTGCGGCCACGGCCCATGCGCAACTGCAGGTAGCAGAAGGCCAGGTCGCCATCGCCCCCCTGTGCACGGTGCACCGCGCCGCTGTCGGCCACCGCGAAGCGGGCGGCCGGATAGGCCAGCACGCGCACACCGCCGGTGGGGAAGACCGGCCGGCCGGCCTCGTCGGCCACGCTGCGCATCGTCTCGGCCAGCGAGCGGCACAGCGCGGCCATGTCGGTCTCGGCATCGAGCTGCGGCGTGTATAGGATCACCAGGTGCGGCATGGCGGTCAGGTCGGGTTCGAAACGGTTCGGGCAACGTTCGGCATCACAGCCGCTGCGACACCGCGGTGTAGCCCTCGGCCGCCGAGGCCTGGGCCGACGGGATGGCGGCGCCGGTCTGCGGCGTGACGGGCAGCACCACGTTCACCTGCCCGGTGCCCGAGGCACCGAAGTACGGCGTGACCACCTCGGCCGGCGCGTCGTAGTCGCTCCAGCCCAGCGCGCCGAGCAGCATCGCGGTGTCGTGCATGAAGCCCTCGCCATGGCCCTTGGCGGCGTACTCGGGCAGCATCTCGCAGAAGGCCTTCCAGTCGCCGCGCTGCCACATCTGCAGCACGCTGTGGTCCAGCGCCTCGAGAAACGGGCTCCAGATCTTGAAGGCGTACTCGGGCGCCAGCCCGTTCTGCGCGAAGCGGTGCGACAGCGAGCCGCTGGCCAGGAAGGCCACCGTGCCGTCGTAATGCTGCTCCACCGCCCGCCGCATGGCCCAGCCCAGGCGGGCGCTGTCGTTGAGGTAGTGCACCGTGCACAGCGCCGAGACCGACACCACCTTGAAGTGCTGGTCGGGGTTCATGTAGCGCATCGGCACCAGCGTGCCGTACTCCGGGTCGAGCGTGGTGGCATCGTGGGCCAGCGCCTCCACGCCCATCGCGTTGCACTCGGCGGCCAGCAGCTTTCCCAGCGCCGGGTTGCCCGGACACTCGAACGGCAGGTTGGCGATGAAGTGCGGCAGCTCGTTGCTGGTGTACAGGCCCTTGAAGTGCGGCGCGCAGTTGATGTGGTAGTTGGCGTTGACCAGCCAGTGGGTGTCGAACACCACCAGCGTGTCCACGCCCAGTTCACGGCAGCGGCGGCCGATCTCGACATGGCCGTCGATGGCGTCCTGCCGCGTGCCCTTGCGCGGGCCGTCGAGCTCGCTCAGGTACATCGACGGCACGTGGGTGATCTTGGCGGCCAAGGCCAGCTTGCCCATGATGGGTCTCCTCGTCAGTTGCTGCTGTTGGTGCGTGTGCCGCCGGCCTCCAAAGTGGCTTCAGGCGCCCCAGTGCGGGATGTGGTGCGAGCCCATCGACACCGCGACGTTCTTCGGCTCGAGGAACACCTCGTAGCTCCAGGTGCCGCCTTCGCGCCCGGTGCCCGAGGCCTTGGTGCCACCGAAGGGCTGGCGCAGGTCGCGCACGTTCTGGCTGTTGACGAAGCACATGCCGGCCTCGATGGCGGCGGCCACGCGGTGCGCGCGGCCAAGGTTCTCGCTCCAGACATAACTCGACAGGCCGTACACCGTGTCGTTGGCGATGCGGATGGCATCGGCCTCGTCGTTGAACGGGATCAGACAGGCCACCGGGCCGAAGATCTCGTCCTGCGCGATCTTCATGCGGTTGTCGACGTCGGCAAACACCGTGGGCTGGACAAAATTGCCGGCGGCCAGCGCGGGCGGCAGTTCGGGCGCATCGAGCCCGCCGCACAGCAGCGTGGCGCCCTCCTTCGGCCCCAGTTCGATGTAGCGCCGCACCTTGGCCAGATGCTCGGGGCTGATCATCGGGCCGATGATGGTGGATTCGTCCAGCGGATCGCCCACGCGGATGCGGCGCGCGCGCTCGACGAAGCGGTCGACGAACCGCGCATAGATCGATCGCTGCACCAGGATGCGCGAGCCGGCGGTGCAGCGTTCGCCGTTGTTGCTGAAGATCATGAACACCGCGGCATCGAGCGCCCGCTCGAAGTCGGCGTCGTCGAAGACTACGAAGGGGCTCTTGCCACCCAGCTCCATGCTGAACTTCTTCAACCCCGCGGTCTGCACGATGCGCTGGCCGGTGGCGGTGGAGCCGGTGAAGCTGATGGCCCGCACGTCGGGGTGGGCACACAGTGGCTCGCCGGCGGCCTTGCCGTAGCCGTGCACCACGTTGAGCACGCCGGCCGGGATGCCCGCCTCCAGCGCCAGCTCGCCCAGGCGCGCGGCCGACATCGGCGAGAGCTCGCTCATCTTCAGCACCGCGGTGTTGCCGAAGGCCAGGCAGGGCGCCACCTTCCAGGTGGCCGTCATGAACGGCACGTTCCAGGGGCTGATCAGCGCGCACACGCCCACCGGGTGGAACAGCGTGTAGTTCAGGTGCGTGGGCGTCGGGTAGGTGTGGCCGTCGACGCGGGTGCACATCTCGGCGAAATAATGAAAATTGTCAGCGGCCCGCGGCACCAGCTGCTTGCCGGTCTGGGCGATCACCTGGCCGGTGTCGCAGGTCTCGGTGCGT
>Ga0268298_10005357_pt1 | contig 12054 bp, 9 predicted proteins | sample WWTPWeurt_MetaG_FD_194462 | JGI IMG/M metagenome (GOLD analysis project Ga0268298, IMG submission 194462) | Activated sludge microbial communities from WWTP in Nijmegen, Gelderland, Netherland - WWTP Weurt | ecosystem: Engineered > WWTP > Aerobic digester > Activated sludge | place: Netherlands...
ACCATGGCGACAAAAATTGCGCTCAAAAATGACCACATAACAAGCGTCGCGAGTGCCCCCGCAAAAAGCAGCATCCAAAAAAAATACCGCGTATTAAAATCATCATGTTTCATACAGACTCAAAAACAAAGATTATGCCCTCTATTTTTAAATTATCCACGCTCAGCAACAAAAATCAATATACTACACAATTTTTCTTTGGCGGCAAGTTCTTTGTTCTTTGAGTTTACAAAAAGAAAAACCCCGCTCAGAAGTAAGTACGAAACTTTTCTGAGCGGGGAAACAACCACTTGCACTTGCTACCAGTTGATCAGATCACCCTTCCATGGCTTGCCGTGAAAATACTGGTAAGCTTTGGCAATAGGGTTGAGTTCACCCTTCGAGATTAGTGGTACATCAAAGATGGCGCGCTCGACGTAACAGCTATAAGCCAAAGTGTAATATTCTTGTGAATATGCTTTGAAGACGAAAATTGGAGAAACTTCTATCCGAAACCCATCCGGTGCCGAAATATACCCCGCATCGTAGATCTTCTCCGCATCGTAGTAAGGCTTCCAATAGCGACGAGATGCCTTATTATAGTCGCGTCGTAATACCACTCCTATTCTGCCATTTACCTCACACATGCAGACAATCGGGCGATGATATTTCCTGCGATCTTCATATCGTTGCGCCATCACCCCAAATGCAACTATAACCCCAAAAAGAACGAGTACAACCGCCCCCAAACACAACAAGGTACTAAACATGGTTTCCTCTTTGCCCTTGCTCGTTCCCTTCCCCCGGTAATGGAGGGGTGTGAGATAAGCATTGAGCGCCTAAAACGTAACATACTATACAAAAAAAGTCAAGTAATGACAAAGCATCGCTTCTTGGAGAGAATTTTATAAAAATTTTCTTTTCTGCTTTTAACGGAATTGAAAAATTTTTGCCTCTAAAAATCCGTAAGATCTGATCGTTGAGCAAAAGGAAATGGCTTTCTCTGGCTTGCCATTTTCTAAATGGTGCCCTCGGCAGGAATCGAACCTACATCACGAGTACCGGAAACTCGCGTCCTATCCATTGAACGACGAAGGCCTCTATCTTCTTTCTTTGTACCCCTTTTTTTATATGCATGCAAGCTATATCACTGGGGGAGGAATCTTGTATTCTTTCGATAAGAAACCCTGAGACGAAGGGCATATATCTTTCAGAACACACAGGGAACACTTTGGGGAACGTGGAGTGCATACTGCACGTCCAAGTGTAATCAAATATTCATTAACGTTGAGATATTCTTTTTTTGGATACAGATCTTCCAGCTTCATTGCCATAAAATCGCGAGATTTCGTCTGTACCAAACCGAGCCTTGGAGCAACCCGTAACACATGCGTATCCACTGCAACACCAACAAAATTCCCAAATCCTTTTGCCAATATAACGCATGCGCTTTTTTTGGAAACTCCCGGAAATTGAAGCAAGGCATTAAAGTCATTCGGTACTTCCCCGTTATACTTTTCACACAAAAGTTCGCCTATACCCTTCAGATAACGCGCCTTCGATCTGTAAAACCCTGTGCTAAAAATTATGCATTCTATATCAACAAGCTCTGCTTCCGCCATCGAGCAGGCCGTCGGGTATCGCCTGAATAACTCTGGGGAAATCTGGTTTACCCGTTCATCCGTACATTGAGCACTTAGTACCGTAACAATAACAAGCTCGAAAATATTCCGCCACTCGGTAAACGGACCGGTAACAAGGTATGCTTTTTTGAGGCGACTTAAAACGACATTGGCAAAACGTTTTTTTTGTTTGACCGTTCGCATAAAACTATTTCTTTTTTATGGATCGAATAATTGAATATATCGTTCCCAAAAAATACAGCGATCCGGTTACGATAATAATCGGGGAGTTTTTCTTTTCCAAACACCACAGGAAGGCTTGTTTCGGATCTTCAAAAATTCTCGCACTTCGAAAATCTTTTGATTCAAGAAATGATATAATTTCTTTTGGCGATACGGAATGCATCTCAGTATCTTTATGCTGAAAAAGAAAATTTGTAGCAACAATACAGTCAGCTTTGGGAATAATTTTCTCCAGCATGGAAGAATATTGCTTCCCCCGCTTAAAAGCAACGAGAAATGTCATTTTATCTTTGGAAATTTCCGATAAGCTCTTCAAAAATGCCCGCATCTTTTGCGGATTATGCGCCCCGTCAAGCCATACGGTTTTTTCTTTATATACAAACTCGTCCATTCTTCCAAGAAACTTCGCGTGAGACAAAGCCGATCGTATCTTCACAGCATCTGCGGAAAATCCATCGCGTTGAGCCATAAAGATAAATGCTGAAACCGCAAGTAGCGCATTTTCTGTTTGATACTTTGCCACCGTCGGAAGGATAATATCATGTATGACATATTGATTCATACGCGCATCAAAACATACATTTCCTCCGGAAATACGAATGTGTTTCGCATTTTTTGGATACACTGGATATAAGTCGGCCTGCATACTTCTAGCTCTTTTTTGAAACACCGGCCACACCGATTTTTGAAACAAGGCTATCACCGCATTCCCGCGTTGTATAATACCCGCTTTTTGCTCGGCAATGGCGGAAAGTGTCTTTCCCAAAATAGCCGTGTGATCAAGTCCTATTCTTGTGATAAGGGAAATTTTATCGCTTCTCGAAACTACATTCCTAGCATCCAAAAGTCCACCGAGTCCTGTCTCCATAACGGCATACAAAACACGTTCGCGAAAAAAGGCGTAAAATGCCAATGCCGTCAAAATTTCAAAACGTGTTGGACTTCCATATTGTGATAACGCCGTTTTTTCAATCGCCGGAAGCATCTCCGAAAGATACGCGCAAAATTTCTTCTGCGAAATCATGCGTCCGTTTATATTGACACGCTCACGAATATCCAAAACATGCGGAGAGAGCGACAATCCCGTCCGAAATCCGGCACCGCGCAACAATTCATTCAGATAATATGCCGTGGAACCTTTTCCGGATGTTCCGGCAATATGTGCAACAACATAACGCTCCTGAGGGTTTCCCAAAAAATGAAGCAGTAATCTCGTACGGTGCAAACCGACGGAACCGGAAAAAACTGCTTGAAACGAAACCGGCATATGTTCTCTCAGAAAAGACTTGGCTTGACTCATCGTATTCAAACTTTTCATACTTGCGGTTTGTTTCCCCTTTTTTCCTCCAAAATATGATTTAAGATATTCTCGACTCGATTCATACTTACATCATCAAGAATAGAAATACCGAAAGCATTCGGACATACTGTTCGAAGCAAAGACAATTTCTCTTCACACTCGGATGCTGAAATATCATCAGTTTTCGACAGAATCACACATTCTTCCTTGTCGAGAAGCACTGGTGAATATACTCCTAGTTCATTGCGAATACTTCTGTAGTCACGAACTGGATCATCCGATTCGGCACTCACGAGATGAAACAGTACTTTCGTTCTTTCTATATGACGCAAAAATTGCATTCCCAAACCCTTACCACGAGATGCCCCCTCTATAAGACCCGGTATATCTGCAATGATAAGTTCATAATACGCCCCAAGATTGGGTTCCAAAGTAGTAAATGGATAGTTGGCAACTTTGCTTTTTGCTGCTGTAAGCGTATTCAATAAACTTGATTTTCCCGCATTTGGAAAACCAATCAATCCAACATCGGCAATCATCTTCAATTCGAATCGTACTGTTCCCTTTTCTCCGTTTTTTCCCTGTTCAAAAAATTCAGGTGAAGTATTTCTGGAGTTGCGAAATTCGAAATTTCCGCGTCCGCCTATTCCGCCACGAGCCAACAAAACCGTTTCGCCGATATGCACCAATTCAAAAGAGCGCTCATGCATTGAGTCATGCACCACAGTCCCCACAGGAACTAAAAGCGTTAAATCCTCCCCTCCAGAACCAGTACGTTTTTGTTGTCCGCCATTGTTACCATCCATCGCCAAAAAATCTTTTTTATGACGATACCGTAACAACTCACCAAGGTTTCCTGTAGCACAAACAAATACGTCACCGCCTTTTCCGCCATTTCCCCCAGCCGGACCCTGAGCCAATTTCGTTTTGTCCCACGCAACGATACCATCTCCACCCTTTCCCGCTGAGACAAAAAGCGTCACATCATCAATAAGCATATACAGTATGGCATTAACAAATCACAGTTCACTATAAAGTATTTTCACCCAAAGAGCAATCCGATGTACAGTTAACACTATTATCCTTTAGTATGACAAATATTACAGATTAATAGTAGCTACACACCTTCTTGCTTGCCAAAATTAAAACGATACTATACACTTCACTGTACAAGAAAATAAAAGTCCCCGAGTCTCTCGCCGAAAATGAAAATATTATTCGGAGATAGAGGCTTATCGCCGCAAGATATCGGATTTTGTTTTCTGTGCGGTTTTTTTTATTCTTCCGCAAACTATTCTACAAACAATCAATAAACCATAAGACATAAAACCTATGCAGTACGAAGTATTGTTTCTTATCGGGCAAGACCAGGAATCAAACGTGTCCGATATAGAGAAAAACGTAGACACAATCATAATCGAAGCAGGCGGAACACTTCTTGATGAACGTTGGGAAAACAAAAGAAAGCTTGCTTATCCGATTCAACATTCCATACGCGGAACATATGTTGCAAAACGATTTGTTATGCAGGATTCTTCTGATAATGTCTCATCTGAAGAACTAAAATATTCTGCGATTGAAACCATAAATAAAAAACTTCTGCTTTTGGAGGGTATTCTTCGATTCATCATCGTTCGATCTGAAGATATGCTGACACTCAAAGAATTTGCAACACGAAAAGAAGAAGAGAAGATTCACGCTAAAAAACCATTTGAAAAAACTGAACGTGTTCCGGAGTTGCGTCAGCCACCAGTTCGTATCAAAAGAACCGCGCAGAAAATCGAACGCACTCCAACACAGGAAGAAACAACACCAATTCAAAAAACAACAGAATCTGAACAGATAGATATTCTAAAAGAAGAGCCAAGTATAATCGTTGCATCCAAAGATATATCAGAAACAAAACCACCGAAATCAGAAAAAAAGAAAACAGTTCGTTCTGCAAAAAAAGCTTCTTTGAAAGAAATTGACGAAAAAGATAAAACGAGCGAAGCGGATATTGACAAGAAACTAGATGAGATCTTGAACATGTAAGCTAACGAATATCGTTTATCATTCCAATAAATTCACCTTTTCCTGATTTAATTTAAAAAGTTCAACCTTATGAACGTCAACAAAGTCATTCTTATTGGACGCCTTACCAGAGATCCAGAAATGCGCACTACATCTTCTGGACAAAACGTAACTAATGTCGGGCTTGCCACAAGTCGCGTGTACAATGACAAAAATGGTCAACGCCAAGAAACAACTGAATTTCACAACCTTGTTTTGTGGGGACGGACGGCAGAAATTGCTACTCAATACCTCACCAAAGGACAAGAAGCCTATTTTGAAGGAAGGCTCACTCACCGAAAATACACAGGAAAAGACGGGGTGGAACGCTCAGTAACCGAAGTTGTTGTAGAAAACATGCAATTGGGAAGCAAACCGCAAGGATCAGTAGTGCCAAGAACACATATTCAGCAATCGCGTACTCAAAGCACACCGACTCAGCAGTCCAATGAAGAAAAAATACCCACTATTAATCTTGATGATGAAAGTGGAGATATTCGTATTGAGGATGTCCCATTTTAATATATAGCCATACGGTAAACACGTGAACAATTAATTTATACAATGAACCTCTATGAAACAATGCCATTTTTGTGAACAAAAAATATACACTATTGATTATAAAGACGCTTATCTTTTGAGAAGATTTATGAATTCGCAGGGAAAAATTTATCCACCTAAGAGACATGGGACATGTGCCCGCCATCAACGTTCTCTTTCAAAAGCTATAAAGCGAGCTCGTTCAATGGCACTGGTTCCGTACGCAGTGCAACAGTAATTAAGTTCTGGAAAAATATATTTTATTCCGTCCATTTAAGCTTTCTCTTCGAACAAGAGATACCGCCAGTTACAATAAACACTATGCTTACCCTTTCCGAAATCAAAACAGGAAAACATATTATCCTCAATGATGATCCTTATCTCGTGCTCTATCATGAGCATTCCAAAATGGGACGGGCCGGAGCAGTACTTCGAACCAAAGTTCGAAACCTAAAAACAGGCGCCTCTTTCGAAAAAACATTTCAAGGGGCCGATAAGGTTGAAGAAGCTGAAATCATTCGTTCCAAGTCGCAGTATTTGTATCATGAAAGAGAAGAATATTATTTTATGGACAACACTTCGTTTGAACAGTTTTTTCTCTTTAAAGACGCTCTCAAAGATACTGTTTTTTACCTCATCGAAGGAACTGAAGTAGATATTCTCTATTTTCATGATATGCCTATAAACATAGAGCTTCCTGTAAAAATGCGCATGCGCGTCATAGAAGCTCCACCAGGAATCAAAGGGGACACTGCCTCAGCAGGAACAAAGGTAGTAACGCTCGAGACAGGGTTGAAGGTAACCACTCCACTGTTTGTAAATGTCGATGACAGTATCGTGATAAACACGCAAACAGGAGAATACGTATCACGCGCATAAAAAAGATCGTTTCTTCTTTTTTGTGGAAAATGATTTTTGCCTTTCCCTTTTACATATACTATCAGTTCAATATTTCTTCTACTGTAACATTCACCACACCAGCGCCGAGTGAAGCTATTTCTTGAAACGCCTTTTTATCCAAATCGATAATTCTGTTTTTTCCAAACGGTCCTCTATCATTAATTTTTACTATTACGCTTTTCTTATTTTCAGTATTTGTCACCTTTGCATAACTCCCTATGGGAAGCCAGGGACTTGCAGCTGCGAGCGTTCCGGTAAAACTATACCATGTTCCTAAGCCAGTATGTACTTTTCCTAGTTTCACATACGTTCCCTGAATAACAACTTCTTCAACCGGTTTTTTAACAATCTCTTTTTTATCAAGCGTTTTTTTTACAATTTTTCCGTCATGACGAACTACAGTGTATGCTAATTCACGACTTCCATTTTCCCCTCGTTCGGAAACTTTTTTTATGCGCCAACTCACACTATCATCAAAAATGGTCTTGGTAAAAAATTGGATTTTTTCATACTCTTTTTCCTGAGTTATATCTACTCGAACAACCTGCACCACATCCCCTTCGGATAAGGGAATATTTGATCCAGGAAGAATAAAATCTTTTTCGGACATGCGAATTCTCTGTTCGCTCAGAATTTTTTCAGGCGTCCTCAAAACAGTGGATACGGTTCGTTCCGAATTTTCCAAACGCACAATAACATTTATTCGTCTGGAAAGAAAAACATGTTGACCATTCCGAATGTGAAAATCTCCGGGAGGAAAAAGCATATCTTCATTCTCCACTCGAATCCCTTCACCATCCAACGCCTCTTGTACTGTTTTAGCACTTGTTAAAAAAGGAAATTCGAGTGAATTTTCAATAAGCATCACATGTTTTTTTAAGCTAGCATCATCATACTTTCTATCACTACCGAACACATGTACAACAAGAAAAATTGCCAAAACAATAAAAAACACGCTAAAGAGTATCTTCGTATTCAACATTGCAATTTTTGTATCAAAAATACATATTATTTGGGCGTTTCAAAAACGATATATGCGCATTCTAACCAGCCTAACACATTCATAAAAAACCAATCACTATCAGAATTTCCTATGTTTTTTTTGCATATTTCGCCAATTTGTATTATAAAGTAAAAAGATTTTATTTAATACCGGCGATCAAAAAAGTTCTATCGTCGCCAAACACTCATCTCGGGATGTAACTAAATATCTATCGTATTATCTCATATGAAACTTATCATAGTAGAGTCGCCCACAAAAGCTAAAACCATAGAAAGATTCCTCGGAAAAGACTATAAGGTTATTTCCTCTTTCGGACACGTTAGAGACCTTCCAAAGTCAAAAATGGGTATTGATACGGAAAACAATTTCGAACCGAAATATATCACCCCCGTCAAGGCAAGACCCCATGTTAAGCAACTTCAGGAAGCGGCAAAAAGAGTTTCAGAAATTATACTTGCATCTGACGAAGATCGTGAAGGTGAGGCAATAGCATGGCATATTGCCCACACACTCAAAATTAGCGTTCAAAATGCTAAACGAATTGTATTTCATGAGATTACTAAAAAGGCTATCGAGGAAGCCCTAAAGAATCCTCGAATGCTCGATATCAATCTCGTCAATGCACAACAGGCACGGCGTATTCTTGATCGGCTTGTAGGGTATGAACTTTCCCCATTTTTATGGAAAACTGTCCGACGAGGCTTGTCTGCTGGACGCGTTCAGTCAGTTGCCCTGAGACTTATCGTCGAGCGCGAAAAAGAACGCCTGTCATTTCAAAAAAAGTCTTTTTTTGAAATAGAAGCGGATATTCGAAAAAAAAATAGCGAGGATATTTTCCGAGTACAGCTTACACAAATAGACGGAAAAAAAATAGCTACGATAGAGCCAATTACACTATTTGCTGGTACATACAAAAATACTTTTTCTTCCATACTCTCCGAATCGGACGCCGAAAAAATAATTTCGGATATGCATTCCTCAAAGCTTATTGTTGAAAAAATAGAATCGAAAGATACGCGCCGTACTCCCCCACCGCCATTTACCACTTCCACACTTCAACAAGCAGCTATAAATCAAACCGGCTTCTCTGCAAAACAGACCATGCGCACAGCGCAAAAGCTTTATGAAAAAGGATTGATAACCTATATGCGAACCGATTCAGTCAATCTATCACTTGAATCCATTGTATCGGCAAAAAAAATCATAGAAAAATTATATGGCGCTGAGTACGCCTTTCCCTCTCCAAGAATATTTAAGAAAAACTCTGCTTCCAGAGCTCAAGAAGCTCATGAAGCCATACGACCGACACAACCTTCTCGAACACCCGAATCTTTACAATCAACACTTGATTCAGCTGAACAAAAACTTTATGAATTGATATGGAATAGGATGATAGCTTCTCAGATGACAGATGCCGTCATCAAGTCAACCTCAGTACATCTTCAAGCAAGCGGATCAAAAAATTTGTATATCTTAAGCGCACATGGGTCTACAATAGCATTCCAAGGATTCCTTAAGGTATACAAAAAAACATCTTTTTCTATTACCGATACCATACTACCAGATCTCGCTATTGGAGAAGAAATGTTATGGAAACAAATATTTCCAATTGCAAAGGAAACCTCTGCTCCACCAAGATACACGGAAGCATCACTTGTTAAAACATTAGAAGAACGCGGAATTGGACGTCCTTCAACATACGCTCCTACTATATCAACCCTGTTTGACAGGTCCTATATTGACAGAGATGAGTCCAAAAGACTGTTTCCAATGGAAGTTGGAAGCCTTGTCAGCAATCTACTTTCCGAACACTTTCACACTATAGTAGACATAGGATTTACCGCAAATATGGAAGATTCACTTGATGAAATAGCTGCTGGGAACAAAGACTGGCAGCCAGTGATTAAAGATTTTTATGATCCGTTTCATGCACTTTTAGAAAATAAGAAAAAACAGGTAAAAAAAGAAGATGTCCTAGAAAAGGTTGGGAAAAATTGTCCTGAATGTCAAAAGGATCTTGTTCTTCGATATGGAAGATTTGGAAAATTTATATCTTGCTCAGGATTTCCTGATTGCCGTTATACAGAAAAAACAGGCGAGGAAAAGCAGCTTGAGAAAGAATTTTTAGGTGAGAAATGTGAGAAATGCGGAGGTAACATGACGGTAAAGCGCGGAAAGTTCGGATCTTTTCTGGGCTGCTCCGCATACCCAGAATGCAAGAATATAAAAAAAATACAGAAAAGCACAGGAATTCAATGTCCAAAGTGTTCATCGGGAGATATCGTCGAAAGAAAAAGTAAGGGAGGAAGAATATTCTACGGGTGTGAAACATATCCAAAATGCGATTTTTCTCTTTGGAGTAAACCGACCGGAGAAAAGTGCACCTTATGTGAATCTCTCATTGTGTATGGAGCAAAAGACACAACACGCTGTTCGAACAAAGAATGCGTTGCCAAGAAGAGTTCTTCCCTATAGATTAGCACATTCGCAAATATCCTCTCTTTGAAACATTCGATGGAACAGACGTATTTTTTCTTTTGGAGTATCGAAAAAATTTCCGGAAACTTTAAAAGACTTATCCCTGAATAACTTCAGTTCATTTGCTCTTTATTTTTTATCCCTTTAAAAAGTATTTTTAAACTTCAAGAAGAATGTCTTGTTATTATGAGATTACTCCTGTAAAACGTAATATTAATTTGCCTGTACCTGCACAGGATCAAGAACATCTTTAAGATGCTCGCTTGTAAATTCATCACGAGCATTCACTTCAATATTTTGCAGAATGTTTATAAAGGCATTTGCCTGATTTATTTGAGGAACGACACTCACCAAAAACACCAGCTCGCGAGGCGCAACAAGTATACCGGTACTGCTTGAAATCTTTCCAATGTTCCATGTGATTTGCTGGGTTCTTTCATTCCATACAGCATTTTCTCCAGCAGTAATAAGTCCTTTCCATGTTACGCCGGAAGGAACAGAAAGTGTAGCAATTGTATCCGAAACATCATTATACAGATTCGAAACTTTCCAGTGCACTTCAAAAACAGATTCCCTACCTATAGACACTTGTGGCAAACGAACTGTTTGACGAGTGCCTGTATCCACCAAATCAACAAGAGAAACAATATCGGAATTCAAAAGTATCTCAGAGCGATCCGTTCCAACAATCCTTCTTGCCCCTATCTTATCTGGGATATCAGGACTGTCTATCGTGGTTACGAGAGATGACAGAAAATTTTTATCATTCGGTGAAAGCACAGGAATAGCACCCAATGTTTTCAAAGAATAACGAATATTACCGTAATCACCAGGATTCAGTAAAGCCAGCTCCGGAATATCAGCTGCGCGCCAAGTGATTGTTTGTTTCGAAACATTGACAGCCCCTTTTTCTATATCCATCTTGGAAAAATCAAATATTTTTCCGTTTAATTTTTGTTCAATCACCACATTCCTCAATGCTGTTTTACCATCATTTCGATATGCAATTTCAACCCATATAACATTTCCGGCATATATTTTTATGTCATGCTCTTTATTAAGAACTTGTTTCACGGAAAGCGGTGGGGTGACAATTTTTGTTTTTACCTGTGATTGGGCGTACGCGGAAAACGTTCCATCTTCCTGATTGGTCCCAATAGAAATAGCTATCGGCACTTCTTTTTCATTTTCAGAAGCATCAAAATATCCCTTTACATGCACTGTTCCAGATTGTCCAGAATCTATCGCTCCGAGGTACCAAATATTATTTCCTTCCGAAACTTGCGGATTTGAATATGTTACACGAAACCCTTTCGGATATTCAATTTGCATTTTCATGCCATAATATGCCTCCCCGCGAGTATTAGTGTATCGGATAGCATATTCCGCCTCATCACCTTGCGCAATTTCAATAGGAGCTTGAACATCAATAACCAGCGCCGAAGATTCAATATGAACAGTTTTTTGATCAGAAGCTGAAAAAAGTGTGGAGAGTTTTTCCGGGGTGTACGAAAAATCAGCACGCATTGAAATATTCCCGGAACGAACACCCATAAACTTTCCACTAAACTGTATATCTTTCTGAGAATAAGCCGATATTTCCCCCAACTCAATCGTTCCAACTTCCAAACCATCACGTTTAAAATCATTTCTCTCCTCCGGAATAAAAAACTGTGGAAAACGAACACGTACCGCGGTATTATGCAGTGTGACTCTGTTATCATTCTTCACATGAAAAGTAAACAGTACATTCGAATTACTCTCCATCCGATCAAGGGATTGAACTGATATAGTAACCCTTTCCGGAGAAAATGCAGTTCGTTGATATCGAATAAATTGAACTGCGCCCCATCCTCCAATAGCGAGAACAAACAACGCTATTCCCCCTATGAGAAAAACTTTTTTTCGAAAATACCTTGCATTTTTTCGTTCTTCCT
>Ga0268298_10005360_pt1 | contig 12050 bp, 12 predicted proteins | sample WWTPWeurt_MetaG_FD_194462 | JGI IMG/M metagenome (GOLD analysis project Ga0268298, IMG submission 194462) | Activated sludge microbial communities from WWTP in Nijmegen, Gelderland, Netherland - WWTP Weurt | ecosystem: Engineered > WWTP > Aerobic digester > Activated sludge | place...
GAGGCATTGTTCTCGAAAAAAGAACAAAAATTCGCCATTTTCTGCCGATGCCCGGAACCACCGAGCGTTCATATCATTCCCTTGGCGCCCTTCCCTCAGCGCTGAATTCGGGGTCCTTGCCCACACTCGACCGCATGGGGGCCGAAGTTATTCCCCCGTCACCTGTTCGATGGCGGCCAGGCGTCTGGCACGGATAAAGGACTGGATCTCCCCTGGGTCGGTGAGATCCTTGGGCAGGGGCGAGCGATCGGCGGTTTTGGCGGCGGTCAGGGCGGCTTCCAGAGAGGCTCGCTGGGGATAGGGCTGTTGCTCGAAGCCGTGACGCCCGCGGGAATCGGCCTCGCAGACGAGCAGCAGTTCCCGGAATCGCTCGGGACGGCGGAAGGCGTCGGCCTCCTGCATCAACTCCAGCGCCTCGACCGCATTGGGGCGGCCGAGTCGATGTACCCGGCCATGATAGCCGGTGGCCAACAGGGCCAGGTCGCGGAAGCGCCTGGGGGCGCGCCAGCGTCGACAGAGGTCTTCCACCAGGGGCAGACCGCGGGCTTCGTGTCCCGAGTGATCCGGCCACTGGGATGGGGGCGTCACTCCCTTGCCGAGGTCATGGGCGAGGGCGGCGAACCGGATCTCGGGCCGATCCGACATGGCGGCGGACGCATCCAGCACCAGCATGGCGTGCAGTCCGGTGTCGATCTCGGGATGGAAAAAGGCCTCTTGAGGCACCCCCCAGAGGCGGTCGATCTCGGGAAAGAGTTGGGCGAGGGCACCGGCGGCCCTCAGGGTGGTGAAGAATCGCGAGGGGGTGGAGGTCTCCAGGGCCGAGGCCAATTCCTGCCAGACCCGTTCCGGCACCAGGGCGTCGAGTTCGCCGGAGGCGCTCATCTCGCGCATCAGCTCCAGTGTCTCGGGGGCGAGACGGAAACCGAGATGGGCAAACCGGGCGGCGAACCGGGCGACCCGCAGCACCCGCACCGGATCTTCCCGGAAGGCGGGGGAGATATGACGCAGCCAGCGGGCCTCCAGGTCCCGCTGTCCGCCGTAGGGTCGATGAGGCGGCCATCGGTGGCTTCGGCGAGGGCATTGATGGTCAGATCCCGGCGTTGCAGGTCCTGTTCGAGGGTTACGTCATCGGCGGCATGGACGCTGAAACCCCGATAGCCGGGGGCCACCTTGCGCTCGGTGCGTGCCAGGGCATATTCCTCATGGGTATGGGGATGGAGAAAGACCGGGAAATCCTTTCCCACCAGGATGAATCCACGCGCCAGCATGGTCTCCACCTGGGCGCCCACCACCACGAAGTCCCGCTCCTTGACCTCCAGACCGAGGAGCCGGTCGCGCACCGCTCCGCCGACCAGGTAACACGACAATCCTTTGGTCGGATCGGTCTCAGAGGCCATGGGCCGCCTCCAGATCTAGCACTACCTCCAGTCCCCGGCGACCGCCGAGGCGGCTGACAGGGAGTGGTTCCCCCGCACGCCAGCGCCGCACCGCCTCCCGTTTGCTCCGGCCCGTGGCCATGAGCAGCACCAGTTCCGTCTCATTCAAGGCCGGTCGAGTCAGGGTCACCCGTTCCGGCGGGGGTTTGGGGGCGTCGATCACCCCCTGGACCAAGTCGTCCTCGGCCTGATTCCGGCCGGGAAAGAGGCTGGCGGTATGGCCGTCCTCACCCAGACCCAGCCAGACCAGATCGAAGGGCAAGCCCTGGCGCACCACATCGGCATAGCGACGGGCCGCTTCCCATGGGCCCAGTCCGGCGGGGATGATGTGAATCCGCTCCTGGGGGATGGGCACCCGGGCGAGCCAGAGTTCCCGGGCCAGGCGGCTGTTGCGGTCGGGGTGATCCGGCGGCAGGCAGCGCTCGTCGCTGAAAAAGATCTCCCAGTTCGACCAATCCGCCCCCTGGGTCGCCAGCCGCCGAAAGACGGCCTCGGGGGTGCGTCCGCCGGGAATCACCAGTTTGAAACGACCACGGGCGGTTATCGCCGACCTGGCCGCCGAGAGGATCGCTTCCGCGACCACCTGGGCGACTTCATCCGTCTCCGCGCACACACGCCAACGGGTGGCTGTGGGCGTCCGTTCCTCGGTGGGCTGGGGGGGATGTGATACCGAGGTCATGGGAAACTACCTGATGCCGGTGAGGATCTTACGCAGAGAGGCGTGCTGGCGATTGATCGGTGGACGCTTGACGAGGATATCGGCGAGGGAGAGCGTCGTACCGTAATAACCGGCGTTGAAAGCGTCATGGGCGGCCAGCAACGAGCCGTTCAAGGCCGGGGAGCTGAGGCGCCCGTCGCGGCGGGCGAACTGCAACAGATCCGCCGTGGCCGGCGAGGTTTCGTCCCCGACCGGGCCGAGGGCCAGACTCAGGTCCCGGCCCAGTTGCAGTTTATCCTTGAGCAGGGCCTCGCGGCTTGTGTCGGACCTGACCAAGAGGACCAATTCGGTCGCTTCGGTGTCGCTTTGCGCCTCTGTGGGTGTGAGATGAAGGGTGTAGAAAGCGGGTCCGGTCCATGCGGCGGCTGATTCCCCCCGCCACAACAACACCCCGTTCCCACCCGCGCCGCCGATGATGAATCCGGCTTGGCGCAGGCGGGGGACGATCAAGAGGCCGCTGGATTCCTTGATATGACCGCGAAACCAGGCCATTTCCGGGTCCCGGATGAAATTCCGCAGAGTGACGCCCGCCCGATCGACCAGGGTGCTGGCGGCCACCCGGTCGTTCGCCTTCAGTTGGTCTGTGCCGAGGATCAGGAGGAGCAGAAGGCCGAAGAACAGGCGCTTTCTCTGTGGGTGGATCCTTTGGTTGGGGAGCAGGAATCTCATCGGATGACGGTGGCGGCTCGGTAGCGTCTCAGGGGGTGAAGGCTTGGTCCTGTAGGCCGCTTTATACTGCATAAGCCGAGGCGGTTCCAAGCAGGTGACCGGATACCCGGGCGGGGAGGGGAACCGGATCCCGGATGACGGCATCAAAGCCGGTATAACGACATAGATAACCGTTCCTTTCCCTTCCCTGTTGAACGAGGGACACCCCATGAACCGACGCCGATTCACCATAGCTCTCGGGGGGCTCAGCCTGACCCCTCTGATATCTTTCCCTGACTTTGCCCAAGGAGGCCAAAACGTGAATTCCGACAAGATCGTACGCAGTGAAGAGGAATGGCGCCGGCAGCTGACCCCGGAGCAGTTCAAGGTCATGCGGGAGGAGGGCACGGAACGTGCGGGAACCAGCCCCTTGCTGGGGGAAAAGCGCCAGGGAAAGTATGTCTGTGTCGGGTGCGGGCTCGCCTTGTTCTCTTCCGAGACCAAATACGAGAGCGGCACCGGCTGGCCAAGTTTCTATCAACCGCTTCCGGGAGCACTGGAAACCAAGCGGGACTTCAAATTGATCTGGCCCCGGACCGAATACCATTGCGCCCGTTGCGGCGGCCATCAGGGCCATGTGTTCGAGGATGGGCCCAAGCCTACCGGCCTGCGTTATTGCAACAACGGGGTTGCCCTGCGCTTCGAGCCCGGCGAGAGCTGAAATCTTTCCAGTCTGAACTCCCCTGGCGGGCTGGCGCCGCCAGGGTTTCCACGGGTCCAGGATCAATCGAGCGGGAGGCGATCCTTGTGCTGTGCCAACCAAGCGGCAAAGGTCATGAGATCGGGATTCAGGGAACGGCTGAACGCCACATCCCGGGCGCCACAGAAGATCTGGTTGAAATCCCGTTTGAACTGGAACATGTTGCCGAGATCTTCCGCCCCGGGAAATCCCAGGCCCCGATATACCTCCGGCGGAATGGCCTGATAGCCTACTTCTTGCCCCAGGGCTGAACTCAGGGCTACGGCCATCTCCGCGCCGGTGAGATGCTCGCCGGCGATGCCGACCGTTCTGCCGACAAAAGTCTCCCCCTGTTTGAAGAGGCCGTAGGCACAGCGGCCGATGTCCTCGGCGGCGATGCCGGGGAGTTTTTGGTCTCCCATCGGCAGGGTGAAGGTCAGCCTACCATTCGCATCCCTTTTGGGGCCCATGCCGAAATGGATGAGATTGTCCCAGTAGAAGGAGGTGAGCAGATAGGTGGTGGGGACGCCCGCGTCGGCGAAGAAGTGGTTGGCCTCGCCCTTGGCGTCGAAATGGGGGACCTTGTAGTGACCCATCAGAGTGGGCATCCGCTCGTCATCGAGGGGAACCCAGTGACGGGTGTCTTCCAGGGTGGACCAGATGAGGTGCCGGAGTCCGGCGGATTTCGCCGCTGCGGCCATGGCCCGGGCCTGGGCCAGCTCGGTGGCGGGGGAGAAATGCTCCCAGAAAAAGGTCACGCAGTAGGCGCCGTAAGCCCCGGCGAAGGCCTGTTCCAGGCTGTCGGCCACATTCACATCGGCGGCGACGACCTCGGCCCCCGCGGCGGCCAGCGCCCGGGCCTTGCTGGACTCCGGGTCCCGGGTAAGCACCCGGGGGACATAACCACCGGCGGGGTCGTTCAGGATGGCCCGCGCCAAGCCTCCACCCTGGGCGCCGGTTCCACCGACAATGGCGATGATCTTTTGAGCAGACATAACACTCTCCTCTTCTGGATGGATGCTGATGTGGTTGAGGATGTATCTCCACCGAATTCTGCGGAGACGATGCCCTGAATCGGGCTGAAGAAGATATGAGGGTCGCCGGGGCCGGGATCAAAGGATCCGGCGGGAGAGCAAAGGGAAACGGAGAGAGAGAAGTGCCGAAGGGCCGTCGCGGTAGACCCTTCGGCGAGAGAAAGCAGAGGCTGGGGTTTACTTGATTACCACCGAACCCATGTTGGCTTCGGCCTTTTCGCCGATGGCCAGGTTGGCGGATTGATTGACATTGCTCAGGTTGGTGATCTTGCTCTTTTCGACCTTGCTGTCCTGAATCTTCACCGTGCCCATGTTGGCCTCGGCGCCCTTGCCAATCGCCAAGTTGGCGGATTGATTGACATTGCTCAGGTTGGTGATGGTGGAATCCTTGACCTCGGAGCCGGCGAAGGCCAGGGAGGAGAGCGCAACCAAGCTCAGAGCGGCTAGGGTGGAATGCATTTTCATAGTGTCAATCTCCTTGAGAATGTTATTGGAACTGGATTCAGTTTCGCGGCAGCGCCTTGTTTTCCACGCTGCTGAGTCAAAAATGTACCTATTTCCGACTCATTGCAATAGGTAATTATAGAGAGTCTGTCGGTGAAAAAAGAACAACCACCAGCTTTCTTGGCTTTCCACCCTCTGTTGCGGCTGGCCTCATGGTCATTTCTCTTTGTATCCGATGGTTATCAAGGATGGCCGTCATGAGGCCGAGATAGCCTCGAGCATAAGAAATATTTAAATTATAGGGAGTTAAATAATTTTTTCTCTTATCGACTTCGTGGGCCGCTTTCTGGGATCGCGGCTCGCTTCGCTGGTGGTTCGGGAAATCCGCTTCATTCCGCCCGAGATCCGGCAAAACAACTGCCCGAACAGGAGCCGAGGTATACACTATCTCTCATACAAAACGAGGTCGGTCGGCCAGCGGATGCGGTGGGCTAGACCAGTATCACTGTAATCACCACAGAGCGGAGGATCACCATGATGCAGAGACGTCGCTTCCTCAAGACCGCCGGGGCCGGATTGGCCGCTACCGCGGTTGGTCTCCCGTCCGCGGCCCTGGCTGAGCCGCAGGTCGTGAAATGGCGCTTGGCGTCCAGTTTCCCCAAGAGCCTGGATACCATCTATGGTGGGGCCGAGATCCTCGCCAAGCGGGTGGCCGAACTCACCGAGGGTCGATTCGAGATCCGTGTCTTTGCCGGGGGCGAGATCGTCCCGCCCTTCGGCGTGCTCGATGCCGTGCAGCAGGGCACCGTGGAGTGCGGCCATACGGCTTCCTATTACTACCACGGCAAAAACAAGGCCCTCTCCCTTGAGACTACCTTTCCCTTCGGCCTCAATGCCCGCCAGCTCAACGGCTGGACCTTCTACGGCGGGGGTATGGAACTGCTGCGCGAGTTGTTCGCCCAGTACAACATCCTCAATTTTCCCGGCGGCAGCACCGGCGCCCAGATGGGCGGCTGGTTCCGCAAGGAGGTGAACTCCCTGGAGGATCTGAAGGGACTGAAGATTCGTATCCCCGGGTTCGGGGCGGAGATCTTTTCCCAAATGGGGGCGGTACCCCAATCCCTACCCGGTGGTGAGATCTATCCGGCGCTGGAACGGGGCGCCATCGACGCCGCCGAATGGACCGTCCCCTACGACGACGAAAAGCTGGGATTCTATAAGGTGGCGAAGTATTACTACTACCCTGGCTGGTGGGAATCCGGCACCCAGTTGACCTTCTACGTCAACAAGGACCACTGGGCCAAACTGCCCAAAGCCTACCAAGTCGCCTTCGAGGTGGCCGCCCAGGAGGCCAATCTCCTCATGTTGGCGGCTTACGACGCCAAAAACCCACCCGCCGTGCAACGATTGGTGCAGAACGGCACCCAGTTGCGTCGTTATCCGGACGATGTCCTGCTCAAGGCCTATGAGATCGCCCAGAAACTCTACGCCGAAGAGTCGGAAAAGAATCCCCAGTTCAAAAAGCTCTATGACTCCATGCGGGCCTTCCAGCAAACCTCCGATACCTGGATGGGGATCGCCGAGGTGCCGATGATGAATTTCATGCAGGCGGTACGGCGTAAGAAATAACACCCCCTGTTGTTTCCTCGCCCCCCGGAGGGGCGAGGGCCGTTTCTTCCAGGGGATGATGTCTGACGCACTATTTTTTCTTTTTCACCTTGTCCTTGCCGGCTCTGACATTCTTCGCTGTCGAGTGGGACGGCATCGATTCTATGGCGGCGGCATCCATGCGGTATTGTTCGAGGAGTGCCTCGTACTCCGCCCATTGGATCTTGTCGAACACGGACACCACGCCGTAATTGACCTTGCCGACATAGCCCAAGGCCGTCACCAGCGTATTCGCTACCCCGTTGATCAAAGCCAGCGACTCGGGGGTTTCGAGCATCTGGCGATTCTGGCCGGCCTTGGCCAGCTCTTCGGGAAAGTCGATCTGGACGATGGGTTTCGGCTCTTTGGCCAAAACCGAGCGAGGGATCTGATACAACTTGAGATCAGCCATAGTCTTCTCCTGTCGCATGGGGAAAATCGATCGGCCATTGCCGGAGCCCCTCGTTCTTCGCCTTTTGTTGGGGCCGGTGTTGTTTTTCCATTGTCCTCACAGGATGGACAAGATTCCAGGTTCTGACAATGGCCGCTGTTTTCTTCCATCATTTCGAGAACAGCGGACGAGAATCCAGAGCGGTGGGCAAGGGTGACGGCTAGGGGGCTTATGGAATCGACAGAACTGGCAAGGGAAGGCCACATCAACGACAATCAAAAACACAGCCAGCGAATGAGTGTTTTGGTTGTATTGTTTGTTACCGGAAGGGGGGCTGGGCATGAAGCCAATCAGACGCCCTAAATAATCCGTGTTTATAGATAACTTATTATAAGTAATTTTTTATGTATGATTCAGAACCCAGTTTCTGCTCGGTAAGGAATACAAGCCAAGCCCCCTGGCCAACCTGAGGCCGAGATCATCCAACCTTCTCCAGAAAAGAAACGATCAGTATCCATCGCGACTTGGCGGCAAGAACGAGAAGAGACCCCAAATCCGCGCCATTGGTCCACGGGATTCGCTCCGGAATCAGAAAGTTATGGGTTTACGTCTGCAGATCGATAGTTCCCGGTCTTTGTCGGCAGGGCAGGTGACAAAGGTCGAGTTGGCCCAGGGGCGGCTGTCCATCGGCCGCGGACCGGGAAATGACTGGGTGTTGACGGATCCGAACCGTTATATCTCCAGTCACCACTGTTTCATCGAAGCCGAGGCGGGCCAGTATTACATTACGGATATCAGCACCAACGGCACCAGCCTGAACCGGGTTGAGAACCTCCTGGGCAAGGGGCAGAGAATCCCTCTCTCGCCTGGAGACCGCCTGTTCATCGGCGACTATGAAATCCAGGTTTCCATAGACTTGGTCGAAGACTTGGAAAAGCCGACCGATGTCCCATCGCTGGCCGAGACCTATTCCGGCCGAGTTTCACCGCCGTACGCGCCGATCGAAGCCGGAACCGTGCATCCTCTGAGCGGGGACTCGGTGGCCGGAACCAGGCCCCCAGCCGGCGACAGGGAAGGCTATACCGCGGCCTTGGGAGCCTTTCTGGCCGGGGCCGGGATTCCGGAACTCAAAATCCCCCCCGAGCAGGTGGAGTGGCTGTTGCACCAGGCCGGTTGTCTGTTGCGGGTCTTTACCTCCGGGACCCTGGAGGTGCTGCGGGCGCGTTCCCAGTTCAAAGGTGAACTCCGTATCGCTCAGGCCAGATATCAGCCGCTGGAACACAACCCCTTGAAGTTTTCGGTCGATCTGGAGGATACCCTGGGCATCCTGCTGACCGGCAAAAAGGGCTATCAACCTTCTTTGGAGGCCGTTCATGAGGGTTTCGAGGAGATCAAGGCGCACCAGGCAGCCATGGTGGCCGGGATGCAGGGGATGCTGGCCACGCTGCTGCGGCACATCGACCCAGGGCTGATCGAGGCGGAGAACGGTCATCCGGGGCTGTTGGGTGGGATGCTCCCGGCGCAGAAAAAGGCGCTGTGCTGGGATCGTTTCAAAAAGACCTTTGAGGTGATGACCTGGCAGCGGGAGGATATCCTGCAAGGATTCTTCGGGGCGGCGTTCGCCCGCGCCTATGAAGATCAGATCGAACGCCTGACCGCCCGTCGGGAGCCGAACAACCGGGGCCAAGGCGAATAAGGTGTAGCCACCATGACCCAGACAACGCCTCGGGAAGGCAACCAGCCGGTCGCTACCGGTAGCGAAACCCTCATGCTCCCCATCCCCGGGTCGGGCGAACGGGCGGCTCTGGCTTCAGCTACGCCCCCAGTGCCCGGCGACGGCAAAGCCGCGGAGGCGACCATTTTCCGGCCCCTGCCTTTGGATCTGGTGCCGGAAAAGGCCGAGGCGAAAGGCCCCGCCGGGGAAGGCTTCGATCCCCTGGAGCACATGGTGCTGAAACCCAGGCGCGGGAAAAGGCCCAAAGCCGGAACCCCGGCCTATCCCGCTCAGGTAGACACCCCCAGGGCGGAGCCGATGGCGGTGCCGGTGTTCAATGCCCTGGAAGGCGCGGCGGCGCAATTATTGGCCCTGGTTCCTCAAGTCCGCGCCAGTGTTCGGGGGCCGGATCCCCGGGTCTTGCGCGAGCGGTTGATCGAGGCTCTCGACGCCTTCGAGGCCAAGGTAAAAGGGGCCGGTTATGAGGCGACGACGCGTAGCAGCGCCAGCTTTGCGCTCTGTGCCTTGCTGGATGAGGCGGTGCTGTCGACCCCCTGGGGCCGCGCCAGCGGTTGGGCCCAACAGCCGCTACTACAGACTCGGCATCGGTCACAACGGGGCGTCCAGGGTTTTTTCGAACTCCTGCGGGTGGCCGAACAGAATCCCGGGGCCAACCTGGACCTGCTGGAACTGATGTATCTCTGTCTCTGTTTCGGCTTTTTCAATCAGCCCGACCAGGCCCAGACCAGGGAGACCCTGTATCGGACGATCAAGACCCAACGGGGTGGTTCCGAGTCGATCCCCGAAGCCCCGGGTCAAAGGCAGACTGGAGCGCCGCCAGCGGCCCCGCTCTGGCAGAAGATCCCGCCATGGGGGCTGACTGGGGCCTCCGCGGTCCTGATCGGGGGACTCTTCATGGTGTTGAGCTTTCTGTTGCACCAGGATCTCGAGCGGGTCACGGCGCTTCTTGATGGGGCGGCCCGCGTCCTGGAGCCTGTGTCCTCCCGGGTGGGAAAACCTGGGTCGATGCCGTCGTCCCGGGGTCGGGCGGTCTCGCCCTGAGGTGGCGCGCGATGCATAACTCCCTTGGCCGTGATCGAGGCAGACCATGATTCCGTCCGTGGCTCGGTTTGGCCAGGTCCGCTGGCTTTCTTGGCTGGGTGTACTCGCCCTCGTCTTGGTGATCTGGTTTCTGGGACCGGGGCTGATCCTTGGCGGACGCGGCCTGTTGGTGTCGGAAGGTGCCCGGCTGGCGGTGATCGCACTCCTTGTCGCCGGATGGTTGACGGGGGTCGGGATCGGTCATTGGAACCGCCGGCGTAAACACCGCCGCTTGATCGCCAGCCCGGTCACCTCGGCGGGAAGGGCCGAGCAGCCACTCGCTTTGCTCGAAGCGGAGCGGGAAATGGCGATCCTGCGCCGGCGCTATGAGGAGGCCGTGGAGATCCTGAAAAGCGCCCAAGGGGGAGACGGGGGTGAACGGGATCTCCTCCGTCCGCTCCCCTGCTATCTGGTTCTCGGTCCCCGGGGGGCGGGTAAGACGGCCTTGATCCGCCATTCGGGTCTGGAGCGTCCGGCCCTGGAGCAATTCGGCGCCGCTGGCAGCAAGCGGTCGGGAGGTACGGAGAATTGCGATTGGTGGTTCACGGAGGAGGCGGTGCTGCTCGACACCGCCGGTCGCTATCTCACCCAGGACAGCAACCAGGTTGTTGACAGCGCCGCCTGGCTCGGATTTCTGGCCCTGTTACAGCGGTTCCATCCCCAAAGGCCGCTGAACGGGGTCATTCTGGCCCTGAGTATCCCGGATCTGCTGTCATCCGGCGAGGAGGCACGCCAGCAGTTGGCCGGGAGCACTCGCAAGCGGATCAATGAGCTGTATCAACACCTTGGGGAACGGCTACCGTTCTATGTCCTGCTTACCAAGGCGGATCTCCTGCCGGGTTTCGTCGAATTCTTCGAGGACCTGGAGCAGAACCGGCGGGATGCGTCCTGGGGGATAACCTTCACCCTGAATCCCGAACACCCGGCGGCGGGATTGCAGGACTTTGCCAAGGAGTTCGAGCGACTCGGGCGGGCCATCAAACAGCGTTCCCTCGATCGTCTGCAACAGGCAGGGGGAGGGCGGAAATCCGCTCTCATCTATGGCTTCCCGGCCGCGGTCGCGGCGTTGGGCGAACCCTTGCGGGAGTTTCTGACCGACGTCTTTCTCCCTTCCCGATTCGAGCCGGAGTTTCTGCTGCGGGGGGTCTATCTCGTCAGCGGGACTCAGGAAGGGCCACCTTTGGACCAGCGAGCGGACAGGCTCGGCACGGATGTCGGTCTCGCCCACCAGGGCCTGTCGGCCTTTTCCGGTAAGGCGAAAAGTTATTTTCTTACCCGCCTGTTCCGGGATGTAATCCTTCCCGAGGCCGGGCTGATCGCCAGGGGCTCGGGTCAGGAACCTCGGCCAGCCGGGCGACAGTTGGGGGCACTGGTCTTCATCGGGGCACTGACCTCGGTCTTCGTCATAGGATTGCTGCTCAGCTTTTTCCAACAGCGGCAGTACCTCGCGGCGCTGGACGGCGGTCTCCACCGCTTCGAGCGGGCGCTTGGCGAGATCCTCGGGGTACCGAATCCGGAGATTTCCGCGCTGCTGCCGGTACTGAACGCGGCGCGGGAAGTCTCGACGCGCTCCAACCACCCGATCGAACACAGCGCCTGGCTTCCGGCACTCCAGCTCCTTCCGTCCGAGGGACTGGCCCAACGGGCCGGGGGTCTTTACCCGGATGTTCTCAGGCGGGTCTTGTTTCCCCGGATAGTACGGCGTCTGGAGGAACAGCTTCGCGTCAATGCGGAGCATCCGGAACTGGCCTATGAGGCCTTGAAGCTCTATGGAATGCTTGGAGGGGCGGACGAGTGGGCGACAACAGGCAAATAGCGGCCATGGGTGACCGGCTTCGCGCTTTTCTGGCCCTGATAGTGGTGCTCTCCGCGGTACTGGGAGGCCCGGCCTGGGGGCAAAACGAGCGACGGGTGGCCTGGGTGATCGGCAACGGCGCCTATACCAATGTGGCGACCCTGATCAACCCGCCGAACGATGCCGGCGATATAGCCGCCGTTCTTACCAGTCTGGGCTTCGAGGTGACCAAGACCATCGACGGCGACCATCGGGCCATGCTGCAAAGTCTGGCCGACTTCGGTCGCGCCGCCACCGGTGCCAGGGTCGCCCTGGTGTTCTACGCCGGACACGGGTTGCAGGTGAATGGGCGGAATTATCTGATTCCGACGACGGCGAGGATC
>Ga0268298_10005361_pt1 | contig 12048 bp, 24 predicted proteins | sample WWTPWeurt_MetaG_FD_194462 | JGI IMG/M metagenome (GOLD analysis project Ga0268298, IMG submission 194462) | Activated sludge microbial communities from WWTP in Nijmegen, Gelderland, Netherland - WWTP Weurt | ecosystem: Engineered > WWTP > Aerobic digester > Activated sludge | place...
CGACAACATCTCGATGACGGTGAAGCTGATTGCACCGATCGCGATGGAAGAAGGTCTGCGTTTCGCCATCCGTGAAGGCGGTCGTACCGTCGGCGCTGGTGTCGTTGCCAAGGTTATCGAGTAATATGCGTCCGGGTGCGGCGCATGGTGTGTCGCACCGACTGTTCTTTGGGAAAAAGCATGCAAAATCAGAAAATCCGTATCCGTCTCAAGGCTTTTGATTACAAGCTGATCGATCAGTCGGCTCTTGAGATTGTTGATACTGCGAAGCGCACCGGTGCTGTCGTTCGCGGTCCTGTGCCGCTGCCGACTCGTATCGAGCGCTTCGACTTGCTTCGCTCGCCGCACGTGAATAAAACGTCGCGCGATCAGTTCGAGATTCGTACCCATCTTCGTCTGATGGACATCGTCGATCCGACTGATAAAACCGTTGATGCCCTGATGAAGCTGGACCTTCCCGCTGGCGTTGACGTAGAAATCAAGCTGCAGTAACGCAAAACTATTGCGCTTTGAGCACAAGGGCCGATATAATCCGGCCCTTGTGCTTTCGGGCGCAGTTTGTATTGACAATCGGTCCTGGTCAATCGCAACCAGGGTAAGGAGAATAAAATGAGTCTAGGCCTTGTCGGGCGCAAGGTGGGCATGACTCGCATTTTTGCCGAGGATGGTCAATCCATTCCGGTGACTGTGCTGGATGTGTCCAATAACCGTGTGACCCAGATCAAAACGGCTGAAACGGATGGCTATTCCGCTGTCCAGGTGACCTTCGGTGTTCGTCGCGCTAGTCGCGTGAACAAAGCTGCCGCTGGTCATCTTGCCAAGGCTGGCGTTGAAGCCGGTCATGTCCTCAAGGAATTTCGTGTCGACGTCGAGGGTCTGTCTTCTCTGAAGGCTGGCGACGTCGTTGGCGTAGATATCTTTGCGGTCGGTCAAAAAGTTGATGTGAGCGGTGTTTCCCTTGGTAAGGGTTACGCCGGTACGATCAAGCGCCATAATTTCGCTTCTGGTCGTCAGACTCACGGTAATTCCCGTAGTCACAATGTTCCTGGTTCTATCGGTATGGCGCAGGATCCCGGTCGTGTTTTTCCGGGTAAGCGTATGACCGGGCATCTGGGCGCGGCTAAGTGCACGGTGCAGAACCTTGAAGTGGTTCGCGTAGATGTAGAGCGCGGCCTTTTGTTGATCAAGGGCGGTGTGCCTGGTCATGATGGCGGCGATGTTGTTGTTCGTCCCGCTGTCAAGGCCGGCAACTGACGGGAGGCGAGATGGAACTGAAGCTGTTGAACGAACAGGGACAGGCGTCTGCCACCCTGGAGGCGTCCGATGCGCTGTTTGGTCGTGAATACAACGAAGCACTGATTCATCAGGTGGTCGTTGCGTATCAAGCCAATGCTCGCTCTGGAAATCGTGCCCAGAAAGGGCGCGATGAGGTCTCCCATACGACCCACAAGCCCTGGCGTCAAAAGGGCACCGGTCGTGCGCGCTCAGGTATGAGTTCTAGCCCGATCTGGCGTGGAGGCGGTCGTGCTTTCCCGAATCGCCCTGACGAGAACTTCTCTCACAAGGTTAACCGGAAAATGTACCGCGCCGGCGTTGCTGCGATTATGTCCCAGCTTGTCCGTGATGGTCGTTTGTCCGTTGTTGAAGGTTTTGGTGTTGATGCGCCGAAGACCAAGCTGCTTGCCCAGAAGTTGAAGGGTATGGGGTTGGAGTCTGTTCTGGTTATCACTGACTCCTTTGATGAAAATCTTTACCTGTCGTCCCGCAATCTTCCGAACGTGCTCGTTCTTGAAGTGAGCGAAGCTGATCCGGTTTCCCTGGTGCGTTTCCCTAATGTGCTCGTCACTAAGGGTGCTGTCGCCAAGATGGAGGAGATGTGGCAATGAGCGCATTTAAAGAAGAGCGTCTGATGCAGGTGCTGCTCGCTCCACAGATCTCTGAGAAGGCGACTTATATCGCTGACAAGAACGAGCAGGTTGTTTTTCGCGTTGCTAGTGATGCAACCAAGCCGGAAGTTAAGGCGGCAGTCGAGCTTCTCTTCAAGGTAGAGGTGAAGGCTGTTCAAGTCTCGAACGTCAAGGGCAAGGAAAAACGCTTTGGCAAGATGACTGGGCGTCGCAAAGGCTGGAAAAAAGCCTACGTGTGCCTTAAGCCTGGCCAAGAAATCAACTTTGCGGCCGGGGAGTAAGCAATATGGCACTCGTTAAAGTTAAGCCGACATCCGCCGGTCGACGTGCGGTAGTCAAGGTCGTCAGCCCTGGGTTGCACAAGGGTGCACCTCTGGCTTCGTTGGTCGAAAAGCAGTCCAAAACTGCTGGCCGTAATAACAACGGTCATATCACCACGCGGCATAAGGGTGGTGGGCATAAACAGCACTATCGTGTTGTTGATTTTCGTCGTAACAAAGACGGCATTGTTGCGAAGGTTGAGCGTCTGGAGTACGACCCGAATCGCTCAGCAAATATTGCACTGCTGTGTTACGCCGACGGCGAGCGTCGCTACATTATCGCTTCCAAAGGTTTGGTGGTTGGCCAGACTGTTGTAAGCGGTTCGGAGGCTCCGATCAAGGCTGGTAATGCTCTGCCGATTCGGAATATTCCGGTTGGTACGACTCTGCATTGTGTCGAGATGATTCCCGGTAAGGGAGCTCAGCTGGCGCGTGCGGCTGGTACGTCGGTTCAGTTGCTGGCCCGAGAGGGGATCTACGCCCAGGTTCGTTTGCGCTCGGGTGAGATTCGTCGCGTGCACATTGAGTGCCGTGCGACGGTTGGTGAGGTGGGTAACGAGGAGCATAGCCTGCGCAAGATCGGCAAGGCAGGTGCAAATCGTTGGCGTGGCATTCGACCGACTGTTCGCGGTACCGCGATGAACCCGGTTGATCACCCGCACGGTGGTGGCGAAGGCCGTACCGGCGAGGGCCGTGTGCCCGTCAGTCCGTGGGGTCAGCCGACCAAGGGTTATCGTACCCGTAGCGTCAAGCGTACCGACTCCATGATTGTTCAGCGTCGGCACAAGCGATAAGAGGTAACACATGGCACGTTCTATTAAGAAAGGCCCCTTTATCGACGCCCACCTTCTCAAGAAGGTTGACGCCGCACGGGGCTCGAATGACAAGCGCCCGATCAAAACTTGGTCGCGACGTTCTACAGTTCTGCCGGATTTCGTTGGTTTGACCATTGCTGTTCATAACGGTCGTCAGCACATTCCGGTATATGTTTCGGAAAATATGGTTGGTCACAAGCTCGGCGAATTTGCGCTGACCCGGACGTTCAAGGGTCATGCCGCGAGCAAGAAGACCAAGCGCTAAGGAGAATGACGATGGAAACTAAAGCCATTCTCCGCGGCGTTCGCCTGTCGGAACAAAAGGGTCGACTCGTTGCGGATCTCGTTCGTGGCAAGACCGTTGAGCAAGCTCTCAATATTTTGACCTTCAGCCCGAAAAAAGGCGCGAAGATCATAAAGAAGGTAGTTGAGTCAGCTATCGCCAACGCTGAGCACAACGATGGTGCTGATATTGATGCGCTGCGCGTCAAGACGATCTACGTTGAGCAAGGTACGACGTTGAAGCGTTTCACTGCCCGTGCAAAGGGTCGTGGAAATCGCATCAGCAAGCCGACCTGCCATATTTATGTGACGGTCGGAGAGTAAGGGGATCCTATGGGACAGAAAATCCATCCGACTGGCTTTCGCCTGGCGGTAACGCGTAACTGGGGCTCGCGCTGGTTCGCTACGGGTAGCGATTTCGCCACGATGCTCAATGAGGATCTGAAGGTCCGTGCGCATTTGAAGAAAAAGCTTGCCCACGCTTCAGTTAGCCGTGTTGTCATCGAGCGTCCTGCAAAAAACGCCCGGATTACCGTTTTCAGCGCCCGTCCGGGTGTTGTTATCGGCAAAAAAGGTGAGGACATCGAAAAGCTCAAGGCGGAACTTCAGGGCATCATGGGTGTTCCGGTTCATGTGAACATCGAAGAAGTTCGCAAGCCCGAGACTGATGCGCAGTTGATCGCCGACTCCATTTCTCAGCAGCTCGTCAAGCGGATCATGTTCCGCCGTGCGATGAAGCGCGCCATGCAGAATGCAATGCGCCTTGGTGCGCAAGGCATCAAGATCATGAGTTCCGGTCGGTTGAACGGGGCTGAGATTGCTCGTACTGAATGGTATCGCGAAGGGCGAGTTCCTTTGCATACCCTGCGTGCAGACATCGATTATGGTGTTTCTGAGGCGCATACCACCTACGGTGTTATTGGTATCAAGGTGTGGGTATACAAGGGTGAGGCGCTTGCTCGTAACGAGCAGCCTGCAGCGACGGATAACGAAGGTGACAATCGTCGCGGTCGTCGTCGCAATGAGGGTGCCGACAACAAGCCGGGTGCCAAGCGGCCCGCACGCCGCACTGGCGGCGAGCAGGCTGACGGCGCAAAACGGATCAAGAAAGAAGTAGGAGTGAATGATGCTGCAGCCGTCGAGAAGGAAGTATCGTAAGGAGCAGAAGGGCCGCAATAAGGGTCTCGCCACCCGCGGCGCCAAGGTAAGCTTTGGCGAGTACGGTCTGAAGGCGGTTGGGCGTGGTCGTCTTACTGCTCGTCAGATTGAGTCTGCTCGTCGTGCGATGACTCGCCACATCAAACGTGGCGGTCGTATTTGGATTCGCGTTTTCCCGGACAAGCCTATCTCGCAGAAGCCGGCGGAAGTGCGTATGGGTAACGGTAAAGGTAGCCCTGAGTATTGGGTTGCCGAGATCCAGCCGGGCAAGGTTCTTTACGAGATGGATGGTGTTGATGAAGCTTTGGCTCGCGAGGCGTTTCGCCTGGCTGCGGCCAAGCTGCCGATCGAGACCGTCTTCGTTGTCCGGATGGTGGGGTAAAACATGAAAGCTTCGGAATTGCGGGCGAAAGATGCCGGCCAACTGAATGCAGAGCTGCTTGAGCTTCTGAAGGCGCAGTTCAGCCTTCGGATGCAGATCGCGACGCAGCAGTTGAGCAATACTTCGCAACTCGGCAAAGTTCGTAAGGATATTGCTCGTGTGAGGACCATTCTTCGCGAGAAGGTGGGTGCGAAATGAACGATCAGGCAAAAAAGAACAAGCGCGTCGAAGTTGGTCGCGTGGTGAGTGACAAGATGACCAATACCGTTACGGTGCTGGTTGAGCGTCGTGTGAAGCACCCGCTGTATGGCAAGGTGATCACGCGCACTGCGAAGTACCACGCTGACGTTCAGGCTGGCGTTGCGAAGGAGGGTGATCTCGTCGAAATCGAAGAGTGTCGTCCGATTTCCAAAACGAAAACCTGGCGCGTTACGAAGGTTCTTGAGCAGGTTGTGGCTGTTTAAGTAGTTTTGTTGTATAAATGGCTTGCCAAGAGATTGGCAAGCCATTATTATTGCCGTCTTTGCTCTTGCACGGTTCCTGTGCAAGTCCAATCAACCCGAACGGGATCCAAGACTGGCCACGCCTAGTGTGTCAAGTTGGAGAGTTTAAATGATCCAAATGCAAACGATGCTGGACGTCGCCGATAATACCGGCGCGCGTTATGTGATGTGCATCAAGGTGTTGGGCGGCTCTAAGCGTCGCTACGCCGGGGTGGGTGACATCATCAAGGTGAGTATCAAGGATGCGGCTCCTCGTGGTCGTGTCAAAAAAGGTGACGTGTATAGCGCTGTGGTGGTTCGTACTGCCAAGGGTGTGCGTCGACCGGATGGCTCGCTGATCAAGTTTGATCGCAATGCGGCGGTCCTGCTTAATAACAAGGGCGAGCCGATCGGTACGCGCATCTTCGGGCCGGTGACGCGAGAGTTGCGCACCGAGAAGTTCATGAAGATCGTATCCCTGGCGCCCGAAGTTCTTTAAGGAGTAGTTGTGAATAAGATTCGCAAAGGCGACGAAGTTGCCGTCCTTACGGGCAAGGATAAGGGTAAGCGCGGTACCGTGCTGCGAGCTGATGCCGATTTTGTTGTTGTTGAAGGCATCAACCGCGTTAAGAAGCATGTCCGTCCGAATCCGATGAAGGGCCAGGTTGGCGGCATTGTTGAAAAGGAAATGCCGATTCAGGCTTCTAATGTGGCAGTGTTTAATGCTGCGACGCAGAAGCCCGGTCGCGTGGGCTTCAAAGTGCTTGAGGATGGTCGCAAGGTGCGCGTCTTCAAGTCCAGTGGCGAAGTAGTGGATGCGTAAGGGATAGTCATGGCGCGCCTGCAAGAATTCTATAAAGAGACCATTTTGCCGGAGCTTCTTCAGAAGTTCGGCTACAAATCGGTCATGCAAGTCCCGCGGATCACCAAGATCACCTTGAATATGGGTGTTGGTGAGGCCGTGGGTGACAAGAAAGTGCTCGACTACGCTGTCGGTGATCTGCAGAAGGTTGCGGGTCAAAAGCCGGTTACCACCAAGGCCAAGAAGTCGATTGCGGGTTTCAAGATTCGTGACGGCTATCCGATCGGCTGCATGGTTACGCTTCGCGGGCCGCGCATGTACGAGTTTCTGGATCGCTTGGTTACTATTGCCATGCCGCGTATTCGCGACTTTCGCGGTATTGCTGGTAAGGGTTTTGATGGTCGGGGTAATTACAACCTCGGCGTCAAGGAGCAGATTATTTTCCCGGAAATCGAGTACGACAAGATCGATGCTCTGCGCGGGATGAATATCAGCATCACTACGACTGCGAAGTCGGACGACGAGGCGCGCGCACTGCTCGCTGCGTTCAAGTTCCCTTTTAAGAACTGAGGGTTTTATGGCGAAACTGTCCCTGATCAATCGCGAAGAGAAGCGTGCAAAAATGGTTGCGAAGTTCGCAGCAAAGCGCGCTGCTCTGTTCGAGCAGATCAACGACGCCAAGCTGTCGGACGAGGAGCGTATGGCTGCACGTCTTAAGCTGCAGCAACTGCCGCGCAACGCGAGTCCGAGCCGTCAGCGTAACCGCTGCGAGCAAACCGGTCGTCCGCGTGGTGTTTTCCGTAAATTCGGTCTGTGCCGTAACAAGCTGCGTGAAGTTGCCTTCCGCGGTGAAGTTCCTGGCATGACCAAGGCAAGCTGGTAAGGGGTCGAAGATGAGCATGTCTGATCCGATCGCCGATATGCTGACGCGGATTCGTAACGCACAGCAGGCGCAAAAGAGCTCTGTCGCGATGCCCTCTTCTAAGCTGAAGGTGGCGATTGCAAAGGTTCTGAAGAGCGAAGGTTATATTGATGACTTCGCTGTCAATCAAAACGATGGCAAGCCTGAATTGGGTCTGTCGCTGAAGTATTACGCAGGTCGTCCCGTTATCGAGCGCATCGAGCGCGTTAGCCGTCCGGGTCTTCGCGTGTACAAGGGCTGCGACGATTTGCCTCGTGTAATGAATGGCTTGGGTGTTGCAATTGTTTCAACGCCCAAGGGTGTGATGACCGACCGCGCTGCGCGCGCTGCCAGTGCTGGCGGCGAAGTGCTTTGCATCGTGGCTTAAGGGAGAGTTGATATGTCCCGTGTAGCCAAGAATCCGGTTGTTTTGCCTGCAGGCGTTGATGTCAGCATCGATGCATCGCAGATTGTCGTGAAGGGGCCTCTCGGTTCTCTTGCACAGGCTTTGCATCCGTCTGTGAAAATTGAGCGCGGCGAAGCTGGTGTTCAATGTACGGCAATTGAAGGCGCTGTTAATAGCAAAGCCATGTCCGGGACGATGCGTGCCCTGGTTAATAACATGGTTACCGGCGTTTCGAAGGGGTTTGAGCGGAAGCTGAACCTGGTAGGCGTTGGTTATCGTGCTCAGGCTCAAGGTGACAAATTGAACCTGACACTGGGTTTTTCTCATCCGGTCGTGCATCAAATGCCGGCGGGTGTGAAGGTGGAAACGCCGACCCAGACCGAAATTGTTATTAAGGGTGTCGACAAGCAAGCTGTCGGCAAGGTTGCTGCTGAAGTCCGCGCCTATCGTGCCCCGGAGCCCTACAAGGGCAAAGGTGTCCGCTATGCCGATGAAGTGGTTGTCTTGAAAGAAACCAAGAAGAAGTAAGGGCGGATCATGATCACCAAGAAGGAAACGCGTTTGCGCCGGTCACGGAAAACCCGTGCCAAGATTGCGGAAATGAAGGCAGTCCGTCTGTCCGTGTTCCGTTCGAACAGCCATATCTATGCGCAGGTTATCGCGGGTTGTGGTTCCAAGGTTTTGGCTGCCGCGTCTACCGTGGAGGCCGAGGTTCGGTCCCAGGTTTCGAACGGTGGCAACAAGGCGGCCGCCGAACTGGTCGGTAAGTTGATTGCAGAACGCGCCAAAGCGGCGGGTATCGAAGCAGTCGCTTTTGATCGGTCCGGTTTCCAGTATCACGGCCGCGTCAAAGCGCTTGCCGAAGCCGCCCGCGAAGGCGGATTGAAGTTCTAAGCGAGGTTTAGCATGGCTAAGCAGCAAACTAAGAAAGTGCAGGCCTCGGACGAGCGCGATGATGGCCTGCGCGAAAAGATGGTTTCCATCAATCGCGTAACCAAAGTTGTGAAGGGCGGCCGGATCCTCGGTTTTGCAGCTCTGACGGTGGTTGGTGATGGTGACGGCGGCATTGGCATGGGCAAGGGTAAGTCCCGCGAAGTGCCAGTTGCCGTTCAGAAGGCGATGGAAGAGGCTCGTCGCAAAATGAACAAGGTTTCGCTGAAGAACGGCACCTTGCATCATTCGGTGACTGGCAAGCACGGGGCATCCTTTGTCCTTATGCAGCCGGCTCCGACGGGTACCGGGATTATCGCAGGCGGAGCAATGCGCGCTGTCTTCGAAGTAATGGGTGTTACCGATATCATCGCGAAGTCCATTGGTTCTACGAATCCGTACAACGTCGTTCGTGCGACGCTGAACGGACTTATGGCCACCAACGCTCCTTCGGTTATTGCTGCCAAGCGCGGCAAGACTGTTGAAGAGATTCAGGGGTAAGTCATGTCCGATAAGAAATTGAAGGTTACGCTTGTAAAGAGCGTTATCGGTACGAAGCAATCCCATCGTGCAACCGTTCGCGGTCTTGGACTTCGCCGACTCCACCACACGGTGGAACTGCAGGACTCTCCTGCAGTACGCGGCATGATCACCAAGGTCGCTTACCTCGTTAAGTGTGAGGCTTAAATGCGCCTGAATGCCATCAAACCTGCAGCGGGCGCTAAGCACGCTGCTAAGCGAGTGGGTCGTGGGATTGGTAGCGGTCTGGGTAAGACAGCTGGCCGAGGCCATAAGGGTCAAAAGTCCCGTACCGGTGGATTCCACAAAGTCGGTTTCGAGGGCGGTCAAATGCCCATGCAGCGTCGTCTGCCGAAGCGCGGTTTCGTTTCTCTGACGCGTGCGCGTATCGCTGAAGTTCGCCTTTCAGAGCTTGAGGCTCTGCCGGTGGATGATGTTGATTTGCTCGTTCTTCAGCAAGCGGGCGTTGTTGCTGCTGATGCGTTGGCTGCAAAGGTTGTTCTTTCGGGCGCTATCAGCCGCAAGGTTAACCTGCGCGGTGTTGGTGTGACGAAGGGTGCCAAGGCGGCCATTGAGGCTGTCGGCGGTACTGTTGAGTCTGCTGAGTAAGGCGTAACGTGGCTAATCAACCGTCCGCGCTTGCGGCGCCGGGAAAGTTCGGGGATCTCAAGCGTCGCTTGATGTTCTTGCTTGGCGCACTGATCGTTTATCGGATCGGTGCGCACATTCCGGTTCCCGGCATCGATCCGGTAGCATTGGCGGATCTGTTCAAGAGCCAAAAAGGTGGCATCCTCGGGGTGTTCAACTTGTTTTCTGGCGGTGCTCTTTCTCGTTTTACTATCTTCGCTCTTGGGATCATGCCTTACATTTCGGCATCGATCATCATGCAGCTGCTGACAGTTGCGTCGCCGCAGCTTGAAGCTATCAAGAAAGAAGGCGAGGCGGGGCGTCGCAAGATCACTCAGTACACGCGCTACGGGACGTTAGCACTTGCCCTTTTTCAGGGCTTGGGCATTGCGGTTGCTCTAGAGTCTCAGCAAGGGTTGGTGCTTGATCCTGGAGTAATGTTCCGCTTTGTCACGGTGTCAACGCTGGTGACTGGGACGATGTTCCTGATGTGGCTTGGTGAGCAGATCACAGAGCGCGGTCTGGGTAACGGCATCTCGATCATCATTTTCGCTGGCATTGCTGCTGGGTTGCCCAACTCGCTTGGGGGGTTGTTCGAGCTGGTTCGGACCGGTGCGATGCATCCCTTTACTGCGCTCGTTATTTGCGTGCTCGTGGTATTGGTTACGGGTGTGGTCGTGTTCGTGGAGCGCGGCCAGCGTAAGATTTTGGTGAACTATGCCAAGCGACAAGTGGGCAACAAGATCTATGGCGGTCAGAGTTCTCACTTGCCGTTGAAGTTGAACATGGCTGGCGTCATTCCTCCCATTTTCGCGTCGAGCATAATTTTGTTTCCTGCGACTTTAGCTCAGTGGTTCGGGTCGTCGGAAAGCATGACTTGGCTTAAAGATTTGGGGTCAACACTTGCGCCCGGTCAGCCCATTTACGTGATTCTCTATGCAGCAGCAATCGTGTTTTTTTGTTTCTTCTACACGGCTTTGGTCTTCAATTCGAAGGAAACTGCCGACAATCTGAAGAAAAGCGGTGCTTTTGTTCCGGGAATCCGACCTGGTGAGCAAACAGCTCGTTACATCGACAAGATCCTCATGCGGCTGACTTTGGCTGGAGCTGTTTACATCACCCTGGTCTGCCTGCTGCCCGAGTTTCTGATCCTGAAGTGGAATGTGCCGTTTTACTTTGGTGGAACATCCTTGCTGATTATCGTGGTGGTGACTATGGACTTCATGTCCCAGGTTCAGGCCTATGTCATGTCCCATCAATACGAAAGCCTTCTGAAGAAGGCGAATTTCAAGGGTTCGCGGGCCTCGCTCAAGTAAGGTCATGGCGACGGAAGGTTGGGTTCGATTGCAGGTTGAGGGTTTAGGTCCTCCCTCTGTGCAACCTTCAGGGCATAGCTGGTAAGTGGTCACGTTGTACTCGACCACATCTCCGAGAAGTAGTGCGTTGCACGCGCTTTGTTTTCGGAGGTAGGGTAGGGTGCAGCGGAGCCGTATGATTTGAGCAGGGCCCGGATCGTTTTCCGAGCGAAATAACAGAAATGTAGTTAGGAGCTAGAAATGAGAGTTCAAGCATCGGTCAAGCGGCTTTGCAGAAACTGCAAGATTGTCCGTCGCAAAGGTGTCGTTCGCGTGATCTGTACGGATCCGCGACACAAGCAGCGTCAGGGTTGATGCGGTCACCCGCATTCTTTATAATTTAATGTTTAGCATTTTGGGGTGAACGCATGGCCCGCATTGCAGGGGTAAACATTCCCAACCACAAGCACACCGAGATCGCTCTGACTGCGATTTTCGGAATCGGACGCACTCGCGCGCAACTAATCTGTGATGCGGCCGGTGTTGGTCGATCTGCCAAGATCAAGGACCTCACAGAGTCCGACATGGAACGGCTTCGCGACGAAGTCGCAAAGTTCACTGTAGAAGGTGATCTGCGCCGTGAAGTGACGATGAGTATTAAACGCCTCATGGACCTGGGGTGCTATCGCGGGGTACGCCATCGTCGTGGTCTGCCCCTTCGTGGCCAGCGCACGCGTACCAATGCCCGTACCCGCAAGGGGCCGCGCAAGGCGATCGCCGGCAAGAAGTAATCAGGGATAAGACATGGCAAAGACTGCTGCGAAGGTTCGCAAGAAGATCAAGAAGAACGTGGCCGAGGGTATCGCCCACGTTCACGCTTCTTTCAATAACACGATCATCACGATCACCGATCGCCAGGGTAACGCGCTGTCGTGGGCTACCTCCGGTGGCGCCGGCTTCAAGGGTTCGCGTAAGAGCACCCCGTTTGCTGCCCAGGTTGCCGCTGAAGCGGCTGGCAAGGTCGCTATCGAGTGCGGGATCAAGAATCTGGAAGTTCGCGTGAAGGGCCCTGGCCCCGGCCGTGAGTCCAGCGTTCGTGCGCTGAATGCGCTGGGTATCAAGATCACTACGATCACTGATATCACGCCGATTCCGCACAACGGCTGCCGCCCGCCGAAGAAGCGTCGTATCTGACAAGGAGTTAAACAGTGGCTCGTAATCT
>Ga0268298_10005362_pt1 | contig 12047 bp, 13 predicted proteins | sample WWTPWeurt_MetaG_FD_194462 | JGI IMG/M metagenome (GOLD analysis project Ga0268298, IMG submission 194462) | Activated sludge microbial communities from WWTP in Nijmegen, Gelderland, Netherland - WWTP Weurt | ecosystem: Engineered > WWTP > Aerobic digester > Activated sludge | place...
ACCCGGCCACATACGAGATGAATGTCGGCTTGAATAAATAATCCCTTAATCAAAAACATCCCGCTCAACAATGAGCGGGATGTTTTTTCTTTTAAACTTATTTTTCTTTCTCGCCGCTGGTCTTCACCCAAGCCTTCTTCATGTTCAGCGCATCCTCTTCCATGATGGGGCTTTCGCACAGGATGCGCCCGCCGCAACCGAATTCATGCAAGGCCTTGAAGAGCGCCTTCAGATCCAGGTCCGCTTCGGCTAACGGAAGGTGGTTCTTCTCGCCTTTAGAACCATACTCAATGCCGGAGAGGTGGATATGCAAGCGCTTAAGGGCTTTACCGCCAAGAGTCTTGCCATATTTTTCCAGCAGGCGCGACCATTCATCATAGGTATTCATCGTGCCATCGCCGGGACGGGCATGCAGATGGGCGAAGTCCATGCAGGGCTGCACCATATCCATGGCCTTGCTCATTGCAAGCGCGTCTTCAAAGGAGCCGAGCATGGCAGACTTACCCATCGTCTCCGGGCGAAGCGTGACCAGGTCGCCGTTCTTCTGCAACTCCTTCACACAACCCTCGAGGCGCGGAAGGGCAACCTTTAACACTTCCGCCGGATCGTTGCCGAAATACGAACCGGGATGAAAGATGATGTCCGTCGCTCCCGCGAGATTCCCATAATGGGCCGCATCCATCAAACGCTTGCGCGATTTCGGCCACTCATCATCCAGCGCGTTCAAGTTGATGAAGTAGGGCGCATGCACGCTCAGCGACACGCCATGCTCATCGCGTGCAGACTTGATCGCCGCGCAAGTCGCTTCGGTCACTCGCACCGACTGCACCCAACCGAGTTCGAGCGTCTCCAACCCGATGGACTTGCTGAACTCGATCGCGCCCACCGAACCGCCCGGTTTCTTGGGCGTGCCTGCGGGAGAACCGACCGTGCCGAATTTAAAAGAGAGGGACATGAGGAACTCCTAAAATGAGAAAGGGAATGGGAAAATCAACCGAAAATTGAAATGAGTTTCTGCCAGAGCGGCGGGCCGAGGATGAGCAACCCCACCAGCACAGCCGCCAGGGCCGCCACCAACACGGCCGCTGCGCCAACGTCCTTGCCGATCTTCGCGAGCGGGTGTTTATCCGGGCTGGCAAGATCCACCACGGCTTCGATGGCCGTGTTGATGAACTCCGCCGAGAACACGAAGGCGGCTGTCAAAATGAGGACCGCCCAATCGCGCGGCGACAGCCCCAACCATAAGCCTACAAAAAAGACCGCAGTGGCAATGGCGCTGTGGATCCATGCATTGCGCTGGGTGCGCAACACATAAGCCCAACCATGCAACGCATAATGAAAGGATTCAACGCGCGAGCGCAGGAATTCCTTCACGGTCATTCCTGTATCTTGATACGAGAAAGACCGAGTCTTTCGAGGACTTTGGCCTGCTCTGACCACATCACAGCCTTTTCCTCGTCTGTGGCATGATCGTAGCCCAGCAGATGTAATGTCCCATGCACAACAAGCAGTTGCGCTTCCGCTTCCAGGCTGTGACCGGCAGCCTCAGCCTGCTGGCCCGCACGCGGGATCGAGAGGAGGATATCGCCCAGGTAATGGGTACCCGTTTCCGGGTCCAGTTCTGAAGCGGGAAAAGACAGCACATCGGTTGGGGCATCCACGCCAAGATAGTCGCGGTTGAGTTCATGCAGCTGACTGTCGTCGGTCAGAACAATGGTGATATCTGCAGTAAGCAGATCCACATCTTCATCCATATCAAGCGGTTGTGCCGTTTCCAGCGTGTAACGGGCAGCCCGTTCGAGCAGGGCAGATTCCAAAAAATCCTGTTGGTTATCGATCGTGATCATTTTTCCTTTTTCGAAGTCTGGGTGACTTCCCTATCCAGCACAGCGGGTTTCGGGTATTGAATACGTGGATGATAGGAGCCGCGCAGGGTGGTAACAAAAGATTCGGTGATCGAATGGAGATCACGCAGGGTCAGAAGCGTGTCATCGAGTTGGTTGTATCTTTGCACGGTTTGAATGACGCTGGTGACAATGGCGCGGATCTCGTCATCGGTGGCGGGACGCTCGGCACGGGCGCGGGCTTCGGAGGCGTCGGCCAGCATGAGCAGGGCGGTTTCGCGCGAAGAAGGTCGCGGACCGGGGTAGCGAAAATCTTCGATATCCACTTTGGTCACGTCACCGTCCGCGGCTTGCATAGCCTGGTTGTATTGGTATTGGGTAATGAGCGTGCCGTGATGCTCAAGAATGAAATCGTGCAGCCGCAACGGCAGGCGGTGCTTCTTGGCCAGTTGCACCCCGTCGGTGACGTGGCGGATGATGGTGGCCGCCACTTCCTCAGGGACGGCATCCTGATGCGCGTTGACGCTGCCGGGCAGTTGGTTCTCTACGAAGAAGGTTGGGTTGAGTGCCTTGCCAATGTCGTGGAACAAGGCCCCGACACGAGTCAGAAGCGGGTCCGCGCCGATCTTTTCTGCTGCCTGTTCTGCCAGGTTCGCCACCTGTAAACTATGCTGGTAAGTCCCCGGCGCGTTGCGCAGGAAGAATTGCATCAGCGGCAGGTCGGGGCGGGAGATATCGAGCAATTGCAGTGCCGTGGTCAGGCCGAGCATTTGCGCCAGCAGGTATTGAAGCAGTAAAGCAATACTTGCGGAAGAAAACCCTGCGAAGGCCAGCACGCCGATATACTGAACGATACCAACCCAGTCCAGCGTAATGAGCGGGATGCGAAATGCCAGCATCGCCATCGCAGCGGATAAGGAGATGGCAATCCCTGCGCGCAGGAAGCCCCAGAAACGGCGGGCAGGTCCCAGAGCCAGCAGGCCGATCATCGAAGAGAACAGGTAATACGGCATCAGGTCGAGGGTATTAGGCAGGCCAAAAGCGGAAAGTACGCACAATGGAATGGAGAAGACCAGCCCCACCTCCAAGCCGAACAACGCGGTAAGGAGAAGCGCCGCCGCCTGAATTGGATAACCGTACGGTGCAAGCGTCCGGCCGATCAAAAGGCGCGCGCCCGCCAGAAACAGCAAAAAGATCAGAGCAATGACAAGGAGATTCTTGGAATGGTTCAACACCGCCGAGCGTTGCCGCCTGTAAAAGAACATGGGGATAAAGACCGCACTGAGGATCACCACTGCGGCTGCCGCGGCAAGATCCTCCCAGCGTTGGCCGGGGCCAATCATCCCCAACTGTTGGAACGCTTCCATATCCGCCGGGGTGATGATCTCCCCGGCCGGGACGATGGTCTCCCCTGATTTATATGTCTGCACCACCGGTTCCACTGATTCGCGTGCTGCCAGTTTGGCTGCATCGGTCAGTTCCTGGCTGAAAAAACTATTGGGCAGAACAAAGGCCGAAGCCATTTCCGTCACAAGCGCAGCCTGCTGCTCAGACAAGGTCAAGGTGACGAAGGAGGAGAGGCCCTCTTTCGCGGCATCAAGTTTGTCTTCATAAATGGCGCGGCGCATGGCCTGTTCCAGCACACTGACCGACTCAGATTGGACGGCATCCCAACGGGTGGAGGAAATGCCGATCAGATAATCAGCTGTCTCCACGGTCAGGCGCACATCGCTCAGCGCCAGAATGGCGGAGAGTTTATCTTCCTTTGTCAGATCAACATTATCGCGCACAGCGGTGATGTTCTGCAGCACGGTCTGCAGGCGCTCGATCTGCTGGCGCGCGATGGCCGGGTCCGGCTTGCTATACGCCGGCTGGACGCTGCTCTCCGCCGCAGTGCGTGCCTCTTCCGTGCGGATCTCGCTGACATATTCAATATCACGCGGCGCCTGGATGGTGGATTGGGCCACATCCCCAACGTCCAAAGACTGGGTCGTGGGACGCAGGCCGATCGGCGCGGTCAGGAGGATATAAGAGGTCAGGCTGACAGCCATGACCACTGTAATTTGTAAAAATCGAATTCGGGGGGAGGCGGGGACTCGCGCGGGCATAGGCCTTCAAACACAAAGAGACGGACTCGTCTCAACGGTCCGTCTCTTTGCAGGCGTGACTCACTTGGTCAGCAATTCCTTCACGGCAGCGCTGATCATATCGTTTGGAGCGCGTCCGGCCACGCGCGGCATGACGACCTTCATTACCTTGCCCATATCGCTCGGGGCGGCGGCACCGGTCTCGGCGATCGCAGCCTGAACCAGGGCACGCAGTTCTTCAGGGTCCATGGCTTTGGGCAGGAATTCCTCCAGGATCTTGATCTCCGCTTCATTATCGGCGGCGAGGTCGGCGCGATTGGCCTTCTTCGCTTCTTCCAGTGCCTCGCGCCGGTTCTTGACTTCCTTCTGCACAAGCGCCACCACAGCCGTGTCATCGAGGCTGATACGTTTGTCCACTTCCACCTGTTTGACGGCCGCCAGCACCATGCGAACGGTACGCTTGCGGACCTCATCCCCGCTCTTCATGGCTTCTTTTACTGATTCGTTTAACTTTGCTTTTGTATCCATGAGTTTGATTATACCTTTCCTGGCATCTTTCGTTTAAAGCGCCTTTGGCTGCGCGGGCTTATCGGTGAAGCGTTCGAACATCTCAGGCGTCAACAATTTTCGCAGCAGGTCGAGTTCGTGCTCACTGCGTTTGACGGCAGCCAGGCGTGCATACTCGAATTTCGGTCCCTGTGCGGGCGTGTCGAGATTCATCCACGCGTGTGAATCCTTTGGCAGGAGTTTGAGCGCCAGCGGTCGCAGGAAGGGAATGAATGCAATCGCATCCAGCGGCAAGTAGATCCTGCCGGAGTACAGGTTTGGGCCTTTGACCAAATCCTTTTGCAGGGGAACAATTTCCGGCGCAGGGGGAGGCGCTCCGTTGAACTGATCCAGCCAGAGGGTCACGTAATTCGTATGGGCGTAGAAATCCTGCGCTGTGTGCAGCAAGCGGCCAAAGGCGATCCACGCCGAGAGGATGCCGGGGGAAAGCAGGGTGGCAATGACCTGCCCGCGCTGTTCGATGATGTAGCGGTCGCCCTTTTCGATGGCGTTGTTGTCGTAATGGAATTCATCGTGGCCGATCTGGGCGCTGAGACGGTCCTGCTTGATGTTGGCAGCAATGATGATCTCCAGCGCGCGTTCGCTGAAGTAGGGAGCGATGGCTTCGCGGGTCATTTCTTCGTGGTAGGTGGGATGCATGCGCGCCATTATACCCAGCGCAGTCGCAATATGGTTATAATGCCCGCATGACTTTTTATACAGCCAAAGGTGACGATGGCACGACCGGCCTGCTCGGCGAGGGGCGCGTGCCAAAATATCATGCCCGCATCGAGGCGGTGGGTACACTGGATGAAGCATCAGCCGCATTGGGTCTTGCCCGTGCCCAGTGTGTATCGCCTCAGGCTCCCCGCATCCTGCTCGAGGCCCAGCGAGACCTGTACAAGCTGATGGCGGAGGTGGCCGCCACGCCCGAGAACGCGGACAAGTTCCATTTCATCGATGAATCCCGGGTGGCATGGCTTGAAAAGGAAACCGACGCGTTGAGCGAGACCGTGGCGATGCCCAAGGAGTTCATCCTGCCGGGCGACACGCTCGGCGGTGCGGCCCTCTCGCTGGCGCGCGCCGTCATCCGCCGCGCAGAACGGCGCGTGGTTGAGATCTATGATGACGAGCAGGTGCTCAACCCGCACTTGCAGAGGTATCTCAACCGCTTGTCGTCGTTGTGTTTCGTACTGGAATTGCTGGAGAACCAGCACGCAGGCCGCAGGACATCACTTGCCAAACCATAGACAAAATTCAAACCTCGGAAGTCACAACGACTTCCGAGGTTCATGTAAAGGATAACCATGACAGGAACCATTATCAACATTATTGCCGTGTGGGTCGGCGGGGCCATCGGCATGCTCTTCGGGTCACGCATCCCCGAACGTTTCAAGAACACCGTCATTGCGGGCATGGGCCTGTTCACCGGCGTGATGGGCGTACAGATGTTCCTCAAGAGCGAGAACCAGCTGATCGTGCTGGGTGCAATGATCCTTGGCACGCTGCTCGGCGAGTGGTGGCGCATTGAGGACGGATTGCAAGCCATCGGCCAGGCGCTTGAAAAGCGCTTCTCGCGTGACAGCGAAACCGGTGCCGGTTCACGCTTCGTGCGCGGATTCATGGTGGCTTCGCTGCTCTTTTGCATCGGCCCGATGGCGATCCTCGGTTCGATCCAGGATGGGTTGACGGGCGACTATAACCTGCTGGCGGTCAAATCCACGCTGGATGGGTTCGCCTCCATCGCTTTCGCTTCGACCCTCGGTGTGGGCGTCTTGTTCTCCTCGGTGATCCTGCTCATCTATCAGGGCGGCATCAGCCTGCTGGCTGGGACGTTAAGCGCCATCATCACCGACCCGATGATGAACGAAATGACGGCCACCGGCGGTGTGATCCTGGTGGGTCTGGCGTTTAGCAACCTGCTGGAGATCAAGAAGATCCGCGTGGGCAACTTCCTGCCTGCGCTGGCAGTTGCGCCATTGATCGTGTGGATCATCGCAAAGTTTTGATCCCGCGTTGGAATTCAAAAAGCAGGTCAGGTAAATGCCTGACCTGTTTTTGCTTTAAACCATCAATTCCATCAGGAGTTCAAGACCTTCAGGATGAACTCTGCAGTCCGCTTACCGGATGACGCGTCGGTGAAGGTGATCTCGTCTTCGATGAATTTTCTTCTCTCCCCAGAATCGACGCTTCGATCTTGCAGGTACATGTTCAGCGCTTCGAGCAGTTGCTTTTCATCCAAAGCGACTCGCCCTGCCTTCGCCTCGCGGAAACGCTTATGCGTGGGCCAATCTCCGATCTCTTTCAGCGAGAGCGAGAACTTGTTGGGCTTGTTCCACCCACCGGGAGTATCGATCGTCGCAGCGATCATCGGCGTATCGTGGACGGCGGTTTCGACCAGCATGGTCGAATAGACGGTCACCAGCACTTCAGAGTACGCCATCATGGACGATTTCTCATCCATGTCTTCGCCGCCATAGTAACCGAGTGACCCGCCCAAAGCTACTGGCTGAACTACATGCACATGCGGATATTTCTTCTCCAGGTCGAACACGCGCTGACGTTCTTCAGCAAATATCTTTGGCTTGTCTTGAAAGTGGCTCGGGTGTAAACGGATCAACAACTGAGAAGGCTCTGCCAATGCATCTGACGAAACCAATTTTGCCAAGGCTTCGATGTTCGGGAAGTTCGGCGCGAAGTGGACGAAACTGCTGGCGTACGAGATCAACTTACGTTTGGGGTCAAGGTTGTGCAGTTTGAAATATTCATCACGCGGCATAAGCCATTGCTTGCGGAAGTACCCATCATAGGAGGGAATGCCGCCGATATTGACATGCTCCGGATTCCAGTCTGAACCGTAGACCAGTTCATCCTTTTGCAACTGAGACCAACAGGTTGCCCACTGCACATCTGCGCCGGAGACGTTATATGAGGATGAATTGTCCCAACCGACGATGACGGTCATGTTCGGAATACCGCGCTTGGCAGATTCGCGCAGGAGGTAGCGGTCCATGCGCCAGCCGGGAGTAGAGGCGATGACCATGTCGGGTTGGTATTTTTCAAAGAGGTCGGTATACAAGCCAGGGTCGGGGGTGAAGCGGTTTTGCATCTTCACTAAGAGTGCCCGCGCCCAGGCAAAATTCCGCAAGAAGAAAAGCATCACGGCAGATGGAATCCAAACCCCGAGGCGGAACTTCCAGCCGTTCTCGCCCCACACTTCCCAGACGTGGCTGTCCATGGCTTCGGTGTTAATGCGGCGCGAGCCACCCACGCGGCGCAAATAGATGAGCAGAGATTGCAAGCGCGGGCTGACCTTTTTGGCATAGTCGTTGACTTGCTTCAAGCGCAAACCTTCGAAAAATAAACCGGGCTTCGCAAAACGCTGTGAGATTTTGTCTTTGGTGTCGTCATCGGTGAGGACGACGACTTCAACCCCCGACTCAAGCAGCGTCGAAACGACGTCGCTTTGCAGGAAGTATATGATTGCCATGCCGTGATCGGCGGAGATAAAGATACGTTTGGTCATATCGTTTATTGGTTAAGCCATTATTGGCAATTGCCTACGAATAATACCAACTGAAAATCTTGTTATACACCGCCAGCAACATCTTCTTAATCGGCGGGAATTCCAAGACCCTTTTCCCTACCCCGACCTTCTTTCTTCTTTCTTCTTTTAGTTCGCCGCGCAAATATCCCAGCGTATTGGACATATTCATCGCCAGGGGATCGCTGACCATCAGCCGCAGTAACCCCGCATCGTTCATACGCTTATCGAGTTGGCGGACTTGTCCCATCGGCTTGTCCATGTCAAAGGGCAGGAACTGCTGAAGCGTGGATTTATACGCCGTAAACTGCCAGTGACTCGCGCCCGCAATGGCGGTTACACCTTTGTATTGAATGCGCCAATCACTCGTCTCAGCATAGACTTTTACATTTTCTTCCTCGGTCTGCCCGAGTGAGAGGTTGAATTCCAAAAAGGTTTCCCACGGGATGAATTGACCTTCATCGAGTGCTGTATTTTTCCTCGCCCATTCCAATGTGGACGTGTACAACTCTGGCGAGGTGCGGTATGGTCGCGCCGTCACCATACCCACATTTGGGAAGGTCTCAAGCAACTCCACCGAGCGCGAGAGCCAATTCGGTGAGAACAGCACATCGCTATCGGTGTAGGCAATGATCTCTCCGGGCGCACCTGCCAGCATCACATTCCACGCGCCGCCCTTGCCCATGTTCTTATCAGAGAGAATCAAGTATTGAATGCGCCCCTCTTCTTTTTCGTTCACTAAAAACTCGCGAACTTCTGCACAGGAACCGTTATCGAAGACCATCAGGTCGAACGGCAGACCCGCATCCTTGCGCATGGACTCTAAACTAACTTTCAGAACATCCAGAGTCTCAGCGTAGAATCCGCTCAGGAAGGGGATGTAGTTCAACAGCGCCACCGTGATTCTTTCAGGACGGGCAACATCTTTGACGAACTTGGCAGGGTTTTGACCTTTTCGCATTTTCAATACTCGTTATTCGGGATTGGATATTCGATACTCGATTGTCGAAGATCGAATTATCGAATTATCTTTTTCAATCGTTTCTTCCATCGCTTCGGACGGGCAACGTTCTCGACCATATTTTCAGGGAGGAAAAAGAACAGGGTTCGCAGGAACAACTCAAATTTACGTGTGAAGCGCAGCGACGACATCTTCGGGCGGGCAAGTGTACCATCCACTAGTTGATGGGTTGCGTCCAAAATGGTGTAGCGTACGTTCGCCTGCCCGCCTGCAAGGCGGATATTCTCGTTCGTTTCGGGATGTTCGTAATGAGGCTTGCCGCCCGGCAGGTGGGCGTAATCATGGTTTTGGTGAACGATCATCACCGAAGGCGTGCAATCGATCACCGCCCAATTTTCTTTGCGGGCTTTGTAGATCATCCAGTTATCCCAACCGGCACGGCCGATGATGAAGTTCGGGATGTCGGCATAGCAGGATTTTGGAAAGAGGAAAAAATCGCTTCCGGCGGGACGGTGAATCTGATTTTGTTTTCTGACATCTTCTCTCAGCCGAGACTGCCACTCATCGGCAAAGTCGATCGGCAATGTGATGTCATAATCCCAACGCTGGCTCAACAGCACAAATTTATCTTTCAACTGTGCAGCCTGTTTTGCATTCTCAACAAAATCAGGCATTAACACCATATCTGCATTGATGATGCAAAACAATTCGCTGTTCGAGTTCTCACGCGCCAACTTGAACATGGACGAGATCAACGGCACACCATTAGGGCTGCGTTCCACATAAGGGATGTGTTTCACGCCAAGTTCCTTGGCGGCTTCAGCAAGCCCGGTCTCTTCGCCCAGCAAAATAATATCAACATCCGGCAACAGCGTCCACGACTTGATGGCGCTGCGCTGGATCATCGCAATATGCGGATCGGTGAATGGTTTAGGTGCAGAAAAGAGAGTGATGAGGGACATAATTACCAATTACCAATTACCAATTACTACTGATAAATAGTAATTGGTAATTAGAGATCATAGTGCGCGCTTATCGATATCTTTCAAAGTTTTATGCTGTACACCCGCGTTAATCTTCGCCAGTTCAGGGTGGTCATGAACCAGATCTAGAACTTCTTTCCAGGTGAATTCATCGCGCCCATCAAAACGGGAATAAACTTCTCGCATGAACTCAAGGTCTTCGGGCGTATCCACCGTCCAGCGGTAGTCGCCGAAATCGGTGGTGTGGTGCAGCAGGGCGATCCGGAATCCGCGTGAAGAAACACCTTGCTCAAGGTCAAAGGTCGAACGTCCAAGGTCTGACTTTCGACCTTTGACCTTTAACTCGAATTGTACTCCTTCGTAGAAATAAGGCATGGCATGTTCACGGTGCTGGGGTTCTTTGGCTTCTTTCCATGCTTTCTTCAAGACCTTGAAAGTACAGGCTTCCACATCCAGGCCGATGGGATAGGTTCTCGTCCACGGCGGTGGGAGGCGGTTACAAACAAAATCATAGTCATCTTCCAGCAGTGTATTGACCACATTATCGATCAACTCCGGGTCAATGACCGGGCAATCGGCTGTGATGCGCACGACTACATCCGCTTTGGATTCTTTGGCGGCTTGATAGTATCTATCCAGCACGTCGTACAAACTGCCGCGGGTATGGGGAATGCCCGAGAAATCGCAGTATTCCGCCACCGGGTCGTCGGAAGCATCTGTCGTCGTGGCGAAGATGACCTCATCGAGCGTCTTTGCTCTAGAAGTGCGAACGTACACCCGGCTCAACATCGGCTGTCCGCCAATATCGGCAAGAATTTTCCCCGGCAACCGGGAGGAGGACATGCGTCCTTGAATGATGGCGACTGTTTTTGGTTTCATATCCCATAGTAGGACCGACTTAAGTCGGTCCTACACAATATCTCCTTCGAACGGAATCGGCAGCGGATTAACAAATCCCTTGGCGCGGAATTTTTCCACGTAATCGCGGACCGTCCAGTAATCCAGCCCGACCTGTTCGGCAATATCAAAAACTGTGTGCTGACCTTCAAAGCGCATCATGATCTTTTCAATGGCACGGTTGAGTGCCCAATTCTCGCGCCAGTCCACCCAGAGACCATAGCCACTGAGGAAGACTGGTCCGCGGAAGGTGCGCTTGGGCGTGTAGTTGCTGGCGTAGATGCGGATGATATCTTCCGCCGTTTGCGCCGCACCAACCAGCATATCTTCGTGCATGATGTCGAGATTATCGTCGGTGGTGTGATACTGTTCATAGGGGAAGCGGTTGATGGAAATACACGGCACATTCACGCCCGGTCCGTTGATGACACGCTCGTCATTGGCAGGAGCGGCGGCGAAATCACGCTCGTCATATTCAGTACCACGCAAAATGAATTTGGTAATACGGTCCAACAGATGGTTGTGTTGGCGCGTATGATGCCAGGCGATCTTGTTTTGATTCCCCGTCATCTCCATGAAGATCCCGCCGCGCAGATTTGGAATCAGTCTCTCGTTGTGAGCCAGCCAGGCGATGGTGCCAATGGTCTCCGGTCCAAACCAGAAGCGGACGCTCATTGAGCCAGCGGGCAAGGGCTTTTCAGCAAGGCGGCGCGCTAACTCGATCGTGCTGACCACGCCCGCGCCATCATCGTTCGCTTGCATGGGGTGACAGGTATGCGCCTGCACAAGGAACTCACCCGCTTCGGGGTTCGGTCCGCCTTCAGGGTGGACGACCGCCGTGGCAACTTTGAATCCCTGCGCCGGGTCGGTGATGAATTCGCACTTGATGACCGCGCGGTATTTTTTATCTCGCGGGAGTTTGTCAAAGAGATTCTTTGGTAAACAAAAGCCCCAACTACGCTCGTAATATTTAAAGACCCATGGCACTGTGTGCGGAAGTTTTTCGTTGAAGTACAAATGCGGTTGGAGTTCGTCGAAACTCAGCGATTTATCAATTGGCAACGAATACGAAACGATGTGCAGCGGATTATCCTTGAAGTCCACCACGCGCTCACCGCCTTCGATCTCCAAATACGCTTCGTGAACCACATATCGCTCCGGCACCTTCCACGTCCAGACTTGTTA
>Ga0268298_10005363_pt1 | contig 12045 bp, 11 predicted proteins | sample WWTPWeurt_MetaG_FD_194462 | JGI IMG/M metagenome (GOLD analysis project Ga0268298, IMG submission 194462) | Activated sludge microbial communities from WWTP in Nijmegen, Gelderland, Netherland - WWTP Weurt | ecosystem: Engineered > WWTP > Aerobic digester > Activated sludge | place...
GACGACTGCTTCCTGTGCGTCGACCGGCAGTACGAGGGCCCGTATCGCTCGTGGAGTCCGGCCGTAGTCGGCGGTGCGCTCGTCGCCATCGAAGGCCGAGCGCGCACCGGTTTCTCCTGGCGCGTCTACGCCGGCGGAAGCCGCGTGCTGAACGAGAGCGCGGTCGATTGCACACCCGAGAGCGGCGAAACCGAGTGCAGCGCGCGCAACGTGCTCGCAGGCGGCTATCTCGCCGCATCCTTCGGCTGGGCCGACCTCTGAAGTTCCCCCTCCGCGCCCGACCCCCGTGGCCGCTCGGGCCAAGGCTTTGGCCGGCACGGTCACTGACCGTGGGGTCGATGTAGGACATAGTGGGACCATGGAGGCCCGAGAGCAAATGTCGAAATCCAATGACCTTTCCCGGTTCGCTCTGGTTTTCGCCCGAGGCGCTGCCTTGGCCCTGCTCGGGGCGCTGGCCGCTGGCTGCGCGGCAAACGTCGATTCCTCGGACGACGAGCCCACCCCCGTGGATCCCGGCGGGAACGTCGATCCGGGTAAGGGCGACAACGCCGGGTCCCCGACCTTCGGCAAGAACGTGGTGGTCGACTGCATCTCGGCCAAAGACGGCGTCTCGGTCCGGACCTGCAAGCTCGGCTCGACCGACAGCTGCACGGTGGCAGCCACGGTGCAGGCGACCCAGGTCGTGAAGAACACCGCGAGCGTCGCGAGCATCACCGGCACGGCGTCGACCCACAACGGCAAGTCCGTCTACCTCCTGAACGCCGCCGAAGCGAAGCTCCTCGCCGACCTTCACCACATGAAGCTGCTCTTGAGCTCTGCCGGCAAGCCCGCAAGCACTGCCTACGAGTACACGAAGACCGGCGCTCCGTTCGTCTACGCCGCAGCCCCCACGGGCATGAGCGTGGTCACTCGCACCTCGGCCAATGACACCATCGCTCGCGTCCAGAAAGCGTTGAAGGCGGCGGCGCCGACTTGCTCGAACTTCCGGGTGGCCTCCACCGATGGTATCACGCCGATCGACGTGTCCTTCGTGTGCGAGAAGACTAGCAGCGACACGCTGCTCTTTTGCGACGGCACGGTGCCGGACGGCATCGACTACGCGGTCGGGGCGTCGGCCATCGTGAACGGCGTGGCCCTGAACTTCGTCAAGGCGGGCTGCGGCGCGTTTGGCTACGATCTCGTGAACCAGGGCGATACCGCCGTGACCGTGAAGTCGCAGATGTCGGGCGTCACGCTGGCCCCGGACTGCAACTTCGGAATCGGCGCCAAAGGCGACGGCTACTGCGACGCGGGCGACATCGCCGGGCCAACGACCGTGACCTATTCGGGCACCATCACCCGCGGCTCGAGCAGCGTGAGCTTCAGCCTGCCGGTGAAGGTCCGCTGCACTTCGCCCTGAGAGCCGGGCTCAGGCGTTCACGTAGTTGACGCCGCTCTGCTCGAGCACGCTCTTGCCGAGCAGCGTCATGAGGGCGAGGTAGGTGAGGTCCACCTCGCCCGTCGCTTCCCCGGTGAGACTCGAACTGGCATCGTCGGCCGCACACGAGACCGAGAAGCCCGCTCCGCGATACTCCGCGACGCCGGCCTCGACGCGGGTCTCGAAGTCGCGGCCCTCGAAACGAGCGAGCACTCGGAAGCCGGCAGGCGAGCGCTCGACGAAGAAGCCATCGCGGTTCTGGTGCCGCGCGAACTCCGCGGCGCTGCCGAAGAAGCGCGGTTTCAGGACGTAGGGGCCGCCGTCTTCCGGACAGAAGACGTCGCAGTTGCCGCACTCGTTGCAGAAGTCGGCATAGTTCGCGATCTGGTGCTTCTCTTCCACCGTGAGTACGCCCTCGTGCCGGATGGTGAAGCCGCCGCCGGGGAGCACTGTGGCTTTCCGGATCGGGATCTCCATCTTCGGCAGCGCATAGGTGAAGTTCGCGTCGTTCGGGCAGACGGGCAGGCACTTGTCACACGTGAGGCAGTCGAAGAGCACCAGCAGCGAGCCGACCTTCTTCGGAGGCTTCTGGGTGGCCGCGCGCGTGTAGCGCGGGTCGTTCTGGATCGCGTCGACGTAGCTCTGGGTGTTCTCGATGCGGGCCGCGGAGAGCCAGCGCCGAAAGAGCGCGTCGCCGGCCCGAGCGCGCAGATCGCCACCTTCGTCCAGCGCCTGGCGACAGGCGACGGAGTCGCCTCCCCCGGCGGCCTCGAGGGCCCGCTCGGCGTGGCCGCGAGCTCGGATCACGAACTCGTCGAGGTTCTTCGCCCCCACCGCGTTCATGCGCGCACCGAGCTCGCGGAAGTAGCCTTCGAGCCGGCCGTAGCCCCCCGGGCGCAAGAGGTCGGTACAAACCGTGACCGGCACGAGCCCGAGGCTCACCGCTTCGGGGAAGTTCTTGGCGTCGATGCCCGCGGAAAACGACACCGGAAAGCGATCGCCGAAGGTCTTGCGAAAGCGCCCCACGAGGCTCATGGCGAGCACGTGGAGCGGCTGCCCGGAGAGGTACATGACCTTCTCGCTCGGCGGGAAAAAGCTCCGCTCGTTCCTCACGATCAGCGTGTTGCTGAACTTCACGCCGAAGCCTCGACCGAGCTCTTTGGCCCGATCGCCGAGCCGCCCGACGAAAGCTTCGGCGTCGGGCCAGGTGGCGTCCTTCTCGAATGCATCGTCCGGGGCGTGGTCGGCGTAGCCGAGAACGTCGTTCAAGATCCGGCGGACCTCTTCCTTGCCGAGCAGCGTCGGATTCAGCTTCACGATGCAGTGGAGGCCGACCTTTTCCAGCAGAAATTCCGTGATGCGCTCGATCTCTCGGGGCGGGCAGCCGTGGAAGGTCGAAAGCGTGAGGGTGTCGCTGAGGCGCGTGCGAAACGGCAAGTCTCGATATCGCGCGAAGGGCTCGGGGATCTGGCGGCGCAAGCGCTCCACGACTGCGCTCGCGTCGAGCATGCCTCGCAAGAAGGCCTGCACGCGGTCGCTCTGGATTCCGGCGAGGTCGTAGCCGACGCTCATGTCGAAGACGGTGTCGGCGAAGCCGGGCTCGAGCCCGAGGCGCCCGCTCGCACAGAGGATCTCGATGAGCATCGACGCTTTCACGTACTCTTCCAGGGACTGCTCCAGCGTGAGCTCCTGGGACCACTCCACGTTGTAGCCGATGGTCTGCGCATCGATGCAGGGACGAGGGATCTCGAGCTGGTCGAGGATCTGGACGGTCTTCAGCTCGAAGATGCGGCCGCCGCCCAGGAACGACAGCACGATGTTCTGCGCGAGCTGCGAGTGGGGCCCGGCCGCGGGCCCGAGCGGCGACGACGCCGTGTGCCCGTGGAAGTCGACCCGCAGGTCCCTGCCGGGCAAGCCGCGCACGAACTTCTTGCTCGGCAGGTGGAAGATCGCGTCGTCTTCGTCGAGCTCGCGAAACACGCGGGAGATCAGGCGATCGAAGGCATAGGGTACGAGCTCGGCCACGACCGAATCATAGTCGCGCGACCGGACGGATGGCGAGACATGGAACGGCCTCCGTCAGCGCGCGCGGAAGCGCGCCACCAAGGCGTCGCACGCCGTGTACGGGTCGAGCTCGCGCCGCTCGACGGCGGCCGCGGCGGCGTCGATCTCGCCGCCGAGCTCGCCGAATGCAGCCTCGGCCAGGGTGTCGCGGAAGAAGGTAGCGACCAAGAGCCGGAAGCGCTCGCTCCGCCGCGAGCGACCGAACTCGGTCTCGAGCCACGCCTGGTGGGCACGCAGGGCGGACACGAGCTCGGGGAGGCCAGTGCCGCGATTGGCAGCCGTCTTCAGGATGGGCGGCGTCCAAACGTCCCCGCTCGCGCCGGTCGGTCGCGGGCTCACGCTGGCGGCCGAGTGGCCGCGAGACTTCTGGGCAGCCGATGAGAACAGCTCGGTGCCGAGCGCGATCATGGTCTCGAGGTCTCGCACGGTGAGATCCGCGCCGTCACGGTCGGCCTTGTTCACCGCGAACACGTCGGCACACTCGAGGATGCCAGCTTTCGCAGCCTGCACGTCGTCACCGAGACCCGGCGCCATGACGACGAGGGTGGTGTGCGCCATGCGCGTAACCTCGAGCTCGTCCTGCCCAACCCCGACGGTCTCCACCAGCACCACATGGGCACCCCAGGCGTCGAGGACCCGGCAGATGTCGGCGGTGGAGCGCGAGAGCCCGCCGAGTGCACCGCGTGTCGCCACCGAGCGGATGAAGACCTCGGGGTCTTCGAAGTGACGCTGCATGCGGATGCGATCGCCCAAGATCGCGCCGCCCGAGAACGGGCTCGTGGGGTCGACGGCCACGACCGCGACGCGGGCGCCGTCGGCGCGGAAGCTCCGGATCAGCTGGTCCGTGAGCGTACTCTTGCCCGCGCCCGGGTTGCCCGTGATGCCGACGACCCAGGCCCTGCCCGTGTGCGGGTAGAGGGCCTTCAAGAGCTCCCGGTGGCCCGGCAGCGCGTCGTCCACCGCGCGGCACGCGCGGGCCGCACTCCGCATGTCGCCGGCGAGGACTCTGGAGACCAGCTCGGCGAGCATGGGCTCAGACTCGCTCGCGCTTGCGCTGGTCCATGATGCGCTCGACCGTGCGCGTGGTCATCCGCGCTTGGCGCACCTCGGAATCGGCCAGCATCCGCTTGTGAAAATCGATGTTGGTGCGAATCCCGCCGATGATGAACTCGTCCAGCGCACGATCCATGCGGACGAGAGCTTGTTCGCGGGTCGGCGCTTGCACGATGACCTTGGCGAGGAGCGAATCGTAGTGCTGCGGCACCGTCCAGCCGCCGTAGACACCCGAATCCACACGCACGCCCCCACCGCCGGGCGGGTGATACTCGGTGATGAGCCCGGGCCAGGGCGCGAAGGTCTCGGGATCCTCCGCCATGATGCGGCACTCGATGGCGTGGCCGCGAAACTTCCAGGGTCGCGTGTCGGGCAAGTCCAACTTGAGGCCGGCGGCGACCTTGAGCTGCTCGACGACCAGATCGACTCCGGTCACGAGCTCGGTCACGGGGTGCTCCACCTGCACGCGCGTGTTCATCTCCATGAAGTAGAGGCTCTTGTCCTCGTCCATCAGGAACTCGAGCGTGCCGAGCGTCGTGTAGCCGGTGTCACGCACCGCCTTGCGGATGCGCTCGCCCATCTCCGAGCGAAGCTTCTCGCTCATGGCCGCGCTCGGCGCTTCTTCCACGAGCTTCTGGTGCCGGCGCTGGAGAGAGCACTCGCGCTCGCCGAGCGTCCACACTTGGCCGTGGGTGTCGGCCAGCGCCTGGAACTCGATGTGGCGGGGGCGCTCGACGAAGCGCTCGAGATAGAGCTCGGGGTTCTTGAAGCTCGCCATGGCCTCGGCCGTGGCACTCTCGAAAGCACGCCGTACCTCGGAGAGCTTCCGCACCACGCGCATGCCACGACCGCCGCCGCCGCCGCGCGCCTTGATCATCACCGGCAGGCCGACGCGGGTCGCCTCGCTTTCGGCGTGGGCCGCGCTGGTCAAGGCTTCGCTGCCCGGCAAGAGCGGCAACCCGAACTTCTTGGCGACTTCGCGAGCCCGCAGCTTGTCGCCCCACTGTCGCATCGAATCCGGGGTCGGTCCGATGAAGGTGAGCCCACACTTTTCGACGACTTGGGCGAACTCGGCGTTCTCCGACAAGAAGCCGTAACCCGGGTGGATGGCGTCGGCTCCGGTGATCTCCGCCGCGCTGATGATGGCCGGCACGTTCAGATAGCTCTCGCTGGCGGGCGCGCGACCGATGCACACGGCCTCGTCGGCGAAGCGCACGTGCAGCGCCTTGGCATCCGCCTCCGAGTGCACGGCGACGGTCTTCACCTCGAGCTCGCGACACGCGCGGATGATGCGCATGGCGATCTCGCCGCGGTTGGCGATGAGGACCTTGCGGAACATGGTTCAGCTCTTCTTGAACTTGAAGAGCTTCTGGCCGAACTCCACGCTCTGCCCGTTCTCCACCAAGATCTCCGTGATGGTGCCGGGGAACTCGGCCTCGATCTCGTTCATGAGCTTCATCGCCTCGACGATGCACAAGGTCTGGCCCTTCTTGACGCTGGCGCCCAGCTCCACGAACGGGTCGGCGTCGGGCGCGGGCGCTCGATAGAACGTGCCGACGAACGGCGACGTGATGAACCCCTCGTTGGGGTCGGTCGGCTTCTCCTGCCGGGCAGCGGCGGGTGACGCGGACACGACCTGGACTTGGGGAAGGCCCGCGAGCGCAGGAGCCCCGGACGCCGCAGCACCCCGTGCCATCGACACACGCACGCGCACTTTTTCGTCTTCGTACTCGAACTCGGACGCGCCCCCGTCCTCGAGCGTCTTGAGCAGGTTCTTGATCTGCTTCAGCGGTAGGTCCATCGCGCGCGAAAGTAGCGGAGAGCCGCGACCTCGGGAAGCCCGACGTCGCAACGCGGTGCAGCCACGCGAATCCGCGGCGCGTAGGCGATTTCGCGGTGCGTCTCAGCGCGAGCGCGCGCGCTCCAAGTGATCGACGAGGCCGCGGAGCGCCAGCTTGTACGAGTCGGCTCCAAACCCGGCGACGCGCCCGAAGCAAGCGGGTGCCACCGTCGAGTGACGGCGGAACGCTTCGCGCGCGTCGGGGTTGCTGACGTGGACCTCGACCGCGAAAAGGCCCGATCCACGCAGGGAGTCGTAGAGCGCGTACGAAGTGTGGGTCAGCGCACCGGGGTTCAGGAGGATCGCCGAAAAGCCCTCGTCCTCTGCGGCGTTGATCCAGTCGATCAGCAGCCCCTCGTGATTGCTCTGGCGGCACGTGACCTCGACACCGAGCTCACGCGCGAGGCGTCCGAGCTCCTCGTGAACGCGCGCGAGCGTCGTCGTGCCGTAGATCTCCGGCTCGCGCTTGCCCAGGCGATCCAGGTTGGGGCCGCTCAGCACGAGCACGCGCCAAACACCCTGCGAAGCTCCGCGGAGGCGGCGTGGCGCGACGCGGGGCGCCGGTGGACGAGGAACGGTCCCCGCTCGGGCACCGCGCCGCGGCCGTGTCGTCATGAGCCAGAACCCCGTGTCAGGAAGATAGCTCTTCCACCAACTTGGGCGCCGCCAGTCTGAGCAGATAGCGACCCTTGCCCAAGTTCCCGTCGGGGCTCAGCGTGATGGCAACGAAGTAGTTCTCGTTCAAGACACGAATCAGCGTGACCATCTTGGCGCTCTTGAACGCGACCTCTCGCGTGTCTCCGGCGTCGAGCATCTCGCTGGCGCGCTGGATCGCCTTCACGACCACGCTGACCTCGGCGCCCACCGTCTCGATGTCGAACGGAGAGTCGCCCTTGGAGTAGCTCTCGAGCGGGATGCCCTCGAAGTCCATGAGAAGGCCAGCCATGCCGCCTTCGACCCCGTCCACCATGCCCTGGAGGGCCTCCTTGAACATGGTCAAATCGTAGCTGCTTTGCCCGAGGGAGTGAACGTTTCTGGGGGGATGGGCGTGCGCCCGCCGGGGCGGCGGGTGGCGGACCTGCCCGAAAATCCCGCCTCTCTCGGCCTTTTCTCCGACCCACGCCCGGGATCGACGTGCGCGGCAGCGGGGGGCTTGCACCCGGGCGCCGGCTGGGGGATGTCCACCAAGGAGATCTGTCCGCTCTAGTGTCCTTGACCCTGCGGATGGCGAGCGGCTACCTTCCCGTCCCTCCCGGGGCACGTGGCCCCGGATCACCACTTTGCTCGCTTTCAGGTAGGTAGCCGGAGCCCATGCGTGCGCGAGCGGGGGACCCGCCCCGCACAATGACACAGAAGGTCCTCGCTGGACGGGCCGACAACCCCGAGCTCACGGGGGACCTCGTTCGAGTGAAGGTCGACCAGGTGATCCTCGCGCGCGAGCCGCATCGCGTGCTCGGCGAGGCGCTCCAGCACGGCATGAAGAAGTGCGCGGTCGAAGTCGCCGTGGCCTACGACACGCGTTGCGTCACGAGCGACGGCGCCGAGACCGCGGGCGATCGCGTGACGCGAGCCGCGCTCGGCACCGGTCTCTTGCTGTCGCGACCCGGCATCGGCTTCCCTGCCCCCGTTCACCTCGAGCGTTTCGGCAGTCCGGCTCGGCTGGCGGTCACCGACGAGCCGCGACTCGCAGCTGTGGGCGGCGCCGGCATGCTCACGCTCGTGGCAGCGCCTTCGCAGCTCGCCGAGGCTCTCGCCACCGGCACCATCTGGCTGCGGCCGCCGCAGAGCATCCAGGTGTTGCTCTCCGGGCGCATTCGTCCGTTCGTGTGCGTGCGCGACGTCGCACTCGAGCTCGTCCGTCGCGGGCTCGGTGAGATCATCCAGCGCGTCGACCGCGAGACGCGCGCGCCCGTCGTGGTCGAATTCGCCGGTCCCAGCGCGCGCCTGCTCTCGGTGCCCGATCGGGCAGTGCTGGCAGCGCTCGCGCCTCACCTCGGCGCCGCCGCCGCCGTGTTCGTCAGCGACGAGAAGACCGAGGTCTATCTGCGCGACCAACGACGCTCGAAGGCGCATCGGGGCCTCGTGCCCGACCCCGGCGCGCCCTGCGCCGACGCCATCAGCGTCGATCTTTCGGCCGTCGACCCCCTGGTCATGGACGAAGAGGGCGTCGTTCGCCCGGTGCGAGAGCTCGCGGGCAAACCCGTGCTCCAGGTCGTACTCGGCGGGGACACGGGCGCGTCGCTGCGCGACATGCTGGCGGCCGCCGCGCTCTTGAAGAGCAAGCGCGTGCCGCCGCGCCTCGATCTCCTGGTGGCTCCACCCTCACGCCAAGCGCTGGAAGTGCTCGCGCACTCGGGCGCGCTCGTCGACCTCATCGCCACGGGCGCGCGGTTGATCGAGCCCGACCACCGGCTGGTGACGGGCGAGCTGTACCCGCCGCCGGCCGGTGGCGTTTCGCTTCGCACTTGCGACCCTGAGCCGAGCGCACCGCTCGACCGTCGTTTCGTGGTCGCGTCTGCCGAGACCATAGCCTACGCCGTCGCTTCGGGCAGCGTGGGAGATCCGCGTTCGTTCAAGCGCCCGGTACGCGTCACGGTTCCGCGCACGTTGCCCACGGACGACGTGCTCATCGTGCGCAAAGGCAAGGCCAAGGGCAAAGGCGATGGCGATGGTGGCAAGACGCCGGCGGCCGTGATTCCGCCGCCGAGCGGCTGGTCCGCCGCCCAAACCCTGAACGTGGTGGCCGAGCGCGTCGTGCCGACCGAACCGAGCGCGATGGTCCTGAGCTCCCTCGACGCCGTGCGCTGGGCTGCGCGCTATGCTCCCGAGCTGTCGCCGGCGCTCCGCGCCGTCATCGCCGAGTTCTTCCCGGCAGGCCTCGTGCCGCTCTTCTCCGCCCTCGGCATCGCGGTGCTGACGACCGACGCGGCCTCGCTCAAGCGTGTGGCCACCGAGAAATCCGTGGCGCTTCCGGCACCGAGCCCCGCGGACGAGGTCTCGCTGGGCGTCGGCTCGGGCACGCTCCGCGCCCAGTGGGCGGCGCTCGGGCTGGAACGAGCCTGGACGCAGGTCGGGACGGCAAAGAGCGCTCCGCCGCCGGGCAAGCCTGCGCGCTGAATCGGGCCGGGCCCCGTCGACGGCGCTTCGGTCCGTCGTTTATGCTCCGCCCATGCTGCGCCCTTCGACTGCGCTCCTGGCTCTGGCACTCGTCATCTCGTCCCGCCTCGCGGCGGCCCAAGAGGGAACGGATCCACCGAAGGCGGCGGACACACCCAAGGAGACGGCTTCCGATCCCGTGCCTGCCGCGGCCGAAAAGAAGCCGACGGAAGAGACCAAGCCCGCCGCGGGCGAGAAGGAAACGCCGGCACCCGCCCCGGACGCCGAAGCGGCGGAGGCCAAGGCCAAGAGCGAAGCCGCCTTCGGGCACGGGCGACAATTCGGGGTGAGGGGCGGCATCGTCGGCGGCTACCGCATGGTGTTCCGCTACGACAAGTCGCCCTACTGCAACGACCCCGACCCCAAGAAGCAGGTCAAAGACCAGCAGAAGTTCTGCGGACACGCCGCGCCATTCGCGCTCGAAGCCGCCGTGAGCTTCGCCCCCATCGACTCCATCGAGCCGTTCCTGTTCGGCCGCTTCGGGCTCGCTCGCGAAGAGAAGACCGACACCGATGCGGTGCTGATCTTCGGGGCCGGCCTTCGCGTCTATACGATGTCGGATTCGGCCTTCAAGATCTTCATCGAACCGGCCATCGGTGCCGAGCTCGAAGGCGGCGGCGACGACCCTGCGTGGAAGAGCAACGACCCCGCCTACAAGAAGGACGTGGTGTTCCACCTCGCGGCCGGTCCCCAATACGACTTCGCGAAGTTCGTGGGCATCTACCTGGATGCTGGAATCACCACGGGCATCCTGCGCTCCATCCACTCGAACCTCGAGCTGCAAGCGGGCCTGCAGTTCCGAGCCCCCTGAGAGCAGCCATGACCGAACGACCCTTCCGAGTGCTCGGCGTGCAGCAGATCGCCATCGGCGGGCGCGACAAGTCCGCGCTTCGCCACCTCTGGACCGACGTGTTCGGGCTGACCCGCGTGGCCGAAAAGCGCATGGAGCGCGAAAACGTGGACGAAGACATCGTCGAGGCCGGCGTCGGGCCGTTCCGGGTCGAGGTGGACCTGATGCAGCCCATCGATCCCGACAAGAAGCCCGCGGTCCACGAGGTCCCGCTGAACCACATCGGGCTCTGGGTCGACGATCTGCCGAAGGCCGTGACTTGGATGCAAGAGCAGGGCGTGCGTTTCGCGCCCGGCGGCATCCGGCCGGGGGCTTCGGGCCACGACATCTGCTTCCTCCACCCGAAGGGCAACGCCGAGTTCCCCATCGGCGGCGAAGGCGTGTTGATCGAGCTCGTGCAGGCGCCGCCGGAGGTGATCGCCGCGTACGACGCTCACGTCCGATAGAGCTCGAGCAGACGCCGCGCGCCCTCGGTGGGCGTGATGATGCCCTCGCTCACCTCGCGCTCGATGTCGGGCGCCATGGCCTTCACGCTGGGATGCTCGCGGAGCTCGTGCTCGAGGGCCTCGCGGAGCAGCCCGAGCAACCAACCGCGGCGCTGCGCATCCCGCACCTCGCCGAGCCTGCCCGTCGATTCGAGGAACGCTCGGTGGTCCCGCACGTGTTGCCAAATCGTGTCGATGCCACGCTCTTCCAGAGCGCTCACGCAGGCGAGTTTGGGGACCCAGGGCGCATCTTCGCCACGCAGCAGACGAAGCGCGCTCTGGTATTCGGCGCGAGTTCGTTCGGCCCGTTCGCGTCCGTCACCGTCCGCCTTGTTGATGGCGATCACGTGCACCAATTCCAAGATCCCGCGTTTGATCCCCTGGAGCTCGTCGCCCGCGCCGGCCAGCGCGAGGAGCAGAAACGTGTCCACCATGCTGGCGACCAGGTGTTCGCTCTGGCCGACGCCCACCGTCTCGACCAAGACCACGTCGAACCCCGCGGCTTCGACTGCCAGGATTGCCTCCCGCGTGTGCCGGCCCACCCCGCCCAACGCGCCGCTGGACGGGCTCGGTCGAATGAACGCGCGGTCGCTGGCGGCGAGGCGCGGCATGCGAGTCTTGTCACCCAGGATGCTGCCGCCCGACACCGCGCTCGACGGGTCGACGGCGAGCACGGCCACGCGGTGACCCGCACCGATGAGGTGGAGGCCGAGGGCTTCGATGAACGTGCTCTTGCCCGCGCCCGGGACGCCGCTCACTCCGACCCGGAGCGCCCGCCCCGTGTGCGGCAAGAGCCGAGCGAGGAGGGACTGGGCCAAGAGTTGATGATCGGCGCGCGAGCTCTCGATCAGCGTGATCGCCTTGGCGAGGGTACGGCGCTCGCCAGACCCGATGCGCGCGGCGAGGTCGGTTACGTCCTTCGGCTCCACTGCTCGACCGAATCATCGGCGACTTGGGATCCTACGCGCCACGTTTTTCTCGGGCCGCGCGCAGAAGGCGCGCCGGGCGTCGCGTCAGGGCAGCGACCAGTCGGAGCGGTGTGCATCGAAGGCGGCTCGAGGCAGCTGGACCAACACTGGGTGAGCCGCCGGGTCGAGCCACGCGATCACGGCTTCGAGCTCGGTTTCGGCCGTCGCAGTGCAGCCGGCGGTCGAGCTCGAAGCGCCACTCCAGATGTGGA
>Ga0268298_10005364_pt1 | contig 12044 bp, 13 predicted proteins | sample WWTPWeurt_MetaG_FD_194462 | JGI IMG/M metagenome (GOLD analysis project Ga0268298, IMG submission 194462) | Activated sludge microbial communities from WWTP in Nijmegen, Gelderland, Netherland - WWTP Weurt | ecosystem: Engineered > WWTP > Aerobic digester > Activated sludge | place...
TAAATATTAGAACTTGCCGGTCATGAATTCAATAAGCTTTTCATCACTCATTTTATTCGAAGTAGACACTTCGGTTTTGCTATTTTTAAATTGAGGAGTTGTTGATAGGAAATGGATAAATTGTTCCTGGGCTTGTCCTGTACCTGTAACATGCACATGTGTCGCATTTACCAAATGTGATGCTATTTCTTTAAAAAATTTTAATTGTATACTTTGCTCATGGTTGTTTGAGGTTTTTTCGCTCGAATTTGGGGAATTCGTTTCCCCTTTTACATGGGCAATTATCATTAATGGGCTTTCTTCAGTATTTCCGCCACCTACTACAGCAGCGTTATGGCCATCCATCCAGACCCCGAATTGTTTTTGATTGTTCATAATAATATTTTAATGAAACAATAAATGCCCAATAACCGTGCCTCAAGGGGCGATGGCGTATTAATGGAGAGAATTCCCGCTTTATTATCATCAAACGCTTAAATGCATGCGCCTTTATGAAAATAATTTTGCGGATGTTGTATAGAACAAAAGGTATAGATTTATTACCAATGCTGATTGAAATGATATTCTGATCTGATAAATATTTATCGATTGCACCACAAGCAAAAGAGTTTGCCAAATTGTTACGCACAGATAAAGAAGCCGTAATTATGCAACTTACACAATATTTAAAAAAGGATTAGTTTATTACGTGGATCTAAGAAGTTTTATTAGCATATTAAACCAAACAAATCGCCTGTTTTATTTTTTCCGTTTACCTATCCTCATTTTCAAACCAAAATTGTAATTCTCTTTTCCGATATGGTGAGATGCTTAAACTTGGTTGTATTCCGTCATAAATAGTGTCCGGGTATAATTCGAGTGCTAACCAGATATATTCTGAATGATACTGAAATGCCAATTTGGATGTCGTGTTTAAAGTTAGCTCTAAAAGTTCTCTTGATTGTGGGTTTTTATATTGAACTATAGCTAGATATAATACTCTAATCAACGAGTGGTTAAAGCCTGTGGATTTCTTAATTTCATCGGAATGAATGGCAGACAAATAAGTAAAAAATGCACTATCCGGAAAATATTTTACAGCTTGTAATCCATAATATTGAATGTTTTGATTGTTTGACGTGAGTCGTTCAATTATAAATTCTTTATCTTGTTGTTGCTGAAATTTTGAAAGTGCAATAAGTGCATTATCATCTTTTTCGTTAATTAATATTTCACGTATTCTATTATAGTAATGTGGTTCAGGTTTTATTTTTTTTAAAACTTCAGATTTAGCATTTAGTTTGACATTTTTACCGAATATTATAATACTATCAATTTTTTTTCTTTCAATTTCTGTAAGTTTATAAGCATCTAAATTAACATGTTGTGGTGTTACAACTTCAAGAAAATAATCGCCAACACTTAAAGAACTAATTAAGCAACCCTGAAAAGTTGGAATAATTGCAGTGTCTGTTAAATGCTTAATTAAAACCGAATAAATATTTGAATCCTTTCTTGTTGCCAGCGCCTCAAAAGAATAACAACGTACTACACCATTTTTGTGATCTGTAAGTGCTATAAGTTCTTCATTAGTTGCATGCTCCTTTAAAGCAATATATCTGTCCCATTGATCGGTCCTAATTCCTGCATATCCAACTCCTTCACTTTTCAGCACATTATCTTTGGCAATACCGTTTACGATTTTCTCAATTTCCGGTCTAACTGTTTGGCCAATTAGCGTTGACAAGACTGTTAGGGTATATATTAATAAGGTCGTTAATCTTTTCATTAAAACACTATTAATTTTTGAATATTTGTAAAGGTTGGGTGTTTTCCTAAATATGTTAATTCGAAGTTACAAATATTTCAGTAACTAAAAATCTCTCAGCAGAATAAAAAATCCACCTTTTGCAAATGTGTTACAGGCTGGGTTTCTACCACCCTTTTTTATAAGATTGATTTTCTAAAATCTATTTTTATCCAAATAGATAATGAGATGGCAAGCCCGATTACTGTTGCCCACGCATGAACGGGCATTCCAACACAAACGTTTATTCGAAGATACAAATTTTCCTAACCATCAGTCGCCACTGATTTGCGGTGCGCGAAACCCACCCTATTGTAAATGTGCTGTTATTCTGCTGTGGTTATTTCTATCCTATTCTTAATTTCACGTACCATTAATTACTTTTTTGTCCCAATTGATCAGTAGATTGCGAACTTCAGTCCAATACTTTTAGTTCGTCCAAGTTTCCTTGTCTTTAGCATTCACGAATTTTTCTCCATCAAAAATGCATAGTCCTTGCCAACTTCCAAACCAAATTTGCCCTTTTTTATCTTCGAGAATACTAAGTGTGACATTGGAGGTTAAACCATCATCTGTTGTGAATTGCTTGAAATTATTGCCATCATAACGGTAAACACCATAACCTTCAGCCGTAAACCAAATATTCCCTTTGCTATCTTCATAAAAATTATAAGCTTCTACACCTGCGATAATTCCAGCCTTTGTGAAGTTGGTATATGTTTTACCATCAAATTTGCTCACACCGCCATTAAAAGTTCCAATCCATATATTTCCTTGTTTGTCTTCTAAAATATCTGCAGCGTTATTATCGGTGAGTTCTTTTTTAGCTGTTAGATGAATAAATACTCCATTTTTATATTTAAAAATTCCATTCCCATCAGTAACAAACCACATATTTCCTTTGTTGTCTTCAATGATTTTAAAAACCAATTTATCAGATAGCATCGGTTTTGCATTTTCGACTTTTGAAACTGGCAACGAAAAAGGTGTAAACTTTTCCCCGTTAAAATGACTAACTCCGCCTGTCGCCCCAACCCAAATAAGTCCGTTTTTGTCAATTAATAAACCCCAAATTTCCGGATCCACACCTGGCAGTCCTTCTTCGAAAGAGAATGTTTTAAATTTTACACCATCGTATTTTATCAGTCCTTCGGATGTTCCGAACCAAATATTACCTATTGTATCTTCAACAATCTCTAAAACCCTAAAATGTGGACTGATACCTTCAATTGTGATTTTTTCAAGTATTCGTCCATCATAATGGATAATACCATTTCCATTTGTTCCAAACCAATAGTTCCCTTTTTTGTCCTGATACATTGATCTTACAAACTCTCTTACCATTCCATTTAAATTGGTATGAATTTGCGGAAAGACTGTGCTTTGATTTACAGTGATTGGTTGTGTGTTTACTTCATTCTCCAATGTATCAGTAACAGATTTTTCTTTCACTTGTCCTGTGCAAGATGAGAATTGAAGTGTCAAAAGAACCAAAATTAAATTTGTTGTTTTGAATAATATCTTAATGCCAATGTTTATCATATTGTTGCTTTTATACGCAGTTATGTGCCGTTATTCTTGTTTGATATCTTTCAGCTTGTTGGTCACTAATTGCCATAATTTTGTTTTAGGATGATTGTCCTTGTCTGTCGCCCAATAATAATCTTGAAGTCTTGAACAGAAGTATTTTGTTGTAGGTGAATAAAATTGAATACTATATCCCATACTGTGACTCATACCATATGATGGCTTTGGGTCAGTTGTTACAGTTACGCACATTTGCGATGTGCTGGCATTTTATAATAAATGTTCATTCGAAGATACAAATTTTCTTTAACCATCAGTCGCGGCTGATCTGCCGAGCACGAAACTCCGCTTAGCGCAAATCTGCTATTATGTGTTCGTGCAACTTCCCATCCTGATTGCGACAGCCTGGAATTACAAATTCTGTTTATTCATTTCTATTATTTGTCTTAGTAGTGTAGCATATTATCCAATAATAAGTCAAGTTGAAAAACTTAATTTCACCGCCAATGTCTTTAAGTTTCTGTTGTAAAAATATTTCTGTCGGGAAGTTTTTCAAAACTAAATGTGTTGTGTTGTCTTCAAGTTTTCTTGTCTGAAAACTGTTGCCATGCGCGTCTCTTTCTGTAATTGGATGATTACTCCCTTCAACAAAATTGTTGTCCATAAAAACAACTGTGCTGCCAGGAGAAACTAAACTATTTACAGTTGAAAGAAATTTGTCAAGGTCTTGCAGTAAAATATGACTCCAAATAAAACCACCAAACAAACTTTCAAATTTATTATTGCTAGAAAAATTGTAGATGTCAGCAATTCCAAACGAAACTTGCTTGCTTGAGAAATCTTTTTTCTTAGCAATTTCAATAACAGATTCATTGATGTCGGTCGCAAAAATAGAAGTTGCCGTTACAGCAATTTTCTCTGTCCAATAACCTGTTCCACAAGCAATTTCCAATACTTGTTTGTCGGCAAAAATTTCTTGCAAAATTGTTGCTGCACTTTTCAAATCCTCTTGGCGTTCTGGTTTAGAATATATTTTCTCATATTCTTCTGCTCTGTCTTTGTAGTATAAAACTAGGTCGGTATTCATGTTGTCGAATGTTTTAATTCTGTTTCTTTCCTGCAGTCAGTTTGATGTTAGTATGTCGCCAGCTAACATTTTACAACTACTAAAAGTTGGCGATTTCGAAGCACAGAACTGTCTGCCTGCACAGCACTTAATAGGATACCCAAAATTCATTAACCACTGAACCATCAATTTCTTGTAATGCTTTTATAGCAAGTTTTTTATTTTCTCAATAGTCTTATAAATCTCAACACCATCTTCAATATCTTTTTTTGCTTCTTCTGTTTGAGTCCAAGTATTGTACTTCTCTAGTATCATTTTTTGAATATTAATCCTGTTTAATTTTTTGGATAAGATGAGAATATCAGGTATATACAACAGGGCCATGTAGTCTAGACCGTGGAATTTATTTACACGGAATGCTAATGACTTCTCAAAGTCTGAGTTTTCGTCAAGGTATGTTGAAGTTGTAGAAACAATATTTTTAATTATTTCATTTACTATTTCAATATTGTCATTAAGATGTAATGAATACCAATATTCATCTCGTTGGTTTTCCCACTCACTTAGATTTTCTACCGTCTCTGCAATAAAAGCTAAATTTGAATTGTCATTGTGGTAATAATAATCAGGTGAATAGTCATATGTTTTTCGAATTCTGGAGTATTCTTCATTCTCGACCTTTAAATGAATTGCAAATTCAACAACTTCATCTTTGTAATTTTTACTATTTGTTCTAAACCATACAACTTGTTTAAAACTTCCAACATTACGTTCAAGTTGCATTTTTGTTTTAACAAATGAGTAGCCTAAATAAGAAATTTCTGGTAAAATATAGGTTTCAATTATTTTAACAATTCGGTCTCTTGGTTTTAAGTCCCTAAACAATTGATTTTTGTTTGAGCGAAGCCTTTTTACATAGTCACTCAGTTTGTAGTCCATATTAATATCTTTTTAAAATTGGCTATAACTATTTGCAAATTTGCGATGGACGGGTATTCAAACGCAAACCGTTTTTCGAAGATACAAATTTTTTGTAACCATCAGCCGCCGCTGAGCTCCAAAATATGAAACCCCGCCGAGTGTAAATGTGCTGTTTGCGGTAGCTTCATTTCTTCAATCGATATAAGATAACATTCTATCATAAGTCTTTTATTTTATTTTTGCCTAAGATGTATGGCCAGTGATTTATTTCATAAGTTTCCGAAGTAAACAATCTTATCGCAATACGAAATGGATGAATTATTTCATTCTCTCCTCCACTAATTGCTATTAATTGTAATTTTTCAGCAGTCTCATCGTGTAGTTAAGCACTAAACCCCATTTTGCCAATCTGTTTTTAGCGGTTCGTTGTTTTTTGCCTTGATATTAATCTGTTTATCTCCCTTGTAAATTAAAAACTGTTCCTGCTGGGTCCTGAATCCAATGCATATTCTTAGGAAGTTTTTCAATTTCGTCACACGTCTCAACGCCATTCAATAGCAAATAACTTGTCGCGTCTGCTACGTCTGGAACAGTAAGCTGCAACCAGGTTTCTGAGTGTGTATAGTTGTCAACGCAGTCTAACCAAATAACAATATTACCAAACTTTACTTCATGAGTTCTGGAAATGGTAGGGTTGTCAATTGGCTTCTCTTCAACTTCTAACTTCAAAATATTTTTGTAAAAAGCAACCGTTTGGTCGTACTTTACTTTTCGGAATTTTAATCGCAATATTAATTCCGGCTTCAAATTTTATATCCATTGTCGTTTTGATTTTTCTATGCCAAATTACTGTTTTTTCAATTCTTTGGTTCTGTCGTGGGTTCGTTCTGTGTCTTTTTGCAATGACAGCTACTGTGTTGCAGCTACCCGAAGGGCGGGACTTTTACCGGCAAGACTTTATTTAAAAAATAATGTTTGATTAACCAAAAAACTGTCATATGAGGCATTGAACCGCCAATTTCTTGAAGGTGCTGTTATGCGTTCCTATTTTTTACCAAGGTCCGTTCTTTGTAACATTTATAAATCTGTCATTTTCATAACGATATGCTCCACCATAGCCCACAAACCAAAGTCGTCTTTGCCGGTCTTCGTAAATTTGAAAAGTCAGCGGACCATAATTTCCTTCTTCTATTCGATATTCAGTGAGTTTCTCACCACTTAATCTGTATATACTGCGAGAGCAATTAAACCAGATATCACCCTTAAAATCTACAATTATACTGCCTGTTCCTTTGCTTTCTTCAAAATACAATTCTGAAATATTGGTAAGGATATTCTCATTAAGATAAAAAAGTCCTTTTGAAGTCGAAACCCAGAATCCACCTTTTTTGTCTTCAACTATTTTGCTAACAAAATTTGTTGGAACACCTACTTCGTTTGAAATATTCTTTAAATTTTTATTTGTATATGAAAATATACCTGCATTAGTACAAAACCATATTGTTCCCTTACTATCTTCAAGTATACTATGAATCATTTTGGTACTTGATACACCAACAGTTGTATCCATCTTCCCTTCCGGCAGGTCGAAATTATTGAATACTTTTCCATCAAAAATACAAACACCTTCTATGGTCCCAACCCAAACATTACCATTGACATCCGTCTCAATGCACCAAACATCATTGCTTATTAAGCCATCTGATTCGTAATAATTGGTCACTGATGTACCGTCAATACTGCTAATACCATCAGTATGTCCAAACCAAATTATCCCATCTTTATCTTCTGCAATGTCTTTAATTGTTACTCTTCCGCCTGATTCACTTCTAATACTATCAATATAAATTAACGAATCGCCAGCTAGTTTGAACGCTCCCCCCTGGGCTCCAAACCAAATGTTTCCCTTGCTATCTTGAAAAATAGTCCTTACAACGTCACTTATCTGATTGTTGAAATTTGGAAATATATCTGTTCCCTTTTCTTTTATTATATTTTGTTTATCAGTTTTATTCGCTTGCCCATTACAAGACGTTATAAAAAAACAAAACGCAATACCTGTAAACCATTTTATTCCGTAAAATGATGAATTCTCTTTTTTCATTGAATCTCTATTTATATGACGCACAATGTTTTTTGCAGATTTGCGATGAGAGGGAATTTCATCACAAATGTTTCATTCGAAGATACAAACTTTCTTTAAACATAAAGCTGACAATGGCGAAAACCCGACTATTGCAAATGTCCTGTTACTGTGCGTTTTTTTGTCCATTGTCATTTTGGAAATTTTGATAAGTCCAACCCAGTAGATTCAACATAAATTTCGTCAAAGTCAGCGAAGTCAGTCACACCAATGCCACCTTCCGGTTTTAATTCTGTGTTATCCTCAAGAATAATTCGAAAATTAAAGTTATCTATGTTAGAAATTCCTTGCTTCTCAAAATGTTGTTGGATAGTCGGCTGATATTTTTTGTAATTATGGTTTGCAATTAAGTTACCGCCAATTCCACCCATACTTTCATCTATGATTGAAAAATTCACTTCTCCAATATTATCATTGTCTATGTATAGATAACCTTTCATTAATCTTGTCCTTCAATTGTAATATTTAAATATTCGCTCTCTATTTTGAGTCCGAGTAATAGGCCAATGATTTCATTGTCGCCAGAAACTATGAGCAGTTTGTATTTATTATCTTCACTTGAAATTTCAACATCTTCTATCGCTTTAATTCTAAAGGTCATTGAAAGTGATTGGTTAAATGGCACATTTATGAACCAATTTTCTTGCACTGTACCTTCTTTTAATTTTCCGATTAAATAAAATTCATTCCTGCGTCTAATCGCAAAGCTGTCAATTACCTCAAATTGTCCTTGTCTTATTTCTGTGTTCATTGTCGGTCTCCTTAAAATGCCCTGTAACAGCGTTATATACACAACCTCATTACACAAATTTCTCCCATTCAGCATTATTTACGCAATAAAGTAAGATGCTGCCCAAAATTTGATTGCCAAAAATATGCGTTATTCAATAGTTCAACGCCATAACCCGCAAATTCAAGGTATGCCGTGAACCCCAAAAATGTCACATTTTATCAAAATTACAAAAATGCAGCTAAGGTGAACCACTTGACTAATGTCATAAAAGTCAGCATCCCACCCACTTTACCCTGTCACAAAAAAAACCTAACTATACAAAAAATGACTGCCTTGAGTTGCACTGCTCCTAACATTTTGAAACAAATTCAACGAGTTTTTTACACAAAGATTCGGTTCCGTCTTTGTTGCGTTTTCAGCTGTTTCGAGGTAAACTAGTAATTTTCATGAAAGCAAACAGATAAAAAAAGGACATTTCATACCCACCGCCAATGCTCAAATCAAAACTAAAAAATTTGACCGTCACTTTTTTATATTGACGAAAGCAAAGGAGTATCTGCTTCTTGAGCATTAAACTATCACACCAAAGTAAAATGATACTGTCTTGGTCAAAATTCTATAAAGTTTATTTGTTAGAAGTCATTATAGAGAAAAATAGAAAATCTGTTGAGGGTATTTCAGTAAAGTCCAAATTGTGCGCAATTGTTACAATTTGCCCACGATGATATGTGCCGTGATTAAATAAATGTTGCAGATATTCTACAAGTGTAAGGTTTGCTTCAAACCAAGGTGTTTTGATATGCACTTTTTCAGATAATTCCTCTTCTGTTAATTGGTTTACTTTCTCTGCAATAATTGACGATCTATTTAGTAATCCTTCAAATACCTCCTTGGGTTTTAGGTCTTTTATACCATATCGATTTACGGCATCCGTGTTTTTGAAAAGGTTAGTACACCACATTTCTTCAATAGCCCAAATATGGTTTAATGTTTGAAGAATACCGTTAAAACTAGATTGAACATCTTTTTGAAGTTGTTCTTCTGATTGGTTGTTTAACCATTTTACAAATTGCTGATTAGCACTTAAATTGTAAGCCGCATAGCTTGAAATTAATTTTTTGATACTCATTTTATTTCTTTTTTTAATTATTACAATACAAAAGTAAAATGAGCTTGTGACAACAGTATGTCAAGGGTGTTTATTGGTCGTGATATTTTTCAAAAAACTCTTGTAGCGTCATTTTATGAGGTGTGAAATTTTCTCGTTGAACATGCAGTTTTTGAATTCTGTCCAACCGAAAATAGCGAAATTCTTTTCGCAGACGACAATAGGCAACCAACAACCAACCTTCTGAGATGTTTAATAAAGCAAAAGACTCAACAGTTCTTTTGCTTTGTTTATTTTTTGCGTTGATGTATTCAAAATTTACAAGATAAAAATTGGTAAGTGCAGTTTGTAAAGAAGATAATATGTTGCTATTTATTTCATAATTATCAAGTTTCGCAAATTTTGTTCTCAATGAAAGTAAGTTAGCTTTGTCTTTCTCGGTTTGTCTTAAAACTGCTTTTATCTTGTCAATGGCTTCGCCATAATCTTTAATTAATGAACTGTCTCTATTTTTTAAAACCAATTGTTCTGAAAGAATTAATGCGTTTGCTTGGTTCTCAGTAAACATAATTGGTGGAATTTTGTAACCTTCCATCAAAGTATAACCTTTACCATCTTCTGTCAAAACCGGAACACCTGCTTGTGCTAATGCTTTTAAATCCCTATAAATTGTTCTTGTGCTAACGCCAAATTTTTCAGCAAGTTTAGTAGATGTTACAAGTCGTCTTGCTTGCAACTGTGTTAAAATTGCAACAAGTCTTGAAAGTCTTTTGGTATCGTTATCATTCATTCTGCAAATGTCTGATATTTTTAGTTTTAGTGTTTCCTAAAATGGTTTATAACGATTTCGGGCTTTGCGAAGAAGCGAATTTCGAAGCACTAAACTGTCTGCCAGCACGAAACATGATACGAAGCACAATGTTTCATTTAAGCACTGAACGCGCCTTTTTGCCAAGCGCCTTTAAGCAGTGGCTCTGCTGTCTATCGAAGTTTTAGTTTGCATTGTGTCGGAAGACGTTATTGTTCGCCCTTTTCGTAACCTTCATAATAATATGACTGTTCAATTCCTTTAAAAATAATTTCTCTATTATCGACCTGGTCGGTTAAATTTCCCTTTATCAGCGTTCTTAATTCCAAATCATTGATTGGACTTCTCTCCATTGATTGTAAATAAAGAGTTTTGTCAATAAATTGCCAGTTGACAACTTTTTTAAGCTGCTTTTTTAAAATCATATCTAGCCAAATGCGCATTGATCTGCCATTACCTTCCATAAATGGATGTGCAATATTCATTTCGACATATTTAGCAATAATTTCTTCAAAAGAGCTTTCAGGCATTTGTTCAATTTTTACGAGAATTTCTTTAAGATACAATGCATTTGCAAATCTAAAAGCACCTTTAGAAATATTAAGTTTTCGGATTTCACCGGCAAAATCGTATAAGCCATCAAACAAATAACGGTGTATTTCTTTTAAACCTTTAGTCGTGCCGATTTCTATGTTATTGATGTCATTCGATTCGAATAATCGATATGCATTTTCTAAACTGTTTTTGTCAATATTTTTCATAAGATTTTGACACGCTACCTGGCAACACAAAAATAGTTCAAATGAATGTAATTTCCTTTGTATACAAAAATATTTTCATTGTCTGGATGATTGATTTTGCGCTTGTTGTTAACGTTTCGCAGCTCGGCCAAGGTGGCGATTTCACCACAAACCTTCATACGTAGCATTAAACCGCCACTTTTGCTAAACCCCTAATAGCAGAAGCCCTTCTTACACTCCGAAGAGATCTTGGTGCAAGTTTGCACTCAGCCAGTGCAGTGGTAAAAAATAAATTTGTGAAAAAGTACAGTGGATTTGTTTTGGATTATAAAATTACTGCCCAAAATTTCAATGATTTAAATTCCATATCGTAAAATTTAAAATCGTGGCGAATGAGACCCATGAAATATAGGGCACAAGCAACCAAGCAGCAAGTTTTGAAAACGAAGAAAAAGTAAATATGGTGATTATGATAATAACCACCATTATAATAATATCTAGTAATGCGAATGCAGGGGAATGAAAGTGAAAGAATATAATACTCCACCAAAAATTAAGAAATAGTTGTAGTGCAAATAAGAAATAAGCTCTGCGTTTGTTTGTTTCGGTTGAGTTGTTACTCCAAATTATGCCTAATGAAATTCCCATGAGTAAATATAGCGTTGTCCACACCGGCCCAAAAAGATATGCAGGTGGATTCCATGATGGTTTGTTTAGAGTATCAAACCATGTGTTGTTGTTTGCACTTGCCAATAGTCCACTGATTATTCCTACACTTTCGCATAGTATAATTGCAATGATGAATTTCCATGCAGTGGGTAACCTTTTTGTTGCTGCCATTAAATTAAAATTCTTTACTGAGTTTCAATCACCAATTGATAATTCAGTTATTCATTATATAAATATATAATTGTTCTTATTAATTATTTGTGAAATGAGAAAATGCTTTTGATTTTAATTAAACCTTTAATTCACCTTCTGTACTAGTAACTAAATTTGTTCCTGTAACAACCGATGCTACCATCTTTAAGAAGTTTATCATTTTGTTCCCGTCTGTATCCCAGTAGTAAGCTGTAGTTGGGATAACCTTAATTATAGAAATATTAGGATCGTCCTTACCCTCTTTAAACCAAGTTTTGGCAAGAGGAGTCCATAGTTCTTCAATTTTTTTCTTATCAAAAATTATTTCTGCTTCACCGTTTACAACTAAGT
>Ga0268298_10005365_pt1 | contig 12042 bp, 15 predicted proteins | sample WWTPWeurt_MetaG_FD_194462 | JGI IMG/M metagenome (GOLD analysis project Ga0268298, IMG submission 194462) | Activated sludge microbial communities from WWTP in Nijmegen, Gelderland, Netherland - WWTP Weurt | ecosystem: Engineered > WWTP > Aerobic digester > Activated sludge | place...
ATCATGAAGTTTTTCCTTAGATTTTGCTTTGTGTACTTCGTGTCCTTGGTGTTTAATTGTCTGCGTAAATATCCGTGTACAACTCGCTCAGCGCGGGCTCGGGGCTGGTCTCTGCGAACTCGACCGCCTTCTGGGTTTCCTCTTCCACACGAGCTTCGATCTCATCCAAAGCCTTGCGGGTGGCAACCTTCTTATCGAGCAGGTACTTGTTGAAGATGCCGATGGGATCGTTCTCCTGCCACTGCTTTACTTCTTCTGCTTTGCGGTAGCGTTCGGGGTCGCCCATGGAATGTCCGCGGAAGCGGTAGGTGTCGATCTCGAGCAGGTACGGCTGACCTTCCTTGCGGATGAAGTCCATCGCTTCTTTCGCGGCTTCGTAGACCTTCATCACATCCATACCGTCCACCTGACCGTTCTTCATGCCATAGCCTTCCGCCTTCTGGCGGATCTCGGTTACAGCAGAGGCGCGTTCAACGGCAGTGCCCATGCCGTATTGGTTGTTCTCACAAACCCACAGCACACGCAAACCCCAGGTCTTGGCAAGGTTCAACGCTTCATGAAAATATCCGATATTGGTCGCGCCATCACCGAACATGCAGATGGTGATGTTATCGTTCTTGGCGTACTGGTCGCCGAGGGCAAACCCGGCTGCCACAGGCAGGTGACCGCCGACGATGGCATGTCCGCCCCACATGTTCTTGGTGGTATCTGCCATGTGCATTGAGCCGCCCTTGCCCTTCGACATGCCCGTTGCCTTGCCGAGCAATTCCGCCATGACTTCATTGGCAGAAATACCGCAATTCAACGCCACGCCGTGGTCACGATAGGCGGTGATCACACGGTCGCGATCTTCACGCGCCGCGATCAAACCGGTCGAAACAGCTTCCTGCCCGATGTACAGGTGCATGAAACCGCCGATCTTCCCCGCCTGATACAACTCCGCGCCGCGTTCTTCCACACGGCGGATCAAAACCATTTGATAATACAGATCTAGTAATTGTTCCTTCTTCATTGACTCTCTCCACGAAATGATTGCAAAAAATAACACCAGGTTCTCTCTGGCGTTGTGCTTCCTTGCCAAGGCAAACACGGCATTATATCAGAGAATTTTAGTCCAGTTTTCTCTCAAAACCTCTCTATTTTGTTGGTGTAAAATAAGTGCATGAATTGGTTGACAGGCGGACCTCAAGGCGAAGCAAAAAGACTCGTTTCACAGCTTGCGGATTCTTCGAAGCGTGAAGTCGCCGCTCGTGACTTGTTCAAACTCGGGGGAGATGCCGTTCCGGCGCTGATCGAAGCGCTTCAAACTCAAGACTTGAACCTGCTTCCGGTCTATCAGCATGTTCTCGCCCGAATATCTTCCGCCACACCAACGCTGATCAAGATGCTCACGACCGCTCATCCGATTGTCCGCGGACGCATTGCGGAAGTTTTCACCATCAGCAAAGATAAAGCCGCCATTCCCGCATTGCTTGATGCGCTCAAAGGTGAATATTTTACCGTCCGCGCCCGGGCTGCTTTGGCTTTATCGAGCATCGGGGATGCGCGTGTGATGCCAGACCTGCTTCTGCTGCTCAAAGATAAAGAGAATGAAGTCCGTAGTGCGGCTTGCGTTGCGATCGCCCGCTTCCGCGACCCGGACACATTTGACGACATCACGAATATTTTGCTGGACGACCTAAAGATCGAAGTAAAGCAAGCCGCCGCTCGCGCTCTAGGCGATACAAAACATCCCGCCGCGACTCCATTTTTGATGGAAGCCCTGCGTGATTCTTCTTGGTGGTTCGAACGTGAGCAAGCCGCGTCAGACTTGTTGACCGCCATCGAAAAAATGGGAGACTCTGCCGTCAACCCTTTGATCGAAGCCCTGGGAGACAAGGAAAGCACGGTCCGCAAATATGCGGCGATCGTGCTTGGCAGAATGGGCGACTCGCGCGCGATCGAAGAATTGGGGATGACCCTGTATGACCTGCACAATGAAGTGGGGAAGGCTGCCGCGGAAGCGCTTGCAAGATTTGGCTCGCCAACAGTGGATATTTTTATTGAAGCCCTGAGTCACCCAGAGATCGCCATCCGTGAAAACGTGACGCATGCCCTGGCGAAGATCGAGGATGACCGGGTGGTTCCCATTTTGATCGAGGTGCTCGCCGACCCCGCTCGTGAAGTTAAAAAACAGGCGTTGTTGGAACTTGGCGGATTGATGGATCCTCGAGCGGTTCCTGCTTTACAGGGAATTGCTGCAAACCGCGCCGACCGTGAAATGTCCCTACTGGCGAAGAAGATCCTCGAGTCTTTGAAGTGATCAGAGTCCCAGAAATGAATTGATGGCAGGCGCAACGCCCGTCAGGTCGCGAATATCCTTTTGGAATTCGCGACGTTTGTTTAAATCCCCGATCAATAAGAGCGGCACATCTGCGGCGGTGTGCTTTCTCGTAGACAGGTCTTCCATGTTGCCGTGGTCGGATGTGAGCAGGATGATTCCATCCTCATCCCTCCAGACTTCAAGCAAGCCCTTCAGTACATCATCGAATCTTTCCATTTGCCGCACCGCAGAATCCATATCCTGTTTGTGACCGGCGTAATCGCTTGCCCAATATTCAAAGAAAGCAAAGTCGTATTGCAAGGCGAGCTGCGCGAGTCTTCTTCCCGCATCCAATGGCTCGTAGGTTGGAGCATCTTGCAGTTTGAGGAATGTGTTCCAGCCCTTGCCAGTGAAGTCCGCAGAAAGCGCGCGCCCTGCGTACAGGTCATCTTTGGTGAAGAGGGTAATGCCGGCATTGGTCAACGCGAGCGGAATGGCGGAATACAGTCGCTTGCCAGAATCGATGCCTTCAAAATACGGCGGGGGATAGGCATTGAGCAGGGCAGTGGTTTTGCCAGCTTGCACGGTCTTTGCGAAGATGGTCTTGCCGTCGAGGTATTGCGCCACTTCCGGGTTTGGCTTTGGTCCGTAGTGATAGCCCAATTCTTGCGGGATGTTGATTCCAGTCAGCAGGACGGCTTGCCCGGTTGCGGATTGAGGCATTCCCTGTACTCCGAGATTCGGGTCGATCGCTAACAGGGTGGCGGATTCGCCTTCGAAAGGCACTGACTCACGGAGAAGAGTCCGCCCGCCAAGCAGGGATCGCAGGGTGGGCATTTCTGCCCGCGCAAAGGGATTTGTCTGCGGGTTGGTTTCGCCGAGCCCGACACCATCAAGGAAGAGGAAGAGAATATGCATGAGGTCAATAAAAAATAAAAGGTGAGAAGTGAAAGAAGCTGGTTAATTGATTTTCTGAAATAAGAACCACGCGGACTTGCGTTCGCGCCTGTCGAAACCGTCGCGGCGCGAGATCAGAGCGAGCGGCCGGGCTAAGATCATGCCCAGGTCCGAGTCCACAAGCCCGGGCGCGGAACGATCGTCTGTGGATCTGAAGAAGCCATACATTAACCAGAATCCGTTTGGGGCGAGGATGGAATCCAGTTGGGTCAGATAATCCGCTTTGTTTTGCACACCGTGAAAACAGCCAATGTCGAGCACGAGGTCAAATTTTGAATCGACTTTGAAATTGGTAACATCGCCGACCAATAACTGCGCCTGCACATTCTGGGCTTTGAGTTTTCGCCTTGCGATCTGGATGGCTCGGGATGCAAAATCTATACCTGTTACCTGCCAGCCCGTTTTTGCGAGGGTGATGAGGTTGGTGCCCGTGCCGCAGCCAAGGTCAATGGCACGCCCGGCGGGGTGGGTCTGAATGAATTCAAAAAGCTCGGGCGGGGTGATGCCGCTATCCCACGGCGGTTTTCGGAAATACCAAAAGTTGAAAAAGAGGCGGCGAAGAAAATTCATGGCAGTGAGTCGCGGACCCGTTGCGGGTCAAGCTCGCCTACCGTGCGCCAGAGTTCGTTGCCTTGCGCATCAAAATAGATGAAAGTGGGGGTGTACTCAAACCCATACACGGGCGCAAGTTCTTTGCCCGTTTCTTCCTGAATGTTCAGACGGATGAAATGAATTTGATCGCCAAGTTCCTGTTCGAGCCCGTCAACGGCGGGCTTCATCGCGGTGCAAGCCAGTCAGTAGGGAGATTGAAACTCGAGCAGCACGGGCTTTCCCGCGCCGATGGTCTCCTTGACCTTTTCAGCGTTCATCTGGCGCGGACGCAGGATCATCCACGTGAGAAAGATCCCAACGACGACCAGCCCGAAAGCGATGTAGTTCTTGGTGCCGGGTCTGTTCCGCAACAGAAAATAGCCGACCACAAAGATAAAGAAGATCGAGATGATGACAAAGGAATATTGGTTGATCAGAAAATTCAAGGGACCCTCTGGCGCATAAATGTCATATTTTGGGTATGACGTCCATACTTTGACAATTCAATTGAGTTCTTTTACAATCGAGCAACTTGCCCCCCTGTTGGGTAAAAAAAACACCCATAAGCGGGGTGGGAAAAGAATAGATTTATATCCTACAACTTGAGGAAGGGCTTTTTCGATGAAAGAGTATACCACCGAGTTTCTTCGCAACATCGCGCTTGTATCGCATGGAGGCGCGGGTAAAACCATGTTGGCGGAGGCATTCCTGCATGCAACAGGGGCAACCACCCGTCTGGGTAAGGTCGAGGACGGAACCACGGTTTCCGATTACGATGATGAGGAACACCGTCGCAAGATTTCGATCTATTCAAGCGTCATTCCCATTGAGCACCGAGATCATAAAATAAATGTCATTGATGCGCCCGGTTATACAGATTTTGTGGGCGAGATCATCTCTGCCATGAGCGTTGCCGACGGCGCGGTCATTCTGGTGGATGCAGTTGCGGGCGTGGAAGTTGGAACCGAGATCGCGTGGAGATACGCGGACGAGTTCAAACTGCCGCGCTTTTTTGTTATTAATAAGATGGACCGCGACAACGCGAATTTCGAGCAGGCTTACGAGTCGGTTGAGAATTTCGTAAAGGCGCACGGCAAGCGCGCCGTGAAGGTTCATTTACCGATCGGCGAGAAGGCGAGCTTCAAGGGCGTTGTGGATATCATCGGCATGAAGTCTTACATGGGCGATGGGAAGGTCACGGCCGAGATTCCTGCCGAGTTGCGGGAAGAAGCCGAGCAGGCTCACTTCGCGATGGTGGAAGCTGCCGCCGAAGGTGAAGATGAACTAATGGAAAAATATCTCGAGAACGGCTCCCTCACCGATGAGGAAATGGTGCGCGGTCTCGAGGATGTGGTGTATGCCGGGGAATTTGTTCCGGTATTCTGTGCCGCGGGTGCGCGCGAGATCGGCGCGATCGCGCTGCTCAACGACATCATTGACCTGATCCCGCCCCCGGCCAAGGGACCCCAGCGCATTGCGCAAGGCAAAGCTGGCGAGGAAGTACTTACCCCGGTGGATTCCGGTCCGCTTGCGGCTTATGTTTGGAAGACGACCGCTGACCCATTCGTCGGAAAGATGACCTACTTCCGCGTGCTCTCCGGTTCCGTGCAGGCCGATGGACACGTGTGGAATCAAACCAAGGGCGCAGATGAACGCGTCTCGGGCTTGCACTTCCAGCGCGGCAAGGAAACCATCCCTGCCAAGGTGGTGCATGCAGGTGACATCGCGGCAGTTTCCAAGCTGACGGTCACCGCCACGGGCGATTCGTTCTGCGATAAAAATCATCCGCTCGCGGTTGAAAAGCCGAAGTTCCCCGCCGCTTTATATCGCGTGGCGGTTTCTCCGAAGAGCCAGGCAGATGCAGCAAAGATCACCCCGACCCTCACCCGTCTGTGCGAAGAAGACATGACCCTTTCGTGGGAAAATGATTTCATCACGCACGAAACGGTTTTGAAGGGCATGGGCGACCAGCACATTGATGTTGCAATTCATCGTGCGCAAGCCAAGTTCCAGGTTGGTCTGACCACGCACGAACCCAAGATCGCCTACCGCGAAGGCATCACTCGCAAGGCGTCTGGTCAGTACCGCCACAAGAAACAATCTGGCGGCGCAGGTCAGTTCGGTGAAGTGCATCTTCGCATCGAGCCTCTGCCCACTGCCGACTTTGAATTTACCGATGAACTTGTGGGTATGAACCTTTCCAAGTCATATCTTGCTCCGATCGAAAAAGGCATCAAGGCAACCATGGAACGCGGTGCGTTCGCTGGTTACCCGATGAGCAACGTGAAGGTCATCGTCTATGACGGCAAGGAACACGAAGTGGACTCCAAGCCGGTGGCGTTTGAAATCGCCGGGCGCGAAGCTTTCAAGCTTGCGGTTGCGGAAGCTGGTCCCGTCTTGTTCGAGCCGATCATGAATGTGCGTGTGGTCATCCCCGATGCCTACATGGGCGATGTAATGAGCGACCTCAACACCCGCCGCGGACGCGTGCAGGGCACAGACTCTGAGCGCGGCAACACGATCATCGTGGCGCATGTGCCGATGGCTGAAATGCTGCGCTACACCACCCAGCTTCGCTCTGTCACTGGTGGTCGCGGATACTTCTCGATGGAATTCGATCATTACGACACCGTGCCGTCGCACATCACCGGTCCGATCATCGAAGCCCACAAGAAGGAAATGGAAGCCAAGAAGGAAGAGTAATTTAGGTCTGGGGTAACAAGGTAATAAGTGAGAAGTCCCAAAGTCACTTGAACTTTGGGACTTCTTTTATTTTCTCATCTCACTTTTTTTATCAAGGTCACTTAGGTGAAAAGAGAATATCTTCCACGGGAGTTTTCATCTGCAATCGCCGCCCGGTGATGGTCATCAGGTCGGCAAGAGACTTTTTCTTCGTGCCATCCCACAGCACGAGATTGTCCCTTTGCTTTGCCATATAGGTCGGTAATTTTTCATAGTCTGCATAATTATCAAAGAAGCCCACGAGGCGGCGGAAGAGTTTGGGCATGAGCAGAATATCTTCCTGCAGGGTGCGCAGGTCGAGCAGTGTGAAATCTGCAGTCTTGTCGATGGACCAGATCCCGCGCTTGGTTGCACGGGCGCGCGCCACCACAGCGCGGATCTTCTCTGAAAAGACTCTGTCGGTGGTGGTGTAGAAGGTCGGGTACACCAATCCCTCGCGTGCCAGCTGGAAGTTGATCGAGTCTTCGATCGGAAGGGTATTTGAATCCAGCACGGCGCCGTCGGTGAGTTTTGCATTCTTGGGGAAGATATAACTCACGGGTCGTCCGAAGCGGTCAGTGGATGCCGAAGCGATGAAGCCAGCTTTGCCGTCATCCGCCTCCACGATCTGGGTCACGCTCAGGCTGTAGGTCACCGACTTGATATTGAGCAATTCCAGCAAAGACTCCAGCGCGGCGATCGCGAACGGGCGCGGCTGGTGATAGCCCTCATAGTGGGTCTCCAGCGCATCGATCGATTCCACGCGCAATTGCTTTTTCTTTGTCTTTTTATCGGTTTCGGTTTCCCACTCAAAGAAGTCCCAATGCTCGGGTTTGTTCGCCTGAAAACGGATCGAGTCTCCATCGGGTTGATAACCTTTGACATGAAATGTGCCAGCGATTACTTTGTATTGTGTCATCTTGGTCTCCTTGATTAGGTTCATTATAGAAAATTTTTCAGGTAAAAGCAACGGACTCGCAGTAAAATACCGTCATGCCATTTGTTCGTTTTCCCGCCCTCATGAAGTTCTATGTCGATAACCAGAGCGAATTCCCTGTAGAAGGGGAGACCGTTGCCGAGTTGTTGGATAATATCCTCGCGCGGTACCCGTCGCTCAAAACGCATCTTTTCGACTCGAACGGTGATCTGCGCCGCCACTTCAACATCTTCGTGAACGGGACGCATCTGCGCGAGCTGAATGGAATGAACACAGTTTTGGGGGAAAACGACAAGGTGATCCTCATGGCATCGGCGGCCGGCGGATAATATTGATATTGACAAATCCGGTAAGATAAGTAAAATAGCGCCCATCTATGTTGAAAATCATGAACTCATTTAACTATTGCTTGTGTATTGGGCGGGGCTCGTAGCCACCGCCTGAGATAACTCTCTCCGCAGTCAACGGATCCAGGACGGTTGGACGACCCCCGCTTGCAAAATTTGCATTGCGTGGCGCTTGTTCGCCGTCTTTTTGTTTCCCGTTGACTGCGTTTTGTTTTAAGTAGGTTCAAATGACTTTATTGGATATCCGGCTGCTCGACTCGAATACGATCCCTTTGGATGGGCTTCCTTCTCATGTGGGGAACACACCTTTGCTCCCGCTTCGCCGCGTTACCTCAAACCTGTCGCCGCGGGTAAAGGTATTTTTCAAGGCTGAATGGTTCAACCCCGGCGGTTCGGTCAAAGACCGCCCCGCATTGAACATCATCCAGAACGCCATCATCAATGGTGACCTGTTCAAAGGAAAGCGGTTGCTTGACTCCACTTCTGGCAACATGGGAATTTCCTACGCCACCTTTGGCGCGGCGCTGGGAATCCCGGTCACTTTCGCCTTGCCTGCCAGCGCCAGCCCCGAGCGGATCACCATGCTCAAAGCCCTTGGCGCAGAGTTGATCCTCACCGATCCGCTTGAAGGTTCTGATGGCGCGATCCTCAAGGCGCGTGAGATGGCGGCGGAACGTCCTGACCTGTATTGGTATGCCAATCAATATAACAATCCTGCCAACTGGCAGGCGCATTACCTTTCGACCGGACCTGAAGTTTTGGCGCAAACCAACGGGCAGGTTACGCATTTCATTGCAGGACTTGGCACCTCAGGCACATTGACAGGCACTGGCAAATATTTGCGCGACCAATTACCCGGTGTGAAGGTCATCTCCATGCAGCCTGATGCGCCCTTCCACGGGCTCGAGGGACTCAAACACATGCCGAGCGCCATCAAGCCCGGAATTTACAACGAGGATCTGGCGGATCAAAATGTCACCGTCCGCACAGAGGCGGCTCACGAAATGACCCTGCGTCTCGCGCGAGAGGAAGGTCTGTTCGTGGGGATTTCTTCCGGCGCGGCGGCAGTTGCGGCGCTTGAAGTTGCAAGTCAGTTGGATGAAGGCGTTGTGGTGACGATCTTCCCTGACGCAGGTTATAAATATTTAAGTGATAAATCCCTTTGGGAGGGGAAATAATGTTGAAAGTTTCAAATGATCTGATCAAGCAGATGTCCGCGCATGTTGAGAGCGCCTACCCTGAAGAGGGCGCCGGTTTTCTAATCGGCGTGGAAGGCGAAGTAAGGCAGATCCTTGCTTTGGGAAATGCGCGTGAAGACTCTGCGCGGCATAATCGTTTTTTGTTCACGCCCGAAGATTACCTCCATGCCGAATTGACAGCAGACAGGCTTGGGCTGAGTCTGATCGGTGTGTTCCATTCACATCCCGACTGTCCCAACGTCCCCTCTGAATATGACCGTGAATGGGCGCAGCCGTTCTTTTCCTACATCATCACCCGTGTCGATCAGGGAAGCGCGGTCAGCCACCGCTCCTGGCGTTTGGTTGAAGACCGCTCAAAGTACGAAGAAGAAGAAATCTCAATTCCATAGAACAGGACCTTAATATGACATCGCAAACCTTGCAAAAAGTGGACCATTCCGCACTCAAGACCAACCAATTGTTCATCATCTTTTTCAGTGTGCTGGCTTTTATTTTGAACCAGCCGATCCTCGCCGCGTTCGTTGCCGCAGTGATGGCTGTCGGAGCCGCGTTGAAAGCCCCGGGCTTTGGCTTTGTGTATAAATCCATTCTCAAGCCGCTTGGCTGGATGAAGCCCGATGTGCTGAACGATAACCCCGAGCCGCATCGCTTCTCGCAGATCGTTGGCTGTCTCTTTCTCACTGGCGGGTCGATCGCCCTGTTTCTTGGTTCGCCCATCCTTGGCTGGTCCCTCGTCTGGATCGTGATCGCGCTTGCCTCACTGAACGTCTTTGGCGGATTTTGTGTGGGCTGCGCCATGTATTATTGGCTGGCGCGTTTGAAGGTGCCGGGCTTCGGCAAGCAGCCGCCCGCAGGGACTTTCCCCGGCATGAAACCCAAGGCTGGAGTGAGAGCATGACCTCCGAAATTTTGTTGCGTTTCGTTTACACACTTGGTATCATATTCTTGGGTTTGGGAATTTATTGGTTGGTGAATCAGCGCCTGCTTTCTCGCGCGAAGAATAACCTGAGCGCCCTGCTCAACCCCTTGCCCAACAAGCCTGTCATCGTGTATTTCACCACGCCCGATTGCGCGCCTTGCAAGACCGTTCAGCGTCCCGCGCTTGAAAAATTGCGCAGCCTGCTCGGTGAGAAATTGCATGTGGTGGAGATCGATGCCACCGAGCGCCCCGACCTGGCAAAGACCTGGGGCGTGATGAGCGTGCCGACCACCTTCCTGCTTGACTCACGCGGCGAGGCACGCTACGTCAACAACGGCGTGACACGCACTGAAAAGTTGATGGAACAATTTAAGAACCTTGCCCTCGAGTAAGTATTTTCGAACTGCCCAGACATACGAAATTATTTTTTAGGAGACCCTTCATGCCTGTTTTGCGAATCCCGACCCCGCTGCGTGTCTATACCAACGGACAATCTGATGTGACCGTCAGTGGTTCGAATATTTCCGAGGCGCTCAGCGACCTGACGAATCAATATCCCACCATCAAACCGCATCTCTTCACCGACGGCGGCGACTTGCGTCCCTTCGTCAACTTATTTGTTGGTGAGCACAACATCAAGGATTTGCAGGGTGTGAACACGCCGATCAAAGACGGCGAGAAGATCATGTTAATTCCTTCCATTGCCGGAGGCTGAAATGCTGCCTGAACTTTCACACGAAGAGATCCTGCGTTACTCACGCCACCTGCTGATTCCCGAAGTGGGTTTGGAAGGTCAGCGTAAACTGAAAAATTCATCAGCGTTGGTGATCGGCACCGGCGGACTTGGCTCGCCCGTGGCGTTGTATCTTGCCGCGGCGGGGATCGGTCGCATTGGGCTGGTGGATTATGACGTGGTGGATAAATCCAATCTGCAGCGTCAGGTCATCCACGGCACATCCACGGTGGGCGTGCTCAAAGTGGAAAGCGCGCGCGCAAAACTGACAGACCTCAACCCCGATATTCAGGTGGATGTGTACAACGAGCCGTTCACTTCTGAAAATGCCATCCGCATCGCAAAGGATTACGATGTGCTGATCGACGGCACGGATAATTTCCCGACCCGTTATCTTACCAACGATGTATGCGTGTTCCTCGGCAAGCCGAACATCTACGGCTCGATCTTCCGCTTCGATGGGCAATTGAGCGTTTTTTACGCCAAGGAAGGACCATGCTACCGTTGTCTCTTCCCTGAGCCGCCCCCGCCCGGGCTTGTCCCTTCGTGTGCTGAAGGGGGAGTGTTGGGCGTGCTGCCCGGCACCATTGGCACTTTGCAAGCCACGGAAGCGCTCAAGGTCTTGCTCGGCATTGGCGACCCAATGATCGGCAGACTTCTGCTTTATAACGCGCTCGATATGTCCTTTGATTTTGTGAAGCTCAAGAAGAATCCCAAGTGCCGCGTATGCGGACCGAACGCGGATATCAAAGAGTTGATCGACTACGAGGAATTTTGCGGCGTTCCCGGGCATGACCATGAAGACGGCTCCGCTGGTTCAGGATTGGATATCACCGCCCCGGAACTCGCTGAACGCGTAAAGGTCAATCATCTCAAACTGTTGGATGTGCGCGAGCCGCACGAGTTGGAGATCTCTGCCCTGCCGAACGCGGTCAATATTCCGCTCGGACAGTTGGCTTCACGCCTGACCGAACTCGATAGTGCGGATGATATGGTGGTCTTCTGCAAAGGCGGGACTCGCTCTGCGCGTGCTTTGGAGCTGCTTGCCAGCGCAGGGTTCAAGAAAGTGAAGAATCTCAAAGGAGGAATCAACGCCTGGGCGAAGGAAGTCGATACGAATTTACCGGTGTATTGATCTCAAGTGTAGACCCGTTTCACAATCCCCTGTCTTGACCTAGGATGGGGGATTGTTTATTTGTGCGAATATCCGCCTGCTGCTCACTGGTAAAATACCCCAACCAAAGGAGAGAGAATGACAGGATTACCTGAATCAAAAGACAAACGTGTATTTAATAATGTTCTCGGTGCAATGGGAAATACTCCGCTTGTAAAGTTG